>Ga0209023_10002760_pt1 | contig 21543 bp, 18 predicted proteins | sample LakOneMetagenome_FD_187468 | JGI IMG/M metagenome (GOLD analysis project Ga0209023, IMG submission 187468) | Freshwater and sediment microbial communities from Lake Erie, Canada (SPAdes) (version 2) | ecosystem: Environmental > Aquatic > Freshwater > Lentic | place: Lake Erie, Canada...
CCGTTGTCACGGAGAATTTCGACGATGTCGAGGCGGATAAGGGACTCGTCCTCCGCGACGACAACGCGACGGGGAGGGGTGGGAATGCTGTCTTGGTCGGTCACGACCAAAAGCCTACGGTATTCTGGAGCTGCAGATGTGAGCCGGTGTGGCGGAATGGCAGACGCGGAGCACTCAAAATGCTTTGTTCGAGAGGACGTGTGGGTTCGAGTCCCACCACCGGTACTGTGCTGTGAAAGAAGAACCCTTGACTGGTCAGGGGTTCTTCTTCGTTTAATTACCAGCCCGACGCGGTGGCCCGGCGTGAGGGGAACGCGCAGAAACCGTCACGCCTTGTCCCGGACACACCGAGCCGAGCATATTTCTGCACCCGCAGTGCCGCCCGAGCCCTGGTCCGAGGCCAGACCCGTTCCACATTGGACGAATGTCAGGCGCTGAACCGGCTGCGATGCAGGGCTGACTGCATATTTTCCACCCGCACCGAATCTCGAAACCGCGTGCCGATCGCGCGGGTGTTCAGCGATCGGCCGCAGCGCTGCCGGCGCCGACGAGGCGGCCGGAGAAGGTGGCCAGAACGGCAGCCACCACATCCGTTTGCGGTCGGGTGGGGTCGAAGACCAGCCATTCCAGCCCGACCAGAAGCGTAGCGCCGAAAACGCCGCTGGCCATGAGGTTGACCTGCTCGGGCGGAGAACCGGCCGGCAATGCCTCATCGATGGCCAGCGCGAACTCTGCCAGCGCCTGGTGCCGGAAGGCAGACGTGGACTCTTGCCAGGAGCGGTCCGTTCGAAACAGTTCCCCGGCGATCACTTTGGCCAACGCCGTGTTGGCGGCGATTCTTTCGAGCAGGGCGGCCACCAGCGCCTCGATCGAGCGCCAGCCCTGCGTACCCACCCGAGCCGCGCGCAGCGCCTCCGTCAAACCGAACAGCCCCTCCAGCAGGAGAACCTCGAAGATCTTGTCCTTGGACGCGAAGTTGTAATACAACGTGCCCTTGGCCACGCCCGCGCGTTCGGCGACGTCGTCCATGGCGGTGCCCGTGATGCCGCGCTCCGCGGCGAGGTCCAGGGCGGCATCCATGATCAATCGTTTCGTTCCGGTCTCTCGAGCCACCGTACGGCCTCCTTGATTCTGTACTGACTAGTCAGTATATTTGATCTCACGCCTTGCTGCACCGACGCACGTCTGAGACCCGGACAGGCTCATCATGCGTCATTCACAGACAGGTCACGGCCCATGCACGTCATTCTCACCTCGGTCAGCAAGGGCGCGCGAGAGTCCTCGCTGCCCACCACGTCCCTGGCCTTCTGCAGCGGCACCGTCACGCTGGCCCGTGCTGAAACCGAACGCCGGCCGACAGTACTCGGATTGATTGCAACTGGACGGATGCGCGCGGACAGCGGCACCGTCACCATCGACGGCGACACCGATTACTCCGCCATGCGCCGCCGCATCGCCCTCATCGATGCACCCGGTGTCTGCGAGCCCGCCGATGACGTGACAGTAGCCCAGGTCGTTGCCGAGGAACTCATGTTCGCCGGCCGTTCAGGTGGTCGGGGGAACGTGCTTCGGGTCCTGGAGGGTCTGCAGCTGGGTGGCGAGAACCGCTCGGCGATGGCCAATCTGGCCCCGCGCAGCCGCATCCGTTTGCTCACCGAGCTCGCGGTGTTCCGGGAGGGCGTGGAGGGCGTCGTGATTTGTTCCCCGGACCGTCACGGCGGCGATCCCGTCGAATGGTGGCAGCTGCTCGAAGACTTGGCGAATCGAGGCTACGCGGTTCTCGCGATCGCCGGCGACGCGGCCGCGCACTCCATCGGCATGCTGCAGCGTGAAGAGGTGGGTGCCCGATGAAGATTTTGGCGATGGTGCGCGCCGAACTGGCGCGCCTGACCTCCACGCTGATGTCTCGTATCGCCCTGGCGGCGCTGCTCCTGGTGCCCGTGCTCTACGGCGGGCTGTACCTGTGGGCCAATCAGGATCCCTACGCGGGACTGGACCGAGTGCCCGTCGCCCTGGTGATGGCCGATACCGGCGCACCGGTGGACGGCGAGGACCACAATTACGGCGACGAGGTGGCCACCCAACTCATCGACGACGGCAGCTTTGATTGGAAACGGGTATCAGCATCAGCCGCTGAAGCCGGTGTCGCTGATTCGACGTATGACTTCAGTGTGACGATTCCGGCTGACTTTTCCACCGCCATCACTTCCACTGCCGGCGACTCCCCTCGCCAAGCGACCATCACCCTGTCCACGAATGACACCACGAGTTACCTTGCCTCGACCATCGGCAACCAGGCCGCGAAGACCCTCCGTGACGCTATAACCCAGAAGGTGAATAAGGAAGCCGCGGGAAGCTTCCTGATCGGACTCTCCGACGTGCGCGCCAATCTCCAGACCGCAACCGACGGGGCCGCCCAGGTGGCTGGCGGCGCAATTTCGGCAGGCACCGGGGCGTCCCAGCTCGCTGATGGGGCTGCGAGCCTCGTCGGCGGAACGCAGAGTCTGACAGCGGCACTGGGTGACCTCGCCGACGGCACCGCGAAGCTCGCCACCGGCAGCGATGACCTCGCGGGCGCCTCCGCGGCGGTTGCGGATGCCGCGGGGCAGGTCTCAGGTGCCTCGACCACTCTCGCGGACGGCACCGGGCGGGTGGCAACCGGAACCGCACAGGTCGCGGCGGGGTCGACGACGCTGTCCACGGGGCTCTCCAGCCTGGTGACGGCGCAGCACGAGGCCACCGAAACCGCCGCCTCAGCTTCCAGATCGCTCGCCACCGCGCGCGACGGTATCCAAGCGAAGCTCGAGCGCGACGGCCTCACTGTCACGGAAATCGGCTCGGTCCTCGCGTTTCTGGACGAACCGACCGGATCGCTTGCCGGTACCGGCCAGGTCATGAACGGCATCAACACTCAAACAGCCCGCCTGTCGGCGGCAGGGACTGCACTCTCGGCAGGTGCGAACCAAGCGGCCGCAGGCGCGAGCCTCACCCGATCCGGCGCCGAGCACCTGCGTGACGGTGCTGCCGCGACGTCAGCCGGCGCCGCCAAGACCGCCGCCGGCGCACGGACCGTGTCCGACGGCGCGACTGCGGCACATATCGGTGCCGCCGCCGCCGCTTCCGGCGCCGACCAGGTCGAAACCGGGGCGCTCAACCTCGAAACCGGCGCTGTCACCCTGCGCGGCGGACTCGATGGTCTTCTGGCCGGAGCTGCGGACCTTCGGGACGGGTTGCAGATCGGGGTCGAGAAGATTCCGGAATCCGACCCCGGCCTGCGCGGACTGCAGGGTGCGACCATCGCAGACCCCGTGGACCTCAATACCGCGGCCGTGACCTCAGCCGGCACCTACGGGGCCGGCCTCGCGCCCTTCTTCGTCAGCCTGGCCGGATGGATCGGCATTTACGCGCTGTTCCTGATCGTGAAGCCGGTTTCGCGCCGCGCGATCACCGCCCTGCACTCACCCATCAAGATCACTCTGGCCGGCTGGCTCACCCCCGGCCTGCTCGGAATGGTTCAAATGGCCGCGCTCTTTGCGATCGTCGCCGGCGTGCTCCATTTCACCGTCCACAATCCGGTAGCAACGTACGCCATGATGGGGCTCGCCGCTCTGACCTTCGCCGCCATCATCCTCGCGCTCAATGTGTGGTTGGGCAGCGTCGGGCAATTCCTTGGACTCGTGCTCATGGTCGTACAGCTGGTCACAGCCGGGGGCACCTTCCCCTGGCAAACCCTGCCGGCTCCTCTGGACGGGCTGCATCACCTCGTTCCGATGAGCTACGCCGTCGACGGTATTCGACAGCTGATGTACGGCGGAAACCCGGCAACCGCCGGGGCCGACGCCGGCGTGCTGCTGCTGTGGCTTGCCGGTGCCCTGGTGCTGACCGCGATCGGGGTCACCCGGATGACCCACTTCCGAACCCTGAGGGACCTGCGCCCGAGCCTCATCGGCTAGCTCGCCGCGCGTCGACGCATCCGGGCGTAGCCGGCGCACGCCCGGACCTGCTGAACAAGTGGCGGCGTCATGAACACACAGAGGCCCCACCCCGCGTCACTGTGACACGAGGTGGGGCCTCTCGCTGCTGGTGAGCGTTTGGGCGCCTACTTCTTCACGTAGGCCGGTGCGAGCTCGTTATGGGCGTCGCCCACGCGGTGCACGCGGATGTCGTTGGTGGAGCCGACGATTCCGGGAGGGGACCCGGAGATCACAACGACCTTGTCACCGATTTCGGCGAGGCCCTCGCCCAGCAGGATGTCGTCGACCTGGCCGAACATCGAGTCCGTGTGCGTGACGGGATCGACGAGGTACGTCTGCACGCCCCAGGTCAAGGCCAGCCGACGACGAATGCCGGCGTCCGGGGTGAACGCGAGCATCGGGATGTGCGAACGCAGGCGAGCCATACGCCTGGCCGAATCTCCCGACTCGGTGAAAATGCAGAGGAATTTCGCCTCCACGAACTCGGCCACCTCGATCGCCGCGAGCGTGATGGCACCACCCTGCGTGCGCGGGCGGTTCGTCAACTTCCCGATCCGCTCCAGCCCGTGGGTTTCGGTGGATTCGACGATTCGGGCCATGGTCTGCACCGTGACGACGGGGTACTCCCCCACGCTGGTTTCACCGCTGAGCATCACGGCGTCGGCCCCGTCAAGGACCGCGTTGGCGACGTCGGAGGTCTCGGCGCGAGTCGGCACCGGGCTGAGAATCATCGATTCGAGCATCTGGGTGGCAACGATGACCGGCTTTGCCATCCGCCGGGCAATCTCCACGGCCTGCTTCTGCACGATCGGAACCGCCTCCAGCGGAAGCTCGACACCGAGGTCACCGCGGGCGACCATGATGGCGTCGAAGGCATCGACGATCCCTTCCAGGTTGTCCACGGCCTGCGGCTTCTCGATTTTGGCGATCACCGGAACGCGACGGCCTTCCTCGGCCATGATCTCGTGTACACGGGTGATGTCCTCCGCACTGCGCACGAAAGACAGCGCGATCAGGTCGGCGCCGAGGCGCAGGCCCCAGCGCAGGTCCGCTTCGTCCTTCTCAGACAGCGCGGGCACGTTGACGGCTACCCCGGGCAGATTGATGCCCTTGTTGTTCGATACCGGTCCGGCCACGATGACTTTGGTCGTCACGACCACGCCATCCGTTTCGACGACCTGAACTTTGACCTTGCCGTCATCGATCAGCAGGAAATCCCCCGGGCTGACGTCGTTCGGAAGTCCCTTGAAGGTGGTTCCGGACAGTTCCTTCGTACCGAGAACATCCTCGGTGGTGATCTTGAAGATGTCACCGACGGCGAGATCGTAGGGACCGCCCTCGAACTTGCCGAGACGGATCTTGGGACCCTGCAGGTCGACCATGACGGCAACGGCACGCCCGGAGTCATTCGCCGCTTTACGCACGTTGGCATAGACGTTCTCGTGCACCTGGTACGTGCCGTGGCTCAGGTTCATCCGGCAGACATCAACACCGGCGTCAATGAGCGCCCTGATCTGCTCATAGCTGGCTGCTGCCGGCCCGAGGGTTGCTACGATTTTGGCGCGTCTCATACTGGTGGATCTCCAATTTTCCGCACCCTAGGGTGCATTGTGAAGCTGTACTGAGAAAAGGTCGAGAGGAAACTATAGGGAAAACGCGTGGTCAGTCGGTTTCACCGGTGCTGGAAGGTGAGTTTCACCTTGCAGGAAAGTGTCGACGGCGGCCGCCGCGGCGCGGCCCTCAGCGATTGCCCAGACAATCAACGACTGCCCACGTCCGGCATCGCCGGCGACGAACACGCCTTCGTGACTGGTCTGGTAATCACCGCCACGTTCGACAGTACCGCGCTCCGTGAACGGAAGATTCAACTGGTGGCCCAGGTCATCGCTTTCCGGTCCGGTGAAGCCGAGGGCGAGCAGAACCAGGTCCGCGGGGATCTCCCGCTCCGTTCCTGCCTTGGGCACGCGACGTCCGTCCATGTATGCGGTCTCCGCGATGCGAATCGCACGAACTTCGCCGACCTCGTTGGACAAGAATTCAACCGTCGAGGCCAAGTATTCGCGTGTCCCGCCCTCTTCGTGGGCGCTTGACACCTCGAAGAGGGTCGGCGACAGCGGCCATGGCTGGTTGTCGGGTCGACTCGTTCCGGGCTGTTTGCCGATGGCGAGGTTCGTGACCGATGCCGCCATTTGACGGTGAGCGGTGCCGATGCAGTCTGCACCGGTGTCTCCGCCGCCCAGGACCACGACGTGCCTGCCTTCGGCCGTGATCTGGTCGGCAATGCTTCCGCCGGCCCCCACCTTGTTCTGCTCGACGAGGTATTCCATGGCGAAGTGCACTCCGACGAGGTCACGACCGGGAACCGGCAGGTCACGGGGAACCATAGCGCCGGTGGCGACCACGACAGCGTCATAACGAGCACGCAGGTCGGCCCAGGTGATGTCCACGCCGATATTCACTCCCGCGCGGAACCGCGTGCCTTCGGCGGTCATCTGCGCCAGTCGAAGTTCGATGTGCTTCTTTTCCATCTTGAAGTCTGGGATTCCGTAGCGCAACAGGCCACCGATGCGGTCATCACGTTCGAACACGGCAACGGTATGTCCGGCACGGGTGAGTTGCTGCGCTGCGGCTAAGCCGGCCGGGCCCGAGCCGACAACGGCCACAGTCTTGCCGGTGAGTCGCCCGGGGGGCTGCGGCTGGACCCAGCCGTTGGCGAACGCCTGGTCGATGATTGACACTTCAACCTGCTTGATGGTGACAGCCGGCTGGTTGATGCCCAGGACGCACGATGATTCACACGGGGCCGGGCAGAGCCGGCCGGTGAATTCGGGAAAGTTGTTCGTCACGTGCAAACGCTCGATGGCCTGCCGTCCCTCATCCCGCCACACCAGGTCGTTCCATTCCGGAATCTGATTGCCCAGGGGGCAACCCTGTTGGCAGAACGGAACCCCGCAGTCCATGCAGCGGCCGGCCTGGCGTTTGAGAACGGCGGAATCGCCCTGTTCGTAGACCTCTTTCCAATCCATCAAACGGATTGAGACCGGCCGGCGAGCCGGAAGCTCGCGTTCGGGCGTCTTCAGGAATCCCTTCGGATCAGCCATTGGTTACCTCCAAGATTCGGTTCCAGACAACGTCGCCATCGGGATCGAGTCCCTCATCAACGGCGCTCTGCCTGGTCGCCAGCACCGCTGCGTAGTCGCGCGGCAGTACCTTGACGAAAGTGTTCATCGTTTCATCCAGATTGGCCAGCATCTGCTCCGCAAGCGTCGACTGGGTCTGGTCGCGATGTTGCTCAAGCAAATCGCGAACGATTTCGCGGTCCGCACTTCCCAGCGGCGACAGGGTCAGTTCACCTGAATCCAGTGAGCTGAAGTTGACGCGTTCGGATTTGAGGCCATAGATGTAGGCGGTTCCTCCGGACATACCGGCTCCCAGATTGCGCCCGGTGTCCCCGAGAATGACCGCCAGGCCGCCCGTCATGTATTCCAGCGCGTGGTCACCCACACCTTCCACGACAGCGGTGGCACCGGAGTTGCGCACGAGGAACCGTTCGCCGACCGTCCCGCGGATGAACATACTGCCCTGGGTCGCCCCGTAGCCGATCACGTTTCCGGCAATGACGTTGTCCTCGGCGGGGAAGACGCTGTCCCGGTCCGGAAGTACGACGATCTGGCCGCCGGAGAGTCCCTTGCCCACGTAATCGTTGGAATCACCCTCGAGCCGAAGCGTGATGCCACTGGGCAGGAAGGCACCGAACGACTGGCCGGCGGATCCGCGGAGGGTGACGTCAATGGATCCGTTCGGCAGTCCGTTCTGACCGTGACGCAACGTGACGTGGTGGCCCAACATCGTGCCGACGGCCCGTTCCGTGTTGCGGATCGGCAATTCGATGCTGACCTTACCGCCGTGCTCGAGAACGCTCGCGCTTCGCCGGATCAGTTCGTTGTCAAAGTGCAGCTCGAGTTCGTGCTCCTGCTCACGCGAATGCTTGCGAGGCTCGGACTCTGAGAAGTCCGGACCCACCAGAATCGGGGCAAGGTCCAGCCCAGAGGCCTTCCAGTGCTTCATAGCCCGGTTCACGTCGAGAAGCTCGCGGCGGCCGATCACCTCATCGAGGCTGCGATAGCCGAATTCAGCCAGATACTCGCGGACTTCCTGCGCAATGAACTCGAAGAAGTTGACCACGTGCTCCGCCTTGCCGGTGAAGCGCTTGCGCAATTCGGGGTTTTGGGTCGCGACACCGACCGGGCAGGTGTCGAGGTGGCACACGCGCATCATGATGCAGCCTTCAACGACGAGAGGAGCGGATGCGAACCCGAATTCCTCCGCACCGAGGATTGCTCCGATGATGACGTCCCGCCCGGTTTTCAGTTGCCCGTCCACCTGCACGACGACACGGCTGCGCATGCCGTTGAGCATGAGCGTCTGTTGTGTTTCGGCCAAGCCGAGTTCCCAAGGCGTGCCGGCGTGCTTGAGCGAGTTGAGCGGACTCGCGCCGGTTCCCCCATCGTGACCGCTGATCAGGATCACGTCGGACAGAGCCTTGGCGACCCCGGCAGCGACGGCACCGATCCCGGACTGGCTCACCAGCTTGGTGTGGATCCGCGCCTTCGGGTTGGCCCGCTTGAGATCGAAAATGAGCTGCTTGAGGTCTTCGATCGAGTAGATGTCGTGGTGGGGCGGCGGTGAGATGAGCCCGACGCCCGCCGTGGCGTTGCGGGTGCGGGCAATCCATGGGTAGACCTTTGTGGGCGGCAGCTGGCCTCCCTCGCCGGGCTTGGCGCCCTGCGCGAGCTTGATCTGAATGTCGTCGGCGTGCGTGAGATACATGCTTGTGACGCCGAATCGACCCGATGCCACCTGCTTGACCGCGCTGCGGCGCTCCGGATCGAGCAGTCTTTCCAGGTCTTCGCCACCCTCACCGGTATTGGAGCGGCCGCCGAGCTTGTTCATGGCGATGGCAAGGGTCTCATGTGCCTCCTGCGAGATCGAGCCGTAGCTCATCGCCCCCGTGGAGAATCGCTTCACGATCGTCGCCACGGACTCGACTTCGTCAAGGGGAACCGGTCGCCGGGCGCCGCTGTTGAAAGTGAACATGCCGCGCAACGTCATCAGCGACTCAGACTGGTCGTCGACAAGTTTCGTGTACTCGCGGAAGATGTCATAGCGACGGTTGCGCGTGGAATGCTGCAGCCGGAATATCGTTTCCGGGTTGAACAAATGCGGAGCACCGTCGCGGCGCCACTGATACTCGCCGCCGGTGAGCAGCCGCTCATGAGCGCTGACCGCTGCGTCGACGGGATAGGCGACGGCATGGCGTTGCAGGTTCTCTGCCGCGATGACGTCGATCCCCACTCCCCCGAGCTTGCTGGTGGTTCCGGTGAAGTACTGGTCAACGAATTTCTGGCCGAGTCCGACGGCTTCGAAAGCCTGCGCTCCGGCGTACGAAGACACGGTCGAGATCCCCATTTTGGACATGATCTTGAGAACGCCCTTGCCGAGCGCCTTGATCAGGTTGTTCACGGCCTTCTCCGGTGTGACGTCGGTGATGATGCCGCTGCGGACGAGTTCTTCGCAGGTTTCCATCGCCAGGTAGGGATTCACCGCCGATGCGCCGTAGCCGATCAGGGTTGCAACGTGGTGCACCTCGCGCACATCGCCGGCCTCCACGACAATGCCCACTTTCATCCGGTTTTCGGTGCGGATGAGGTGGTGGTGCACGGCAGCGATCATCAGCAACGACGGAATCGGAGCCAGGTCTCGGTTGGAATCGCGGTCGGAGAGCACGATGAACAGCGCACCGTGTTCGATGGCATCGTCCACTTCACGGAAGATCGCGTCGATACGGTCAGCGAGGGCATTGGGGCCCTCATCATAGCGGTACACCCCACGAATCGTCGTCGTGGTGCGGCTGCCGACGGCCGGATCGATGTGCTGGATCTTGGCGAGTTCATCGTTGTCGATCACTGGGAAGTCGAGGACGACCTGCCGGGCGTGCTCCGGTCCGGCCAGCAACAGGTTTCGCTCGGGCCCGAGCCCGAGTTTGAGCGAGGTGACGACCTCTTCACGGATGGAGTCGAGGGGCGGGTTGGTCACCTGCGCGAACTGCTGGGCGAAATAGTCGAACATCAAGCGTGGGCGTTCGCTCAAAACAGCGATCGGCGCGTCGGAACCCATGGCTCCGAGGGGTTCGGCACCGGTGCGTGCCATCGGCGCCAGCAGGATGCGAACCTCTTCCTCGGTGTAGCCGAAGGTGCGCTGGCGACGCACGACTGACGCCGGCGGGTGCACGATATGCTCCCGCTCAGGAAGGTCCTTCAGGTTGATCCGACCGGCGGAAAGCCATTCTCCCCACGGCTTGCTCGCCGAGAGCTCATCCTTGATTTCGTCGTCTTCGATGATTCGGCCCGCGACCGTGTCGACGAGGAACATCTTCCCGGGGCGCAGGCGTCCCTTGCGTACAACCCGGCTCGGGTCGATGTCCAGCACGCCGATCTCACTGGCGAGCACAACAAGGCCGTCATCGGTGATCAGGTAGCGGCCGGGACGCAGTCCGTTACGGTCGAGGGTCGCACCCACCAGGGAGCCGTCGGTGAAGACGATCGCGGCCGGACCGTCCCACGGCTCCATCAGCATGGAGTGGTACTCGTAGAAATCGCGACGGCTGACGTCGAGTTCGGGCTGGTTTTCCCACGCTTCGGGCATCATCATCATGACCGCGTGCGGCAGGGATCGTCCGGACAGGCTCAACAATTCGACGACCTCGTCAAAGGACGCCGAGTCGCTGCCGCCGGGGGTGACGATGGGCAACAGCGGTGCGAGGTCTCCCAGCTCCACGGACTCAAGCTGCGACTGGCGTGCGCTCATCCAGTTGCGGTTGCCCTGCACCGTGTTGATCTCACCGTTGTGCGCGATCATGCGGAACGGTTGGGCGAGCGGCCACGAAGGGAAAGTATTGGTCGAGTACCGCGAGTGCACGAGGGCAAGCGTTGACGCGAATCGCTCGTCGGACAGGTCAGGGTAGAACGGTTCGAGCTGGAGGGATGTAACCATGCCTTTGTAGACGAGCGTGCGGCACGACAGCGACGGGAAGTACAGCTCGAGTTCACGCTCGGCGCGCTTGCGCAAGCGCAGTGTCTGACGGTCCAAGGCGATGCCGCCGAAGGATTCCCCGAACTCATCCGTCCGGTTGCTTTTCACGAACAGCTGCTGGATGGTCGGCATTGCTGCACGGGCCAGGTTTCCGAGCTGGTCAGGCCGCACCGGCACCTCGCGCCAGCCGATGACGTCGAGGTTCTCCTCGGCCGCCTTGCGGTTGATCGCTGCCTTGATGCTCATGCGAGCCGTGGGGTCAGTAGGCAGGAAGACGTTGCCCACGGCATACCGTCCCTCGGGCGGCAGGTCGAAATCCGTCACCGCACGCAGGAACTCGTCCGGGATCTGCGTGACGATGCCGGCGCCGTCACCGGTACCCGCATCGGACCCGACCGCGCCGCGGTGTTCGAGGTTGCGCAGCGCGTCGAGTGCGAGAGTGATGATGTCGTGTCCGGCAGTGCCGCGAAGAGTCGCAACCATGGCCAGACCGCAGGCGTCACGCTCCGAAGACGGGTCGTAGAGACCCTGCTTCGGAGGGATTGCACTGAACCTGGAGTAGAGAGGTTTCTGCGTCATTGAGACCGTCCTGACGAAATGACTTACAGGGAGGGACAACGCTGGCCCGCTGGAGGGAGAATCACGACAACCCAAGCCCGAAAACGTACCGTGGGCCGGGTGCGGGTTGCCTGACTGGGTTACGCGGTTTGGAGAAGCGCTACCCGCGGGTGCTTGTGGCGGTGGGCGGGCTTGAAACGTTGGACCCGTCGGCGTCAGCGCCCTGATCTTCGAGGTCCGAATCTGTGTTCTGTGATTCTACCTCAGCGTCCGGCGCTTTCCATTCGCGACCGGGAAGGTAGACACCCAATTCGAGTCCCGGATGAACCCGTCGTTGCACCAGGAAGATGATGACTCCGAGCAGGATCGCGGCGTAAGCGGCCCAGATGTTGGTGCGAATTCCGAAGAAGTACTCGCTGGGGTCGATGCGAATGGCCTCGAAGAAACTGCGGCCGATGCCGTACCAGATGAGGTACACGGCGAAGGCCTTGCCCCATCGCAGGTTGAAGCGTCGCTCCAGTGCCAGGATGACGACCACGCCGATGACATTCCAGATCATTTCATACAGGAACGTGGGGTGGAACAGCGTTCCAACCGGAAGGCCCACGGGGTAGGCGGCATTGCCGGGCTCGATCTGAAGTCCCCAGGGAAGTGTGGTCGGAACGCCGTAGAGCTCATGGTTGAACCAGTTGCCGAGGCGGCCGGTGGCCTGTGCGACCAGCATCGCCGGCGCCACGGCGTCCGCGAACGACCAGAAGCGGATGCCCGACATCCGGCAACCGATCCAGGCGCCCACAGCGCCGCCGATCAGGGAACCGAAGATGGCGTTTCCGCCCTCCCAGATATACAGGGTGCGCCAGAGGTCGGCGCCGTCGTAGAAGTAATCGCCCGGGTGGGTCAGTACATGGTAGATCCGTGCTCCGACTATGCCGAGGGGAACCGCCCACAGGATGATGTCCAGGACGACTCCCGGCTCACCACCGCGCTTGGTGAGGCGTCGGGAGGTGATAGCGGTTGCGAGCATGATTCCGGCGAGAATGCACAACGCGTAGGCGTGGATGCGGAACGGTCCCAGGTCGAAGAAACTCCACTCGGGACTGGGGATGCTCAGGGGCATAGACAACTCAGTATTACCTTCCGAATATTGCGGGAAACACGCGGGCGCATCGGATGCACCGCGGTCAACTTATCTTAGAACGTCGATTCTCGACGCGGTCAAGCGTTACGACACCGAGTGGATGCCGACGGTGCCTTCGGACAGCGCGCGGGCGAGTGCGGCCACCGCGGGGACGCCGCCGTCGGCGAGGGCTTTCACCAGGGCGGACCCGACGATCGCGCCGTCGGCGTAGGCCAGAATTTCCCGCACCTGCTCAGGCGTGGAGATGCCCAGACCGACGCAGGCGCTGGTCGAGCCCGCCGCCCGGAGCCGGTCCATCAGGATGCGCGCGGCAGAATCCACTCCGGATCGGGCACCGGTCGTGCCCATGGTCGACACCGCATAGACGAATCCGCGGCTCGCCGTGATCGCCTGATCGAGGCGCGCGTCAGACGATGAGGGCGCTGCCAGGAACACCCGGTCCAGCCCGGTCCGCTCACTCGCGGCCATCCAGGCACTGCCCTCATCGGGAATCAGGTCCGGGGTGATCAGGCCGGCACCGCCCGCGGCGATCAGGTCGTCGGCGAAGCGCTCCACGCCGTACTGAGTCACGGGATTCCAATACGTCATCACGAGGACCGGCGTCTTCACCTGGGCGGTGATCGCCGCCACCGCCTCGAACCCCTGGCTCAGCCGAAACCCGCTGGCCAGCGCTTGCTGGGTGGCCGCCTGGATGACCGGGCCATCCATGACCGGATCGGAATACGGCAGGCCGAGTTCGATCACGTCGACACCGTTCGCCGCCAGGGCCACGGCGGCATCGATGCTCGCGGTGAGGTTGGGGAAACCCACGGGAAGGTAACCGATCAGCGCCCCGCTCCCAGCCTGCCGGCGAAGGGCGATGGTCTTCTCGACGCTGCTGGTCATGTTGGCTGTATCGGCGTTCATGACTGCACCGCCCCTTCATCAAACAGTTTGAAGTACTGCGCTGCGGTCTGCATGTCCTTGTCCCCGCGGCCGCTGAGGTTGACCAGGATGGTCGCGTCCGGGCCCAGTTGGCGCCCGAGATCCAGCGTTCCGGCAAGGGCGTGCGCGGATTCGATGGCCGGGATGATTCCCTCGGTTTGGCTGAGCAGGCGCAAGGCGGACATGGCCTCGTCATCCGTGATCGGCAGGTAGTTGGCCCGTCCGATGCTCGAGAGCCAGGCGTGTTCCGGTCCGACACCCGGGTAATCCATGCCCGCGGAGATGGAATACGAATCCACCGTCTGCCCGTCATCGTCCTGGAGCAGGAAGCTCCGGGCGCCGTGCAGCACACCAGGACGGCCCTTGGTGATGGTGGCCGCGTGACGCGGCGTCTCCGCTCCGTCGCCGGCTGCTTCGTAGCCGTACAGGGCCACGTCGGGATCGTCGAGGAAGGCGTGGAAGATGCCCATCGCATTCGAGCCGCCGCCCACGCACGCCGTGACGGCATCCGGAAGCTTGCCGGTGAGGTCGAGAACCTGCTGACGTGCTTCTTCGCCGATGATCTTTTGGAAGTCCCTCACCATGCTCGGAAAAGGATGCGGTCCGGCAACGGTTCCGAAAATGTAATTGGTGTCTTCCACGTTCGTGACCCAGTCGCGCATGGCGTCATTGATCGCGTCCTTGAGCGTGCGCGAACCGGTCTTCACCGGAACGACCTCGGCACCCAGCAGCCGCATCCGGGCCACGTTCAGGGCTTGACGTTCGGTGTCGACCTCCCCCATGTATACGACGCAGTCGAGGCCGAACAGGGCGGCGACGGTGGCTGTTGCCACCCCATGCTGGCCGGCGCCGGTTTCGGCGATGACCCGGCTCTTGCCGATGCGCTTGGTGAGCAGCACCTGCCCGAGCGCGTTGTTGATCTTGTGCGAACCGGTGTGGTTGAGGTCCTCGCGCTTGAGGATGATCCGCGCACCGCCGGCGTGCGCGCCGAAGCGCGGCACCTCGGTGATCACGGAGGGCCGACCGGTGTAGCTCCGGTGCAGCTCCATCAGCTCGGCGGCGAAGGCGGGATCTTTCTTGGCGATCTCGTACTCAGCGGTCAATTCATCGAGGGCGGCCACCAGGGATTCGGGAACGAAGCGTCCGCCGAATTCACCGAAGTACGGGCCGTTCTGCAGGCTTAACAGGGACATTCAGACCGCCAAAAACTCAGAGAGGGTTCGGATAGGGTCGCTCGTGACAAGCGCTTCACCGACAAGGACGACATCCGCACCGGCAGCGCGATAGTGCGCGACGTCGGCAGCGGTCTTGACGGCGGATTCGGCGACGCGCACGACGCCGGACGGAATACGATCGGCCAGGGAACCGAACAGGTTCTGGTCGAGTGAGAAATCGGACAAATCACGGGCGTTGACACCCACAAGGTTTGCCCCGATGTCGAGGGCTCGGCCCACTTCATCGGCGCTGTGAGTTTCCACCAGTGCGGTCATGCCGAGCTCGCGGATGAGTTCGTGCAGGCTGAGCAGGACGTCCTGCTCGAGCGCCGCGACGATCAACAGCACCATGTCGGCACCTGCCGCCCGCGCTTCGAAGACCTGATAGGGCGTGCCGATGAAATCCTTGCGGAGGACCGGGATGCTGGCTGCCGCCCGAACATGCTCGAGGTCGGCCAGCGTGCCGAGGAAACGACGGCCTTCTGTGAGTACGCTGATAGCGCTCGCGCCGCCGGATTCGTAGGACGCAGCCAAGGCCGCGGGATCGACGATGTCCGCCAATGTCCCTCGCGACGGGCTGGCACGTTTGATCTCAGCGATGATCTTCACTCGATCGCTCGGCGCCAATGACGCCATGGCGTCCAGGGCCACCGGGCGGGCCAAGGCCGCTGCCTCGACGCTCGCGTAGGGGCGGTTCAGTCGGCGTTGGTCCGCATCGGCGATCGCGCCGGCTAGCAGCTCGGAGAGCACCGAGGTCAGTGACCGTGGGGATCTACGGCCATGTCCGCAACCCCATAGCCGGACTTGGCCAACACGTACCCGACGATGATCCCGACGAACAGCAGCCCGAGCGCGGCCCAGACGAGCCAGACGACAGAGAAGAAGAAGGCGGTGGTACCCACGGTGAACGCGACGAGCATGATGATTACTGCGGTCCAGGCCGCCGGCGAGTGGCCGTGTCCCGGGTCTGATACGTCGAGGCTCATGAATCTCCTTTATGCGGTGTCGAACGGTACCAGTCTAGCGGGCACAGGCCGATCTTCTATGCGGTCGGGTCTTGTCCGCGACTGAGATCGTCCCAGTCGACGACGGCATCCGGGGTGCTCTCCCGTTCTGCCCCGGACCGGGAAGCGGCACCCGCGGCAGGCTCCATCCGCGTGGTCTGGTACTTGGTCGTCGCCCCTGCCCAGCGTCCGGCGGTGACGCTGATTCCGAGCCCAGCGAGGACCATGATGACCGACGCTGCAACGGCGACATACGGCCAGGGGGTGGCTGTAGATTCAGAGACGACGGCAAGGATCGATTCCGTGCCGGCGATTCCGGTGGCCTTCGTGACTTCAGACGCGCTGGCCAGGGCCGGGTCTACCAACACCTGGAAAGAGGCCAAGAAAACCGAGACGCCGATGAGGCTCTCCAGCACGCCGAGGACCACCCGCACGACGCGACCGGCGATGGTGAGTGCCCCGGCCAGAGCGAATCCTGCCAGGGCCAGGGCGGTGATCGCCGGGGAGGCGGCTGATCCGTCGATGGCGAGAAGCAATTTTTCCGCGCCGGTGCCGATCACGGCGGTATTGACCCACACCTGCGTCCACGCCAGCAGGGCAAGTGTGCTCGCCGCCAGGACGACCAGGATGAATCTGAGCTTGAACCGACGCGGACTCTTCGGTGCGGCCATGGCCTTAGAACACCCGTCGCATTGCGTTGGCCACGGCCACAGCACGCAGGGGTGCGGCGGCCTTGTTCTGCGTTTCCTGGTATTCCGAGGCGGGATCCGAATCGAGCACGAGTCCGCCACCGGCCTGTACCCGGGCGATACCGTCTTTGATTGTGGCCGTGCGGATGGCGATCGCCAGGTCGGCATCGCCGGCGAACCCGAAGTAGCCGACGACTCCCCCGTACACACCGCGCTGGACAGGTTCGAGTTCGTCGATGATCTGGAGCGCACGTGGCTTCGGAGCGCCGGAGAGGGTTCCCGCCGGGAACGTGGCACGGAAGACATCGATCGCGTTCTTGTCGGGCGAGAGGTTTCCCTCCACCGAGGAGACCAAATGCATGATGTGGCTGAACCGTTCGATCCGCTTGAACTCGGTGACCTCCACCGAACCGGCGACGCATACCTTGAGCAGGTCGTTGCGTGCAAGGTCGACGAGCATCAGGTGCTCAGCGCCTTCCTTCGTGTCTTCAGCCAGTTCTGCGGCGAAGTCCGCATCGGCTTCCGGTGTCGCCCCACGCGGTTTCGATCCGGCAATCGGGTGAGTGAAAACGCGTCCGTTCTGTACCTTGACGAGCGCCTCCGGTGACGAGCCGACGACCCAATACGGCTCTCCCGTGGGGGATTCAAGGCTGAGCAGGTACATATACGGGCTCGGGTTCAGGCTGCGCAGTACACGGTAGACATCGATCGGGTGCGCTGTGCATTCCTGGTCGAAGCGCTGGGAAATGACCACCTGGAAAACGTCGCCGGCGACGATATGTTCCTTCGCCGTTCCCACCGAAGCCAGGAAATCTTCGCGCGCTGTGCGATTGCTGGCGTACGACGGGGTGCTCAGATCCACATCGGCCAACCAGGCCTCACTCGGGGCGGCGAGCCGGGCCTGCAAGGCATCGAGCCGGTCCTGAGCGGCCGCCCAGAGCGCGTCTGCGGAATCCGTGCCGTCATTGAGGACGTTCGCGATCAGCTGCACGGTGCCGAATTTGTGGTCCAGCACGACCAGGTCCGCGACGAAGCTGAAGGACTGCCCGGGAACGTCGTAGTCGGCCGGCGGCCGGTGCGGCAGCTTCTCGATCTGTCGAATGGCCTCCCAGCCGATGAACCCGACCAAGCCGCCGGTCAGCGGCGGATGCGCGGCCAGCCGCGGCGTCTGCCAGCGCTTGAAGAGGTATTCGAGTGCGGCCAGCGGCGCCAGTTCGGTGGCGTCGCCGAGGGCACGGTCGGCCGAGACCCCGTGGTCGATCCACCGGGTCTCGTCACGGTGCTGAGTGAGCACACCGAAAGAGGACACTCCCACGAAGGAGAACCGGGACCAGATACCGCCCTGTTCCGCAGACTCGAGCAGGAAGCTGCCCGGCTGGCCGGCGGCGAGCTTTCGGTAGATGCCTACGGGCGTCTCACCGTCAGCGAACAGCTCGCGGATCACCGGGATCACCCGGAAGTCAGCGATCAGGTCGTGGAACTGAGCATTCGTGGTCGAACCGGCCATCGCTGTCGTGCTCATGCTTGCGGCCGCTCCATCGTGACGACGTCGAATTCCCGGCCGTCGAAGCAGGTGCGAGTACCGGTGTGGCAGGCGACACCGACCTGGTCGACCTTCACGAGGAGGGTGTCATTGTCACAGTCCAGCGCTGCGGATCGCACATATTGGGCGTTTCCGGATGTGTCGCCCTTGCGCCAGTACTCCTCGCGGCTGCGAGACCAAAACGTGACGCGTCCCTCGGTGAGGGTGCGCCGTAGTGCTTCGCGGTTCATCCACCCGAGCATCAGCACCTCACCGGTGTCCCATTGCTGGATGACGGCGGGGATCAGGCCGGCGGAGTTGTAGACAGCGGCGTCGAATCGGGTTTCATTTGTCATGAGCGCACCAGCATTCCGGCGTTCGCCAGCTCGCGCTTGACGTCACCTATCGTGAGTATCTCGTCGTGGAAAACAGATGCCGCGAGCACCGCGTCCGCACCGGCGCGCACGGCCGGTGGAAAGTCCTCCACTCGGCCGGCACCGCCCGAAGCGATGACGGGCACGCGACTGTTGGCGCGCATCAGGGTGATCAGCTCGATGTCAAAACCCTGCTTCGTGCCGTCGGCGTCGATGGAGTTGATCAGCAACTCCCCGGCGCCGAGCTCGATGGCCGCACGGGCCCAAGCGACGGCGTCGATGTCGGTTTCGGTTCGGCCACCGTGCGTCGTCACGATGAAGCCGGACTCGGTGCGCTTGCTGCGCTTCACGTCGAGCGAGAGCACGATGACCTGGGCGCCGAAGCGGTCCGCGATTTCGGCGATCAGCGCCGGGCGGGCAATCGCGGCGCTGTTGATGCCCACCTTGTCGGCACCGCTGGCCTGCAAGCGGGAGACGTCTTCGACGCTGCGAATACCGCCACCCACTGTGAGCGGGATGAAGACCTGTTCGGCGGTGGCGCGCACGACGTCATACGTCGTCGCGCGGTTGTCGACGGTGGCGGTGACATCGAGGAAGGTGAGTTCGTCGGCGCCCTGCTCGTAATAAAGCCGGGCGAGCTCCACCGGGTCACCCGCATCGCGCAGGTTCGTGAAGTTGACGCCCTTCACGACGCGGCCGTTGGCCACGTCAAGGCACGGGATGACACGTACGGAGAGGCTCATACCGACTCCTCCTGGTTACAAGCGGGCGTTGTGGATGGTGGTGACGAGAATAGCCCGTGCCCCGAGGGCATAGAGCGCATCCATCACGTTGTTCATGTCCAGGCGGGCGATCATGACCCGCACGGCGACCCACTCGGGGTCGTGCAGGGAGGAGACAGTGGGCGACTCGATCCCCGGAGCCATCTCGCACGCTGCGTCGAGCAGCGCGGAGGGGATGTCGTAGTCAAGCAGCACGTACTGGCGGGCCACCAGAACGCCCTGCAGGCGGCGCAGCAGGGTCTCGATGCCGGGCTTGTCGTTCTCCGAGCTGATCAGCACGGCCGTGGACTCGAGGATGACCGGTCCGAAGATCTCCAAACCGGCCTTGCGCAGGGTCGTGCCGGTGGACACGACGTCGGCCACGGCATCCGCGACGCCGAGCTGTACGGCTGATTCCACGGCCCCGTCGAGGGGAACCAGGGTGACCTTGACGTCATAGCCCGCGAGGAAGGTTTCGACCAGACCCGGGTAGCTGGTGGCGACGCGCAGCCCGGTGAGGTCGGACAGGTCGCGGAAACGACCGGCCGGTCCGGCGAAGCGGAATGTGGAGTCCCCGAAGTCGAGGCTTGCGATCTCGAGGGCGGTAGAGCCGGAATCGAGCAGCAGGTCCCGTCCGGTGATGCCCACATCGAGGGCCCCGGAGCCCACGTAGGTGGCGATGTCGCGGGGACGCAGGTAGAAGAACTCCACGTCGTTGTTCGGGTCGGCAGCGACAAGGTCGCGCGGGTCCCGACGACCGCGGTAGCCGGCCTCAGCCAGCATCTGGGCGGCGGTTTCGGCTAATGAGCCCTTATTGGGCACGGCAATTCTCAGCATGGCAACACTCTCTGGTGGTCTATCAACGGATTCGGTTTCTGGGCGGCGAGCGGAAGGCTCACTCTGAGGAATCGGATCAGAGATGTCGGTAGACGTCGGCCGGGGTCAGGCCTTTCGCGATCAGGAGAACCTGAAGGTGGTAGAGCAGCTGGGAAATCTCCGCCGCGGTTTCTTCGTCACTCTGGAACTCGGCGGCCATCCATACCTCTGCAGCCTCTTCGACAATTTTCTTGCCGATGGCGTGCACGCCGGCATCGAGCTCGCGCACGGTGCCGGACCCTTCCGGGCGGTTCAGGGCCTTGTCGCTCAGCTCAGCAAAAAGGTCATCAAAAGTCTTCACTGTTCTAGGTTACTCGTGCCGGTGCCGGTGTCGGGCCGCGGCAGCGCGCAGCAGGGCGATCTGGGCGGCAGGATCGTCGGCGCCGAAGACGCTCGACCCGGCGACGAACGTGTCCGCTCCGGCGGCGGCGGCTATTTCGATGGTCCGCTCCGTGATGCCACCGTCGACCTGCAGCCACACGTCGAGTCCGCTGGATTTCACGGCGGCCGAGAGGACTTCGAGCTTGGGCATCGTCGAGGCCATGAAGCTCTGGCCGCCGAAGCCGGGTTCGACGGTCATCACCAGCACTTGGTCGAATTCCGGGAGCAGGTCGAGGTACTGCTCCACCGGGGTGCCGGGCTTGAGGGCCAGGCCCGCGCGGGCGCCGATCGCGCGCAGCCGGCGGGCCAGGGCGACGACATCCGTCGCGGCTTCGGCATGGAAGGTGACGGAATAGGCGCCCACCTCCGCGTAGCCGGGTGCCCACGTGTCGGGGTCGTCGATCATCAGGTGGATATCCAGCGGCAGCGGTGACACCTGCTGCAGCCGATCCACCATAGCCAGCCCGAAGGTCAGGTTGGGCACGAAGTGGTTGTCCATGATGTCGACATGTACGAGGTCCGCGGTACGAATACGCCCGAGTTCCCGTTCAAAATTCGCGAAATCGGCGGCCAGGATGCTCGGGTTGATGCGAATGGGCATACTTTAAGCCTAGACGAACGGGCAGCACCGGCCGGAGCGCCGCGCCCGCTGCGGTTTCCATTCCCGTTCCCATTCCGACGCTTCTCAGAAATCGGACAGACCGCCGCCGATGAGAGCCGCACCGATCACCAGGAGCACAACGCTCATGATGGCGTCGTTGTGGCGGACCAGGCCCAGGCGCAAGCGCTGGAGTCGGCCGCGCATAGAATCCGGGGCGGCGACGAACGCGACGACGGGCCCGACGACGCTCACGCACGCGATCGCGGTGTATGCCGCCCCGACGGCCAGGGTCGCGCCGAGCGGAAGTCCGGTGCTGCCGATAGTGAGTCCGGCGCCGACTCCGAGCAGCAGCTCCTTGGGGTTTGCCACGGACACGAGGATCGCCACCCACAGCGCACGGGCGGGAGAGCTGCCCTCGATCGCCCCCATCCAGCC
>Ga0209023_10002761_pt1 | contig 21542 bp, 19 predicted proteins | sample LakOneMetagenome_FD_187468 | JGI IMG/M metagenome (GOLD analysis project Ga0209023, IMG submission 187468) | Freshwater and sediment microbial communities from Lake Erie, Canada (SPAdes) (version 2) | ecosystem: Environmental > Aquatic > Freshwater > Lentic | place: Lake Erie, Canada...
GAGCCATTTCGCCTTCTGCTCGTCGGTGCCGTGTTCGGCGAGGATCTCGGTGTTGCCGGTGTCGGGGGCGGCGCAGTTGAAGGCCATCGGCGCGACGACGGGGCTGCGCCCCATCTCCTCGCAGAGCAGGCCGTACTCCCAGTTGGTCAGGCCGGTGCCGTGCTCGTCGCCCGGCATGAACATGTTCCAGAGGCCCTCGGCCTTCGCCTTCTCGCGAATCCCGACGATGATCTCCGGGTAGGCCACTCCCGGCTTGACCTCGTCATCGAGCGCCGCCATCCCCTCGGCCTCCACGGGGTAGACGTGCTCGTCCATGAAGTTGCGTACGCGTCCGAGGAGGTCGTCGAGCCGGTCGCCGTAGGAGAAGTCCATGGCGGCGGAGCCTATCTGAGAGGCGCCTTGGTCAGGCGGGAGTCTTCGGCTCGCCCTTGCCGGACTTCCCCTCGCCCCCGGAACCCGCCTCGGCGGCGGCGGCGTTGGACTCCTTGACCGCCGCAGCCATCTGCTTGGCGTGGTCGGACCGTGCCCATGGGAGGCTGATCAGCTTCCAGGCGCGGACTCCCTCGCCGTGCGGCAGCTTGACCTCGCGACGCAGGACGTAGGTGAAGACCACGCCGAACAGCAGCGAGACGAACGCGGCGGTCACGACCACCACGTCGCCGTCGCCCTTCGTGATCAGCGCGATGCCGGATGCCACAAGGACGATCGAGAGCAGCCCGCGCAGCAGATTCCTGCCGCTCTTGAACGCGAGCTTGCCGCCGATCAGTACACCCGGAATGGAACCGACGAGGATGTTCCCGGCCAGGCCGAAGTCGACGTTGCCGCCGATCCAATGGGCGATTCCGGCCGCCCAGAGGAGGACGGCCGCATGGAAGATGTCGGTGCCGACGACGCGCTGCGGCGTGAGCCGGAAGACGGCGATCAGGATGATCGCGATCAGGGTGCCGGAGCCGGCCGAGGTGAGGCCGATCACGAACCCGGTCGTGACGCCCGTGGCGACTGCGGCGATGATGTGGCGGCGCTGCAGATGGAGGGCGTAGCGCTCCTTGATGACGTCCGGGATGAAGATCGTGCGCAGGGCGGTCGAGATCCCGACGACCAGAAGGGTCGCTCCGAGGATGCCGAAGATGATGCCGTCGAGCTTGTCCTCGCCCACGGCGTCCTTGAGGTACTCGATTACGCCCACGCCGGCGACCGCGGCCGGGACGCTGCCGACCGCCATCCAGAAGACGAGGCCCTTGTGAACCGTGCCGGCCCGCAGGTGCTGGATTCCGCCGAACGTCTTCGTCACGGCGGCGTAGAAGATGTCGGTGCCGATCGCGGTTACCGGCTGGACGCCGAAGATCAGGATCAGCAGCGGCGTCATCAGCGACGCTCCGCCCATGCCGGTCATCCCGACCAGCAGGCCGATGCCAAAACCGAATGCGACGATCGCGGGATCCATGAGGTGCGGGGCAGTGGGGGTGGGTGGGGCGTGGAGTAAGGGCCGTCAGGGCCGAGGGGGAGGGCCGGGCTTGTCGACCTTTTCCACCGAAACAGTGCGGATTCGGTGCCGGATTTTAGTCGAATCCGGCCTCAGCCAACGATGTCGTGGGTGCCCGTCTCACGAGCCACCCACGCTTCGGGCTCGTCGATCAGGTGGCTGATCGCCGGTGGCAGCTTGCCGCTCGCGAGCTCCTCGAGGGTCACGTTCTCGAGCACTTCGCGGAGGTTCTGGCGAACCGCGATCCAAACGTCGCGCAGTCGCTCGGCGGCACCGAGGTAGTTCGTCTCCTCGGGTGGGAGGTCCTGGATGTTGGCGAGCGGACCCTCGACTGCGCGGATGACGTCGGCGACCGAGACCTTCGCCGGGTCCTCGGCGAGCCAGTAGCCGCCGCGGGCGCCGCGCTTGGTCCGGACGAGGCCGGCGCGCTTGAGGTCGAGCAGGATGTGCTCGAGGAACTGCAGGGGAATGTCCTGCGCCGCGGCCAGCTGGGTGCCCTTGATCGGCTTCGCGTCGGGGGACGAGGCCAGCTCGAGCGTGGCTCGCACCGCGTAGTCGGCTTTGGCTGAGATGCGCATGGGAGGGAGGGTCGTCGGCCTTTCTTGACCAGGATACGCAAGAATGCATCCCATGATCGATCTCCAGTCGCATTCGACCGTCTCGGACGGTCAGCTAGAGCCCGCAGACGTCGTCCGCTCCGCCGCCGAAGCCGGCGTGACCGTGATGTCTTTGACCGACCACGACGGCGTCGCCGGCGTCCCCGAGGCGAACCGCGTTGCGGCCGAGCTCGGTATCGAGAACGTCCCGGCCACCGAGATGTCGTGCGTCCACAAGTACTCCGAGGACCTCCACATCTGTGGCTACTGGGTCGACCTGGAGAAGATCCAGCCGGCCTGCGACCGCGCCCAGCAGGAGCGCGTCGACCGCGCCAAGCTGATCATCGCCAAGCTCAACGAGCACGGTGTCGACGTCAGCTTCGAGGACGCCGTCGCCAAAGCCGGCGCCGCCGACGCCATCGGGCGCCCGCACATCGCCAGGGCCGCCGGGGCGGGCCCCGACCTCGGCCCATTCTTCGAGGAGTACCTCGTCCCGGGCGCCAAGGCGTTTGTGTCGCGCAGCTGGCCGTCGGCTGAGCAGGCCGTCGAGCTGATCCACGACGCCGGCGGCGTCGCCGTCGTCGCCCACCCGTACTGGGACGTCAAGGATCCGGTCCAGGTCCGCGATCTCGTCGAGAGCCTCGTCCGCGACGTCGGCCTCGACGGCATCGAGACCTTCTACCCGCCCCACACCGAGGAGCAGACGAAGCACTGCCTCGAGCTCTGCGAGGAGTTCGGCCTGGTCCCGACGGCGTCGTCGGACTTCCACGGGCCGACCCACAAGACGTTCTCCAAGTGGGGGGATTACGACACCTACGGGCTCGGCGAGCCGCAGGTGCCGGCCAAGCCGTAGGGCTGACGGCCGGGCTGCCTAGGCGGGAAGCTGAGGGCGGCGGGACGGCCTGAGGCTGAGGGCCGACGGGACGGGGGTCCGTCAGGCGCAACTCGCTTCGCTCGTGCGGACTTCCTGCTGGACCCCCATCCCGCCGGCCTTCGGCGTTCAGGGCTTGCGGCCGGCCTTTGCGATCGGGGCCTTGGCGCGGATCTCGGCCAGGAGGCGGGCGGAGAGGTCCCCTGGGTCCTCGTCGGGCTGTGGCTGTCCGGAGGCGGGGTCGAAGAACTCGATCTCGATCCTCGGGCGCTTCGGGAACTTGAAGATGTCGACCGTGCCGGCGGTCGCGACGCAGACGATCCGCGCCTCGGGGACCTGCTGGGCGAGGCGGCCGACGCCGCTGCGCGGCCGCAGCTCGGTGCCACGCGAGATCGTGCCCTCGGGGAAGACGCCGATGCAGGCGCCGCCGCGGAGGGCCGCGACGGCGCTGTCGAGCGCGCCCGCGTCGCCTGCGCCCCTTTCAATCGGCACCTGGCCCATCCGGTCGAGGATCGGGGCGAGCGGCTTGATCCTCCACAGGCTCGCCTTGGCGAGCGCGCGGATCTGACGCCGCTTCGACCCCGCCAGGCCGATCGCGATCGGGTCCCAGAGGCTGTCGTGGTTGCCGACGAGCAGCACGGCACCGGAGGCCGGCATGGCCTCGACTCCGTCCACCCGCATCCGTCCCCACCAGCGGACGACGGGGATGAAGAACCTGACCACGAACAGGTAGGTGCGGGAGATGCGCTCGGGTTCAGCTTCCATGGAGAAGTGGAGTTTGAACGTTCGGCGAGCTCGCCCGGCCTCAGCCCGACGACGGGATTACGAACGGCGCCGATCGACCCCTTTGGCAGAGACCCAACCGCGGATCCCGGAAGCCGCGGGCCACCGCGAAGACGCGCCCATGAAACTGGCGGGGAGTCCGAATGAAGAACTCCCTCGCCGAGCCGGGGTAGTCACCCGACGTAGATGAGGCGACCAGCTCGTGGTCCTTCTGCGTAAACAGGCGAATCTCTCTCTGCACTTGGCAGCGGCCGTCGGCTGAAACCTCTCCGAGGACGCCTGCGAGCCGGCCCGGTCGCCTCCCGGGAAACCATTTCGAAAGCTCGACGGTCGAGGGATAGACGGGGCAGCCGGAATGACCCGATCCGGAGCGCTCGGGACATCGGTCTATCTCGTCGCCTACCCCGTCGGCATCGGCGTCGGACACCCCGTCCGCGCCGAGCTGAAGACCAGCGACGAGCATCGACTTGCCTGACGCCGCAACGATCAGCCGATTCGAGGAGAGCTTCAGCATCGACGGACCCGAGATCGACCCGTCGTGATAGGTGCGCGACCAGCCGTTGTCGCCAAAGTCCGTGTCGATATTCCCGTCTTCGAGGAGGTGTCCGACGATCAACGCGGTGGTTAGGTTCGTGTGTGCTCGGAACTCGTCGCGGGTGCCGGCGACGAATACACCCCCCCCGGGGTCCGGGTAGATGGCGGATACGCCGAAGTCAGCCGGTAGTTCGACCGTTCCGGCCGTCCCGAAGCTCGCGTCGGGACTCCCGTTCTCGTTCAGCCGGGTCAGCGAAGTCCCTTCCAGGGAGTAGATGCGCTGATCGCTGTCGAGTGCGAGACGGGGGCTGTCTGGATACGGAACGCCGTCGGTGGGCGTGGTGACGCGCTGCGTCCCGGCCGTCCCGAAGGTCGTGTCAGGCTGCCCGTTCGGCAACAGGCGCGTCACCTCGGAGATGGATTCAGGATTACCTTCGAAGAGTCCCCTGCCGATGCCATCGGAGATCAGGATCCGATCCTCCGAGTCGATGACCAGATCGTTGACAGACCGAGTTGGCTCGGACGTCGTCGAGATCACTCCATCCGTGCCGAAGGACCGATCGAGCGTCCCGTCCGCGGTGAACTTGATCAGGATGAGCTTGTTGTCGAACCCGTTTCCCCCATAGTCGATTCCGGCGAGTATCACGGACCCATCGCTGAGAACCGCGACACGCGAATCTCCCCCGAATCGGCTCGGCTCGGGTAGCGAGAAGGTTGCGACTCCATCGCCCGCGAAATCGGGATCGATTGCGCCGTCAGCATCGAGACGAGCGACCGAGAACGTGTTGTAGTCGGCGCCGCGGGCACCGACTACGATTTTCCCGTCCGGCGCGAGAGCCGTGAACGGAAAATGATCTGAATAGTCCTCTGCGAAGCCGAGACCCCCGATTCGCAACCCCGCATCGCCAAAACTTGGATCTAGACCTCCCTGATCGTTCAGCCGCGCCGCGGCGAAGGTCCCGTAGACCTGGAAGATGTCATGGCCGGAGATGACGGTCTTGACGATTCCGGCGAGCAACGGCCTTCCTGATGGCTGGGTGCCGATCAGCGATCCGACGGACCAATCTCCCGCCTCGTCGCTGAAGGAGATCCGGTGCACACCGTTCTCGCCGAAGGACGGGTCGAGATCGCCGGGCGACGCTGAGGCCGACACGACATGCGCGAAGACCAGGACGGCGATGACCACGCCGAGGGCAAAGAACTTCTTGTGACGCGAAGATCCCCCTTCCACGCGGTCATGGTCGCACTTCCCGAATAGGATCGCCGCCCATGAAGATTCAGCTCTCGGCGCTCTACTGGCCCTGGTACTCCTTCGAGGAGCAGATCGCGCTCGCGATGGCGGCGGACGAGTCGGGCATCGACTGCGTCTGGGTCTCGGAGGCTTGGGGGCAGGACGTCGTCTCGGTGCTGGCGGTGCTGGCCGACCGGACGGAGCGGATCGGCGTCGGCTCCGGGCTGATGCAGATCCCCGCCCGGCAGCCGACGGCCGCAGCGATGGCCGCGGCGTCGATCGACACGATCTCGGGCGGCAGGATGCGGCTCGGCCTGGGCGTCTCCGGCCCGCAGGTGTCGGAGGGCTGGTACGGGGTGCCGTTCGAGCGTCAACTGGGGCGGATCCGCGAGTACGTCGAGATCGTCCGGATGGCGTGGGGGCGCGAGCCCGTGATCCACGAGGGCCGCAACTTCCAGATCCCGTCGGAGGGCGGCACCGGCCTCGGCAAGCCGCTGAAGCTGATGGCGAAGCCGCCGCAGGAGCACCTGCCGATCTACATCGGCGCGATCGGCCCGAAGTCGGTGGAGCTGACCGGCGAGATCGCCGACGGGTGGATCCCCGCCTTCTTCGACCCCGAGGACGGCGCCGGGCTGATCGAGTCGCTCGATTCCGGCCTGGCCCGGTCGGGTCGCGACCGCAGCGCGATCGACATCGCCCCGACCGTGCCCGTCGCGGTCGACGAGGACGTCGCGGAGGCCCGGAACGCGCTCCGGCCGCTGATCGCCTTCTACCTCGGCGGGATGGGCGCCAAGGGCAAGAACTTCTACGTCGACCTGCTGGCCGCCAACGGGCTCGAGGACGAGGCCAACGAGGTCCAGGACAAGTTCCTGGCCGGCGACCGGATCGGCTCGGCGATGGCGCTGACCGACGAGGTGATCGACATGTGCGGCGTCGCCTGCAAGCCGGCCGACCTGGAGAAGCGGATCGGTCGCTTCGGCGACGCCGGCGCCGACTCGATAATCGCGATCGTCTTCGGCAACGACCGGGAGGCGACGATCAGGCGCCTCGCCTCACTCGCCGCCTGACGCAGGCGGAGGGTCAGCAGCGGGACGGAAGCGGCCTGTCGGGTCCGAAGGAAGGGGGAGCGAGGTCTGTGCCCGTTCCCCAGTTCGCGGCTCTGTCGGATAGCCGGTAGGTCATCCGCCCACCGCGGTTGAGCTGACGGAAGCGCACCCACGGAGAGCGATGCGCCTCGCCGTTCATGTGGAGGCCTGTGACGTACGGGCGCCCGGGAGTCGCGCCTGGAGCGTCGATGCGAAGTCGGCCCCCGGGCAGCTCGATCGTGGCCCGAGGGAACATGGGACTGCCGAGAGCCAGCACGTCCTCCCCCGGGATCGCCGGGTAGACGCCAAGCGCGGCCAGCACCCACCACGAGGACATGGTGCCGAGGTCGTCGTTTCCCGGATAGCCGCCGGGACCCGGGCCGTAGAGGTCGAGCTGCGCCTGCCGGACGATCTCCTGGGTCCGATCCGGCCGGCCGTACCAGTCGTAGAGCCAGGGAGCATTCAGGTTCGGCTCGTTGCCGAGGAACGCGTGAGCCGAATCCTGACCGGTGTTGAGCTCTGAGAAGAAGTCGTCGAGCCGTTCCAGCGTCGCCGCGCGACCCCCGAGCGCCTTCGCCAGCCCGGCAGGATCGTGGGGGACCATCCAGGTGTATTGCGCCGAAGAGCCTTCGACGAAGCCGTCACGGGAGTCGGCCGGCACCTCGTGGAAGGCGCCGGACCGGAGGCGCGGCTCCACGCGGCCGTCGGCCTCGTCGATGAGGTTTCGCCAGTAGCCGGAACGTTCGGCTGTTCTCCGGTAAGCGCCGGTGCGGCAACTGCGCGCGGCGACACGAGAAATCGCCGAGTCAGCGCTCGCGTACTCGAGTGTGGTGGCAGCCGGGCCCCACAGACCCTCGGGCGATCCGAACTTCGAGTTGTCGCGTCCATGCTCGGCTTCGCGCTCGTAGCCGACGTAGCCGAGACTTCGGAACTCGTCGCCCCCGGGACGCTCGACGTACGCGGGGTCGTCGACCTCGCAGTCGCCGTCGGAGCCGCGGAGCATCGCGCGCAGTGCACGGTCGCGATCGATGTGGACGCCGAGTGCGTCGAGTGACGCGAGCGCCTGGGCGGCCGGGTCGCCCGTCATGACCATCGTGTGCCCGCTGCCGAACGACCACTTCGGCAGGCAACCGCCGTCGCGGGTGAAGTCCAGGAGCGACCGCGCGACATCCGCCGCGCGCTTCGGGAAGAGCATTCCGAGGAGCGGGATCTGGGTCCGATAGACATCCCAGCCCGAGAAGTCGGCGTAATAGGTGTGCTTCGACGTCGCCGTTCCCTCGCGCCCCATCAGAGGATGGCTGCCATCGACGTCGCTGAAGGTCCGCGGCTCGAGGAGCGCGTGGTACAGCGACGAGTAGAAGGTCCTGCGCAGGCGACGGTTGCCGCCCCGGACGTCGACCTTGGAGAGCGACCCGTCCCATCTGTTCCGCGTCTGGCGCTGCTGCTCGGCGAGCGAGTCGGAGCCGACCTCGGCCTCGAGGTTGCGGCGTGCGTCGGCGCGACTCGTGAACGAGATGCCGACCTTGGCCGTCACCGCGCCGCCGTCGCCGAAGCCGAGGTAGGCGCCGGCCTGCGCGGTCGTGCTGAACGTCGGAGGCTCCGGGTTCCCCTCGAGCGGCTTCAGGTTGAAGGGACTCGCGGCAGTGTCGCGGGCGCTCGTGCCGCTCGGGTCGAGCGTCTGATCCGTCCATGTGCCGTAGTCGGAGAACGGGCGGTCGAAGCGGGCGACCATGTAGATCTTGAAGTAGGGACGACCCCAGCAGAAGCTGCCGGTCTCACTCACCCCGGAGACCTCGCGCTCGCCGGGCCGGATGCGGACGCTCGTCAGCGGGTTCGCCATGCCGTTGCCGGCGGCGTTGATCACGAGGTTGGCCGGCCGCCCGGCCGGGTAGGAGAAGCGACCGATCCCGGAGCGGACGTCGGCGGTCAGGTCGACGCCGATCCGCCTCTGCGGATCCTCAGGATCGAGTGCCACCGAGTAGCGGCCCGGCGACGCATGCTCGTCGGCGTGGTCGAAGCCGGCGAGGAGGCCGGGATCGATGTCGGAGGAGCCGGATCGGCTCGGGGCCTCGTCGATCGATTCCGTCGTCGGCGTGAAGGGGAAGTCCTGGTAGCCGGAGCAGCCGGCGCCGCTCAGGTGGGTGAGGCTGAAGCCACGGATCTGAGGATCCGAATAGGTATAGCCGCCGGCGAAGTTCGTCCACGACGGGACCGTGTCGGGGCTCCAGTTGAGCATCCCGAACGGAGAGGTGGCGCCGGGATAGGTGTTTCCGGCACCGCCGCCGGTGCCGAAGTCGGCGGCGCCCGCTTCGGTCCCCTGGAACGGGTTGACGAGGCGCGACGGACGTTCGGCCGCGGTCGCGGGAACCGCGGCCGCCAGGACGACGAAGAGCAGCGCGACCGCCGTCGCCAATTTTGCTCCCGCCCGAGATCTCACCGGCCGCAGGCTAGTCGAACCGGAACGACGTCGTTCCGGTTCGGGCGCGACGCGCAGTCGAGCGGCCCGAAGGGCTGCGAGTCGCGCAATTATTCAGGCGTGACGATCGCGAAGTCGGGGTCCGGGGTGTCGAGAAGCCCCATCAGGACGCCGAGCTTGGCACCGTCTCCCTCGATCTTGATCCCGCCGGAGGCGAAGAGATCCGGCAGTGATTCCGGCTTCAGCAGGGCGGTGTTGAGGTCGCTCCTGGAGATCACGATCGTCGCGTCTGCGGGCGGATCCGACTCCGGCGCCTCGGCCCTGTGGTTGAGAACGCCGTTCTCGATTTGCGTCAGGTGGCAGAGGTCGTCGATGTCCCACCTGATGCTGAACCGCTCGTCCCAGGCGCGGGGCCCGTCGATCCGGATCGCGAGGGCGTCGAAGAGGTGGTCGAGGCTGAGGTTGGAGACGAAGTCGTCGGCGACCGTCGTCGTCGGGGTCCCCTGCGACCCCTCGCGGAGTTCCTTCGCGCCCGTCAGGAAGAAGTTCCTCCAGGTCGCGTTCTCCGCTCCGAGACCGAGCTGCTCCAGGGCCGCCGCCTGCAGCTCGACGGCGGCCGCATTGCCGGGCTCGGCGAAGACCACGTGGTTGGCGACCTCGGCCACCCAGCGGTAGTCGCCGGCCTCGAACGACTCCCGAGCCTTGGCGAGCGTCGCCTCGGCGCCGCCCATGAACTCGACGTATCGGGCCGAAGCCTCGGTGGTGGGGTGCTCCCAGAGGTGGGCGGGGTTGCCGTCGAACCAGCCCATGTACCGCTGATAGACCGCCTTGACGTTGTGGCTCACCGACCCGTAGTAGCCGCGGCAGTGCCAGGCGGCCTCGAGGCTCGGGGGCAGCTCGAACTGCTCGGCGATCTCGGTGCCGGTCATTCCGCGGTTGATCATCCGCAGGGTCTGGTCGTGGATGTAGGCGTAGAGGTCGCGCTGCTTCGACAGGTAGTCGACGATCCGCTCGCTGCCCCAGGTCGGCCAGTGATGACAGCCGAACAGGGTGGTCGCCTCCCGGCCGTACTCCTCGATGGTCTCGTCGAGGTAGCGCGCCCAGATGCGCGGGTCGCGGACGAGCGCCCCTCGCAGCGTGAGGGTGTTGTGCATCGTGTGGCTCGCGTTCTCGGCGATGAACAGCGTCCGCGTGTCGGGGAGGTAGAAGTTCATCTCCGACGGGGCCTCGGTCCCGGGGGTGAGCTGGAAGCGGAAGCGAACGCCGTCTATCACCTCCTCTTGGCCGCTCTCGACGACGTCCACGGTCGGCGGCACGAGCGAGACGGAGCCGGTCGAGGTCGTCGGCCCGAGCCCGGCGGTCATCTGCCCGGTCGGCCCCGGCTCGAGCAGCGCGCCGTACATGTAGGCCGCACGGCGAGCCATGGCCGTCCCCGCGTAGACGTTCTCGCTGACCGCGTGCTCGAGGAACCCGGACGGTGCGACGACCGGGATCTCGCCGCCGGCGAGGTCGTCGGCGGAGAGGATCCCCCTGGCTCCACCGAAGTGGTCGATGTGGCTGTGGCTGTAGATCAGCCCGGTGACGGGCCGGTCACCCCGGTGGCGGCGGTAGAGCGCCAGCGCTGCGGCGGCGGTCTCCGTCGTGATCAGCGGGTCGGCGACGATGACGCCGCGCTCGCCCTCGATCAGGTGCATGTTGGACAGATCGAAGCCGCGGACCTGGTAGATGCCCGGAGCGACCTCGAACAGGCCGTGAATGCCGAGCAGCTGGGCCTGGCGCCAGAGACTCGGATTGACGCTCTCGGGCGCCTTGCCCTCGACGAACGAGTACGCCTCCATGTCCCAGACGACCCTGCCGTCGGCGTCCTCGATCCGCATGGGGTCGATCGTGCCGACGAACCCTCGCCGGGCGTCGTCGAAATCGTCCACGTCGGTGAACGGGAGCCGGTCGAGAGCGGCCGCGTTGGCGGCCGCAACCCGATCTGCTGCCCGGCCGCCCACCTTTACTTGGCGGGGATCAGTTCCTCGGCTTCGAGGTAGCCGATGATCTCGGCTGCGTTCTCCTCGGGGGTCTTGCCGGCCGTCTCGATGCGGATCTCGGGGTTCAGCGGCTCCTCGTACGGGTCGGAGATGCCGGTGAACTCCTTGATCTCGCCGGAGCGCGCCTTCGCGTAGAGACCCTTCGTGTCACGCTCCTCGCAGTCCTCGAGGGACGTCGCTACGAAGACCTCGACGAAGGTGCTGTTGCCCTCGTGGATCGAGCGGGCGGCGTCGCGGGTGGAGCGGTACGGCGAGATCGCCGCGGTGATCACCGGGACGCCGTTGCGGGACAGGAGGTCGGCGACGAAGGCGATGCGACCGATGTTGGTGTCGCGATCCTCCTTCGAGAAGCCGAGGCCCTTCGAGAGGTTCTCGCGGACGACGTCGCCGTCCAGCACCTCGAGCGGCAGACCGCGCTCCTCGAACTCGTCGATCAGCACCTCGGTGATCGTCGACTTACCGGAGCCCGAGAGGCCCGTCATCCAGAGGGTGAATCCCTTGTGTCCTGACATGCGTAGGTGTTCTCCTTGTTCTTTCTCAGTTGCTTCCGAAGCTGGTCGGGTGGGGTCGGCCTAGAGGTCCTTGTAGGCGTCGATGAGGATCGCGGCGACCTCGTGGCGGGAGAACTCGGGCGGCGGCTCCTCGCCGTTCTCGAGCATCTCGCGAACCTTCGTGCCGCTCAGGAACAGTCGATCCTCGGGCGTGTGCGGGCAGGTCTTGTTGGAGCCGAGGCCCTCGCACTTGTAGCACCAGAAGGTGTGCTCGAACATCAGCGGGCGGATGCCGAGCTTGTCGATGTCGAGCTCGTCGAAGATCGCCTGCGCGTCGTAGGTGCCGTAGTAGTCGCCGACGCCCGCGTGGTCGCGGCCGACGATGAAGTGCGTCGCGCCGTAGTTGCGACGCACGACCGCGTGGAAGACGGCCTCCCGGGGACCCGCGTAGCGCATGGCGGCGGGGTTGACGCCGAGCACGACCCGGTCGTTGGGGTAGTAGTTCTCCATCAGGACCTCGTAGCACTTCATCCGCACGTCGGCCGGGATGTCGCCGCTCTTGGTCTCACCGATAAGCGGATGCAGGAAGAGGCCGTCGCAGACCTCGAGCGCCGCCTTGGTCAGATACTCGTGGGCGCGATGGATCGGGTTGCGGGTCTGGAAGGCGACGATGCGCTTCCAGCCGCGGTCCGCGAACTCCTTGCGCGACTGCTCCGGGGTGAAGTAACGGCGCATGAACGCGTCCTCGTGATCGGGCATGTCGTCGGCCTCGATCTCGCCGGCGATGCAGCGGCTCCCCTCCTGCTTGGTCGCGGCGACTCCGGGGTGGGCGTCGTCGGTGGTGCGGTAGACGTTCTCGCACTCCTTCTCGACGTCGCGCTCGAAGATCTCGCTGACGCGGATGCGGCCGAGCTTCTTGCCGTTGTCGGCGCTGAGCTCGACGACGTCACCCTCTGCGACCTCGAGGTCGGTGGCGAGGACGACCGGGATCGGCCACACCTCGTCGCCGCCGGCGAGGGTCATGTTCTCCACGACCGACTTCCAGTCCTCGGAGCCCTGGAATCCCGTCAGCGGGGCGAAGCCGCCGTTGGCGAGCAGCTCGAAGTCGGCGGTCTGGCGGGCGGAAAGAGTCAGGGACTTGTCGCTCATGGGGTGTGGGGCTCCTCAGCGTGGGTTCTGGGTTCGGTTCAGAAAGAGATTCGGTTCAGGGCGGACGCGAAAGCTACAGATGAAGCGCTGCCGAAGCGCGTTCCGGTCAGCCGTGCAGGCCGCACTCGGTCTTGTGCGCATCGGCCCAGCGGCCGGAGCGCGAGTTGCCGGCGTCGTTCGGCGGTCGCGTGCAGTGGGTGCAGCCGATCGACGGGAATCCGGCGTCGTGCAGGGGGTTGTACGGGATCTCGCGTTCGTTGATGTAGTCCCAGACCTCGGCCTCGGTCCAGTCGGCGAGGGGGTTGAGCTTCCAGAGCCCGAAGCGCTTGTCCCATCCGAACTTGGCGGCGCCGGCGCGCGTCTGCGAGTCCTCGCGGCGGATTCCGGAGACCCAGCAGTCGATCCCGGTGAGAGCCTCGCGCATCGGCTCGACCTTGCGGATGCCGCAGCAGGCGTCGGGCTGGCGGGCCCAGAGCTCGTCGCCGTAGAGGTCGGCCTGCTCCTCGAGGGAGATTCCGGCGAAGCGCTCGAACTCGACCCCGTACTTCGCGGCGAGCGAGTCGCGGGTCAGGTACGTCTCGTCGAAGAGGACGTCGGTGTCGAGGTAGAAGAAGTGGGGCGTCCCGAGTTCGGGGCTCTGGTCGCGCAACCCACTGACGATGTCGACGGTCACCGAGCTCGTCTTCTGGAACGAGGCGGCGAAGCGGAGGCGCGGGTTGAACGTCTCCAGCGCCCAGCGGATCGCCTCCTGCGCGCTCAGGCCCTCGAGGTGAGCGTTGACCTCGCGCGGGTCGATCGTCTCGCCCTCGGCGGTCGTCAGCGCGGAGGCCTGCGACCGCGGCTCCGCCTTGTGGGGGACCCGCTCGACCTCGATGGCCGGCAGGGTCGATCCCTCTCGGGCGGCCACTGCTGTCAATCCCGTTCGCATCGGATCAGATTGCGCATTCGCCTTCGCCCCGCTGGACCTTGTACGGATCGCGACGGTTCCAGTCGATGAACTGGAGCATGTTGTCGAGGTTGAACTCGGAGGCCAGCGAGAGCTCGCGGATCTCGTCCTCGAACCGGCCGGTGCCGACGCGGGACGCGTAGTCGACGAACTCCTCGCCGTCGTTGCGCTCGGCTTCGTACATGCGCAGCCACTTCTCGACCGCGTCGGGGACGCGCTTGGCCGGGATCCGGATCTTCAGGCGGCTGCCGAACACGACCTTGCCGCCCTCGCCGATCCCGCCGATGTGCGGGATGTAAGCGGGGAGCGTGTGCTCGCCGACCTTGATCGATGCGCCGTAGAAGCCGATCGTCCCGATGTGATGCTGGCCGCACCCGTTCGGGCAGCCGCTCATCTTCAGGTGGATCTTCCGGGTCAGCGGATCGGTGATCTGCATCTCCTCGATGCGCTCGTCGATCGCCCGGTTCAGCCCCATCGACGAGGTGATGCCCATCTTGCACGAGTCGGTGCCGGGGCAGGAGATGACGTCGTCGATGGTCCCGACGCCGGACTCGGCGAGGCCGAGGTCGCGGAGCCGCGTGTAGACGTCGTAGACGGACTCGTCGCGAACCCAGCGCAGGACCAGGTTCTGGTCGATCGTCGTCCTGGCGTTGCCGCCGCAGAACTCACGCATGATCTGACCGAGGCCGCGGAACTGCTCCGGGGTGAGGTCGCCGCGGATCACCTTCACGTGCACCGTGGAGAAGCCCTCCTGGCGCTGCGGGTCGACGTTGTCGGCGACGAACGCGTCGAACTCCGAGCGGTCGCCGTTCGGAGTTCCGGCAGCGGCGACGGGCTCGGGAGCCGCACCCTCCTCGTCGAGGTGGGGGAGCAGGCGCTCGATCGAGAAGTCGCGCTCGGCGACCCAGTCGCCCTCGAGCTCGCGGTCGACCATCCGGCGGAACTCGTCCATGCCGACCTTGTCGACGAGGACCTTGATCCGGGCACGGGCGCGGTTGACGCGCAGCCAGTCCTGGCGGTCGAAGATTCGCAGGGCGGCCTCGGTGACGCGCAGGTACTCGCCGTCGTCCGCGGCGACGAACTCGTAGAGCGTCGGCGCGATCCGGGGCATGATCGAGGTGCCGCCGCCGACGACGATCCGAAAGCCCTTGACGCCGTCCTTGATCACCGGGACGAAGCCGATGTCGTGGATGCCGACGATGGCGCGATCGGCGTCCGAGGACGAGAAGGCCGTCTTGATCTTGCGCGGCATCAGCTGGGTCGTGGGATGACGGACGAAGTAGCGGACGTATGCGATCGCGTACTCGGTCGGGTCGAAGGTCTCGTCGGCGGCGACGCCTGCCCACGGATCGCCGGTGACGTTGCGGACCGTGTTACCGCAGCCCTCGCGGGATGAGAGGCCGACGGAGGAGATCTCGCGGATCAGCTCCTTCATCTGGGTCAGCGGGACGTGGTGGATCTGGATGTTCTGGCGGGTCGTGATGTGTCCCTTGACCAAAGGCGCGTGGCGCTCGACGACGTTGGCGAAGGCGTCCATCTGATCGGGGGTGACGCCGCCGAGGGGGAGCTTGACGCGGACCATCTGCACGTCGGGCTGACGCTGGCCGTAGACGCCCTGCTTGAGGCGGAAGCCGATGAACTCGTCCTCCGGCGTCTGGCCGGCGAGGAACTGGTCGGCCTCCTGGTCGAAGTCGTCGAACTCGTCAGCCAGGATCGGGATCACGTAGCCGGGGACGTTCTCGTAGACCTCGGGGTTCTCGCGGGAGCCGACGGGCCCCTTCCCCTTCTGGACCTTGCTCTGATCCTGGTCGAGGTCTGCTTCGGTCGCCTTCGGCTTCGCGGCCTTGGCGGGTGTCGAGGTCGGCTCCATGGTCCCTTTCGATCTCTCCCAGGAGGGTCTCCCTGAGGCTTTGCTGCTGACTTCATTTATGAAAGTAGCAAATCCTGATTGGAAATCGGGTATTTAGCCGGGGCAACGTTCGGAGAGGATCGCCAGGACCTCGCTCGCCACCTCATCGGCGCTGCCCAGCGCAGCCTCCGAATACCGCCGGACGAGGTAACCGGCCCGGGCGAGGGCGACATCCCGCTCATTGTCACGATCGCGTTGTCGACCCTCGTGAACGCCTCCGTCCGCCTCGACGACGAATCGGTGTCGTTCCCAGAGGAAGTCGACTTCGTACCCGAGCAAAGGGACGTTCGCGGCTGGCGGGGGCAACTCGTATTCGCGACAGATCCGCAAGAGCAGTAACTCCAGCCCCGAGCGAACCCGGTCGAGGGGCATCGGGGGATCACCCAGAACCTCGCGCAAGCGGGCGATCCCCCGATGACCGCGGGCTCCCATCGCAAGTGTCCGCAGGCGGGTTCGGTCGAGGATCCGCAGGTACTCCGCCCGCTCGATGGCCCTCCCCAGGGCTCGAACTGAGAGGTACGGGGTCAGGTCGAAGATCGTCCGGGCCGCCGTGGTGGTCGGGATGCCGCGGTTGACGGTGAGGTCGCAGTCGGCGAGGCCCGGTACTCGATGCAGGACGATCCCCGGCGGGTTGGCCCCCGAAATCGTCCGCCGGCTCACATGAAGGACCTGGCGCTCGTCGACCCTGATGAGCTTCGCGAGATCGGCCGCTGCCCAGTGACTCAGGGCGGACTCTGGGCCGGCGAGGAGGATGGCTGCCATCCGATGCCCGTCCATCCCGATGAAGCGGTGCCCGACGGCAAAGACCCCGCGATGAATCCGGTGAAGCCTTCCCGCCTGAACCCAGGCGGAGAGTGTGCGGGGAGGGAGGCCCAGGTCGAGCAGCTGCCGGCGAGCAACGACGCCGTGCTGTCGAGCTGCAAGCTCGGCAATGGATGCGGATTTCGGCGACATTTCGCCCGTATCCGCAGGGGGTCGCGCCATTGCTCCACCCTCGCAGCGATCACCGTACGAGTGGGACTTTGAATGTGACTATCGCGGCGCGGAACTGCGCCGAACTCGCGGCTAGTTGATGCCGTCGCTGATTTCGGCGCTCTCGACCAGGAACGCGACCCGGACGTGGGCGCGGTACTCGTCGAGGTTCTCGCCGCGGAGGCCGGTGCTGACGATGTCGACGGCGCGGATGTTGCGGAGCTTCTTCTGCGCCGACTTGAGTGCTTGGCGGGCGGCGTCGTCGGTCGAGACCTTGGAGCTTCCGACGAGCTCGATGATCTTCACTACTGCCATGTCTCTCTCCTCTCGGGTGAGCTCGGTCCGAACGCCGCCTTGGAGCTGACTCCCTCCAGCAACGCCGCGCGCTGCCACGGGTTGGCCGATTCGGTCGGCTGAGGTGCGGGCGCGGTATCGGTGAGGAACTGCTCGACGGCGGCGATCACGGCCGCGGCCTCTCGGGGCTCGGCGGCGCTGAGCATCTCGATCCGCGGGCGCGGCGGCTTCCGATTTCCGTTGCTCGACACGGGCGGAACCCTACCGCTGCCCCTCCGAGCGGGCCCGGGCGCGATCATGAACTGATGGTCCCCGTCCTCGACACCACAGCCATCTTCGCCGCCGTCGATGCGGCCGAGGCCGTCGAACGCACCCGCGACGCCTTCCTCCGCCACGCCGCCGGCGAGTGGGAGATGCCGCCGAAGCTCTACGTCGACGCGCCGCCCAACGGCGACTTCCGGGCGATGCCGGCGCGGGGAGGAGGGCTCGCGATCGTCAAGTGGGTGACCTCCTTCCCCGGCAATCCGGCGCGCGGCCTTCCCGTCGTCACCGGTGCTCTGCTCGTCTCGAGCGACGAGACCGGCGAGCTGCTCGCGATCCTCGACACGGCCGCGGTCACCTCCCTGCGAACGGGCGCAGCAGCCGCCGTATCGGCCCGGGCGCTCGCCCGACCCGATGCGGCGACTGCCGGGATCGTCGGCTGCGGCGTCAACGGCTCATGGGCCGCCCGCTGCCTGGCGGCGGTCGGGTACTCCGACGGCGTCTGCTCCGACGTCGACCCTGAAGCGGCTGAGTCTCTGGCGGCTGAGCTGAGCTGGCGGGTGGGGCCGACCGCCGAGGCCCTGGCCTGCGACGTCGTCGTCACGGTCACGCCCGGCGACCGTCCCGTCGTCACCGCCGACCTGCTGCGCCCCGGGACTCACCTCGCCGTCCTCGGGGCCGACGGCCACGGCAAGGCCGAGGTCGAGGCGGAGGCGATCGATCTCTGCCGCCTCTTCTGCGATCAATGGGAGCAGGCTTCGACGGGTGGCGAGCTCGGCGGGCCGGTCGAACGTGGCCAGGTGGTTCGTGATGACGTGACCGACATCGGCGCGGTGCTCGCCGGTGACGCCGTCGGTCGCCGCACCCGCGACGAGATCACCCTCTTCGACTCGACCGGCCTGGCGATCCAGGATCTCGGCATCGCGCTCGCCGTGGTCGAGGCGCTCGGCTCCGGGGCGATCGAGGCGCCGGTCGTGGAGCTGTGATGGCGCCGGTTCGTCCGATCCGGGACTCCGTGACTTTCCTTCGACTCGTGTGTTCGAAAGGAGGTATGAGACCAATCCGCCTCATGGTGCTCGCAGCGGCACTCCTCGCGGCGCTGCCCGCCGCCGCCGAGGCCGCGAAGCCCAGCTTCGAGGGTCCTGCCGACTCCCTCAGCCCGCGGTTCGACTGGAAGGTCCGCGACTACGTGTCCACCTGCACCGGGGATTCGCTGACGCTGCAGGTCGACGGGGCGCGGCGATGGCGCACGAGCTTGGCGGGATCGGATCCGGCTCGCGGCGATCTCCGGTATTCGGCGGAGCGCAGTGCCGGGCAATCGGTCGACGTCACCTTCAAGCGCAGGGATGGCCTGGCCCGCCGTTACCACGTCCGCTGCCTTCCGCCGGACTTCCCGGAGTCCACCTTCAAGCGGCTCCGGCCGGGCGGGGCGAAGCTCTTCATGATCCAGCTTCCCGACCAGTACGCCGCGATCTACGACGACGACGGCGTGCCGGTCTGGTGGATGCGCGCGGACGGCTTCACCGACGACGCGAAGATCCTTCCCGACGGGACGATCTCGTGGGACTCCGTCGAGGCGGGTGACGCCATGAGCGGCGCCTTCGACATTCGGCGGCTGAACGGGAAGCTGATCCGGTCGGTCGGCGACGAGGACACCGATGTCCACGATCTGCAGTTGCTCCCGAACGGCAACTACGTGATCGCGCAGCAGACCTACCGAACCGATCTCGACACGAGCGCATACGGAGGCTCGGCCGCGGCCGCAGTGCGTGACTACGACATCGACGAGGTGACTCCGGACGGCGAGGTCGTCAGGACCTGGAGCACCGCCGACCACATCGGACTCGACGAAACCGGGCGGTGGTGGGACTCGATCACCGGCGCGTTCACCTACGACATCACTCACTGGAACGCCGTCGACGTCGACGGCCGCTTCATGTATCTCTCGTTCCGTCATCTCGACGCGATCTACAAGGTCGACCGCCGGACGGGCGAGATCATCTGGAAGCTCGGCGGGACCGAGACGCCGGAGAGCCTCGATGTCCTGAATGACCCGCGCGGCTACCCGATCGGCGGCCAACACGACGTCCGCGTCCTGCCGAACGGAACGGTCACCATCCACAACAACCGGACCGGCCTCGACGACGGCGTGCCGCGCGCCGAGCGCTTCCGGATCGACGAGGCCGCCGGGACCGCGACCCTGGTCGAGTCCCTCGCCGACCCCAAGGTCGATACCGCCCAATGCTGCGGCTCGGCGCGGCGCCTGCCCGACAAGTCCTGGCTCGTGGCCTGGGGGCGGAGCGAGATCGTCGGAGCCTACGACCGCGACGGGCGGCCGCTCTACCGCCTCCGCGTGCCGGGCTCGTTCACCTATCGGGCCAACCCGGTGACGGACGTCGTCGGCCGGGGCGATCTCCGCGACGCGATGGACCGGATGAATCGCTGACCACCGGCGCAGGGTGCGCCGCCGCCGGGGTCAGGCGGGAGGGAGCTGGCAGAAGGTCGTCGGCGTGCGCGCCTGGAAGGCCACGCGCCACGGCTCGCCGTAATCGTCGGCGGGTATGCGGATGGTTCCGCTCGCCGCCGCGGTCGGCAGGGCGATCGAGGGCGGGTCGACGAACCTCCCGACCTCGATCGATGCCGGCGCGGCCGAGCCCGCGTACGAGATGCCGCCCGGGGCCACGTCGAAGGCTGCGTAGTAGTTGCCCTTCGATTCCGGGGTGAGACGCAGGCACGGACCCCGTCGCTGCACGGTCGCGTTGAGAGCGACCGGAGGAGCGAGGGGGCCGTACTCAGCGCCGTGTTCGGGCGGACCCACGGTCAAGCCGAGTGCCCTGACGAGAATGCCGTCGGCGGCCTTGCGGGCGTACTCGGGCTCGGTGGCGATCTCCTCGGGGGTGTCGGCCGGCGAGCCGAAGCGATCGACCGCATCGAAGTAGTCGGCGGCCGGAAACAGCAGGTCCTGATGGGGCAGAAGCCCGAACTTGCCCTCCGACTCGGCGACGTACGCGGGCGGCACCTCGGGACGCACCATCTCCATCGTGCCGAGCTCGGCGCGGTTGTAGTCCGACTCCTGCTCGAAGAACTGACCGGCCGTGCGGATCTCGGAGACGTTGGCCAGCAGGGAGAAGAACAGGGCCACGGCCGCCGCGTAGACCCATGCCCTGGCGATCCGGATGCCGGCCAGCAGCTCCGACCCGACGACCATCAGCAGCACGGTGAACATGTACGCGTAACGGCTTGCGGTCGGCCCCCGCACCTCGTCGAGCCCGACCGCGACGAGGAGCAGATAGGTGATCAGGGTGCCGATCGCCGCCCAGGCGGCCGGCGTCAGCGGCGGACCGCGGAACACCCGCCAGCCGATCGCCGCCGCAAGTACGAAGACGAGCGCCGAGGTTCGCGACACGTCGAGGATCAGGGCGTCACCGACGCTCGGGCCGCCCGTCACCCGGAAGAGCCCGGTGATCCCCGCCATCCCGGTGTTGACCTGGTCGAAGATTCCCGAGGCGATCGATCCGATGCTGTAGGCCGAGAGTGTTCCCTGGTGGTACTTGCGGGCCCAGACGAACCAGACGAGATAGGCGGCCAGGGGCACGGCGACCAGTGCGAGGCGCCGCAGGCTCCGGCCGTCGACACGCTCGACGAGGATTCGCACCGCGGCACCGACCGCGAACGCAAGCCCGACCGTGAACGACGCCAGCGATACCGCCAGCAGGATGCCCGCGAGGGCGTCCCCGCGGCGGTCTCCGCGATCGAGGGCCAGCAGCATCCCGAGGCCCGCAGCGGTCGCGATCTGGTTCTGCATGCCGGCCGTATTGACGAGCACCTCCCAGCCGGCCCCGTAGAAGAGGATCAGCAGGGCGGGAAGGAGGCCGACCCAAGCGCCGAGACGGCGGGAGGCGATCGCGTAGACCATGCCGGCGACGAGGCACTGAAGCGCGATCGTGAACAGTGTGAGCGGCAGATGGGACTCGGCGCCGAAGGCGGACAGGATCGCCTTGTAGAAGAGGAGCGGGAGAACGATCAGGTGGCTGTTGGTCGGCCGCAGGAAGTTGTCGACGGTCCACGCCCCGCGCTGGGTCAGGAAGTCCCACTCGTCGATCGCAAAGGTCCTGTCGCCGGCCCAGAGCAGAACGAGGACGAAGGCGACGACCATCGCGGCGGCGAGGATGAGCCGGGCGCCTCGTGGATCGAGGTTCTGCGGCAGGCCGGCCTGCAGCGAACGATTGGCTCTCTCCCGCACGGTTGGGCAGTCTAAGCGCGCATCGACGCGCAACCGCTCGAATAAGATCAGCGGGATGGCAGCGGAGGATCGAGCTTCCGAGCGGTTGGGGGCGGGAGCCGATCGGCGTCCCGCGCTATCCGCGATCGTGTTGGGCTACCGCGCCGAGGATGCGTTGAAGCCGCTCGCCGATGGTCTCCACGCCGACCTGACCGCCTCCGGGATCGACTTCGAGCTCGTGCTGGTCGCAAACTAGATCG
>Ga0209023_10002762_pt1 | contig 21542 bp, 24 predicted proteins | sample LakOneMetagenome_FD_187468 | JGI IMG/M metagenome (GOLD analysis project Ga0209023, IMG submission 187468) | Freshwater and sediment microbial communities from Lake Erie, Canada (SPAdes) (version 2) | ecosystem: Environmental > Aquatic > Freshwater > Lentic | place: Lake Erie, Canada...
CATCTCATCACCACCACCGCTTCCCGGTGTGGGGCTACCAGGGCGCCTTGCGTGTGCTGACGATCCTGCTCGACAAGGTGTTCGACACGCTCGATCGCGAGACCATCGTGGCAGGCGTCACCGACTACAGCTACGACCTCACGCGTTGAGGCTTCGCACGGCGCGCGTCTCTGGCGCGCGCCTTGCAACATTCTCTCCGAACCCACCGGGAGCCGACATTCGTGTCGGCTCCGCGACAGAGGCGGCGGCGATGTCAGACCTCAAGGCCAAGATCCAGGACGTGTTCGACGAACCGGCCTGCGACAAGAACCAGGCCAAGACCGACAAGGAGCGCAAGAAGGGCTGCTCCAAGCCGCTGACGCCCGGCGCCGCAGCCGGCGGCTGCGCCTATGACGGCGCCAAGATCGTGCTGCAACCGATCGTCGACGCCGCCCATCTCGTCCACGGCCCGCTGGCCTGCGAAGGCAACGGCTGGGACAATCGCCACGCCGCCTCCTCGGGTCCGCAGCTCTACCGCATGTCCTTCACGACGGACCTGTCGGAACTCGACATTGTAATGGGCCAGGGCGAGAAGAAGCTCTGGAAGGCCATTCGCGAGCTGATCGAACGGCGCGCGCCGCCCGCGGTCTTCGTCTATTCCACCTGCGTGACGGCGCTGATCGGCGACGATATCGACGCCGTCTGCGCGCGCGCGAGCAAAAAGTTCGGCACGCCCGTCATACCCGTGAATTCGCCGGGTTTCGCCGGCTCCAAGAACCTCGGCAATAAGCTTGCGGGCGAGACGCTGCTCGACCATGTGATCGGCACCCGCGAGCCCGTCGTCTCGACGCCGACCGACATCAACATTCTCGGCGAGTACAATCTGGCTGGCGAACTCTGGCAGGTGACGCCGTTGTTCGAAAAGCTCGGCATCCGGATACACACCTGCGTGACCGGCGACGCCCGCTACAACGATGTGGCCTCCTGCCATCGCTCGCGGGTCAACATGATGGTGTGTTCCGCTGCCCTCGTGAATGTCGCGCGCAAAATGGAGGAGCGCTGGGGCATCCCTTGGTTCGAAGGCTCCTTCTACGGCGTGACAGATACGTCGGACGCCCTGCGCAATGTAGCGCGTCTGCTCGTTGAGCGCGGCGCGCTTGCCGATCTGATCGGACGCACCGAGGCGCTGATAGCAGAAGAAGAAAAAGCCGTCGCGCGCAAACTCGAACCCTATCGCAGATCGCTGCAGGGCAAGCGCGCGCTGGTCTATACGGGCGGCGTCAAATCCTGGTCAGTTGTCTCGGCGTTGCAGGACATCGGCATGGAAATCGTCGACACGTCCGTGCGCAAGGCGACGGACGAGGACAAGCAGCGCATCGTCGAGCTGACCGGCGAAGACACGCATATGGTGGACTCGCTGTCCCCCCGAGAAATGTTCGCTTTCCTGCGCGACGGCAAGGCGGACGTGCTGCTATCGGGCGGGCGCACGCAATTCATTGCGCTCAAGGCTCGCACGGCCTGGGTCGACATAAATCAGGAGCGTTTTGAAGCCTTCGCCGGATACGACGGCATGGTCGAACTCGTGAAGAAGCTGGACGCCGCGATTAACAATCCGGTCTGGGCGAAGACGCGCAAGCCGGCGCCCTGGGACGAGACCTATGGCGCCGCGCCTGCGGCTGCTGCCGACCATGCGCTGTCGCGCCATCGCCGGAAGTTCGCGACGACGGATGCCGACGACATCGGGGAGTGCTGAGCATGAACGCGCAATCTCCAGTCGCAAAATCGCTGTCGACCAACCCGTTGAAAGTTTCGGCGCCGCTTGGCGCCGCCATGGCGTTTCTTGGAGTGGAAGGCGCTGTGCCGCTGTTTCACGGCAGCCAGGGCTGCACGGCCTTCGCGCTGGTGCTGCTGGTGCGCCATTTCAAGGAAGCGGTTCCGCTGCAGACGACGGCGATGAACGAGGTTTCGACGATTCTCGGCGGCGCCGATCATGTCGAAGAAGCGCTGCTCAATATCAAGAAGCGGATGAATCCAAAACTGGTCGGCATCTGCTCGACGGCGCTTACAGAGACCCGGGGCGAAGACTTCCAAGGCGATCTGCGGCTGATCCTGACCCGCCGCGCCAATGAACTCGAGGGCACCGAAGTGGTCTTCGCTTCCACGCCCGATTTCACCGGGGCGCTCGAGGAAGGCTGGTCGAAGGCGACGCTCGCGCTGATCGACACGCTGGTGCCGGCCAAGGCCAGGACATCGCTGAGGCAGGTCAACGTTCTGCCGGGCGTGCATCTGACGGTCGGCGATATCGAGGCGCTGAAGGAAACGATCCGCAAGTTCGATCTCGAGCCCGTGTTCCTGCCCGACGTCTCGCAATCGCTTGATGGCATCGCCACCGGTGAGTGGAGCGCGGCGACCTATGGCGGCACGAGCCTCGACCAGATCCGGTCGATGACGGGCGCCTGCGCGACGATCGCCATCGGCGAGCACATGCGCGAGGCGGCCGATCTGCTGGCAGCGCGCACGGGCGCCCCGTCTTACGTGCTGCCGACCCTGTCGGGACTTGACGCCTGCGATGATTTCATCGCCGCACTGACCGAGATTTCCGGTGTCGCGGCGCCGGCGGATGTCAGGCGCGAACGCCAGCGCCTGCTCGACGCCATGCTGGATGGACATTTCTATTTCGCCGGCAAGAAACTCGCGGTCGCCGCCGAGCCTGACCTGCTGCTCGCCATCTCGACCATGGCCAGCGAACTCGGCGCCAAGATCACAGCTGCCGTTACGACGGCGTCCGGCTCCCGCGCAATCGCGCTGGCGCCTGCTGACGTCATCGTCGGCGATCTCGGCGATCTCGAAGATCTCGCGCATGGCGCCGACATGATCGTCACCCATGCCCATGGCCGCCAGGCGGCCGAGCGGCTCGGCGTGCCGCATCTGCGCGTCGGATTTCCGATCTTCGAACGGCTGGGCGCGGCCTATCGCACCAGCGTCGGCTATGCCGGCACGCGCAGCCTGATCTTCGAAATGGCCAATCTCTTTCTCAGCGCGCCGCATGGCGCCGTGCATCATTCACAGCCCGCAAAGGAGCACGTTCCATGAGCGCCCTGCATCTGCGCGTCGTCGGCCAGGACGGCGCGCTCGCCGCGCCGCCGACCGGCAGCTTGCGCGTCGCCATCGCGACGCAGGACATGGCGAACCTCAACGCGCATTTCGGCTCCGCCAGGCGTTTCGCGATCTACGACGTGTCGCCGGACGAATGGACCTTCGTCGAAACTGTCTCGTTCGACACGGTCTCGGACGAGTCGGGCAGCCACAAGACCGAGGGCGACGACAAGATCGCGGCCAAGGTGAAAGGGCTCACGGGCTGTCATCTTCTGTTTTGCCTGGCCATCGGCGGGCCGTCGGCCGCCAAAGTCGTATCAGCCAACATTCATCCCGTGAAAATTCCGCAAGCGCAGCCGATCGAAGCGGTGCTCGAACGCACGCGGGCGATGCTCTCTGGCTCGCCGCCGCCGTGGTTGCGCAAGGTGCTGGTGGGCGCCGGCGCCGTCGCAAAGCTGCGCTTCGACGAGGAAGATTGAGCATGATCGCTGCCGTGGCCCTCGCCGCAAGTCTCGCGCTCGGCATCCTGTCGAGCGTCCGGCTTTTCATGCTTGCCGGACAAAGCGCGGGTGAATCATGTCGCATCACGAGGAAAGACAATGCTTGATATGCCCGATTCCGAAGCCGCCGAGGCGGCAGCATTCGAGACGCCCTTCATGAAAGCGTTGGTGCGTCTGTTCCGCGCGCAGGACCAGCACGGCGCCTGGGATCGCAAGACGGACGCGCAGATCCTGAAGGACTTCGTCGTCACCAAGGATCAGCGGCGTGAAATGCCGATCATCGGCGACCCGGATCCCGACATCCTGTGGCGGATCGAGATGTTCTACACGGCGGTCGGCCTCGCCGCCGAGGAAAAGACCGGCCTGATCGCCGGCCCGATGATGAAGATGAGCCACGAGGGCTTCGGCCGTCTCGTGCTGCTCGCCGGCAATCTCGTGGCGCTGTCGCGGCATCTGCGCGACGTGCATCGCTTCGGCTTCGACAATTTCGCCAAGATGGCCGCCGAGGGGGAGAAATATCTCGCCAAGACCGTCGAGATGATCGAAGCCCATCCCGAAGTCGCAAAGGCGTGAGGCCTCTATGTCCGATGTCGAAACACTGAAGGCGGAAATCAAGAAGCTGTCGGCCAAGGCGGTCAACGCCAAGATGAACCTGCATGACCTGTCTGAGGAATTGCCGCTCAACTGGACCAGCATCATGGAGGTCGCGCAGGCGACGCACGACGCCTATGCGGCCCTGATCGCCGCCCGCGAGAAACTCAAGGAGCAGGAAGCGGCATGAGCGCCTTTGTCACCCGCGGCGGCGCCGCCTGGACGCCGGTCTACCTGACCGAAATCGACGGCGCGACCTGCATCGGTTGCGGCCGCTGCTACAAGGTTTGCTCGCGCGATGTCATGCATCTCTACGGCGTGGATGAGAGCGGCGTCGTTCTCGGCCAGGTCACCGAGGAAGACGACGATGATTTCGACGGCGAGCTCAACCGCAAGATTATGAAAGTCGACAATTCCGACGCCTGCATAGGCTGTGGGGCCTGTGCGCGCGTTTGCCCGAAGGATTGCCAGACGCATGTCCCAGCCGATCAGATCGCAGCCTGAAGGCGCCGCGCGCGTCTCTTCCGTCGATGGCCCACTCGACGGGCTCGAACTGGCGCGTGCCCTGAAGGACAGCGGCTCCGCCGATGGCGATCCGTTCTGGCGCGAGGTGTTTTCGCGCTTGCTGGCGATCGGCCTCGTCGAGGCGCGCGCGCAGGAGACCAGCCTGACCTCCACTCTGGGGCTCGACGCGATCGACCTGCGCAAAGCGATCGCCGCCCATGCCCCTCATCCTCTGGCGGTTGCGGTCGCGCATCGCGCCAGCATCGCCATCCGCGACGACGAAGAGCAGATGGTGTTCGATCTGCTGGTCGCGCACGGCGTCGACGAGGCGCCCGAAACGCGCTGGCTCGCCGCCATGGTCGCCCGCCGCGCGATGCAGCCGAACCATCTGTGGCAGGATCTGGGACTTGCCGACCGGTCCTGGCTGAACGAACTGCTGCGCCGATATTTTCCGGCGTTGCATGCAGGCAATACGGCTGACATGAAGTGGAAGAAGTACTTCTACCGCCGGCTGTGCGAGCTTGAGGGGTTCGCGCTCTGCACCGCGCCGTCCTGCCGCGAGTGCTGCGACTTCGACCGCTGTTTTGGCGCTGAGGATGGTGAGAGCCTGCTGGCGCAACGCCGACGCGCGACAGAACGCATGTCGGACATGCGACACTTGTCGTAGTCCGTACAGGCGGGCCCTCGCAAACATCATAAAAATCAGCATTTTCGTCTGGCATGGGCATTGCGATGCCTGCTCCATCAACATTCGATGGAGCGCCGATGATGATCCAGCTCACTCCCCCTGCGGTCGAAGCCGTGAAATCCGCCCTATCCCGCGCAACGGGGCCAGCCGCGGGCCTGCGCATCATGGTGGAGACCGGCGGCTGCTCGGGCTTCAAGTATATGATGGGTCTGGAACAGGCGCCGCGCGAAGGCGACGCCGTGGTCGAGCAGGACGGCGTGACCGTCTTTATCGACGATCTCTCCCTGCCGCATCTGGCCGGGATGAAAGTCGACTTCGTCGCCGGCCTCGAATCCTCGGGCTTCGTCTTCGACAATCCGAACGCGGCGTCGAAATGCGCCTGCGGCAAGAGCTTCGGCTGAAGGAGCGGGCCATGTGGGACTATTCCGAGAAGGTCCAGGAGTATTTCTTCAATCCGAAGAACGCAGGCGTTCTCTCCGAGGCGAACGCCGTCGGGGAAGTCGGCGCAATCGCCTGCGGCGACGCCCTCAAGCTGATGATGAAGATCGACCCGGTCTCCAACGTCATCCTGGATGCGCGATTCCAGACCTTCGGCTGCGGCTCGGCGATCGCGTCGTCATCGGCGCTGACCGAACTCGTGATCGGCAAGACGATCGACGAGGCGCTGAAGCTGACCAACCAGGATATCGCCGACTTTCTCGGCGGCCTGCCGCCGGAGAAAATGCATTGCTCCGTGATGGGCTATGAGGCCTTGCAGGCGGCGGTCGCCAATTTTCGGGGCGAGGTGTGGAGCGACGACCACGAGGAAGGCGCGCTGATCTGCAAGTGCTTCGGCGTCGATGAAGGCATGGTCGAGCGCGCCGTGCGTATGAACAATCTGACCACGATCGAACAGGTGACGGCCTACACCAAAGCCGGCGGCGGTTGCCTTACCTGTTTCGACGCGCTGGAAGGCGTGCTCGCCAAGGTCAATGCGGACATGGTCGCCGAAGGCGCGCTCGATCCCGCCAAGGCCTATCGGCTCGGCTCAGCCGATCCGCTGGCGCTGAAGACCAAGCCCACGCCGAAAGCCGCCCCGACAGCCACGGTTGTCTCGCTCGGCCAAGGCGCGCCTCAGCGCGCGCCATCCGCGCCCAAGGCCTCGCCGCTCGATCCCGCAGCGCCCGCGCCTGCGCTCACCAACCTGCAGAAGATCAGGCTGATCGAGCAGGCGATCGACGAATTGCGTCCGAGCCTGCGCGCCGACAACGGCGATTGCGAACTCGTCGATGTCGATGGTTCGACTGTCTACGTGCGGCTGTCGGGCGCCTGCGTCGGCTGCCAGATGGCGAGCGTGACCGTGTCGGGCATCCAGCAGCGGCTGTCGGCCAAGATCGGTTCGCCCGTCCGCGTCGTGCCCGTCGGCAAGAACTGAGGGAGATCGCCATGCGCCCCGTCTATCTCGACAACAACGCCACGACACGGGTCGACCCGAAGGTGGTGGACGCGATGCTGCCTTTCTTCACGGAACAGTTCGGCAATCCCTCGTCCATCCATTCCTTCGGCGCGAGTGTCGGCGGCGCGGTTCGGGCGGCGCGCAAGCAGGTCCAGACGCTGCTCGGCGCCGAATACGACCACGAGATCATCTTCACGTCCGGTGGAACGGAAAGCGACAATATGGCGATCCTCTCCGCGATGGAGGCCATGCCGGGACGCGACGAGATCATCACCTCGAAGGTCGAACATCCCGCGATCCTCGCCGTCTGCGAGCATCTCGAAAAGAGCGGTCGCGCGAAGGTGCATTACATCGGCGTCGATTCCTTCGGCCGTCTCGATCTCGAAGCCTATCGCGCCGCGCTCAGCGAACGCGTTGCGCTCGTCACGCTGATGTGGGCGAACAACGAGACTGGCACGATCTTTCCCGTCGAGCCGCTCGCCGAAATGGCCAAGGCCGTCGGCGCGCTGTTCCATACCGACGCCGTGCAGGCAGTCGGCAAGGTTCCGATCACGCTGAAAGGCAGTGCGATCGACATGCTCTCGCTGTCGGGCCACAAGCTGCACGCGCCAAAGGGCATCGGCGCCCTTTATGTCAAGCGCGGCGTGAGGTTCAAGCCGATGATGCGCGGCGGCCACCAGGAGCGCAGCCGGCGCGCGGGAACAGAGAATGCGCCGGGCATCGTCGCGCTGGGCCTGGCCGCGGAGATGACCGGCGCGGCCATGGCCGACGAACAGACGCGCGTGAAGGCGCTGCGCGACCGGCTCGAAGCCGGCATTCTGCAGCGCATTCCCAATTGCTTCGTCAACGGCGACAAATACGACCGCCTGCCGAACACCTGCAACGTCGCTTTCGAATATGTCGAAGGCGAAGCCATCCTCCTGCATCTCACGCGGGCCGGCATCGCGGCATCGTCCGGCTCGGCCTGCACATCCGGCTCGCTCGAGCCGAGCCACGTTCTGCGCTCCATGAACATTCCCTTCACGGCCGCGCATGGTTCGATCCGCTTCTCCTTCTCGCGGGAGTCGATCGACGACGATGTCGACCGCGTCATCGAGGTTCTGCCGGGCATCATGGAGAAGCTGCGAACGCTTTCGCCCTTCTGGGCGGGCGCCAACGCAACGCCGAAGGAATTCAAACCCGTCTACGCCTGAGGCCAGCGATGCAAACGTCAGCCCTGCGCATATTCATCAACGACACGACGCTGCGTGACGGCGAACAGGCGCCGGGCGTCGCCTTCTCCGCTGAGGAAAAATGCGCGATAGCCCGCGCGCTCGATGCGGCGGGTTGCGACGAGATCGAGGCCGGCACGCCGGCTATGGGCGCAGACGAAATCAACGCCATCGCAGCCATTGCCGATGCGGGTCTGAATTGCGCCGTCATGGCGTGGTGCCGCGCGCTGGAGGCCGATGTGGACGCGGCATTGTCGGCAGGCGTGCGGCGCGTCAACATATCGGCGCCGGCCTCCCGCATCCAGATGCAGGTGAAGCTTGGCGCCGGTCCTGCCGAAACTGCCGCCCGCCTCCGCCGCCTCGTGGATTATGCGCGTGCGCATGGCCTGGAAGTCGCCGTGGGCTGCGAGGATTCTTCGCGCGCGCTGCCGGAGGATCTCGAACTGCTCGCGCGCGTGGCGCGAGATAGCGGAGCCTTCCGTATCCGCTACGCCGATACGCTCGGCGTTCTCGAGCCTTTTGGCGCCTACGACGCCATCCGCCGGCTTCGGGATGCGACCGACATCGAGATTGAATTCCATGGCCACGATGATCTCGGTCTTGCGACAGCAAACACGCTCGCGGCGCTCCGCGGCGGCGCGCGGCATGCGAGTGTCACGGTGCTCGGTCTCGGGGAACGCGCCGGCAATGCAGCGCTTGAAGAAGTCGCGGTCGCAGCCGCCCAGACCGGCCGGTTCACGACGCGGACCAAGATCGCCGAACTCAACGATCTCGCGGCGCTCGTGGCCGATGCCGCGGGCCGGACGATCGGCGAAACCAAGGCCATCGTCGGGCGCGACATCTTCTCCCACGAATCCGGGGTCCATGTCTCGGGATTGCTGAAGGACGCGCGCGCCTATCAGGCGCTCGATCCTGCAGCGCTCGGCCGGCGCCATGCCATCGTCATCGGCAAGCATTCCGGACTCGCAGCGCTGCGCGCCGTCTGCGGCGATCTCGGTCTCGATCCCGAATGCGAGGCGATGGCGCTGCGCGAGATCCGCGTCTTGGCGCAACGCACCAAGCGCGCCGTGCCGGTCGATCAGGCGCGCAGGATTGCCGGCGCCTTCCAGGAAATCCTCGCTGCGCGCTGCGCCGACTCACGCGTCTGGCCATGAAGGCGTTTCTCGCCGAAATCCGTGGCGATGTCGGCTGCGTTTCCAGCCGCGATCCTGCCGCGCGCGGCAAGCTGGAAATCCTCGTCACTTATCCCGGCGTTCATGCCGTCATCTGGCACCGGCTGGCGAGCCGGGCGTGGCGTCGCGACTGGCGCGGGTCTGCGCGCATCGTGTCCTGGTTCGCGCGCCTTCTCACCAATGTCGACATTCATCCTGGCGCCACGATCGGCAATCGATTCTTCATCGATCATGGCGCGGGCGTGGTGATTGGCGAAACGGCAATCGTCGGCGATGATGTCACGCTCTATCACGGCGTCACGCTTGGCGGCGTGTCCTGGTCGCCCGGCAAAAGGCATCCCACGCTGCTGGATGGCGTGATGGTCGGCGCCGGCGCCAAAATTCTTGGTCCCATCACGATTGGCGCGAATGCGCGGATCGGCGCTAATTCCGTCGTCATGGAGGACGTGCCGTCCGGCGCCACCGTGGTCGGAATTCCCGGCAAGATCGTGCGCGGGCTGGAGACGCGGCGTCTGCTGGCGGGCGGCCGGGTCGATCTTGAACATCACTTGATGCCCGATCCCGTCGGAGAGGCGCTCGCCTATCTGATCGATCGGGTCGATTTTCTGGAAGTACGCATTGCCGAGATGCAGCGCCTGCAGCGGCGTGAGGATGAACATGCTTGAACGGAGCACGACAATGAGCGTTGCAATCGCAGATCTGAAAGCACTGAGTTCGGCAGAGGACTTCTTCCGTATCCTCGATGTTCCCTACGATCCGCAGGTTCTGGGCGTGGCGCGGCTGCATATTCTCAAGCGCATGGGGCAGACAGTGGCTTCGCTCGACCCGGCGCTGCCGGAGGGCCAGGCCATCGGACTTTGTCGCGATGCGCTTGTCGCCGCTTACGCGGAGTTTTCGGGCAAGTCGCCGCTGCAGGCGCGCCTGTTCAAGGTGCTGCGGGATCGGGACCCGGCGCGACCGGCGACGCGTGGCGCATTCGTGCCGCTTTCCGACCTGACGGGCTGACAGGTGTGTCGCGATGCCGACAGGGGCGTCGCGAACAGGGGCCGGGATCAGGCGAAATCGCCTGAAAACGCCGCAATAGGGATTGGTACGAAGATTGCGGAGACCTCTACGGGTTCAAGAGCGACGGAGGCGGCTGTGCACATAATCGTCTGCATCAAGCAGGTTCCGGATTCCGCGCAGATCCGCGTCCATCCCGTTACCAACACGATCATGCGGCAGGGCGTGCCGACGATCATCAATCCCTATGACCTATTCTCGTTGGAAGAAGCGATGCGCTGGCGCGACAAGCTCGGCGGCGAGGTCACGGTTCTCTCCATGGGTCCGCCATCAGCTGCGGACTCGCTGCGCAAGGCGCTGACCTATGGCGCAGATCGCGCGGTCCTGCTGACCGATCGGTTCTTTGCTGGGTCAGACACTCTTGCGACGAGCTACGCGCTCTCGGCTGCGCTCGCCAAGATCGGCGAAACGTTTGGCCCCGCGGATATCGTGTTTACCGGCAAGCAGACCATCGATGGCGACACGGCGCAGGTCGGGCCCGGCATCGCCAAAAGGCTCGATCTTAAGCAACTGACTTACGTCAGCCGCATCGTCGATGTCGACCTGACGTCGCGGTCGATCGTCGCCGAGCGGCGCGCCGAAGGCGGCGTGCAGGTCCTGATGACACAACTGCCTGCGCTCGTCACCATGTTGGAAGGTTCGAACGAACTGCGGCGCGGGTCTCTCGACGATGCGCTGCGCGCCGCGCGCGCAGAGGTCGTGGTCTGGAGCGCAGCCGACGCCGGCATCACGGATCTCCTGAAGTGCGGCCTGCGCGGTTCGCCGACGGTCGTCAAGCGCGTGTTCGCGCCTCCGCCGCGTTCCGACAAGGCCGAACTCGTCGAGGCGCACGGCCGCACGCCGGCCGAGAATGCGGACGCGCTGATCGACGCGATATTCGCACGCGCGCCCAGCGTCGAGGCCGACCTCGTCAAATCCGCCAGCGGCTTCTGAGGAGAGCGCGATGACCACCACACCCGCATCCCCTCCGGCCGCAAGCGGCCGCGCCTCCATGAAGAAGGAGCTCTCCGAGCACTTCAAGGCGTACAAGCATGTCTGGGTCTTTGTCGAACTCGAACGCGGGCATGTTCATTCCGTGTCCTGGGAGTTGATGGGCGAGGGCCGCAAGCTCGCCGACAAGCTGGGCGTGGAACTGGCCGCCGTCGTCATGGGCGGCGTCGATGCCGGCGTCCGTGAGGCCGCGCAGGAAGCTTTCGCCTTCGGCGCCGATGTGGCCTATCTCGTCGAGAATCCGGTGCTCGCCGACTATCGGAATGAAAGCTATTCGAGGGCTCTGACCGATCTCGTCAATGCGCACAAGCCAGAGATATTGCTTCTCGGCGCGACCACGCTCGGGCGCGATCTTGCGGGCTCCGTCGCCACCACCCTGCTGACCGGCCTGACGGCCGATTGCACGGAGCTCGATGTCGACGCGGACAAGTCGCTCGCCGCGACGCGGCCGACCTTCGGCGGCTCCCTGCTCTGCACCATCTACACGCTGAATTTCCGTCCGCAGATGGCGACCATCCGGCCGCGCGTGATGCAGATGCCGGTTCGCCAGGATGGCCGCGAGGGGCGCGTCGTTCCCTTCGACGTCGATCTGAAGGAAGAGGCGATCATCACCAAGCTCCTGCGCTTCGTGCCCGATCGCGACTCGGCCAAGTCCAATCTCGCCTATGCAGATGTTGTCGTCTCTGGCGGCATGGGATTGCAGAGCGCGGAGAATTTTCAGCTGGTGCGCCAGCTCGCCTCCGTGCTCGGCGCGGAATACGGATGCTCCCGGCCGCTGGTGCAGAAGGGCTGGGTCCCCGCCGACCGGCAGATCGGCCAGACCGGCAAGACGATCCGGCCGAAACTCTACATCGCTGCCGGCATATCGGGCGCAATCCAGCATCGCGTCGGCGTCGACGGCGCCGACATGATCGTCGCCATCAACACGGACAAGAATGCGCCGATCTTCGACTTCGCGCATCTGGGCATCGTAACCGACGCCGTCCGTTTTCTGCCGGCCTTGACCGAGACCTTCCGCAAGCGGCTTTCGCCGCATTCCAGGGACCGGCTTGCCGGCTAGTTGAGGAGAGCGACATGATCGAGCGATTCGACGCCATCGTCATCGGCGCTGGCATGGCGGGCAATGCAGCGGCCTTCACGCTCGCGTCGCGCGGCTTGAGCGTGCTGCAACTCGAGCGCGGCGAGTATCCCGGCGCCAAAAATGTGCAGGGCGCGATCCTCTACGCCAACATGCTCGAGAAGATCATTCCCGAATTTCGTGAGGACGCGCCGCTTGAGCGGCACGTCGTGGAACAGCGCTTCTGGTTCATGACCGAGCGTTCGCATACGGGCATGCAGTATCGCTCAGATGATTTCAACGAGGAAAAGCCGAACCGCTACACGATCATCCGCTCGCAGTTCGATCGCTGGTTCTCGAAGAAGGCGCAGGAAAAAGGATCGATCCTGCTGACGGAAACGACGGCGCTCGAACTGGTGCAGGACGCCTACGGCAAGGTAATCGGCGTGCGCACGGATCGCGCCGGCGGCACGATCATGGCCGATGTCGTGGTGCTCGCCGAAGGCGTCAACGGCCTGCTCGGCACGCGCGCCGGTCTCCGCCAGCCGCCCAAGCCCGACCAGGTGGCGCTCGCCGTCAAGGAAATGCACTTCCTGCCGCCGGAAGTGATCGAGCAGCGCTTTAACATTCAGGGCGACGAAGGTGTGGTGATCGAGGCGGCCGGCGCTGTGTCTGAAGGCATGGCCGGCATGGGGTTCCTCTACACCAACAAGGAATCGATCTCGGTCGGCATGGGCTGCATCGTTGCCGACTTCGCGGAGACCGGCAAATCGCCGTACCAGCTTCTCGAAAAATTCAAGATGCATCCGTCCATCCGGCCTCTTCTCGAAGGATCCGAGGTCAAGGAATATGCGGCGCATCTCATTCCCGAAGGCGGTTTCAAGGCCGTACCGAAACTGTTCGGCGATGGCTGGGTCGTCGTCGGCGACGCTGCCCAGCTCAACAATGCGGTGCATCGCGAGGGCTCGAACCTCGCGATGACGAGCGGGCGGCTGGCTGCGGAGGCCATCTTCCAGATCAAGTCTCGTCGCGAACCGATGAACGCTGAAAATCTCTCGCTCTACGAGAAGATGATCAACGACACCTTCGTGATGAAGGATCTGAAAAAGTACAAGGACATGCCCGCGCTGCTGCATACGCAGTCGCAGAACCTCTTCCTCACCTATCCGCAACTCGTCTCGACGGCGATGGAAAATTTCCTGCGCGTCGACGGCACGCCGAAGGTCGACAAGGAAAAAGCCACCATTCGCGCGCTGAAGTCCAAGCGCGGCTGGACCGGTTTGGTGGGCGACGCCGTGCGCGTCGCCCGCGCGTGGCGCTAGAGCGAGGAGAAGATCATGAGCGACGGACCCAAGGTGCGTGTCGAAGACAAACTGCAGCACAATCGCTATCTCGTCGATCCCGGCAAACCGCATATTGCGATCACGCCGCACGAGACCCCCTCGCGTAACTTGCAGGCCATGACGACGGTATGCCCGGCAGGCTGCTACGCCAACAATGCGTCGGGCCAGGTCGAGGTAATCGCTGATGGCTGCATGGAATGCGGCACCTGCCGCATACTGCTGGAACCCTCGGGCGAGATCAGCTGGACCTATCCGCGTGGCGGGTATGGGGTTTTGTTCAAGTTCGGCTGAGTTGCCGGCCTTGGCGATAGCGGCGCCGCTCGATCGACAGCCGCGCGAAATGCGCGCAGGCGGTCGGTCGGCGTCGCCATGACGCCGCTGCGATACTTCCGCCCAATTGCCCTGATCGGTCGGGCACGAACCGGTCATCCGATGAGCCTGTTGCGAATGTCCGCAATCCGACCGCAAGCCTATGACGGCTTCTGGCGCGTTGCTGCCGACCGGTTCGTCGGTTTCGATGGTCTGCTATCGGTCGACTGCTGCCCTGGCGTCGCACGCAGGAAGCGGACTTTTTACTCATCGACGAAGAAGCGGACGCTTGGAACGGCAGAGACGGGTCAGCAACAGTCACTTCCGACTGAGATCGGCAATGTCTGCAATCTGCCCGTTCCGAACCTTGGGAGTGTCCGCTTCTGGGCATCGAGCGTTCAGAAGGCACATTCACCGCGTAGGAACCGTTGGCAGCCTTTCGGGACTGCCACGAAACGCAGATTGCCGACATTCGACGCGTGCGGTCATCCGAGACGCTTTGCTCTGATCTTTCGGGGGCCAAGGGTCGAACTACGTGTCCCAATTCCAAAAATTCGCTGTTTCCCCGTCCATTTTCACCCTTTCGGGTGATATTGCGCCCGAAGGCGACCTCCTAGCCTCAGCATAGCTCGCAAGTCTCGCTACGCAGATGCAGGGAGGAACGAAGATGCATTGCAATTCCGCCAATGGCCGCCCCTTCACGAATACTCCTGTCGCGATGAAGTGCGCCGCGATTGGAGCGCTCATCCTGTTCTCGACAAGCGCTGCATACGCGCAGCAGGGCCAGGGAGTCGCTCCCGCGGACACGTTCCCTGGCGAGCATATGCAGTGCTATCGCATCCCCAAGTCGGACCCGGTCAAGCCTGAAGCCATTGTCGTCGCCGATCAGTTCGGCAAAAGCGAGATCGTGCTCGGCCGTCCGGTTTTGCTCTGCAACCCATCCACCAAGGCGCACAACGGCAGGAGCTACGGCGTGCCGCGCGAACGGCGGAATATCCATCTCGTTTGCTACGAGATTCGCAGGCCGCAAACTGTGCGGCGGCAGGTCGAGTTCGCCAATCAATTCGCCGCCAGCAGGACGACGGTCGACCAGCGCCAGATATTTTGCGCGCCGAGCGCCAAGAAACTGCTCTCCGGCAAGGAATTCCCGCTCGATTGAGCCCGATGCGCGGAGCCGGCGTCTCGTCACGCCGTGTCGCGCTGCACCGAGATTCGGCGACGTCCGAGAACGGGCGTCGTCCGGATGACCGCAGAAATGCGTCCATGTTCAAACCAAGGGAGATCAACATGTCGGTCTTTTCTGTCAGGCGGCGGATCGTGTCCGCCGCGCTCATTGCCGGCGGGCTCGGCCTGGCCGGCGCGCTGGTGGCGTCGACGCCGGCGCTGGCCCAGAAGAAGTCTAAGGGCGGCGCCGAAGCCGCGCGCAACAAGAGCAGGATCGAACTTTTGGCGGCGAAACCAGGCGAGCAGACATCACGCACCCGTCAGGGCGAATATCCGACGCGGCCCGGACGCCCGCCGCCGTTCCGCTGAGACGTCGGCGGCGTAGCGCCGAAAAGCCTGTGAGATAGCAAGCAGCCCTGCTTGATCCGTCCCAACTCGGGTAGCTACGCCTCATCGTGGGCGCAGCGGTCGGTTGAAATCGACCGGCGGAGCAAGAGTCTGGGCCGAGAGAAAATGGCCGGCAATGCGCCGCTCCCAGGACGCGGTCGCGCTGTGAATGCGCGACTGCGTCTCGAAGATCAGATCGGCATAGCGGTCGAGCGCGAGATCGATCGCCTGCCAGTAGGGCAACGAGTGCACGGGTTCGAACTGCGCTGTCTTGAACGCCATCGTCATGGCTTCGAAGAGATCGCCGAGCTGGCGATCAGGCCACGGCTCGGCCGGCGCAGCATAGCCAATTGATACGGTATGCGGAGCGACGCCCAGATGCGAAATCAGGTCCACCAGATCCTTCTGGACGACATTGGCGAACCTGATGCGTTCGAACGAGGAACCGGCTGCGTCCAGACGCCGGAGATTGCCGAGCATGGCGGCGAAATTCTTGCGGGCAGAGACATCGTGATGATCGTGATGGCCCGCAATTCCATGTCCCGCGACATTATTGGGCGCAGCCGGCGCGGGATCTTGAAGGACGGTCAGTTCGGCGTCGAACCGGCCGAGAAAGCGCTGGTTGTCATGCAGCACGCTCTGGAAGACACGACGATATGCCGCGCTGTCCTGCACATCGAGAACGGCGCCGCCCTCCACTCTCGACAGCAGCGCCGCATGCGCGGCGCGCGTCGCGTCGCTCATCAGGAAGTGGTGCGGCACGCCAATCGCGGCCGCCTCGTTCAGCCCACTCGCCATCACACGGATGTCGGACCGCGGAATGGGGTCAGGGCTGGTGCGCACAATGAGCGCGACGGCGAGCGCGGCGGCAGCGACAAAGACAATCGCGCCCAGACGCCGCAGAAGGCGAAATATGGCCAAAGTCTCACCTCATGCGCTCGCTTGACGAATACTTGTCGGTTGAAGAAGCTTTGGGCAAGCCGGAGCGACGTTGATTTATTGTCCGCAGGCTGGAGTAACAGATGAGCAGATTTTCAAGAATTCTCTTTGTCTCGGCTGTTATTGGCGTTGCTCCAGCAGGCCTCGTCACCGCGCAGGGCTATAATTCCAATGACGCCGCAAAGAGTTACCCCTACCCGCAGTCGCAGGGCTGGTCGCAGAGCCAGATGAAAGACTGGTACGAACTGTCGCAGGGTTCGCGCCTCATTCCCATGCGCTGGCTCGAAGCCTTGAAAACCAGCGATGGCCGCCCATTCCTGTCGCGCGCCAATCTCGAATCCTTCGGCTACGCCTATATGCCCGGCCGGCAAGACGCCTTGCCGATCGGCTTCGTGCTCGACACGAATGCAACGGACCCTTCGCCCTGGCTCGGCTTCAATTGTTCGGCCTGCCATACGTCGAGGCTGAAAGTCGGCGCGGCAGAAGTTCTGGTGCACGGCGGCCAGTCGATGGCCGATCTGCAATCCCTCATGAATGCCTTGATCGACGCCGTTTCCGCAGTGCGCAAAAACGACGCCGCGTTCGCCGAATTCGCAACCAAGGCGCTCGACGCCGGCGCCACGGAGGAGAAAAAGGCGGCGCTCAGGGACGCCATGGACAAGTGGCTCGCACTGCGCGGCACGATCAACGCAACGGGCGCCGGGTCGCGCTGGGGCCGAGGCCGCACCGACGCCGTCGGCGTGATTCTCGCGACGACTGCGATGATCGTCGCCGACCCGAAGGTTCCGGTGGCGCAGCGCGAACCTTTGCCCGCCAGCAATGCGCCGGTCAGCTATCCCTTTATCTGGAACGCCAATCAGCAGGCGCGGCTGCAGCACAATGGCATCGTCGATAACGGAAAGGACCTCGGCATCGTCAAGGTCGCGAAGGTCGGCGCCCTGATACGCAACTGGACAGAGGCGATGGGCGTATTCGCCGACGTCAAGCTCGAAGACGACGGCAGATCGGTCAAGACGTCCATCCGCATGGACAATCTCTTGCTGTTCGAGCAGGCGCTGGCGGAACTACAGTCCCCGCGCTGGCCCGAGGCTTTCGGAAAGTTGGACGAGACGCGCCGCGCGCGCGGCGCAGCGCACTATCGCGCAAACTGCCAAGGCTGCCACGCAATTCTCGATCCTGCGAACACGAAGAGCCCACTTGGCCTGATCGATCGTCCGCTCGAACAGCCCGCACAGACCAGCGACGGCTACGTCTATTTGCAGCCCGTCTTCGACAAGCGGACACAGCCCGCTGCGTTCGCGAAGACGCACGCCCCGTCTCCCGACTTCATCGGCACGGACCCGTCGATGACGTGCAATGCGCTGGTCCACAAGTCGCCGTCGGGCCGTCTGCAGGGGCAATTGAACGCGGCGGCAATTACGGAATCGTCGGAGGACCGCCCATTCGGCGACCACGCGGTCACGACCGACCTGCTGCGCGTTCTGATCCAGCGCGACATCAAGACGAATCCAACAAGCGTTCTGCTGACGATCGCAGAGAATCAGATCGGCGCGGCTGGCCGGCTGCTGACGCAATATGCCTTTGCCGAGGTCGACCAGATAACGGGTCAGGGCAACGACGGCGACCCGCTGGCCCGGTTGCGCGCGCAACTACGCTATTGCGCGACCGTCGTACAGGAAGCGCTCGTCCACGTGCCGGACAGCCCGACGCCCATGTACAAGGCGCGGCCGCTCAACGGGATTTGGGCTACCGCACCCTATCTGCACAACGGTTCGGTTCCGACGCTTTACGATCTATTGCTGCCGCAAGACCAGCGGCCGAAAAGCTTCGGCTATTTCGACGGGGAGATGGACGTCGTCAAAGGCGGCCTCAAGGACGCGTCGAAGAATCCTGCGGCCTATGTCCAGAATGTATATCGCAAAGATGGATCTCTCATCATCGGCAACTGGAATGGCGGCCACGAATATGGCGTGCAACTCAGCCACGATCAGAAGCTGGATCTTGTCGAATACCTGAAGGGGCTGTGAGCATGTCGCGTCTGCGCCATCGCGTCTGCGCGCATCCGTTGCATTTGCTTGCCGTGGCGACGGCGCTCCTGACGGGGACGGCCACGGCGCAAGACAAGGCGCCGTGCATCCCAGGCGTGCCCTGCGGCCGCCCTCCGCTTAAGATCGAAAGTGGTCCGCGCGAACTGCCTCCCGACCTGAAACTGCGGCTCGACATCAAGGTGATAGAGGCGCCGCCGCCGAAGCCGGCAGAGCCCGACAAGCCGATCCGAAGCAAGGCGGTTGTTCCAAAGCATCGCCCGACGCCTCTGCAACATCCGCAAGCGGCTCGCAACAGTTGGGATGGCTTGCCCCAGATTGGGCCTACTCGCTTGCGGTCCGACGATCTCCAGGATGTTCCGGGCCAATATATCGTCGATTTCAACGACGCCGCTCTGGCAGCCGCGGGACTGGATATCCAGTCGATTGCGACGGACGAGCTTGCGCGGCGCCTTGCGATCGAGCCGGCCCAAATCCGTTCCATCCAACCTCGCTTCATGCGCACCGCGGTCCTGCGCGTGACCGCGCAGCAGGCCGCGGCACTCGCCTCCAATCCACTTGTCAGCGCCGTGCACGCGGATACGAAAATCAAGGCCGCCGGCAGCGCCCCGCCGCTATCTTGGGGACTGGATCGCCTGGATTCGCCCACTCTTCCGCTTGATGGCCGCTTTGATCGGCAGTCGGGCGCCTATGAAGCGCGCGTCTATCTTTTCGACAGCGAGATTGCCATCGCGACGCAGGAACTGGAGACGCGCGTGACGCTCGGCGCGCGTTTCCGGACGATGCCGGGCCCGTCCGTTTCACCTTGCGCCGGTCATGGTGTCGAGATGGCGTCGCTGATTGCCGGGCGCACCACAGGCGTTGCGCCGCGGGCGCAGATCGTGTCGCTGGTGGTGCTGCCTTGTGATCGAGAAGAAACCGGCGAAGGCGCGAGCTTGATCGAGGCGACCGAATGGCTTCTTTTCCGCGAAGCTGGTTTGCAGGACAAGAAGCCAGTGATCGCCCACATGAGCCTTGCCTCGAAATGGTCCAGCCCAATCAACAAGGCTGTGGCGAAGCTGAGCGCCAATGGCGTCTCCGTCGTGGCCGCCGCCGGCAACGAGGAGCAGGACGCCTGCCGGTTCTCTCCCGCGTCGGCCAAGGAAGCCATTACGGTCGGCGCAACCGGACCAGACGACAGCTTAGCGGGGTTCAGCAATTTCGGAGAGTGCGTCAAGATCTACGCGCCTGGAGAGAAGGTGACGGTGGCGACCGGGAATGCGAAGGCGCCCTATGGCGCAGCCGCAGGCACCTCGCACGCGGCCGCACTCGTCACTGGCGTGCTTGTTCGATCGCTGCAGCGCCGAGACCCTGCAGCCGCCAGCGAGCAGCTCCTGAGCGCCGCGCTGCCTTCGCGCTTTTGGCGGAAAAGCGACGCCAAGGCGATGCTTGCTCAGATGAGCCCCGATTGGCGCCGCTACTGCAGGATAGCAGGACAGAATGACGGCAGCGAATTGGCGCTTCACCGCAGGCCAGGAGGCCCAGTCGTCGGCGCATTGAAGCCCGACGCGCTGGTGCAGCCCGTGCGCAAATCGAAGTCATGGATGCTCGTCCGACTCGCGCGCGGCGGGACTGGCTGGATTGGGAGTGTCGACGGCGCCAACTGGCCGCTTCTGCAAGCGGACGGCGAGGCAGGATGCCCGCAGCCTCAGTGACCCTGCCGACGACGAAATGCGCCTATCGCACTTCGGTCTTGTAAGTGACGGCTGAGCTCAAATTATTGATCATGTGAACGAGATCGGTTCGATTCTGCGAGTTTGTCTTGCGCATCAAAGCCTTCATCTGCGTCTTGATCGTGTCAGGACTGCGATTGCGAATCTCGCTGATTTCAGCATTCGTCCGGCCCTGAGCGATCAGTTCAAGCACCGAGGCCTCCGTCGGACTAAGCTGGTAAAAAGTCTGCAGGCGGACGGTGTCGCATTTGACCTGTCGACTTGTGTCGATCACGGTCACAAGGCGACATCCCTGTCCGAGCGTCCCGGTGCTGGGACTTCTTTCGATCGGACAGATTTCGACGAATAACGCGACGCCGGGTTGGCTCAATTCGACGACAATCGCCTCGCGACGCGCGCGGGCGCCGAAATGTCCGTGAGCGGCGTCGTCGCTCACAAGGTCATGATAGCGTTTGGCATGATCTGGCTCGCCGGACGTTTCAATCATCTGCAGCGTGCCGTCGGTCGCCTTTCGGAAGACTTTGTGCTCCTGCATGCAGCGTTCAAACTCTCGATTGACGTACAGGATCGCGCCACGCGGACCTAGAATGGCCACGCCCTGGCCGATGTCGCGAACGAGGGCTTCGAAAACGTCCCGCCTCAACATTTGCGATTCCAGCGGCCGGGAAAGTCCGAGCACCTTCGCGATATGCGGCAAGAACAGCGACGCCTTGATAGCTTCCTCTTGCCGGATCGGTCCATGATCGACCGAATATTGCAGGGCAAATCGATCGACGTTGACAAGATCCTTATTCAGCAAAGCGCCCGCGCGATGCTTGAGATCGTATTTCGTCATGGCGGCGATGTTCGGCTGGGCCAGCAAATCCGAAAGCCGGTCCCGCAGATAAATGTCGCTGATCAGATCGACGCTGTTTCCCTGCTGAGATAGCTCCGCGAACCTGCTCTGATCGACAATTTCCTGCTCGTTGAATTTTTTCAGATACCAACTCACGACATCCGGAACGTAGTTCGAAGAATATGTCCGCGCCGTAACCTGCGGCGACGTCTGATCGAGCCTGAGTTCAAATACAAAACTCCCTTTGGCGCTCAGCTTGTGCGCGAGCCGCAGCATGAGTTCGGGCCAGACGGACGGGTCGAGGGCGGCATCGTAAATTCGCGAAATCAAGTCGATATCGTCAGCGTCCATTTCTGAGAAATCTCTTCGTCGTGAGGTAATGCGGCGAGGTAAGGCACTTTAGAAATGCTAACGAAAACAATGAAAGACAGCAATCATATCTACAAGGCTAGTTGAGGCCTTAGAAGCCGATCAGATTGGGTGAATTCCCGGTTGCCGCAACGCAGTTGGCCTTCGTCGCTGC
>Ga0209023_10002763_pt1 | contig 21539 bp, 22 predicted proteins | sample LakOneMetagenome_FD_187468 | JGI IMG/M metagenome (GOLD analysis project Ga0209023, IMG submission 187468) | Freshwater and sediment microbial communities from Lake Erie, Canada (SPAdes) (version 2) | ecosystem: Environmental > Aquatic > Freshwater > Lentic | place: Lake Erie, Canada...
GCGCTGCGGCGCGGTCGAGGCGTTCGGCGAATTCGCGGTCGGGCTCGCCGCGCGGCGCATGCTTGCCGAACAGCAGCAGGCACTCGCCCTGCCCGGCTTCGCTCGGGGCGTTGCGCGCGACCCGCCACACGTGCACGAAGTAGGCGAGGTAGACCAGGCCGGCACTGGCGATGCACGCGATCCCGGTCACCACCCCGGCATGCAGCACGTCGCGGTCGCTGAACAGATTCAGTCGATGGAGGAAGCGGCTGGCCATGGGCGCGAGTCTAGCGATTCGGTTTCGACCGGCCCCCGACCGGGCGCTGGCTATACTGCCGGCCGATTTTTCCGAACCCGTCCCGAATGCCGCCTTCCGCGCCTGCACCGGCGATCCGCCCGCTCTCGATCGGCAATTACACCGCGACCACCGCGCTCGGCGCCGGCCGCGCCGCGCAACTCGAGGCCCTGCGCGCGCGCCGCAGCGGCCTCCGCGCGAACGACTTCCGCAGCCCGACGGGCAGCGACCTGCTCGAGACCTGGATCGGCCGCGTCGACGGCCTCGAATCCATGGCGCTGCCGCCCGGACTCGCCGACTGGGACTGCCGCAACAATCGCCTCGCGTGGCTCGCGCTGCAACAGGACGGGATGCCGGGGTCCATCGCCGCGCTGCGCAACCAACATGGCGCGGATCGGGTGGCGATCGTGCTCGGCACCTCGACCTCGAGCATCGGCGCGACCGAGGAAGGCTATGCACGGCTGCAGGACGGCCGCTTCCCCGCCGACCTCGACCGTCCGCGCATCCACACCCCGCATTCGCTCGGCGCCTTCGTCGAGGCGGCGACCGGATTGCGCGGGCCGTGCATCACCGTGGCCACCGCGTGTTCGTCCAGCGCCAAGGTCTTCGCCCAGGCCGCGCGCCTGATCGAGGCCGGGCTCGCGGACGCGGCCCTGGTCGGTGGCGTCGATACGCTGTGCGGCAGCGTGCTGTACGGCTTCAATGCGCTCGGCCTGGTGTCCACGCAGCCGTGTCGCCCCTTCGATGCGAATCGCGACGGTCTGTCCCTGGGAGAAGCGGGAGGGTTCGCGACGCTCGAGCGTGCAGGCGATCGCGAACCCGGATTGCAACTGCGCGGCTATGGCGAATCCAGCGACGCGCACCACATGTCCTCGCCCCATCCCGAAGGCCTGGGCGCGCAACTGGCGATGCGCGAAGCCCTGCAACGCGCGGGGATCGAAGCCGGTGCGATCGATTACCTCAACCTGCACGGCACCGCGACCCCGGCCAACGACAAGGTCGAGGCCATCGCGGTTTCCGCGCTGTTCCCGCCGGGCCTGCATGCGAGTTCGACCAAGGGCTGGACCGGGCACACGCTGGGCGCGGCGGGCATCGTCGAATCGGTGTTCGCGCTGCTCGCGCTCGAGCACGGCCTGCTGCCGGGCACGCTCAACAGCGCGCAGCACGATCCCGGCAACGGGCCGCAGGTGCGGTTCGACAATGCCGTGCAGGACATCGCTTTCGCGATGAACAATTCCTTCGGCTTCGGCGGCAACAACTGCTCGCTGGTGTTCGGGAGGACGGCATGACCCCGCTCTCCGCCGGCATCGCCGGGATCGGGTTCTGGGCGAACGGCCTTCCGTCGTGGAACGATGCGGTCGCGTTCGCGCGCGAGGGCACGCTGCCGGAAACCCCGCCGGCGAAACCGTCACCGCAACTGCTCGCGCCGAACGAGCGCCGCCGCGCGCCGGAATCGGTGGCGGTCGCGCTGGACGTCGCGCTCGCGGCCTGCACCGCGGCGGGCCGCGATCCGGCCGTGCTCGCGAGCGTGTTCGCTTCGACCCACGGCGACCTCGCCATCACCGACTACGTCGCCGCGACGCTCGCGAGCGAGCCGCGCGCGCTGTCGCCGACGAAATTCCACAACTCGGTGCACAACGCCGCCGCCGGCTACTGGACCATCGGCAACGGCTGCACCGCACCGACCACTGCGATTTCCGCGTTCGACGCGAGCTTCGCGCAGGGCCTGCTGGAAGCGCTGTCGCTGCTGGGGACCGGGCGCGAGGCGGTGCTGCTCGCCGCTTACGACGCATCCGCGACCGGGCCGCTAGGCGCGGTTTCGCGCAGCGATGGCCTGCTCGGCGGAGCGCTGGTGCTGGTCGCGGATCCGCGGTCGGCGCCGCTGCGGCTGCAGGTGGCGCCGGTGGCTTCGCCGGCGCCGGAGGCACAGGGCGCGCTGGCACGGAAATTCGCCGGCAACGCGATGCATCCGATGCTGGCGCTGTTCGACGCCATCGCCGCCGGCGACGCCGGCGCGGTGCACTTGCATGCGGGTCCGGGCCGCGCCTTGCGGGTAGAGTGTGCGCATGGCTGAGACCGCCCCCCTGCTGACGCGGGAGAACGTCGCCGTGGTGATCCCGGCGTTGAACGAAGCGCTGCGCATCCGCGGCGTGGTCGAGGGCGCGCTGGCCCAGTGCGAGCGCGTGATCGTGGTCGACGACGGTTCCGACGACGGCACCTCCGAAGCCATCGCGGATCTGCCGGTCGCCGTGCTGCGCCACGCCACGCGCATGGGCAAGGGCGCGGGCCTGCGCGACGGTTTCGCGGAAGCGCTGCGCCAGGGCGCGCTGGCGGTGGTGACGATGGACGGCGACGGCCAGCACGACGCGCGGGACATCCCGCGCCTGCTGGACGCCGCGAACCGGCGACCGGGGTGGATCGTGATCGGCGCGCGCCTGCGCAAGCGCGCCAACCAGCCGACCTATCGCCGCCTGGCCAACGAATTCGGCGACTGGGGCATCGCCTGGGGCACCGGCTACCAGGTCGCCGACAGCCAGAGCGGGCAACGCGTGTATCCGGCGGACGTGTGCGCGCTCGCCGGGCGCGGGATTCCCGGCGAGGACTTCGTGTTCGAGGCGCAGATCCTGATGTCGGCCGCGCAGCAGCTGGGCACGCGCTGCGTCTCGGTGCCGATCGAGGCGCGCTACAACCAGGTGCACGGTGCGCCGGACTTCCGCCCCAGCCATTTCCGTCCGCTGCGCGACCTGTGGCGGATCACCAGCCACATCGTGCTGCAGTGCGTGCGCCGCGGCGGCCTGTGGCGGGTCCACCAGCAGGCGCGGGCCAATCCGCCGGTGATCGACGATCCGGACGGCGAATTCTCCGCGAGCGTCGCACCGCACGCCGCATGAGCGCGGGCGTCGACACGGATGTCATCGTCCTCGGTGGCGGCCTCGCGGGCCTCTGCCTCGCGATCCAGCTGAAGCAGCGCGATCCGTCGATCGCGGTCGCGGTGCTCGAACGCCGCGAGGGCGCGGCGCCGGACGCGGCGTTCAAGGTCGGCGAATCGACGGTGGAGATCGGCGCGCACTACTTCGCCGAGACGCTCGGTTTGCGCGACCACCTCGAAAACGAACAGGTCCGCAAGTTCGGTTTCCGCTTCTTCTTCAGCGAGGGCAGCGACGATCCGGCACGCTGCACCGAACTGGGGGTGAGCGAGCTGCTGCCCACGCCGTCCTGGCAGCTCGATCGCGGCCGCTTCGAGAATTTCCTCGCAGCGCGCGCGCGCGAACTCGGCGTCGACGTCCGCGACGGCGCCTGCATCGGGTCGATCGAACCGGCGACCGGCGACGCACCGCACCTCGTCGCATTCGTGCGCGACGGCCGCGAACACAGCCTGCGCGCGCGCTGGCTGGTGGACGCGTCGGGGCGCGCCGGCCTGCTCAAGCGCAGGCTCGGGCTGGAACGCGCGAATGCGCATGCGGTGAACGCCGCATGGTGGCGGGTCGAAGGCATCGTCGATCCGAACGACTGGTCCGGCGACGCGGAGTGGCTCGCGCGTTGCACCCCGCCCGAACGCTGGCGTTCCACCAACCACCTGTGCGGCCCCGGCTACTGGGCATGGATGATCCCGCTCGCCTCGGGCGCGCATTCGATCGGCATCGTCGCCGACGAAACCCTGCACCCGCTGGACACCTACAACTCGCACGCCAAGGCCATGGCATGGCTGCGCGAACACCAGCCACGGCTCGCCGCGCAGCTCGACGACCCGCGCCACGCGGTGATGGACTTCCGCTTCCTGCGCCATTTCTCGCACGACTGCGCGCAGTCGTTCTCCGCCGATCGCTGGGCGATCACCGGCGAGGCCGGGGTGTTCCTCGACCCGTTCTATTCGCCCGGCAGCGATTTCATCGCGATCACCAACACCCTCGCCTGCGAACTGGTGCAACGCGACCGCGCCGGCAAGCCGATCGCGCCGCACGCCGCGATCTACCAGCAGTTGCTGGAGTCGATCTACGAAAACACGCTGACGCTGTACCAGGACCAGTACCCGATCTTCGGCGACGCGCAGGTGATGCCGGTGAAGGTGATCTGGGATTACACCTGGTACTGGTCGCTGCTCGCGCCGCTGGCGATGTCGGGGCGGATCGCCGACATCGCGATGCTCGGGCGGTTCAAGCCGCTGCTGATGCGCTCGCAGGCGTTGAACCGCGCTGTGCAGCCGCTGCTGCGCGAGTGGTGCGCGCGCAACGCCGCGCCGGCGCGGGCGCTCGAGGACGGACGCCTGCTCGACCAGTTCCGCATCGACTGGTTCCACGAACTCAACCGCGGCCTGGCCGACGAGCTCGACGACGATGCCTTCGCCGCCCGCGCGGCCGCGAATGTGCAGCGCATGGAATCGCTGGCGCGGGAAATCCTCGGCCATGCGCGCGAATCGCATCCCGGCATCGACGACCGCGGGCTGGACGCGCTGCTTGGCGACCTTCCCGCCACCGGATCGCTGTCGCCGGCGTGGTACGACGAGGCGGCGTAGCGGCTCTCTCCTCTCCCCGTGCGGGAGAGGGAAAGCGCGCGCAGCGCACAGGGAGAGGGGTTGATCGCGAATCCCGGCGCCCCTCTCCCGCCTTCGGCACCCTCTCCCACGAGGGGAGAGGGAAAAAGCCAGGGCACGCAGGACGCATCAAGCAAGGCGCAATATGCTGCGCGGCTCCGCCGTTGGTTCCGATCCCTCCAGCCCGCGCTTCCTGATCTGCAAACCGGTTTCCTCGCAAACAAAAACGGCGCCCCAGGCGCCGTTTTCGCATCGATCCTGCAATCGGTCAGTTGCTGACGTCCGGCGCCACGCTGACCGAGCCGCCCACCGCCTGCGGATAATTCGCGCGCACGTACTCGGTGATCATGTTGGAAATGCGGATGAGCATGGTCTTGTCGGTGGCCCCGAACGAATACGCCGCGCCCAGCCCGTTCGCATGCTGATAGAAATCCGGCTCGGCGACGACGTCGCCGGTCGCGGCATCGGTGATCTTCAGCGAAATCATGATCGCGGAATTGCCGGCGAGGCCGCCGCCCCAGAAGCGCTTGCCGCCCGTGATGAAGCGGACGTAGCGCACGACCGGTTCGATCCGCAGCGTGCGCGGCGCGTCGCCGGCCGGCCTGGCGTTCCACTCGGCGAGCAGGGGCTTCAGGCGTTCGTCGAGATCGGCCTGGAGCATGTCCTTCGCCGCCTCGTTGCCCTTCTGGCCCGCCCACGGCGCGCCCATCGAGATCGGCTGCGCCTCGAAACGCTGGAAGGCGCTGAACGCTTCCTTGGGCGGCGGGTTGTTCGCGCCTTCCTCCGGCGCCTGGAAGTCCCCGGCCATCGCCGGCGCGACGGCCAGCAGCAACGCGACCGCCGCGAGGCGGAAGAATCCTTTCGACATCGTGTTTCCCCCTGTTTGAGTTCGAATCCCCGCGCCAATGTAACCGCTGCGGGGCGGGACCGTCACTCAGCGCGCGGGCGGGGCTTCCGGCGGTGGCGGGTTCGGCACGTAGATCGCGATGCCGTGCCCGTACTTCTTGCGCGGCGTGATGTCCACGCCGACGCCCACGCCGCCATAGCTGTGGCTGCCGAACGTTCCGCCGCTGACGCCGACGTTGGTACCGCCCCCGCCGTAGCCGTTCTCGGTACCGACCAGGAGCACGCCGTTCGCGCCGAGCTTCGCCGCTTCCTTGCGCATGTTCGCAAGCACCGAATCCAGCTTGTTCTGCTCGCCATAGGTGAAGGCGCCGCTCTGCGTTTCCAGCTGCGCGACTTCCTCGAACCCGCCGGGCGGCGGCACCCGGTAGATGCGCACCTGCGCCGGATCGATGGGCGGTCGCACGCGGCCGGTGACCATCGCCGAGGTCGCGCAGCCGGCGAGCAACAACAACGACAACAGCAACAGCGGACGGATGTTCATCGAGTCACCTGCATCGGGAAGACCTGTGCATCGATGCTACCCCCGAATGCGGCAGCTCCGGATGAAGGGTTCAGCCCATCCCGCCGTTGATCCCGATCACCTGGCCGTTGATGTAGCCGGCGTCCTGCGAACACAGGAACGCGACCAGCGCGGCCACTTCCTCGGGCGTGCCCGCGCGCGCGGCCGGCACCATTTGCCTGATCGCTTCGTCGCCGAACGTGTCGTCGGCCATGCCGCCGCGGATCACGCCAGGCGCGACGACATTCGCGGTGATGCCGCGGCTGGCCATTTCGCGCGCCAGCGATCTGGTCGCGCCGTGCAGCGCGGACTTGGCCGCGGCGTAATTGGCCTGCCCGCGGTTGCCGAGCACCGCGGCGACGCTGGACACGCTGACGACGCGGCCCCAGCGCGTGCGCGCCATCGGCAGCAGCAAGGGCTGGGTGACGTGGAAGAAGCCGTGCAGGGACACGTCGATGACGCGCTTCCACTGCGCCTCGCCCATGCCCGCCATCGGCGCGTCGTCGTGCACCCCGGCGTTGTTCACCACGACCTGCACCGGGCCGTCGCGCAGCAGCGCTTTGATCGCTTCGCGGCTCGCGTCCGCATCGGCGACGTCGAATGCGATCGCCTGCGCATGCCCGCCGCCCGCGACGATCTCCGCGGCGAGCGTTTCCGCCCGGCCGAGGTTGCCGTTCGCATGGACGACGACCTGCAGGCCGTCCGCGGCGAGGCGTCGGCAGATCGCCTGACCGAGGCCGCCGCTGCCGCCGGTGACGAGTGCGCGCCTGGGTGCAGGGCCGGGATTCGGGATTCGGGATTGGGGATTGGTCAAGGCAGGCTCCTCGGCAACGCAGGCTCCATCGAATCTCCGATCCGCGCGCCGAGCATCACCGCGGCGCGGCCCTCGGCCAGCAGCGCGCCCTGGTGCAGGATGCGGAACGCGTATTGCTGGCTGTCGGCGCCGTTCGCCAGCAGCATGGCTTCGCCTTCGAGCTCGCCGGGCAGGTCGTCGATGCGTGCAACGTGCAGCGCGACCCCGCGCAACGCGACCAGCATGCCCGGGCGCACCGGCGCACCGGCCTCGCGCCCGAGCAGGCCGCCGTGCACCGCCATCGCCTGCGCGCCGTACTCGCACAGGTGCAGCGCGCGCAGGCGCCCGCCCTCGCGCAAGGGATTGGCCGGATCGCGATGCGAGGCCGTGCGCAGGCGCACCTGTCCGGCATCGTGTGCCACCACCTCGTGCCACAGGCACATCGTGCCCTGGTGCGGGACCAGCGTGGCGATGTCGATGCGCTCAGCCATCGTTGGCGGCCGCGACGTCGTGGCGAGCGATCAGCAGGCCGAGCACGAAATTGCCGACCACGCCGATCGTCACCGTGCTGCCGATCGCGCGCAGCACCGGGATCGACGACAGCGCCAGCAGCAGGAACACCAGCAGCGTGGTCAGGCTGCACACCACCAGCGCATGCAGGGTGCGCAGCTGGTCGGCGTGGTCGTCGCCGGCATGGTCGAAGAACAGGGCGTAATCGAGCCCGAGCCCGGCGGCGAGGATCAGCGCGACCAGGTGGAACAGCGTGAGCTCGACCCCGAAAACGCGCAGCAGGGCGAGGATCAGCAGCGTTGTCAGCGCCATCGGCAGCAGCACCCGCATCACCCGGCGCGGTGCGCGCAGCGCCAGCCACACCGTCAATGCGAGCAGCACCGCGGCGCCGGCCAACGCCCACAGCACGCGCTCGCGGTAGGCGACGACCAGCGATTCCGAGGCGTCCTTGAGGTCGAGCAATTCGGCGCCGTGCGCGCTTGCGAGGTGCGCGAGGGCGGCCGGGTCGCGGATGCCGGCCAGCGAGACCAGCGCGGTCGCGTCCCGCGGATGCGACAGCAGCAAGCCGGACACACTGGCCTCGAGCGGCGTGCCGGCGAGATCGCGCAGCTGCAGCGGCGGCGCCGTGCGCGCCGCCTCGAGGTCGGCGAGGAACGGCGCGAAGGCATCGTCGCGGAACGGCAGGTCCCGCAACGCGGCGCCCAGAGCAGAGCGCGCCCGGTCCGGATCGGGAATGCGCGACTGGCGCGTGCGTTGCGCCTTGGCGCTCGGCAGGTAGCGCGCGGCCATGTCGTAGCTGGCGAGTCCGCCGTTCGCCACTTCCGCATCCAGTGCCGGGCGCAGCGCTTCGGAACGTTCGAGCGCGGACTCGACGTCGCCGGCGCGGATCGCAAGCAGGTAGCGCACGTCCGGGGCGCCGAGTTCGCCGCGCAGCTGCGCATCGCGCGCCAGCGCCGGAGCCGGCACCGGCGTGAGTTTCGACAAGTCGTTCTGCCAGAACGGCGCGCGCGGCAGGGCGATGCACGCGAGCGACACCGCCGCGAGCACCGCCCACCAGCGCAGGCGCGGCCGCGGCACGCGTTCGATCGCATCCCAGAGCGTCTCCACCCAGGGCCACGAGGCCGGGTCGCGCGGCGACGGGTCGAGCAGGGCCGGCAGCAGCAGGCGCGTGGTCAGCGCCGCGGTGAGCAGGCCGACGATCGTGAACACCGCGAGTTGCTGCAGGCCGTCCACGCCCGACAGCAGGAAGGTGACGTAGGCGATGCAGGTGGAGGCGACGCCGGTCGCGAGCGTCGGCCAGATCGCGCGCGCGTTCTGCCACGGGGTGATCCCGGCGCGCTGGTGCGAAAACAGGTGGATCGGATAGTCCTGAACCACGCCGATCAGGGTGAAGCCGAACGCGACGGTGATGCCGTGCACGCCGCCGGCGAACCACCATGCGACCGCGCCGAGGCCGGCGAGCCCCGCGCTCGCGAGCGGCAGGACGCCGAACAGCGGCTGCTTCCAGCTGCGATACGCCAGCACGAGCAGCACGATCAGGCCGAGCGTGTCCATGCTGCCGATCCAGCTGGCTTCGCGTTGCGTTCGCCCGCCGATCTCGACCGAGAACGCACCCGGCCCGCTCAGTTCGATGCGCGAATCGCTGGTGCCCTTCGCTTTCGCGAACGCGGTCTGGATTGCCTCCACCGCGTCCTGCTGCCCGGTCGGGTCGAATCCCGGGGCGACGGTCTGCACCGCGAGCAGGGCTTCGCGGCCCTTCGCGTCGAACCAGACGTCGTACAGGCGTTGCGGCGCGTTGGCCGGCTGCCAGCTTTCCGCGAGCTTCAGGGTCTCCAGCGTCGGATCGGAGGGCAGCAGCGGTTCGATCAATGCCGCGGCCGGCGAGCCCAGGTCCTGCACGCGCTGCTGCAGCTCCTCGCGCAGCGTGGCGGCATCGAAGCCGGTGCCGTCGAGCGTCGGCGACAGCAGGTAGCGGTACGGGCGCAGGCGTTCGGGAATCGCATCGAGCCCGACCTCGCCGCCGTTGGCGACGAAGGCGAAGCGGTGGTCGTCCGCCAGCGACTGGCGCAGCGCCTGCGACTGCGCAGCGAGGGTTTCGGGCTGCGCGCCGGAAATCGCCACCAGCAGCAGGCGCGAGCCCGGGCCTTCGCCGAGTTCGTCCAGCAGCAGCTTCTGCGCCGGGGTGCGCGCCTCGGGCATGAACTTGCGCAGGTCGCCGCTGAGCGCGAGCCGCTGCGACAGCCACCAGCCGCCGAACAGCAACAGCGCCAGCCACAGCAACGCGAGGGAAAGGCGGACGGGCGCCGTCAGTGGACGTGGCATGCGCGGACTCTTGGCGGACCGCGCATAGCCTAACGGGATCGCTCAGTCGGCGGTGCAGAGCGCTGCCAGCGCCTTGCCGTCGGTGACGCCGTTCGCCGAACTCGCGGCGGACGCGAGCAGGGTGCGCTGCACGTCCTGGCCGCGGGCCGGGCTGGTTTCGATGCAGCGCAGTTCGGAACCGCGCCCGCGCAGGACGATGTCGCGCACCTTCGCCGCCAGCGCCGCATCGCGCGGCACCAGGGTCAGGGTCCAGTGCTGGCGGGTGCCGGCGGTGTCGATGCGGTAGGCGCGTTCGAGCATCGCGCGGTCGCCGGCGAGCAATGCGCCGAAGCTGGCCTGCAGGCCAGCGAGTTCGGGCACGCGCGCCAGCGAGAAGCTGCGCGAACGCGCGCCGCGCGCGATGGTCGCCTGGCCCGCGCGGATCGTCGTCGTTTCGGCGTAGGGCGACTGCACTTCGCGCACTAGGGTGGCGTCGTCCGGGCGGCGGTATTCGCCGCTGATGCGCAACGGCGCCTTCAGCAGGGGCGAATCGCGCAGCTCGACGAAAGCGGTGCGCATCGGCGCCGGTCGCGCCAGCTGCCGCAGGACCCAGGCGCTGTCGGCGGGGCTGCCGACCGCCTCAGGCGTGGTCGCCGACGCCAGCGCGATCGTGCCCGCGCCGATCGCCAGCAACAGCGCGCGCAGCAGGCGTTTCCGCCGCATGTCCATCGGGATGGTCCCAGAAGTCATAGAAGTTGAACCAGTTGAACGGGGCCGAACGGGCATGATGTTCCAGACGCCCGGCGTAACGGCGGATGAGCGCCGCGATTTCGGCATTGCGCTGGCGCCTCGGGATGTCGAGCCCGTCGCTGAACGGTTCGAACACCAGGTCGTAGCGGTTGCCGCCGCGATACAGGCCGAAGCCCAGCACCACCGGCACCTTCAGCGCCGCGGCGACCTGCATCGGGGTCAGCGGGAAGCGCGCCGGATCGCCGAGGAAGGGCGCGTCGATGCTGTGTTCGCCGCTGTGCACCCGGTCGGCGAGCAGCGCCACCAGCGCGCCCGCCTGCACCGCCTGCTGGATCTGCAGCATCAGCGACGGGCCGTCCTGCCCGGCATCGATCACGCCCGCCGCGATTTCGGGGTTGAGTTCGTCGAGCAGCTGCGTCATCGCCGGGTTGTGGGCCTTGTCCAGCACCACGCGGATCCGGTATTCGGGCCGGCGCCGCGCGAGCACCCGCAGCACCTCGAAACTGCCCAGGTGCGAACCCAGCAGCAGCACGCCACGGCGCTGGTCGAGCGCGGCGTGCAGGGGTTCGAGCCCGGTGATGGCGACCTCGAAGCGATCGAGCTGTCCGCCGAGCAGGAACACGCGGTCGAGGATGGTCGAGGCGAAGCAGTGGATGTGCCTCGCCACGTCCCGCCAAGTCGCGCGCCGGCCGAGCACGCGCGTGAGGTAGTCGAGCGAATCGCGCCGCTCCGCCTTCCGCCGCAGGAGGAAATACAGAGTGATGAACGGCAACAGGCAGCGCGCGACGCCACGCCCGCCGTAACGGCCGATGCCGCGGATCAGCCAGATCGCGAAACGCCCGCCGCCTTCGCGCCGCTGCTTCCAGTCGCCGCTCATGCCGCCGAGATCTCGCCGCTGGCGATGGGGGACCCGTCGCGCGATACGCGGAAACGCCAGCGCGGGGCCTCGCCTTCCAGTTCGATGCACGCCTGCTCGCCCGGCAGCAACGGCCGCACGAACTTCACCTGCGGAAGGCGCAGCGCCCCGAGCGGACCATGCGCGGCCTCGATCGCGGCGACGACCCGCTCGAGCACCACCACGCCGGGCACCACGGGTGCGCCGGGGAAATGTCCGGGAAGGCTGGGGTGCGAAGGATCGACGACGAACTGCATGGGCATGGCTGCGGAAGGATGCGGCGCGAGGCGGCCAGGCCGCAAGCCGCGAAGGCTTCAGCGCTCCACTCCATTCCGCGGCGACGGATCGCGGAAGAGGCCGTTCCAGAAGCCGGGGCCGAGCGCCGCCATGCGCCGGGCGAAGTCCAGCGGCCCGTGGTAGCGGCCCGGGAAACGGCGCGAGCGATACAGGAATTCGACCACCATCAGGCCGCCGACCAAGCCATAGGTGACGCCGTTCGCGCACCACGACCACAGCCTCTCGCCCACCGGCCACGGCACGTGAATCGCGAACGTGGCGAGCAGCCCGCCGGGGACCGCGAGCAGTGCGAGCGCGAGGTTCGCCAGCGCCAGCACCGACAGCACCACCGCCCACAGGCCGGTGAGGCCGCGCGTGTAGCGCGCCACCTCGGGTTCGAGTTGCGCCGGCTCCGTGGCTTCGAGCGCGGACACGATGCGGCTGATCAGGGGTACCTGCCCGGCGCGCAGGCTGCGCGCGAAACCCCAGGCCACCAGGCCGACGAACAGCACCGGCACCAGCAACAGCGGCACCAGCGCGTAGCGCGTCCGCGCCAGCCACGCCGCCGCCAGCGCGACGCCGGCGAGCACGACCCACGCGCGCGGACGCCCGCGCGCCAGGGCCGGCAACAGCAGGATCAGGGCGATGTCGGCGATCGCGAACCCCGCGAGCGCGCCGCTCGCGCGTGCGCTTGCCGCATGCGCGAGGAACGGATACGCGGCCGCGAGCGCAACCCGGCCGAGCGCGAGCGCGGTGTCGCGGTTCAACCCGCGGTCTTGTGCTGTTCGACGTAGGCCGACAGCGCGCGCAGCGAAGCGAAGGCGCGGCGGTTGTCCTCGTTGTCCGAGCGCAGCTGGAAGCCATGGCGCTGCGAGATGGCGAGCGCCAGCTCCAGCGCGTCGATCGAATCCAGGCCCAGCCCGGCGTTGAACAGCGGCGCCTCGGGATCGATGGTCGCCGGGTCGACGCCCTCCAGGTTCAGGCTCTCCACCAGCAGCCCGGCGAGCTCGCGTTCGGCATCGGTTTGCGACGACATTGCAGGAAATCCCCCTTGTGCAGGGGCGCAACGATCCGGCATCGCGCCGCGCTTGGCAACCGTGAACGCCGCCGGCGGCGGGCGCCGGCTATCATGAACGCGGGAATGCAATCGTTTTCGGGAACGCCGCGACGCATGGACAACGCCGCCGACACGCAATACGGGGACGCGGACGCGGCGCCCGAAACGCCGGACGTGCTGGTGATCGGCGGGGGGCCCGCCGGCAGCACCGCCGCCGCGCTGCTCGCGCGCAAGGGCTGGAAGGTGACGATGCTGGAGAAAGCGCGGCACCCGCGCTTCCACATCGGCGAATCCCTGCTCCCGATGAACATGCCGATCCTCGCGCGCCTGGGCGTGCTCGAGCGGGTGCGCGAGATCGGCGTCCTCAAGCTCGGCGCGGATTTCCCGACCGACGACGGCAGCTTCAACGTGTTCGATTTCCGCCGCACCATGCGTGGCGAACCCGACTACGCCTTCCACGTCAAGCGCGAGGAGTTCGACCAGCTGCTGTTCGAGCACGCGCGCGACTGCGGCGCCGATGCGCGCGACGGGACCAGGGTCGACGCCGTGGCGTTCGGCCCCGACGGCGCGATCACGGTTTCCGCGGGGGCGGCCCGCTTCCGCCCGCGCTACCTGCTCGACGCCAGCGGCCGCGATGCCTTCCTCGGCGGCAAGCTCGGGATCAAGCGCCGCAATGCGCGCCACGCCTCGGCCGCGGTGTTCAGCCACTACCGTGGGGTGAAGCGGCGCGAGGGCCGCGACGCCGGCAACGTCAGCATCTACCGCCACGAGCACGGCTGGATCTGGCTGATCCCGCTGCGCGACGGCACGATGAGCGCGGGCGCGGTGTGCTTCCCCGAATACATGAAGCAGCGGCGAGGCGACAGCGAGGGCTTCCTGCTGCGCACGCTGCAATCGGTGCCGGACGTCGCCGAGCGCATGCAAGGCGCAGAACGCGTCGCGCCGGTGCACGTGACCGGCAACTACGCCTACGACTGCACCCGCATGCATGGCCGGCACTGGAGCCTGGTCGGCGACGCGTATTCCTTCGTCGACCCGATGTTCTCCTCCGGCGTGTTCCTGGCCATGCACTCGGCCGAACAGGTCGCCGGGATGGTCGACGCGGCGCTGCGCGAACCCGCGCGCGAGGCGGTCCTGCAGCGCCGGCTGCAGCGGCGCTTCGACGCCGGCCTCGACGAGTTCAAATGGTTCATCTACCGCTTCACCTCGCCGACGATGAAGCACCTCTTCGCCAACCCGCGCAACGTGTGGCGGGTGGAGGAGGCGGTGGTGTCGATGCTGGCCGGCGACGTGTTCGACGCGCGCCCGGTGTTGCGTCGGCTGCGCATCTTCCGCGCGATCTACGCGCTCACCGCGCTGGGCATGGCGCCGCAAGCCTGGCGCGCTTGGCGCGGACGTCGGCGCCAGCTCGCGGTCGAGTTGCAGGGCGACACGCTGCAGGGGGAATCGTGATGCACCCCGGCGACGCCGCGCTGCAGGTCGATTACGCCGAACCCGGGACCCTGGGCGATTGGCTGGCGCGCGACGACACCCTCGCGGTGTTCGGCTTCGGCGGCGACGCGCCCCGCGGCGACGATCCCCGCTACCTGCGGGTGCCGCTGCAGCCGCACGGTCCCGGGCTGCTGGAGGTGTGGCGGACGCACGCCCCGGTCGAACGCGGGCGCGATGGCGACATCGCCTGGGCCGGGAATGCGAAGCTGTCGTTCGGGGCGATCGAAGTGCCCGAGGACGAAGGCGGCATCATCGCCGCGGCCGAGCACGCCTACGCCCGGCTGACCGCGTTCATCGCCGGCGGCGCCACCCCGCACCTGCTGCGGATCTGGAATTACCTCGACGCGATCACCGAGGGCGAGGGCGATGCGGAGCGCTATCGCCAGTTCTGCGTCGGCCGCGCGCGCGGGCTCGGCACGTTCGACGCGCAGACCCTGCCCGCCGCGACCGCGATCGGCCGTTGCGACGACGACCGCGTGGTCCAGGTGTACTGGCTGGCGTCGGCGGTGCCCGGGACGCCGGTGGAGAACCCGCGCCAGGTCAGCGCCTACCGCTATCCGCGCGAGTACGGCCCGCAGCCACCGAGCTTCGCCCGCGCGATGCTGCCGCCGGCGGGTTCGACGATGCCGCTGCTGCTGTCGGGAACCGCCAGCGTGGTCGGGCATCGCTCGCTGCACGCGGGGCGGCTGCTGGCGCAACTCGACGAGACCTTCGCGAATTTCGACAGCCTGATCGACGCCGCGCGCGTCCACGCGCCCGCGCTGCCCGCGCATTTCGGCGCCGGTACGCGGCTGAAGGTGTACGTGCGCGAACGCGGCGACCTGCCGCTGGTGGCCCGGGCGTTCGCCGACCGGTTCGGCGGCGGCGTGCCGCACCTGATCCTGCATGCGGCGATCTGCCGACGCGACCTGGCAGTGGAAATCGACGGCGTCCACGGGGCGATCGCCGCCGCGTGAAGCTGAATGGGACAGGCTTCGGCCCGACTGCTGCGATGCACTATTGAGCCACAACCTGATCCGTCGCACACTCGACCCCGGGCGGGAGTTCTCCTGCCGAACCGACCACACGGGACTGTCGCGATCAGGCGAGATCGTGGGGAACGCATCTCTCACAGACGAGGGGATCTGGAACATGAAAAAGGCAACACCAGCTCTGCTGCTCGCGGGATTGGCCCTGTCGGCCAGCCTGCAGGCCCAGGCCGCTGAAGCGCAAGCCGCGGTCGGCACCGAGAACGCCGTGATGGTCGGCATCGATGCCAAGACCGGCCACCTGCGCCCGCTGACGGCGAACGAAGCGAAGGCGCTCGCCGCCAGGGCGGCCAACATGCCTCGCGGCCGTGACGCGTTCGCGGCGATGCCGCGCACCGAAGCCGAGGTCCGCGCCACCGTGCGCCGCCACGCCAACGGCGGCACGTCCGCACGCGCCCCGATGTCCTCCATGTCCGAGATCAGCGTGACCCGCGATGCGAGCGGTCGACTGCAGGCGCGCGAAGGCACGGTCGGCCAGGCCGCGCCCGCCGCCGCCCAGCAGGAGGTGACGGAATGAAGACCCGACTCCTTGCGGCGTTCATCGCCACCTGCCTCGCCGTCCCCGCCGCGCACGCCTCGATCATCCCGGTCAACCAGGATCCGGCAGGCTCGGGCCTGAACGACCCGACGGCCCGCGCGCCCGAAGGCGGCAACCCCGGCACCACGGTCGGCGAACAGCGCCGCATCGTGTACCAGTTCGCCGCCGACCAGTGGGGCTCGGTCCTGACCACCGACGTCGACGTCAAGGTCGCCGCCAGCTTCAGCGCCCTGACCTGCACCTCGACCAGCGCGACCCTCGGCTCCGCCGGCACGTACTGGATCTGGTGGGACAACGCGTTCCCGGTTCCGGGCGCGTGGTACCACCAGGCGCTTGCCAACCAGCTCGCCGGCGAGAACCTCATGGAAGTGGAAGACCCGGCCGACTACGCCACCGCACCGTACGAGATCATCAGCCACTTCAACTCCAACCTCGGCCAGAGCAATTGCCTTGCCGGCAGCGGCTGGTACTACGGCCTGGACGGCAACACCCCGGCGGGCATGATCAGCTTCCTCGACGTGGTCATGCACGAGATCGGGCACGGCCTCGGGTTCTCTGGCTTCCTTAACTACTCGACCGGCGCGCTCGCCAATTTCGACGGTACGCCGCGTTCGGACGTGTACACGCACAACGCCTACGACAACATCCAGGGCAAGCGCTTCGACGATGCGGCCATGACCGATGCGCTGCGCGCCACCGCGATGAAGACGCAGGGCCAGGTCGCCTGGGATGGCGCCAACGCCAAGGCCCAGGTCCCGACCTACCTCGGCCCGAAGACGGCGTTGAACATCACCGGCACGCTCACCGCCAACTTCCCGTTCTACGGCACCGCTTCCTTCGGTCCGGCCGCGACCACGGCGAATTTCAACGCCGACGTGGTGATCGGTACCGACCTGGGCAGTTCCGGCGACGCGAACGACGGCTGCGAGGGTTATGCCGCCGGCACGTTCACCGGCAAGATCGCCTTCATCAACCGCGGTACCTGCGGTTTCGAGGCGAAGGCCGTGGCCGCGCAGAACGCGGGCGCCGTCGGCGTGATCATCGGCAACGTGGCGTCTTCGGGCACCCCGGGCACCGCGCCCGGCATGGCCGACGATCCCACCCTGACCGCCACGATCCCGGCGTTGAGCCTCAACCTCAGCGACTCGAACGCGATCCGCGCCCAAGGCACGGGCATGCACGCCGCGCTGGGCAACGTGGCCGGGCAATTCGCCGGCGCCGATGCCAGCAACCGTCCGCTGCTGTATGCGCCGTCGGTCGTGGCGGGCGGTTCCACCTTCTCGCACTTCGACGTTTCGCTGACGCCGAATGCGCTGATGGAGCCGTTCATCAACGACGACCTCGCCGCCAACTTCCGGGTCGACCTCACCCCCGCCGTGTTCGCGGACGAGGCCTGGGTGTTGCGCAGCGGAACCGCCAAGCTCGGCAGCAAGGCCTGCGACACCAAGGTCAGCCTGTTCACCAACCCGGGCCTGATCGCGGGTGCGAGCCTGCAAGCCGCGGACACCCTGTGCTCGGCGGCGTATCCGACGACGACCGGACGCAAGTCGTGCCTCGATGGCTTCGCCAAGCGCCTGAAGACGGCGGGGCTGATCACCTCGAGCCAGCAGACGGCGATCGCCACCTGCTCGCTGCGCCCCTGACCGGACGCAACGGCAGTCGCTGCACCGACCGGCGCCCTCGTGGCGCCGGTCCTTTTTCCGGCCGGCGTAAACTTGCCGCCATGACCGACGCGAAGCGCCTCACCGTCCGCCCGCGGCGCATGCGCCGCGACGATTTCTCGCGCCGGCTGATGCGCGAACACGCCGTCACCGCGAGCGACCTGATCCTGCCGGTGTTCGTGCACGATCAGGAAGGCCGCGCGCCGGTGCCCTCGATGCCGGGCGTGGAACGGTTGTCGATCGACGAATTGCTGAAGGTCGGCGAACAGGCGCTGGAGCTGGGGATACCGGTCCTCGACCTGTTCGGCGTGCCGGATCCGGCCGCGAAGACCGCCGACGGCCGCGTCGCCTGGGACGAAGGCGGCATCGTTCCGCGCGCGATCCGCGCGCTGAAGTCGCGCTTCCCCGAACTCGGGGTGATGAGCGACCAGGCCCTCGATCCCTACACCACCCACGGCCAGGACGGGCTGGTCGACGAAACCGGCTACATCCTCAACGACGAGACCATCGAGGCGCTGGTGAAGCAGTCGCTGGCGCATGCCGCCGCCGGCGTCGACATCCTCTCGCCCAGCGACATGATGGATGGGCGCATCGGCGCGATCCGCGACGCGCTGGAAGCGAACGGTTTCATCCACGCGCGGATCATGTCCTACAGCGCCAAGTACGCCAGCGCGTTCTACGGTCCCTTCCGCAGCGCGGTGGGCAGCGCCGGCGCGCTCGGCAAGGGCGACAAGTACAGCTACCAGATGGATCCGGCGAATTCGGACGAAGCCCTGCACGAAGTCGGGCTGGACCTGGCCGAAGGCGCGGACATGGTGATGGTCAAGCCCGGCCTGCCCTACCTCGACGTGCTGTACCGGGTGAAGCGGCACTTCCGCCGCCCGACCTACGCCTACCAGGTCAGCGGCGAATACGCGATGGTCAAGGCCGCGGCCGCGAACGGCTGGATCGACGAACGCGCGGTGGCGATGGAATCGCTGCTCGCGTTCAAGCGCGCCGGCGCCGACGGCGTGCTCACCTATTTCGCGCTGGATGCGGCGCGTTGGCTGCGCGAATCGCGCTGATCCGCGCCGCGGGGATCGCCGACGCCGCGGAAATCGCGCGGCTGTCCGCGCAACTCGGCTATCCGGGCGATGTCGCGGTGTTCGCCGACCGGCTCGAACGCATCCTGCGCCTGCCCACGCATGCGGTCCTCGTTTGCGACGGCGCGAGCGGACGGCTCGCCGGTTTCATCGGTCTCGAACAGCGCCTGATGCTCGAATCCGGCGACAAGGCCGAAGTCGTCGGCCTCGTCGTGGATGCCGCTGCGCGTCGCACCGGCGCGGGGCGCAACCTGGTCGCCGCGGCCGAACGCTGGGCCCGCGCCCGCGGCCTGCACGAACTGTTCCTGCGCTCGAACGTGGTGCGGCCCGAGGCGCACGCGTTCTACCCGGCGCTCCGCTTCGAACGCAGCAAGACCCAGCATGTCTACCGCAAGGCATTGCCGTGACCGCCGCCCACGCAGGTTAGACTCGTTGCGACGAGGCAACGCGAGGAATCCCGCATGAGCAGGCATTACGCCGTCTTCGGCCATCCGGTTTCGCATTCGCTGTCGCCACGCATCCACGCCGCGTTCGGCAAGCAGGCCGGGGTCGGGATCGAGTATTCCGCGATCGACGTGGAGCCGGCCGGCTTCGACGCGGCGCTGCGCGATTTCGCCGAACGCGGCGGCGCCGGCGCCAACGTCACGCTGCCGTTGAAGGAATCCGCTTACGCCCTGTGCCAGGACAGCACCGAACGCGCCCGCCGCGCCGGTGCGGTGAACACCCTGGTCCGCAACGGCGACGCCTGGCACGGCGACAACACCGACGGCGTCGGGCTGGTGCGCGACCTCACCGAACGCCACGGCCTCGACCTGCGTTCGCGCCGTACCCTCATGCTCGGCGCCGGTGGCGCGGCGCGCGGCGTCGCACCCGCGCTGCTCGATGCCGGCATCGGCGACCTGTACATCGTCAACCGCACGCCCGCGCGCGCCGATGCGCTCGTTGACCAGCTCGGCCAGCCCGGCCGCGTGCATGCGCGTTACCTGGACGACCTCGTCAACCTCGGCGAATTCGACCTCGTGCTCAACGCCACCACCGCGGCCCGCGATGGCGGCAGCTTCCCGGCCCTGCCACGCAGCCTGCTGGGCCGGCGCACCGCCGCGGTCAGCCTGAGCTACGGCGAAGCCGCGATTCCCTTCCTCGCCTGGGCGCGCGCGCACGGCGCGCACGAGGCCATCGACGGCCTGGGCATGCTGGTGGAACAGGCCGCGGAAAGCTTCGCGCGCTGGCACGGCACGCGCCCGGACACCGACCGCATCTACGGCGAACTGCGCGCGGAAAGCGTGCGGCTGGTGACCGCGGATTGACGTGCTTTTTTTGTAGGAGCGCCTTGCAAGGCGCGACCCGGGCGAATCTTGTCGCGCCCTGAAGGGCGCTCCTACAGGGCTGCAGAGAGATATTCGTCCTTGAGCCGGACGTAATGCTTCGCGCTGTAGTACAGCGCCTCGATCTCGGCATCGCTGAGCATCCGCGCCTTCTTCGCCGGGTTGCCGAGCCACAGCTCGCCTTCGCCGACGATTTTCCCCGGCGCGACCAGCGCGCCCGCGCCGACGAAGGCGTGCTTCCGCACCACCGCCCCGTCGAGCACGACCGCGCCCATGCCGACGAGCGCCGCGTCCTCGATGGTGCAGGCGTGGATGATGGCCTTGTGGCCGATGGTCACATCCTGGCCGATGCGGGTGGCGAATCCGCCGCGCCTGGCGTGAGGACCGTCGTGGCTGACGTGGACGACGGTGCCGTCCTGGATGTTGGTGCGATCGCCGATGCGGATGAAGTTCACGTCGCCGCGGATCACCGTGAACGGCCACACCGACACGTCCGCGCCGAGCACCACGTCGCCGATCACGCGCGCGGATTCGTCGATGTAGGCGCGCTCGCCGAGCGTGGGCAGGATGTCGCGATAGGGTCGGGTCCGCATGCCGGGATTCTAGACCGCATGCTCGAAAAGGCGCGCCCTATACTCGGTCGATGACCGACACCGATACCCCGATCGCCGAACTCCGCCCCGGCCTCGACCGCCTGCGCGCGGCCTGGCGGGCAGGCAAGCCCGGCGTCGCGCAACGCCGCGACGACCTGCAACGCCTGCGCGATGCGCTCAAGGCACGACTGGAAGAAATGGCGGCGGCGATCTCCGCGGATTTCGGCCAGCGCGCGAAGGCCGAGAGCCTGATCGCCGACGGCATGACCGTGCTCAACGAGATCGACCACCTGCGCCGGCACCTGCGCGGATGGATGAAGCCGAAGCGCGTGGGCGTCGGCTGGCGCTTCCTCCCGGCGCACGCCGAGATCCGCGCCGAGCCGGTCGGCGTGGTCGGCGTGATCGCGCCCTGGAACTATCCCGTGAACCTCGCGCTGGTGCCGCTCGCCACCGCGATCGCCGCGGGCAACCACGTCTACCTGAAGCCGTCCGAACACACGCCGCGCAGCGCCGCGTTCCTGCGCGACCTGCTCGCCGACGTGTTCCCCGCGGACCGGGTCGCGGTCGCCACCGGCGGCGCGGAGCTCGGCGCCGCGTTCGCCGCCTTGCCGTTCGACCACCTCGTGTTCACCGGATCCACCGCGGTCGGGCGCAAGGTCATGGCCGCGGCCGCGCAGAACCTCACCCCGGTGACGCTGGAACTCGGCGGCAAGTCGCCGGCCATCGTCTGCGACGATTACCCGATCGAACGGGCCGCGGCGCGGCTCGCCACCGGCAAGTGGTTCAACGGCGGCCAGACGTGCATAGCCCCCGACTACGCGCTGGTGCCGGCAGGCAGGCGCGACGCACTGGTGCAGGCGCTGCGCGAACAGGTAGATGCGCGCTATGGCGGGGATGTCGCCAAGGCCGCCGACTACACCCGGATCATCAACGCCGCGCAGTACGCGCGGCTGCAGGGCTACGTCGACGATGCGAAGGCGCGCGGGCTGGAGGTGGTCGAGCTCGGTCGATCCGATCCCGCGCAACGCC
>Ga0209023_10002764_pt1 | contig 21536 bp, 12 predicted proteins | sample LakOneMetagenome_FD_187468 | JGI IMG/M metagenome (GOLD analysis project Ga0209023, IMG submission 187468) | Freshwater and sediment microbial communities from Lake Erie, Canada (SPAdes) (version 2) | ecosystem: Environmental > Aquatic > Freshwater > Lentic | place: Lake Erie, Canada...
GGAAGGACCGCGCGCGCAACTCGATACGGATATCTTTGCCTTCAGCGTTGATCGGAACCGTTACGACATTGCCCGAACCGGATTGCCCGCCGGCACGATCAGCCAGTCGATGCAGTGCCCAGAAGCCCTCCGTCGAAACTACCGCTGGGCGACCCGCAATGCTGAGCTTCACACGCTCACTGTTCTTCGGACCGGGCCACGTGACGCGTTTGCTGTCTTCAGTTGACGAGACAACGGTACCGTCAACATCCAGTTCCACCTTTTCGGCTCCCGGCGCCACCACACGCACATCGAGCTCGAAGCCTGGCGTGCTCTTTCCTCCGGCGAAAAATACTTCGCGGATTTCCTGCGCAACCTTGAACCGGCGCAAATCTTCGGCGGAACCGGCCGCCGCGCCGTCCGGCCCCTGGCGCGCCACCCATGGATCACGTGACATGTCCACCGCCGGTGCGATCGCGTCGAACGCGCGCTTGAGCGTGCCATCAGGACCAAACACTGCAGCAAAATCCTGAGGAAACGCGTCCTGAGTGGATCGACGGTCAAACGGATAGCCACGTACGATGGCCGAGCAGCCTTGTCCCACCGCGCCCTTCACCTGCGCTGCGGCATTCGCCTGAATCCCGGTCTTGGCGAGTTTTGCCGCAGTCCCGGTGAGCCCTTCGATGATTTCGCGAACTGGTGACGGAAGTTGCGCAGCCTTCGACGACAGGCGCGTATCTGCGTCCATCGAACGCCGTGTGCTGCCATTGCTCATGGCGATCTGATCGTTGCGCAGGCTGACCGCGTATTCCTGAATGTCTTTGGACAGCTCATCCACTTTGCCCTTGCCGGTCGGTAACGCGAGCGTCTTGAACTCCTTGAAACGGTCCTGAACGATCATCTCCGGGCGATCCGCAGTAATTGGGGCGTTCGCCAACGCGGCGGTCGCCGCCGTAACTTCATCCAGGCCGCGCTTGACCGACTCCTTGATCTGGTTCACCCGATTGCCAGGGCCAGTCTCCGTGTTGATCAGTATGGTCTGGCTGGCTACTTCACGTACCAGCAGAACCAGCGGTGAATCCGCAGCTGCCAGCACATTGGCTGCTTCAATCGTTTCATTGAGATTGCGCGGTGCCTTGAGCCGGATGTCAAGGAGGAAGTTCTGCCACTCGTTTGCGAAATCTTGCAAGTACAGTTCGCGAATGCGACGATCAGCGCGCTGCATGTCATTGGCGCCCGTTGCCAGTTTGCTGGCTGCCGTAGTGCCGCCGCGGCCGAGAATCCAGGCCTCTTCGAGGGCGAGCTCCGAGCCCCATTTGCCCAGCGCTTTTACAAAGTATTCGTTGTAACCACGCTCGCTGAAGAAGCCGGGAATGCCCGCACTACTGAGGGACTTGCCACTACGTCGCTCGAACACCGATGGCGCCCGCTCCCCGGCCGCTCGCACGACGGTGAACTCCGGGAGGTCAATGCCGATTAGTTGCGACTTGATGTAGTTGTAGGCGCGCTTTGCGGGTTCCAGTTGAACCAGCTGGTCACGCACCTGCTGCACCAATTCCTTGTCTTGTGGGAAGGGAGATTTGTATTCACCCATGCGCAGCAATTCATCGAGATGGCCGAGCAACTGTTTGCGAGCTTCCGTTGGTACATCAGCGGGGATCGTGTTCATCCAGTCGGCGCCAACGTATATCTTGACGAAGTCGTCCTTGACGCGCCCCGGCTCATACATCATCAGATAGGCCTTAAGCGCTTCATAGCTAGCCTCGGATTTTCCCGTCGCGGCGGTACGCAGACGCGACGTGACGCGCGCTGCGATTCGTGGCATAAGACTGTCCTGAAGCAGGCGCGAATACACGTTTTGCGCCGCGCTATCGAGCTTTTGCCCCTGAAACAGGCCATAACGGTAGCTCCACGGTGGATTATCGAAATCAAACTTGGCGCTATGAGAGACGCCTCGAGCCTGATTGAGTGTGGTGAGCAATGCCGGCGCATCCTCGCTGGGTGCGGGAGGAATGGCTGCGACGCTCTCGCGCAGCACGTCCGTTTTGGCGGACACTTCGCCAATGTAGTCTGAGTTGTTACCGTAACTGAACCACCACCCCAGATTCGCCCAGACGAACAGCAGACCGCACGTAGCTATACCGGCCCAACGCAACCAGCGCATCTTGCGCTCGGCGGCAATGTTGCGCCCGGCAATGAAGTGCTCCTTGAAGATGACTTTCTGCAGCAAATCCTGCAGGAAATAGCTTTTCCCGGTGCCCGCAGCAACCTCAGTCGGGCGAACCCGTGCGGCCACCCTGAAGGTGCGCTGCATGGCCCCCAGAACACGGTCGAATGGTGTTCCTTCCTGCGTACCGGACGTGAAGTAAACGCCACGCAGCATCGGTTGTTCCGAGAACTTCGATTCGCTGAACACCGCTCCGAGCAGACGCGACAGAACGTCACGAACACCCGCCAGTTGCTGCGGCAAGGTATACGTGAGTGCGCGACGGGACAGATCGGGCTCATCAAGCAGGCGTTGATGCATGCCGTCATTAAGACGCCGGTAGAGCAGATCAAACTCCACGCCGAATGCTTCGCGCACTGCAATCGGTTCGGTCGATTTCGGGTCATACGGCAGCGTGAATCCCCAGACTTGTGCGCGATCTTCACGCGTGTAGTTCAGGAAATACTCAAGAAATCCCGACAGCAGGTCGGCTTTGGTGACCAGTACGTACACCGGGAACTGTACGCCAAGCCCTTCGCGCAGTTCATTGAGTCGGGCCTTCAGTGTGGCTGCATGAACCTCACGTTCCTGCATCGTCATTTGCAGTAGATCGGCGATTGAAACCGTAAGAAGAACCCCGTTCAGCGGCTGCCTTGGCCGGAATTTCTTGAGCAGCGCCAGAAAGCCCTGCCATTCGGCCTTGTCGACCGCTTCGTTACTTTCCTGCGTCGTGTAGCGACCGGCGGTATCAATCAACACCGCTTCGTTGGTGAACCACCAATCACAGTTACGCGTGCCACCGATACCCCGAATCGCGGCCTTGCCGAACTGCTCGGCAAGCGGAAATGTCAGCCCGGCGTTAATGAGCGCCGTGGTCTTGCCGGACCCCGGTGCACCAATGAATGCGTACCAGGGGAGCTGATAGACGTACTGCTTGGAAAGTCCGGACAGGAATCCGCCCTTCTCCGTACTTGTGAAGCGCGTCTTCTTGAGGATTTCCGACGCGTCCTTGAACCGCTTGTTCAGCTCGGCCACCTCCTCGCTGCCGGCCGCCTTGCCATCCTGCGGTTTGCCAGTGCTCTGCATCTTCGCGAGCTGATTCAGCAGCGCTGCATTGACATTACGTTCACGCCACCAGCGAATGAATAGCTTGATGAACCACAACAGCCAGATGACGGCGATCAGTGACCAGCGCACCCATGCCGGCGCAAAAGGCCGCCATTCACCAATCGCTATGATCGGTCCGATAAACCAGATCAGGATTGAAAGGATCAGGAGCAACAGTATCGTCAACGTTGTCCGGTTGAACAACTTGCGGAATATGAGGCGCAGGTAGTACATCACTGTTTCCCCTGCGTATTGTTGAGTTCCCGATCACGTTCGACTGGCGCTACAAGCAGGGTTACTTCCACGCGTCGGTTGCGCGCCTTGCCTTCCAACGTCGAATTGCTCTCGACTGGTTCAGACTCTGCCTTGCCCTGCGCGCGCGTACGACGCTTGTCGGTCAGGCGTGCATCAATCATGTCCCGGACAACCTCGGCACGAGCCTGTGACAATTCGAAATTGGACGGGAAGCGACGAATGCCACGGATCGGCACGTTGTCGGTGTGCCCCGTAATCTGCACAGCACCAGGTACCGCATTGAGTGCGTCGGCCACACGCTGGATGACCGTCAGATAGCGGGCTTTGACATCGGTCTGACCGCTGTCAAACATACCGTCTCCTCGCAGGATGATGACGCTCTTGTCGGCATAGTCATTGACATCGACAAGGCCCTCTTTGATCTCAGGCTCCAGGAACTGCGCGAGGCGACGCGTTGGCGCCGGCTGCAGCTTGAGCGCCTGCGCTTTGGGCGGACGGATTGAATTGATGGCGCTGAAAACGCCGCTCGATTTGTCAGCAATCAGGAAGTAGTACAGGAAGAAGATTCCTGTGAGCAACGCAAGCGTCGCGCCTGCTGTGATCCAGAGTGGCAGGAAGCCCCAGCGCGACTTGCCGTCAGCCTCCGCGCCTTGCCAATGCAGCGACAGCGCTTTCGAATACTCGCCGCGTGCACCATTGATGATCTCGACCAGCCGACGCCGCAGGGTGTCAAGTTGCGAGCGGCCATTGTCGACCACACTGAAGCGCCCCTCAAAACCAAGGGCAATACAAACTGCCATCAATTCGATCAGGTCAATATGTTTCTTTGGATCCTGAACCAATCTCGCCAGCACCTGAAAGAATTTTTCACCGCCCCAGGTTTCATTGTGGAAGGTCACCAGAAGCGAATGTCGCGACCACTGTCCGCCTCCGCCCCAAGGCGTCTTGGCAGCGGTTTCGTCTAGCGCCGTGCACAACGCATAGCGTGCGGCGATTACGGTTTCCGGCGGAACCTGTGACTCACGCGCCCTGCGCTCAAAAAGCTGTATCTGATCAACGAGATAACTGCGCAGTTGCGCCGGATCAGGATGATGCGGGGTCACCCGAATTTGCGGAATCAGGTTGAGCAGTGGATTGGCTGCTACCGCCAGCGAATTCGCTCCGCTGAGGATTTCGGGCAAGTCCGGCGCGACTTGAGGTTCGCCGGGAGCTGCAGGGCCGTCGCCCGGCTGCGCCGGTGGCGGCGCAGCCATACCCAGCGGTACCGCACCGGGCGTCGCAGCGAGTATGGCGAACGGATCAAGGTTGCCGGAGTCACTCATGCGCGTATCGCCCAGAATTCAAGTTTCAGACCGGGCCAGTCGCCTGCGATATGCATGGCGAGGCCGCCAGATCGCTCGAGGCCCCGCCAGAACTCGCTTGAAGTGTCAAGTTCGAAATAGTTGTTGCCTGCGTGATAGGGGATCTGTCTTGGCGCGACTGGAAGTGGACGCAGACCGACACCGGGCAAATGCAGGTTAACCAGATCACGAATCTTTTCGACCGGACCAATCTTGACCTGGGTCGGAAACTGTTTGCGCACCTGCTCACCGGGCAGTTCGGATGCAACCGCGAGGACAAATACCGCACTCTTGATCAGCTCCTTGTCGGCGATTACCGCGACACGGACGCCATATGCGCGCTCCATCAGCTCAATCTGGAACGCGTTCTGCTCAAGTACCATCGACAGCGAACGGCGGAGATCGTGCATCAGCGGCGTAAAACAGCCCGCCAGATCATCGTGGTTGTAGACCGGATAGTCTCCCGGGCGACGATTGTCACGGGTGAACGTAGTAAAGTCGCCGGCCAGCGCCAGCAGCTCCGCGTAAAGGCGCTCAGGATGCAGCGTGCGCAATTGCGAGAGATGACTGACCAGCGGCTCGTAACGATTCACGAGTTGCAGCATGAGAAAGTCAGCAATTTCCGAGACGCCACCTTTGCCGGGGGCGGATAGGCGGGCCGCGATAGCCTCTCCCCGATGATGCAGTAACCCCGCCAGCTCGCGCAGGAATCCCGCAAGAACGGTGCTCTCATGTGACACTACTACTGGCGGGATGAAGGCCTCCCCGATTGCAACCGATAAATCGTTGCGCCGCTCGGTCACCATGCATACGCCAATGGTCATCCAGCCTTCCGGTACTTCGTCCTCGGGCAACAGGCGCAGACGAAGTTGCGCCGTCTGGATGGGGGCCGGTTCGCCGCCTACCGAGTTGTGATCAGGCGCGTCTTCCTCCCTGACGCTATAACGCGCCAGCGAACGGGCATCGTCGTCGAAGGACACCTCCTCGCTGCCGGTACGAAACACGGGCAGACACAGCAGTATCCGCTTGCCCTTGAGCGTTTCCGGAATGTCAATCGCCTTTGGAGGATCGTGCGGCTCGGGAAACGAAAAGGTAGTGCCATCCGGCAGCACACCGCTGGCGCGCGAAATCGCCACCTTGCCGATCGCGAGCGAAGTGGAGTCAAGAATCAGTGTCTGAAAGCCCCAAAAATGGCCTTCACTACTTAGCCCTCGCTGGTGTTGCGAGAACTCCCGATGGCGTTCAGCCTGCTGAAAATGCTGTGGTCGAAGGAACATGCCCTCCGACCATACGACGCGACTTCGATCACCCATCTGTTAATCCTCGTTCCATTCTTGTGTCGCTATGCGACTCACGTGGTCGTAGCGCGGCAAACCTCACTAAAACGACTTGACGACTTCGATATTTTTCTCGACAGCTTTCTTGTAATTCTCGGCTTTTTCCTTGAGTTCTGCGACTACTTTCGTATAGCGTGAAATAGCTGAGGTGACCTTGGGCACAGCCTGCGCAATGGTCGCAATCAGCGCAGGCAGATTTCCGTCCGAAGCTTCGTCAGCACCATCAGAAATGGTCTCCACAGCTTCGGCCAGATCCGCCTTTGCTTGTTCTACAAGTTCGCGAATCTCCTCATAGTCCTTTCGTGCCTGATTCACCGTCTTAATATTCTCGTCGAGAAGGTCCTTTGCCTTATCCATTTTCTCGTTGGCTTTATCAACGAATGCTTTTGTGTCTTCGATGCTTTTGGCGAGCTTGTCGGTAGGATCAGCCATAACTGCACTCCAGCGTATTTAGGGTTTTGCAGCCGGGTGCGGCGGCACGGGATCAAGTTTTTTTCCGGTCAGCGCGAAATGCACGTCACTCAGGGCGTCTTGCAAGTCTTCACCAGATTTGGCATGACGAGCAGCAACCACCGAGGCGGCAGCGGTAAACGCTTTGGCGTGCAGGCAGAGCAGCGAACTATGAGCGATAACTGCAAATGACTCTGCTTCTGAGATCCGCTGCAACACACGAGGTAATGGCACGTCGGCCGCACGAATTTCCGTCCTTATCAGTGCTTTGCAGATTGCGTCTTCACGATCTGCGTTGACGGTGCGGGCCAACGCGTCTACCAAGCCCGGAATGGCACTGCCGCCGAGCGGACCCAGCCGGGCAATGGCGTCGATGGCGGCCATCGCGGCAGTATCGTCCTCGCTCGCCGCGATTTTCGCGAGCGCCAAAGGGCCGGAGCTTTTTGAATTCAGATGTGTCAAGGCAGCATAGCCCGCGATCATCGTAGGAAAAATCGGCTGACCGTCAAGCGAACGCAGGAGAAAGTTTTCGACGCGCTGCTTGTTGTCTGTTGATTTGCCCGCGCTTAGCGCAAGTGCCACGAGGCTCTCAGTCGTCCAGCTTCCAGGATCCACCAATGCGACTGACTGTGCGATATGTTTCGCGCCTTGTACCGCGTGCGGCATGATGGCCATCAATATCGCCTTACGGGTGTACTCGTTTCCGTCGAAAAGCATTGGTGCAATATGCGGCCACGCCGACTCCGGAATCGGACCATGCTTGGCGATTCCATGCGCCGCCCACACGCGGGCGTCCATCGAATTTTCAGGGGTAACAATCGCTAGCAGGCAATCGACTGCAGTGGGCTTTTCGGCATCTACCTTCACGTTGGCTAAAGCAACGGCTGCAATCTCTGCAATGTCCGGATTGTCACGACCGCGCGCGACACAAGAGCCAATCGCCGCTGCGCAGCCGTCGATGTTGGCATCAGGCTGCACAGTTAATGTGAGGGCGACTAAGCGAACGTTTGCATCCTCGGAGAGCAAGGCGACCCGAAGCTGTTCAGGCGAAAGCTTGGGAATTTGAAGTACCTGCGGAGGTGGTTCAGCCGCAGTTTCTGCTTCAACGATCATGGCGGTTGGCCGTGAACTCACGGAATTATGGGCGCCGAGATACAGGCTTTTGCCAGCACGACGCCGGCCACTTTCACCATGGCCGTATTCATCATCACCAGCGGCGCGGTGACCATTACAGTTCCGCCCGCCGTGATTGTGATTGCGCCGCCCGCAGTCACGGTAACCACGGCGCCGCCGGTGATGGATACTGCTCCACCCGCGGTGAATGTCATGGCTCCTCCCGCCGTCGTCGCGGAGACGCCCGCCACCGTTGTCGTCTTCGCGCCCGCTACCGTGGTGGTCTGCATTCCCGCGACCGTTGTCTTGTCGATACCGCCTATCGTTGTGTCACGCATGCCACCGATCTTCTCCGTCTGCATGCCGACGATTTTGGTGTCGTCGGTACCCATGACGACGGCTTTGCGGGTCATACAGGTTTCAGAATACTGTGTGGCGCCCATGACGTTGTAGCGCCTCGCAGAGTACGACGCGGTACCCACTATGAGCGTCTTGTCATTTCCAGTGATCGTAGTTTTTCGCGAACTCTGAATCAGATTGGATTGCTTGCCGCCGATCTTTATGCTTTCGTCGCCACCAGTGGAGAAGGTGTGCTTCTTGCCTATGGTTTCGGTGTGATCGCCACCGGTTTTTTCCTTCAGATCTTTGCCGATGTTTTGCGTCCGCTGGCCGTCGACCATATTGCTCTGATTGCCATTGACCGTGTTGTCCTGATTCGCGGAGACGCACACGGTTTGATTGTTGTTGATCTGCACACTTTGATTGTTGGTGACTACGTGACGGTCATCGTGATTGACGAATCGATCATCGTCGTGCTCGATGCGTGTCGATCGATCATGGCCCACCATCCGTGATTCATCCGCCTCAACGACCGTGTCGAGGTTGCGTTGCGCGTGAACATATAACTGTTCTTTATCCTTCAAGTCTTCCATCCGGATTTCGTTGAAATCGGTTGGCCCGGCGCCCTTGGTTGAACGCGACTTCAGGCCGCTTGCAGTCTTGTTTTCGGGCAAACCATACGGCGGCATCTGCTCCGCGTTGTAGACGCTACCGGTGATCAACGGATAGTCTGGATCGCCGCCGATGAAATCGACGACGACCTCCTGACCAATACGGGGTATGTGCACCATGCCCCACTTCTCGCCGGCCCAGGGGGTTGCGACGCGAATCCAGCAACTGCTGTCCTCGTTCTTCTGCCCGATTCGATCCCAGTGGAACTGGACTTTCACACGACCGTACTTGTCGGTGTAAATCTCTTCGCCCTTGGGGCCGACCACAACGGCCGTCTGCGGGCCGTGGGTACGTGGCTTCGGCGTAAGCAGTTGTGAGCGGTACGGAATTGTGGACGGTTGCGACGTCACGGTGATGCCCCAGTCGGCATCGCCATCTCCCGAGCCAGACGACAGCCTGGCGTTGTCGCGGAAGTAGTACGTGGCCGCGACCGCGAGATACTCTCGGTTCTGATCCTGGCGCGGGCAACGTTGAAGCTTGAAGCGATACCCAGGCGCCATCGTTCGCACCGTCGTGTGGCCCTGCGTGCGTTCATGTTCCGCGGCCAGCATGTCCATGCGCCTCTGGGCGTAGGAGTCACCGTCAGGGTGCTTTACATAGCCACCGGGCCAGTCGTAGAACTCGTAGGGGTCATGGGCGTGCCCCATGTGTCGCTGGCGCGCGACGTTTAATTCGGCGGACGGATGCTCAAAGTCGTAGTCGTCGGTGAAGTATTCGCCAGAATCGATTTCCTCGCGAACAAGCCAACTGTTGAAATGCTCTTCGCTGACAACGGCGCCAGCATCGACCCCGAAATAGTTGATCGCTGATTTTCCGGGCAAGGCCGCATGAGAGGCGTCCATATCATCGGCCAGGATCAACGTGTGATTGGACGCTGAATGTTCGAAGTAGAAGTAGATGCCCTCATGCTCCATGAGGCGCATGACGAAATTGAGGTCGCTTTCCTGATACTGGACGCAGTAATCCCACTGCCGGTAAGTCTTTGTCAGTTTCGGCTGAATCGGATGCTTGTACAGGTCAAGCACCTTTTTGATGATTTCCGGAACGGTCATCTTCTGGAAGATCCTGCAGTCTGTCTTGCGGCTGGCGAGCCATAACCAGGGGCGCAACTTCGCCGAGTACAGCAGGTGCTCGCCCTCGCGGCCGCTGCTCGCAAAGCGGGTGCAGATGCCGTTGAAATGGCGCACTGATTTGCCTTCGGTTTCGACTTTTAGCGTTACCGGATTGCCAAGCATTTTCTTGGCGTCAAGACCGGACTGCTTGCTGTGAAAGGTGACGTCGAATTCGAAGAGAGTGGACAAAGCCTCCGTACCCGTCATTTGACGAAACCACAGCGCGCTTCCGTGGGGGTTATCAATGTCAACAAGACGTTCCATTCAGCAATCCTTCAGAGATATTCGCTCGGTAACCGCAGCAACTTCCGACGCCCGGCTACCAGTGTTCAAACTTGAGATAGCGCTCCGCATTGGCAGACAGCGCAATCCGGTTGATCGCCAGCGCGGCGAACCGAATCGGCGCTTCCGCCTGATCGGTCAGGGTTCCAGTCGCGGTTGGTTCAATTTCGTGGCCACGACCGATCGCGAGCAGCATGTCGCATACGCGGAAGCTGTTCTCGCGCTTGCGGGTTTTCGAATGCAATGCCAGCGGCCCCTTGAATTGGTCCCAAGCCCGCAAAATCCGTGCTTCGTCCATCCTTGTATAGGTCCATAGATAAGGCGTATCGCGTCCCTCAGCTTTGACATCGTCGGCAAGCGTCGCGGTCATGGCCTCAGGACCGCGGTTGGCGGTATCCTTGACCGGTCTCACGCTCATGTAGGCCGCACGCTTGGCGCTACTTACGTACAAGGAGGCGAAACCGGGATTGGGTCCATCCGGGCGCAGGGGATACCAGATGCGAAGAACGACCATAGCTAGAGCACTTGTGGCAAGCCTGGAGCAAACGGCTCCGTACGCCTTAAGGACGCAGTGCGGGCGGCATATGCGACATGCCCAGCGGTCATGCCCGGACCACGCGTTGCGCCAGCCACTTTCCGGTGGTGGCACGGACCACGTCAAAGCGAACACTGTCGCCCACCTCAATGAAATCGAAACCGGGCGGCGCAACGTGAGCGGCCAGAAACTGGACGTCACCGCGGCCGTCCTTGCGGGTCACCATGCCGTAGCCATTTGCCAACGATTTGACGACACCGGTAATGGCGTTGGCGGCAAACGACTCGTCCTGAGCATCCGAGCTTTCCTTCGCCACCTCTTTCGCTCGACCCGGCACAACGGGCACCGGCTTGAACAGTGCAGAAACCGGTGATTCGTCGTGCCCGTGCCGCGCCAGCTCTCGCAGATCAATCACCCGGTCGCTCGACACCACAACCTTGCCCGTCGCCGGCAGCAGCAGCTCGACCAGTTGTATGCCACTCGCTTCGAGCTTTTGCCGGAGCGGCATCCACTGCATCTGGCTGCCAACGGTCACGACAACCTGACAGCCGCCGAGCGCCACCTCAACCGCATCAAGCGCCAGCCCGGCGCCAGCGTCGTCCACACCGATATGCGGGGCCGTGATCACGCTGAAGCCTGCTGTCACCGCTTCGCCGTCGGCATCGTTCGGCCGCGTGCGGCACCAGCGTTGCTCCTTGAGGTCAACCTGCTCAAGCACATGGCCGAGTCGCGCCCCGATGGTCAGGCGAACATAGTCCTGCAATCCACCCAGCGACCAGCGGCGCGGGACCGCATTTTGTGAGACCAGCGCCTCACCTTCCTGCAGCCAGCGGCCACCGTTGACAACCAAACTGATGGAACAGCGCGTATCCGACATGAGCCCCCCTCCGGTCAAGTGACTGAGCGTCTGCGCAAAACGAATATCCGGAGCGAACCGGTCAGCTTCCTTAGCGCAGACTCACAATGATTATCAGCCAAACTACGGTCGCGACAAAGACCGATTTTCCAATCGCGACGTTACAGCAGGCTACGGACGCGAGTGCGAAAACATTCAATGGCGGCAAGGGCCGTTGGGTCGCGATGTTTCCCAGAACAGCGGATCGACATACCGCTTGACTGGACGGTCGATCGCGCAAACAACTTTTCTCACAAAACCCCATTCAATCCGGGCTAAGGGCTTGATTGGCACAAAGTCGACTATTAAACGATCAGGTGGTTAGCCCTTATCAAATGGTGCTTTGTGAGAAAAGCTGTTAGCGAAAACGATGCTCTGGTTCGGACTACGCATCGAAGCGATGCCTAGCGCAGCGCCAGCACGGCCCCCACTAAAACCAGGATCACCACCACGGCGGCGGCGATAAGCATTCCGCTCACGCGTTTCGGTGCGTCGTACTGCGCGCCCGTGCCGCGCAACGCGCCCAGCGCCGCATCCGGTTTGCCACCTAAACCGGCGCGTGACGGGCTGGCGACTGGTGCCGCCGCCGAGCGCGGCGTTGGTTGTACGGGCACCGAAGTTGCTGCGGGTGCGGCGGCGATCGTTGGCCTCGGTGCAGGGGTCGGCGAGGTCACGGCACGAACCTGCTGCGGCGTCAACGGCTCCGTCGTGGTTGTCACTTCGGTCGGCGGTGGCATTGCGCGAGGCGTTTTGACCCAACCCAGCGCGCTACGGAATTCACTGATGCTCTTGAAGCGATCAATCGCCCGTATCGAAAGTGCCCGCGCAGTGCCGCTCGACAACGCCGGTGAATACCCGGCGGCTGGCGCCACCTCGGCCAGCGTCAGCAGCGAGTCGCGCACGATGCGCGAGGTCGCCGGCACCGGCGGCTTTCCGGTTGCCAGAAAATAGATCACCGCGCCAAGGCCGTAGACATCCGTCCAGCGGCCCTGCTCCATGCTGCCATCTTCCACATACTGCTCGATCGGCGCAAAACCGGGCTTCAGAATCGTGGTCAGCGCCTGCGTCATGCCGCCCAGTACCTGACGCGCCGCGCCGAGGTCCAGCAGCACGGTTTCACCGGCAGGCAAAACCAGAATATTGTCCGGCGAGACGTCGCGATGTATGACGCGATGGGCGTGCAGCTCGGCCACTGCCTCAAATACCGGGCTCATCCACGCCTGAATCTGCTGCTCGCTGGCGCTGCCGGTCATCCGCGCACGCACGTCGCGCAGCGTGCGACCGGGGTAGTACTGCATGGCCATGTAAGCCGTGCCGTTTTGCTCCCAGGCGCGATGCACAGCCACCAGCGCCGGATGCGCAAACTCGGCAAGCAGATTGGCTTCGCGCAGAAACCCCTTTAACCCGGTGGCAAAGGCATTGGCGAAATCCACCGATCGCGGCGCGATGCGGCCATCGGCGGCACGGCCGGCGATGGCCGCGGGGAGGAACTCCTTGATCGCGACGGTACGGTTGCTGCGGGTGTCGCGCGCCACGTAAACGACGCCAAAGCCGCCCTGACCGATCAGACCGGTAATGAGATAGCCATCCAGTTCAGTACCGGAAGGCAGCGCATCAACACTGGAAGCTTGGGGCGAGGTCATGAGCGGGGCACAAAGGTCTTGGGCATGAATCAAAAAGTTAGCTGTTGGTCACCGAACAAGCGGCAACACGCATCGAGGGCTTGATTTTGCCGCGACTCCACTTTCAGACGTAGCGTAAACGGCAAATACGCCAAACCTTAACGCGCAAAATTGCAATTCGTGGCAAATGTGTGGACATGACCCCACAAAACCACGCAAAACCGCATTCCGTCACGATTGCGTAACGTAATGCGTCTTTCTGTTTATCGGTGGAAACGCCATAATTAGCCGGTCAAAGTGCCATCGGGCCCTGATGGATACCCCGTCCCAGCAAAATCTCAATCAACTACCCCCAGGCACCATCCTTGGTGACTTCAAGATTACCGGAGTCGTAGGCGAGGGTGGTTTTGGCATTGTTTATCTGGCCTATGAGGCTACCCTCGACCGCACGGTGGCGATCAAGGAGTACCTGCCCTCGTCCATTGCCGGCCGCACTGGCAACCAGTCGGTCATGGTGCGATCGCAGCTCAATACCAATGCCTTCACGTCCGGGTTAAAAAATTTCCTGCGCGAAGCGCAGATGCTGGCGCGTTTTTCACATCCTGCGATGGTGGAGGTACATCGCGTCTGGGAACAAAATTCCACCGCCTATATGGCGATGCGCTACTACCCCGGCAAGACGCTGCGTGAACTGCGGCAGGCGTCGAGCGACTTCGATGAGGCCTCGATCCGACGCATTCTGGAGCCGATTTTTGACGCGCTGTCACTGCTGCATGCGCAGAACGTGATCCATCGCGACGTATCGCCTGACAACATCCTGATGCGTGGCAATGGCGCGCCGGTGCTGCTTGACCTTGGCGCGGCGCGCATGGTGATCGGCGGCATGACGCAGGCGTTGACCACCGTGCTCAAGCCGGGCTACGCACCGATCGAGCAATACGTGGACGACGGGACCATGCAGCAGGGGCCCTGGACCGATGTTTATGGTCTGGGTGCCGTGCTGTACTTCCTGCTGGTCGGCGCAGCCCCCCCACAGGCGGTTGCACGCATGATCACGGATCCGCTGCGCAACATGGCCAGCGCCGTAAAGATACCGGTCGCACCGAACATCGTTGACGCGGTGATCAAGGCGTTGGCTGTGCGACCTGAAAATCGCTTTCAGAGCGTTGACGAGCTGCGCGATGGCCTTGGCTGGACCGAGCCCCTGCCCGCAGAGCCGCGCACGACCTATGCCCGCGCCGAAAATATTGGAGTGGCGCGTGCCGGCTCCTCGGCGGGCGCACCCGTCACCAAGCAGCAAACACGCGTGGCCGCGCCGGCGAACCTGCCACCACCACCGCCTCCGAGTGCTCCGATGCCGCTGGATCGCGTCTTTGCCCAGGATAGCGATGCGACCGTCGTCTGGAAGGGGCGGCCTGTAACTGCCTCCCCTTCCCCAGCCGTTGCTGTACCTGCCCCGATACCCCAACCTGTGCCGCCTGCCCCGGCCCGGTCGACGTCGATGCCCGCCGCAAAAGCGGCGAAACCAGTCGCGCCTGCACCGGAAGCGCTGCAGTCAGCCGCGACCCCGCGCCACAAGGAATATGGCGAGAGCAGTGGTAGCAGTAAGTGGATCGCGGCAGCGGCAGCCGCGTTGCTCGCGGCGGGTGCAGGCTATTGGTACATGGGTCGATCTGGTACCTCGGCACCCGGCGCAGCCACCAGCTCTGAGTCGGCGGAAAAGGCGCCCACAACCTCCGGAACCCCAACGGTCGCGACCGCTCCACCGCCAGCGGTCACACCTTCCAAGGCTGATAGCAATCCAGGCGCAACAACCAGTGTCGCTGCAAACGTTTCACCGGCGCCTCCTCCCCCCGTCACCAAAACAGCAGATCCTGCGAAGCCCCTCGCCGATGTAAAGACGAAGGAAGCTGCTCGCGGCGACGTTGATGAGCAGGCTGCGGCCAAGGCCAAACGCGAGGCGGAAGAGAAAGCAAAAGCGAAACTCGATGCCCAGGAAAAGGCGGCCAAGGTCAAGGCAGACGCCGAGGAACGCGCAAAAGCCAAAGCCAAGCAAGATGCAGAGGATCGCGCCGCAGCCAATGCTCAGCGGACTGAGGCTGAGGAACGCGCACGCAAGGCACGACAGGAAGAGGAAGATCGCCTCGCCGCCGCCAGAGCGCGGCAGGAAGCGGCTGATCGCCAGGCCAAGGCCAGCTCTGCGCCTCCCGCCGCGCCGCGCAGCATTGACGAGCTGTCCTCTCAGGCGATGGCGGCGTTCAAACGTGGTGAGCTTCTCGCCGCGCGCAACCTGTGGACTGAAATCGTCAATCACCCGCAGTCGACGGCTCGGTCCAAGGCGGTGGCCTACAACAACATGGCGGTTAGCTATTGCCAGAATGGGGACGAGGCCAACTGTGAGCGTATGTACGTTGCCATGCTGCGTGCAGACCGTGGTTACAGCATTGATGCCGCGGAGCGCGAGCACCCGCATTTCAAGCGTGCCTATGAACGTGCGCTCAGGTTTGCCCGCGGCTAATACCGCGACCAAGGTGCGCGACGCTACTTGAAGAAGTCAATCAGGTCTGCGGCGCGGGCATAGGCGTCACGCTGACCGAGATTCATCAGCGCGTTGATAAATCCGGGCTCGAATAGCAAATAGCTCGCCAGCGACGCGCCCCCGGTTTCGCTCAGCAGGCCACCCAGCGACTGCCGCGTGGCAAGTGGAAGCTCCCTGAAGTGCTTTTGTGCCAGTGCATCCAGCGATTGTGATGGCTGCATGGCAAACACTCGAACTGGCCGGTAAGGCAAAACCGAAGCCACTTCTGGCGGCAACCGTTTGAGCGTTTCAGTCACGCGTTGCGCCTGCTCAACGTCCGCCTGCAAAGTGTCGTGAAAGACGCTCGCCATTGCGTGTGAGGCGACTGCACTCAGACCGGGGCGCTCCTGAGTGGGCGCATCGGAACCAAGCCCTGAGCGCTTGGGCTGACCAACGCCAATCACCATGATGCGATGCGCGCCAAGATGCATGGCTGGCGACAGCGGCGATATCTGCCGCATGGAGCCGTCACCGAAAAATTCCGTTTGCCCGTCGACCTTGAGCGCCGTCGCAGGAAATACAAGTGGAATGGCACTCGACGCCATCAGGTGATCGACGGTAATGCTCTGAAAGTCCGCACGGCGCCCCGGTCGTTCCCATGGTTCCGTCGCGGAGTCATCGTCAGCGTGACAAAACGTCCAGTGCACGCCACTGGAGTAGCTTGATGCCGTGACGGCAACGCTCGACAGCACATTGCTGGCCAGCGCACGATCGATACCATCGAATGAGACTGCCTTGCGCAAGGTGCCGATGAGTGGCGCATTGTCAAGAATTGCGCCATGCGCCAACGCGCCACGCGACAGATTGAGCGCGGCGAGATATTTGTTACTTCCGGAAAACCATGACCTGGCCGATGTCTGGTTGATCTGATAGACGTCAGCAGAGCGCACAATGTCCCAAAACCGACCCAGCTCGCTGAACGCTTGCAACCCGAGCTCGGCGTAGCCTGCCAGAGACGCGGCGTTGATTGCGCCAGCCGAAGTTCCCACCAGCACCTGAAACGGAAACGCCGCAGCCTGCTCTGGCTTCGTCTGGGCAAGCATTGCCGCCATCGCCTTGAGCACACCTACTTGATAGGCAGTACGCGCTCCGCCCCCCATCAACACCAGTGCACGAACATTATTCGTGGGCTGCGCGAGTCCTGAGTAGATGATGGTTCCGAGGGCCATGATTCAGTGTAGTCGCACGCCGCACGCGTCTGGCGAGCTGATTCGTCATCATTCAGTAGTCATGTGGCGACGGAGCTACGTGGATCGGGTTACTCGAATTTGTAAGCGAAGTTCCCCTCGGCGACTGACATCGTGATCGTGTGCAGCGGCGCCCCAGTGACGCTGCGCTGCAAAAACTCTTCCGACAGCCGCGGCAGAATCGTGTTGGTCAGAATGGCATCAATCATGCGGCCGCCGCTTTCAATTTCGGTGCAGCGCGAGGCGATCAGCTTCACTACCTCATCGTCATAGCTGAATGCAACTTTGTGGTTCTCAGCGATACGCTTCTTGATGCGCCCCAGCTGCAGGCGAATGATATTGCCAAGCATTTCATCCGATAGCGGGAAGTACGGAATTACCTGCAAGCGTCCCAGCAACGCCGCCGGAAATACCTTCAGCAGCGGCTCGCGCAACGCTTTGGCGATGTCCTCAGGCTCCGGCATCAATTCCGGGTCACGCGTCATGCTCATGACCAGATCGCTGCCAGCATTGCTGGTCAGAATGATCACCGTATTCTTGAAGTCGATCAGGCGGCCTTCGCCATCTTCCATGATGCCCTTGTCGAACACCTGAAAAAAGATTTCGTGCACATCACTGTGCGCTTTCTCCACCTCGTCGAGCAAAACGACGCTATAAGGCTTGCGACGTACGGCTTCCGTGAGCACGCCACCTTCACCATAGCCGACATAGCCCGGCGGCGCCCCCTTGAGCGTGGAGACCGTATGCGCCTCCTGAAATTCGCTCATGTTGATGGTGATCATATTCTGCTCACCACCGTACAACTGCTCGGCCAACGTCAGCGCTGTTTCTGTCTTGCCGACGCCGGATGGTCCGACGAGCATGAAGACACCAATGGGTTTGTTTGGATTGTCGAGCTTGGCGCGACTGGTCTGGATGCGTTTGGCGATCATTTCCAGTCCGTGCCGCTGTCCGATCACCCGCTGGTTGAGCGTATCGGCGATCTTGAGGATGGCCTCAACCTCGTTCTTGACCATGCGTCCTACGGGAATGCCGGTCCAGTCAGCGACTACAGAGGCAACCGCCTGAGCATCAACCGCCGGCAGAATCAACGGCGTTTCGCCTTGCATGGTCGCCAGCTTCGCCTGCAAATCACCCAGTTCCTTGAGCATCGCAGCGCGGGCATCGTCGCCCAACGGAACCGCAGTATCTACCTTGCCGTCACCCGAGCCGCGGAGCTTGCCGCGCAGATCGAGAATCTGCTCGACCAGTACTTTCTCTTCTTTCCATCGGCTGTCCAGCACTGCCAGTGCGTCTGCGGCGACCGTTCTCTTGGCCGTCGCTTCATTCAGACGCTCTCCCACGTTGATGCCTACAGCCGCTTCGCGCTCGATGATGCCGATTTCCACATCCAGCATTTCGATCTTGCGTAACGTGTCCTCAACTTCCGGCGGTGTCGCGTGCTGGCTTACAGCCACGCGTGCGCAGCTGGTGTCGAGCAGGCTGATTGCCTTGTCGGGCAATTGACGCGCCGGGATGTAGCGATGCGACAAATTCACAGCTGCGGCGATCGCTTCGTCCAGCAACAATACCTTGTGATGTTTTTCCAATACGGTCGCTACGCCACGCAACATGGCAACGGCCTTGGCCTCGTCGGGCTCCGGCACCTGCACGACCTGAAAGCGCCGCGTGAGTGCCGGATCCTTCTCGATGTACTTTTTGTATTCGGCCCACGTTGTTGCGCCGATAGTTCGCAACGTACCGCGCGCCAGCGCCGGCTTGAGCAGGTTTGCTGCGTCGCCCGTGCCAGCGGCGCCACCTGCGCCTACCAGCGTGTGTACTTCGTCAACGAACAGAATGATGGGCTTGGGACTCGCCTGCACCTCGTCTATTACCTGACGCAATCGCTGTTCGAATTCCCCCTTCATGCTGGCACCGGCCTGCAACAGACCAATGTCCAGCGTCAACAGCGACACGTCCTTCAACTGCGGCGGCACATCCCCCCTAGCAAGACGCAGCGCGAACCCTTCAACAACTGCCGTTTTTCCAACACCAGCCTCACCAGTGAGAATCGGATTGTTTTGTCGGCGACGCATCAGGATATCGACGATCTGCCGAATCTCTTCATCGCGCCCCGTAACAGGATCAAGCTCTCCTTTTCTGGCTTTTTCGGTCAGGTCAACCGCATACTTTTTGAGGGCATCCTGCTTGCCCATTTGAGCCGGCGCCATCGCGCCGCTTGCCTCGCCGGGCTCCCCGCCAATGCCGGATCCATCGCTGGCTGCGAGTGTTTCTTCCGGCGAGCCCTTGACGATATCTGGCAACTTGTCAGAGAGGGCATCAATGCCAAGCTTTTCAAACTCTTTCGAGATGCCGTACAGGATATTACGCAGCCCCATCGTTTTGACGAGACCCACCATGATGTATCCGCTGCGCACTTGCGCGTCGTTGTACTTGAGCGTGCCATATACCCAGGCGCGCTCGACCGCGTTTTCGATATGTTCGGACAGATCGGAGATCGCCGTTGCGCCACGCGGCAATCGGTCAAGAGCTTTCGTGAGGTCAGCGGCGAGCTTTGATGCATCTACCTCAAAGTGTCTGAGGATGCGATGGAGATCGCTGTCGTTGGTGCTGAGTATCTGATGCAACCAGTGCACGAGCTCGACATAGGGATTGCCGCGCAATTTACAGAAAACGGTAGCGCCCTCGATTGCCTTGTAGAGCAATGGATTCAGCTTTCCAAACAGCGCGGTGCGGCTAATTTCTGACATGGCTAATCTCCGTCAAATGTCTTCAATCGGTTTCAACCAGCAAATCGGCTGGTCAGTCTTTCAATATCCAGAATCACATCCTCGGCATCGGCGTGATGGGCAACGGCAGGCGACCGCAACCACGAGGTCCACCCGAGTTGCCCAAACTGCCCCAGCCGCACGTTGGGCACATCGTTACGCTCCAGAACAAGCTGCGCGTCCCACGCGAGCTCAACCCCGACGTAGTTGCGAACCCAATCGCGAACCTGAACGTGACGCACGCCGCCCGGCAAAAAACGTTCGAACTCGGACAGTTTCATCGGGCCAAGCCGCAGCCTGAATTTGTGCTGAACATCGAGCACACGGGTACCAATGATGGCGCCGAGGCCCAGCTTCGACGAGGCATCGCCGAGTTCGATCCGATGTTTTCCACCGTCGCCCGCCGTCGCAACAGACCGCAATCGAGTTAATTCCGCGTACGACAGTTGCAGCCACTGCGCGCAAAATTCGCGAATGGCCACCGGCACTTTTAGTAACACGCGCAGACCGCTGACAATGCCCTCCGCGTTGCGGGTCGACCTGACGAGATGTCCCGACTGATGCAGCTTGATGTCGTCCGGAACGGTGTCGCGCTTGCGGAGTGAAGGTTGTCCCAAACCAATCAGGCTGGACACATATCGTCCAAAATGGTCGCGGGCAGGATTGTCGAGGCTCGTCACCGCCTGGCAGTCTGCCCACGCGCGATAGAAAAGCAGCAGCATGCGGTGCTGAAATACGTCACAGAAACGGGCAATCGTTTCATCCTTGTGGTGGAGAATGCGCTCCTGAACATACTCGGTAATGTGTTGAGGCATTGATCCGTTGGGGCCAAACAGACCAAAGTGGTGCACTGATAGTCTGCCCAGGCCGGTTGCTGTTACACCCGCCTTGTAGCTGTGCAAAGTCGCCGGGGCGAATGCCAAAGATGCGTGCTGGGTCAGCCGCAGCGGCTCGTCGCGAGGTCTTGGCGCTCTGCCTAGAGGCGTGGCCCCCGGCAACTGGGCATCAATTTGCCGCATTGCATAGTAGAAATCGAACTGAGTTGCATCGGCCTCCAGCCCTTCAAACACGCGACGCAAACGGTCATCACGGATAGCACGTTCGGATGCTCCAAGTGCCTGAACGTCCGGTGACAGGTTCATACAATCGGCCGTTTGCCAATGCGCGGAGCCCATGACGCGACCGGGCCTCGTTGAATTGATTGCAGCGAAAATTCAGTGAATGAATTGAGCGCAACATGGCGAGCAAAAAATTGCTCCAGCACCGCACCAAGAAGCCACGGGCTTGATCCAGCGAACGGAATTTCATCCACGTCCAGAGAAAGCGACACGCCTCGTCCAAATGCAATCGGCCCCGGATTCGGTACCCGCCTGTGAACGGGAGATACACGCAGCTTTTGCACACCAGCGATCTGCGCATCGGCACCAGCGGCCGCGAGACGCGCATAGAGCAGCAACAAGTCGCGCAAGGCAGCCGCGCCGTGTTCGGCGTCCACATCCGTCAGCGTCAAATAGTTCAGGCTCAGGTGTGAAATAAGGCGCCAGGTAATCTCACGCTCCGCAAGCGCAGGCGTTGGACGTGTGGGACCTACCAGAAAACGGATGCTCTCAACAGGCGCTGACGACATCAAGGCCAGATCGGAAGCGGTACTGCCTGTTGGTGTAAGTAGTGGCAAGTCGCGGTTCGTACACAACGCATCGACGGTGATCTGACGCAAGTTGAGAGCGAACGGCGCTTCGTTGGCGTCGACTAGCGAAAC
>Ga0209023_10002765_pt1 | contig 21534 bp, 16 predicted proteins | sample LakOneMetagenome_FD_187468 | JGI IMG/M metagenome (GOLD analysis project Ga0209023, IMG submission 187468) | Freshwater and sediment microbial communities from Lake Erie, Canada (SPAdes) (version 2) | ecosystem: Environmental > Aquatic > Freshwater > Lentic | place: Lake Erie, Canada...
GCCGCACCAGGTCACCGATCAGCGAGGCCTTCCAGTCGCCCCACACGCCGGGACCGGTGGCCAATGAATCCGCCTCGGCCAGCACCTGCAGCAGTTCCAGCAGCACCGAATCCCCGTCGAGGGTGGCGACGACGCCCGCGATGGTGGCGGGATCCTGCAGATCCTTGCGGGTCGCGGTGTCCGGGAGCAGCAGGTGGTAGCGCACGATCGCCGAGAGCAGTTCCACATCGGAGGGCCACAGCCCCAACCGGGTGCCGATCTGCACCGCCAGCTCGGCCCCGATGACGCTGTGGTCGCCGCCGCGGCCCTTGCCGATGTCGTGACACAGCGCGCCCAGCAGCAGCAAATCCGGCCGCGCCACCCGGGTAGTGAAAGTCGCTGCGCGCGCGACGGTTTCGATGAGATGACGGTCGACCGTCCAGATGTGTACCACGTCGCGGGGCGGCAGGTCGCGCACCGCGCCCCACTCCGGGAACAGCCGGCCCCACAGCCCGGTGCGATCCAGCGCCTCCACCGTGGACACTGCGGCGGCCCCGGCCGTGAGCATCACCAGCAGATCCTTGAGCGCCTGGCGCGGCCACGGGGTGCGCAATTCGGGCGCCGAGGCCGCCAGCCTGCTCAGCGTGGCGGCCGACATCGGCAGGCCGGTGGTGGCCGAGGCCGCCGCTACCCGCAGGATCAGGCCCGGATCGCGTTCCGGCCGGGCGTCGCGGGCCAGGATGACCTCACCGTTGAACTCCAGCACACCCTCGTCCAGTGGCCGGCGCGCCGGCCGACGCAGCGCGGACAATCCTTTGCGCGGCAACGCATTTCCCGCAGTGCGCAGACCCGCGTCGACGTAGTAGCTGATGGTTCGCGCCGCGTCGGAGAGCACCCGGGCCAGATCGAACCGGTCACCGATTTGCAGTGCGGCCCCGATCTCGTCGGCGAACTGGGCCAGCAGCTGGTCGCGGCCACGGGCGGAGACCCGGTGCAGTTCGGTCCGCACGTTGAGCAGGGCCAGGTGCGCACCGCCGAGGGAGCCGGTGGGCGAGGCCGGCGATTGGCTCGGGTAGACGTCGGCGAGCTGCGCGATGGCCAGTGCGTTGAGCAGTTGGACGTCGCGCAGTCCACCGCGGCCGCTCTTGAGATCCGGTTCGGCGCGATGGGCGATCTGGCCGCTGCGCTGCCATCGTGCTTCCGTCTCGGCCACCAGCGCGTCGAACCGGGACGCGATGCCGGTCCGCCACTGCCGGCGCGCCCCACCGATCAGCAGCCCGGACAGCTCGGCGTCACCAGCGATGTGCCGGGCCTCGAGCATCGCCAGGCCGGCCGAGATGTCCTCGTTGGCGACAGTCAGCGCCTCCGGCACGGTGCGCACACTGTGGTCGAGCCGAATATTGGCGTCCCACAACGGATACCACAGCGACTCGGCCACCCCGGCGACAACATCGGCCGGCATGTCGTCGTGCACCAGGGTCAGGTCGAGATCCGAGTACGGGGCAAGTTCGCCACGGCCCAGACCACCGGTCGCGACGATGGCGAATCCACTGGTCGACGTGACACCGATGTCGGCGGCCTTGGTCGTCAGCCAGAACTCGTAGAGGTCACTGAGCGCATCCCGCAGCCCGGCCGAATCCAGTTGACGCAGGCTGCCGTTGAGCAACTGGCGCACCGCGGTCGACAGGTCGTCGGCCGGCCGGGTGGAGGTCCGGCCCGTTGCCGTCGAGGCCGATTGGGACGCCGCAGACGATCCCGCCGCCGGAACCTCCCCTGGGGAGGCGCCGGCGGCGGGCTCTGGTGTCTTCGTCATGTCGTCTCCCTCATCGGTTGCCTTGTTGTCCACCGGAGCCGAGGCACCGGGGAGACGGGTTCAGAAGTTGTTCTGCATCAAAGGGCGTCGGTCCCACGCTCCCCGGTGCGCACGCGCACCACGGTGTCGACGGGACTCACCCAGACCTTGCCGTCGCCGATCTTGCCGGTGCGGGCGGCCTGGACGATGACGTCCACCACCTTGTCCACGGCGGCGTCGTCGACCACGACCTCCACGCGCACCTTCGGGACGAAGTCCACCGAGTACTCCGCACCCCGGTACACCTCGGTGTGGCCCTTCTGACGCCCGTAGCCCTGCACCTCACTGACGGTCATCCCCAGGATGCCCGCCTGCTCGAGACCGGTCTTGACGTCTTCGAGCGTGAACGGCTTGACGATCGCAGTGATCAGTTTCATTTCCCTCATACCTCCGAACGTCCGATGACCGAACCCGTGCCCACAGTGGCGAAGTCGTAGGCACTCTCCGCGTGCTCAGACTCGTCAATACCGGTCGCTTCGTCCTCCCGGTCGAGTCGTAGCCCGATCGTGTATTTCACGATCAACGCCAAGATAGCGGTGCCGATGGCCGAGTACGCCAGAACCGAGAACGCCCCGATCGCCTGCTTGCCCAGCTGCTCCCAGCCGCCGCCGTAGAACAGGCCCGACACCGCCGCCGGCGCCTCGCTGGTGGCCACCAGGCCGACCATCAGGGTGCCGAACAGACCGCCGACCAGGTGGACACCCACCACGTCGAGCGAGTCGTCGAAGCCGAACTTGAACTTCAGGCCGACGGCCAGTGCGCAGACGATGCCGGCGCCGAAGCCGATGATCAGGGCACCGACCACGTTGACCGACGAACAGGACGGCGTGATGGCGACCAGACCGGCCACGATGCCCGACGCCGCACCCAGGGTGGTGGCATGGCCGTCGCGGATCCGCTCGGTGAGCAGCCAGCCCAGCATTGCCGCACCGGTGGCGATGGTGGTGGTGATGAACGTCACGCCGGCGATGCCGTTGGAGCCGATCGCCGAACCGGCGTTGAAGCCGTACCAGCCGAACCACAGCAGGCCCGCGCCGAGCATGACGAAGGGCAGGTTGTGCGGCCGCATCGGGGTGCCCGGCCAGCCGTGCCGCTTGCCCAGGATGAGGGCCAGAACCAGACCGGCGGTACCGGCGTTGATGTGCACCGCGGTGCCGCCGGCGAAGTCGATCGCCTTCAGCTTGGTCGCAATCCAGCCGCCATCCGTGGCGGTGAAGTTGTTGAACGCGAACACCCAGTGCGCCACCGGGAAGTAGACGAACGTGGCCCACAGACCGGCGAACAGCAGCCAGCCGCCGAACTTCAGTCGGTCGGCCACCGCGCCGGAGATCAGGGCCACGGTGATGATGGCGAACATCAGCTGGAAGGCCACGAACACCACCTGCGGGATGGTGCCCGCCAACGGGACCGAGACCGCGGGGGCATCGGCGGTCGCCTGCAGATAGGTGCCACCGATCAGACCCTTGAGGCCGAAGTACTGGGTGGGATCACCGAACAGGTTGTGGACATCGTTGCCGAACGCCAGCGAGTACCCGTACAGCACCCACAGAACCGTCACGACACCCATTGCGCTGATGCTCATCATGAGCATGTTCAGGACACCCTTGGCACGCACCATACCGCCGTAGAAGAACGCCAGACCCGGCGTCATCAACAACACGAGCGCGGCGCTCACCAGCATCCACGCGGTGTCTCCGGTATCGGGCACACCCATCGTCGGAAAACCGTCCACTCGCTACATCCTCCTTCGCACATGCCACGGTCAGACACCGTTGACCTTGGAAAGGACAATGCGCAGTGGATGTTTCAGCGACGGAGCACCGGTGTTTCGCACATGTGAACGGATAGCCCGTCTTCGTTTCGCTGGCGTTACATCATGGGCTTTTGCCGGGCCGCCTCCCCGTGAGCGCTCAGCTACGTACGTTCGGAGGGGTCAAATCCGTACGTGGTTGAGCGCTCGGCCATCACAGTGGCGACTCAACCCAGCAGCGCGTCGACGAATGCGCCCGGTTCGAAGGGCGCCAGATCGTCGGGGCCCTCCCCCAGTCCGACCAGCTTCACGGGCACGCCGAGGTCCTCCTGGACCCGGAACACGATGCCGCCCTTGGCCGTGCCGTCCAGCTTGGTCAGCACCAGGCCGGTGATGTCGACGACCTCGCTGAACACCTTGGCCTGCGCCAGCCCGTTCTGGCCGATGGTGGCGTCGAGCACCAGCAGCACCTCGTCGACCTCGGCCCGCTTGGACACCACCCGCTTGACCTTGCCGAGTTCGTCCATCAGACCGGTCTTGGTATGCAGCCGGCCGGCCGTGTCGATGACAACGACGTCGGCGCCGGCCTCGATGCCCTTGTCGACGGCGTCGAAGGCCACCGACGCCGGATCGGCGCCCTCGGCGCCCCGCACCACCTCGGCGCCCACCCGGGCCGCCCAGGCCTGCAACTGATCGGCCGCTGCAGCGCGGAAGGTGTCGGCGGCGCCCAGCACCACCCGGCGACCGTCGGCCACCAGCACGCGGGCCAGCTTGCCGACGGTGGTGGTCTTGCCGGTGCCGTTGACGCCCACCACCAGCAGCACCGACGGCTTGTCGGCGTGCGGCAGCGCCTTGATGGACCGGTCGAACTCCGGATGCAGTTCGTTGATCAGCGCCTCGCGCAGCACGGCGCGGGCGTCGGCGTCGGTGCGGACCGCGCTGGCGGCCAGCGCCGCCCGCAGATGCGTGAGGACCCCGGCGGCGACCGTCGGGCCCAGGTCGGCGATCAGCAGGGTGTCCTCGATCTCCGCCCAGGAGTCCTCGTCGAGGTCGCCGCCGCCGATCAGTCCTAATACGCTGCGGCCCAACGCATTCTGCGATTTGGCCAGTCGGCCACGTAGCCGCTCGAGGCGGCCGGCGGTCGGCGCGATCGTGTCGATCGCAACGGCTTCGGCCGCCGGTGCGGGGGGCTCGGGTGCGGCCTCGGTGACCGGCCCGGGCAGCGGGGTGCTGAGCTCGGGTTCGGGCAGTCGCACGTCGGCGATGGGCCGCTTGGGGGCATCGCGGGGAATGGTCGCGTCGTCGCCCACGGTCGGCAGGGCCGCGGCCCGATCGGACTGGCTGAACGTGATGCCCGAGGACGCGGTGTAACCGCCGGAGCGGTCGATCTCCCGGGTGTCCTCAGCCGCCGGCGGAGTGACCAGGCTGATCCGGCCGCGCCGGTGGCGCACCAGGCCGACGACCAGCGCCGTGATGATCAGGACGGCGACGACAGCAATGACGATCCAGAGGACTTCGGGGCTCACGTCGGCCATTGTTCCAAAGGCCCCCCGCAGTGACCGAACCCGCTGCACCGAGATAGCCGCAATGGCGGGCTCAGGTGCTGACCAGCTCTTGGCCGCGCATCTTCTGCGAGATCACCTGGGTGATGCCGTCGCCCTGCATCGTCACGCCGTAGAGAGCGTCGGCGATCTCCATGGTGGGCTTCTGGTGGGTGATCACGATCAGCTGCGAACGCTCCCGCAGCTGCTCGAACAGTCCGAGCAGCCGCTGCAGGTTGACGTCGTCGAGGGCGGCCTCGACCTCGTCCATGATGTAGAACGGCGACGGCCGGGCCCGGAAGATGGCCACCAGCATCGCGACAGCGGTCAGCGACTTCTCACCGCCGGACAGCAGCGACAGCCGCTTGACCTTCTTGCCGGGCGGGCGGGCCTCGACCTCGACCCCGGTGGTCAGCATGTCGGACGGATCGGTCAGCAGCAGCCGGCCCTCACCGCCCGGGAACAGTGACGCGAACACCTGGGTGAACTCACGTTCGACGTCGGTGTAGGCCTCGGTGAACACCTGCAGGATGCGCGCATCGACCTCGTCGACCACGTCCAGCAGGTCCTTGCGGGCCGCCTTGACGTCCTCGAGTTGAGTGGAGAGGAAGTTGTAGCGCTCCTCGAGTGCCGCGAACTCCTCGAGCGCCAGCGGGTTGACCCGGCCCAGTTCGGCGAGCTCCCGTTCGGCCCGTTTGGCCCGGCGCTCCTGGGTCGGCCGGTCGAACGGCATCGGCGCGGGTGCCGTCACCGCGTCACCTCGGTCGCGGGCCTGCTCGTACTCGGCGATCTCGAGCTCGGTGGGCGGCAGCGCCACATCCGGGCCGTATTCGGCCACCAGATCCGCATGAGCCATGCCGAATTGCTCGAGGACCTGCTGTTCGAGCTGCTCGATGCGCATCGCGGCCTGGGCCTTGGCGACCTCGTCGCGGTGCAGCGAATCGGTCAGCGCGCTGATGCGTGCGTTCAGGTGGTCGACGCGCTCCCGCGCACCGGTCAGCGCGGCGGCGCGCTGCTGACGTTCGGCGGCCAGCCCGTCGCGGGTCCGGGATGCCACGGCGACGGCGGCGGCCAACTTCTCGGCCACCTGACGGCCGGACTCGGCCACGGCGGCGGCGACGGCGGCGGCATGCTCGCGGGCCACCCGGGCCCGGGCCGCCCGCGCCCGTGCCTCCCGTTCGGCAGCGGCGGCCCGACGCAGTGAATCAGCCCGCCCCCGAACGGCATTGGCGCGTTCCTCGGCGGTGCGCACCGCCAGCCGGGCCTCCACCTCGGCGCTGCGGGCCGCCTCGGCAGCGGCTGCGAACCGCTCCCGGTCCACGGGCTCATCGGCGCCGAGCGCCGGGGTCTCCTGCGCGTTGCGCAGCCGGGTCTCGAGCTCGGACAGCTCGGTGACGGTCTGCTGACGGCTGGCCTCGAGTTCGTCGCGCTGGGTGGTCTGACGGCGCCATTCCTCGTCCGCGGTGCGGGCATCCTGGCCCAGCCGGCCCAGGGTTTCGTAGATGCGGGAGATCGCCGCGTCCGACTCGTTGAGGGCGGCCAGCGCCTGCTCGGCGGCGTCCTGCCGGTTGACCTGCTCGAGCGTCGCACCGGCCAGCGCCGCGGACAGCTCACCCCCGCGCGCCTCGGCGGCGACGAGTTCGGCACGGGCCCGCTCGATCGCCGACGTGATCTCGAGTGTGCTGGGTTTGCGATCGGACCCGCCGTTGACCCAGCCCTGACCGACCAGGTCGCCGTCGGTGGTGACCGCACGCAGCCGGGGGTTGCCGGAGACCACCTGCAGCGCGTGCGACAGGTCGTCGACCACCACGACGTGGCCCAGCAGGGCGGCCAGCGCACCGCGCAGCCGATCGGGCGCCTCGACGAAGTCCAGTGCCCAGCGGGTCCCCGTCGGCGCCGGGGCGCCCGAGTGGGGGTCGTCGACCGGCCAGTCCCCCAGCACGATGGCCGCCCGCCCGCCGTCGGCATCCTTGAGCGCGGCCACCGCGGCGCTGGCGGCGCTGAAATTCTCGGCCGCCACCGCGTCGGCGGCCGAGCCGAGGACGGCCGCCAGGGCCGTCTCGTATCCGGCGCTGACCTTGACCAGCTTGGCGATTGACCCGAAAAGACCTGTGTTGCTACGGTTTTCGATGAGCCAGGCGGCGCCGTCCTTGCGCTCGAGCCCGACGGCCAGCGCATCGATACGGGCGCGCAGCGAAGCCACCTCGCGTTCGGCGCCGCGTTCGGCGGCCTGCAGTTCGGCCACCCGTTCGTCGGCCAGTCGCAGTGCGGCGACGGTCCGGTCGTGGTGGTCGTCGAGGCCGACCTCACTCTCGTCGAGTTCGCCGACGTGACTCTGCACCGTCTCGAACTCGGCCTGCGCGTGCTGCGCGCGCGAGGCGGCTTCCTCGATGCCGTTCGTGAGCCGGCCGACGCGCTCGTCGATCGACTCGACGCGCGCCCGCATGGTCTCGACCTGACCGGCCAGCCGGGCCAGCCCCTCGCGGCGGTCGGCCTCGGCCCGCACCGCGGCCATGTGCGCCCGCTCGGCGTCGGCGGCCACCTTTTCGGCCTCGCCCAGTTCGGCCCGGGCGACCTCGAGCCGGGTCCGCGCCTGGGTCAGTTCACCGAGCAGAACCTGCTCGGCCGCCGCGACCTCGTCGGCCTGCCGGTCCAGGTCCTCGGGATCCGGGCCCGTCGACGCGCTGGCCGCCGAGTCCGTCTCCAGCAGCTGGGCCCGGTCGCTGGCGATGCGCACGGTGGCGCTGACTCGCTCGGCCAGCGCCGACAGCGCGAACCAGCTCTGCTGGGCCCGTTCGGCCCGCTCGGACAGCTGTGCGACGGCCGACTCGTGCGCGGCGAGCTCGGCCGATGCCGCCTCCACCGCCGCCACGGCTTCGTCGTGTTCATTGCGCAGCGCGGCTTCCGTCCCGCCGACGCCGTCGAACTCGGCCTGCCGCGTCACCAGGTCGTCGGCGGCCAGCCGCAGGCGGGCGTCGCGCAGATCGGCCTGGATGGTCTGCGCCCGGCGCGCCATCTCGGCCTGCCGGCCCAGCGGTTTGAGCTGTCGGCGCAGTTCGGTGGTCAGATCGGTCAGCCGGGCCAGGTTGGCGGCCATCGCATCGAGCTTGCGGACCGCCTTCTCCTTGCGCTTGCGGTGCTTGAGGACGCCGGCGGCCTCTTCGATGAATGCGCGACGGTCCTCCGGTCGGGATTCCAGGATCTGCGAGAGCCTGCCCTGCCCGACGATGACGTGCATCTCGCGGCCGATGCCGGAGTCGCTCAGCAGTTCCTGCACATCCATCAAACGGCAACTGGCGCCGTTGATCTCGTATTCGCCGGCACCGTCGCGGAACATCCGGCGGGTGATCGACACCTCGGAGTATTCGATGGGCAGCGCGTTGTCGGAGTTGTCGATCGTGACGGTGACCTCGGCGCGGCCCAGCGGGGCGCGGCTCGAGGTGCCGGCGAAGATGACGTCCTCCATCTTGCCGCCGCGCAGCGTCTTGGCGCCCTGCTCGCCCATCACCCACGCCAGGGCGTCGACCACGTTGGACTTGCCGGAACCGTTGGGGCCCACCACCGCGGTGATGCCCGGTTCGAAGCGCAGAGTCGTCGGCGATGCGAAGGACTTGAAGCCCTTCAGCGTCAGACTCTTGAGGTGCATGGCGTGCCAGAGTACCGCTAACGTTCGCGGAAGCCCTGGATCGGCTCGGGGTTCTCCGACCAGTCGGAAATCACCTTGTCGACCCGGCCCGGGGTGCCGGCGCCGCGCAGCAGATCCAGCAGGGCCTCGCAGTCCCGCCGCGGGCCCTGGGCGACGACGAGCACGCGTCCGTCGTCCTGATTCTTGGCGTATCCGGTCAGGCCGAGTTCGAGTGCGCGAGACCGGGTCCACCACCGGAATCCGACGCCCTGGACGTAGCCGTGCACCCACGCGGTGAGCCGCACCTGCGGCCCCGCTGGATCCGTCATCAGCGGTTGTCGTCGATATCGAAGCTGACGTGGGTGCCCGCCTTCAGCGTGCGGCCCACCGTGCACACCGCGTCGACGGCGCGCTGCACGACGGTGCGCACCCGCTCGGCCTCTTCGGCGTTCAGGCCGGACAGGTCGATGTGCAGGGTTTCGGCCAGCGCCGGGTAGATCTCGTTGTCGCGGTCGGCGGCACCGTTGACGTCGATGGTCGCGGTGTAGTCGTCGCCGAGGCGCCGCGCCAGCGGCTGATCGCTGGACATCCCGCTGCAGGCGGCCAGGGCGATCTTCATCAGCTCGCCGGGCGTGAAGACGCCGTCGACGTCCTCGGAGCCGACCAGCACCTCGGCCCCGCGCGAGCTGCGCCCGGTATATCGCCGGGTGCCAGTGCGTTCGACCCACAATTCGGTCATCGACCCTCCTCTCCTTCGCGATTTCGGCGAGCGGCCGTGTCTGTACATAACCGCCCGGTGTGTCGTGTACAGATGCGGATGCTCGCCACGCCCCGGCGCCCTCATGCACCTTTCCGGTACGTTGCTTCGAACACAGCATCTTCAAGCCAACGTTTGAAGCTTTCATTGTCCTGAAAGACCTTGAACAACTGGGTCTCGTCGGAGATCAGGCCAAGCATGGCCTTGTTGAGCGCCCGGTTCATCTCGACGCGAGCATTCACCGGGTCATCATTGGCCTGAGCGTTCTGGTAGGCCTGATCCGCAGCGACGATCCGCGGGATCTCCTCGGTGATTCGGCGCTGGATGCGGTCGGCGTCTTCCCAGTCAACGTTGCCGAAATGATCGTTGAAGCTCTTGACGATCTCAGAGAGCTTCTCCAACACGGGTTCGGCTCTGCGACCACCGCCCGCGGCAGGCACCGGGTCAAGAGAACCGTCCTCATCCTCGAGCACGATCTTCATGGCGACCTGCTTCTCGGCGCGGTACGACTCCAGGTCAATGTTCTCCAGGATCCCGGCCGACAGGTCGTCTTCGGCCGGCGCCGGGAGCTTGGGCACCAGGTTGTCGAGGAAGATTGCGCGCTTCTCCCACTCGACGCTGCCATAAGGGAGCACCGCCGACAGGAAGTTGTACGTGCGCAGGAACGCCTTCGCATCGCCCTTGAACTTCACCTGGTCATCCTCATCGAGGAGTTCGATGTACTCGGCTACGCACTCGTCCAAGATCGGATCGAGTTGGTCGCGGTCAGCGCCATCCAGATAGCGGGCAACGAATGTGTCGACGTGCTCGGGCGTGTATACGGCGAAGCCATCGAGGTCATTCACGAGGTCGTGCAGCTTGTTGGCGTCGGTCTCTTTCGCGAGCACCGTGGTGCGGTAGTAATCACCGAAAGAGCGCTTGATGATCTCGGCGTCGTTCGCGAAGTCCAGAACGAAGGTGTCGTGCTTCGCGGGGTGTGCCCGGTTCAACCGCGAAAGTGTTTGCACAGCAAGCACGCCCGACAGCACCTTGTCGACGTACATCGTGTGCATCAGCGGCTCGTCGTAACCAGTCTGGAACTTGTTGGCGACGACGAGAATTCGGTAAGGGTCCTCCTTGATCTTTCCGGCAATAGCCGCTGAGGGGAAGCCATTCAGACTGGACTCGGTGACCTTCTCACCCAAATAGTCGTGCTCGCCCGAGAATGCGACGACGACCTGATATGGGTTCTTCCGGGCGGCCAACGCTTCACGAACCGCGTGGAAGTACTGGATGCAACGCTCAATCGACGATGTCACGATCATGGCGCGCGCCTGTCCAGCGATCTTGTGCTTGGTGATCACTTGATCAAGGAAATGCTCGACCATGATCTGCGCCTTCTGCGCGATCGCGTGCTGATTACCTTCGACGTAGGCGCGAAGTTTCTTGGATGCGCGCTTGGTGTCGAATTCCGGGTCGTCGTCGACGGTCTTCATCAGCTTGTAGTAGCTGCCGACTGGTGTGTAGTTCGCCAGTACGTCCACGATGAATCCCTCTTGGATGGCTTGTTTCATCGTGTACGAGTGGAAGGGCTTGTGTCCGATGCTGCCGTCGGGGTTCGAGACGGGCTCTCCGAACATCTCGAGGGTCTTGTTTTTGGGCGTCGCAGTGAACGCGAAGTAACTCGCGTTGGGCAGCATCTTCTTACTGTCGATGATCGCGTTGACCTGGTCCTCGAAGGTCGCCTCTCCATCGTTCTCTATACCGGCGAGTGCCTGCGAGACCGCCGCCGACGTCTTGGAGCCTTGGGAGGAATGCGCCTCGTCGATGATGATGGCGAATTTTCGGTCGCGGTGCTCTGTTCCGATGTCGTCGAGGATGTAGGGAAACTTCTGCACCGTGGTGATGATGATCTTTTTCCCCGCGGTGATGCCGCGGCGCAAGTCACCCGAACGGTCGGCATGCATCACTGTGGAACCGACCTGCAGGAATGACTTGATGGTCTGGGTGAGTTGGCTGTCGAGGATGATCCGATCGGTCACCACGATGATCGAGTCGAATGCAACCTTGTCGGCGTGCGTAGCTTCGGTGAGCTGGTGGGTGAGCCAGGCGATGGAATTCGACTTGCCGCTGCCTGCGGAGTGCTGAATCAGGTACTTGCGCCCCGCACCCTGCACGGAGACGTCGCCGAGAAGTCTGCGAACGACGTCGAGTTGGTGGTAGCGCGGGAAAATCGCCTTCCGCGACTTCCTGCCGGTTTTCGGGTCCTTCTCCTCAACGATATGCGCGTAGTTCTCGATGATCCCGGCAAGACTGGTGGGCGCGAGGATACGTCGCCAGAGATAGTCAGTCTTCAGCCCGTTGGGGTTGGCCGGGTTTCCCGCACCGTCGTTGTAGCCCTGGTCAAAGGGCAGAAACCACGACGACTTTCCCTTGAGGTCGGTGCAGAACTTCACGCGCTGATCGTCGACGGCGAAATGCGCGATGGTGCGCCCGAATCCGAACAGGGAATCGCGCGGATCACGGTCGCGCTGGTATTGCTCGACGGCATCTTCGACCGTCTGTTTGGTGATGTTGTTCTTCAGCTCGAAGGTGAGGATCGGTAGTCCGTTGACGAACGCGACGAGGTCTATCGCCTCACCCGGCTTGCTGATGCTGTGGTGCACCTGCCGAGTGACGGCGAAGCGGTTGCCCGCGAACAGCTCTGCGGCCCGCGCATTGCCATCGCTCGGCGTCGGGTAGTAGAGGTCGACGTGGTGACCAAGGTGATCGACGCCGTGGCGGAGCAGATGCACAACGCCGCGCTTGGTGTCTCGCCTTGGAGCCGGGGGAGAAACTTATGCCGAGTCGGCGAATCGCTGGTAAGTCCTAACGGCTCAACAAGATTCGGCTGAGTAGACTCGACGAACGCGACTAGCTCACCGATATCGACGGCGTACGAGGCGTTGAAGTCCCCAGGTCGACCCTCGATCCATCCGTCGTCGGACATTTGGTCGACGATGAGCGCTTCAAGGCTTTCTTCATTGAGTCGCTGCACGTCACTCCCCCTACTTCTTGCCTGCGTCCCACTCCAGGGTGACCTTGAGTTCGTGGCCCCATTTGAAGTCGCCGGTAAGACGTTGGGCCTGGCCGAGCACGATGCTCGGCGCAATGCCGAGTTCACCGGCAAGCTCACGTACCGCGGCGATGTTGCGGCCGGTGGGCAGCCGGTCCCGGTATGCGTCCGGCACGAAGGTTCGTGACGCGAACTCGTCGGCTTCACCTTCGGCCGTATCGTGCGTGCCGTCCTTGCCCTGGAGAAATACCGTCCTGTGGCCGTGCAGCAGGACATGACCAAGCTCGTGGAAAAGCGTGAACCAGAGCTGATCGTCCTTCTTGCCGCGCACGGACAATTGCACGACGGGATGCCCGGCAATCCAGCGAGTCGCACCGTGCACACCGAAACCCGGGATCGGCGGGATCAGGCACAGCCCAACGCCGACATCGCGCAGTCGCCCCTCGGCCTCCGCAATCGCGGTAACCGGGTTCGGCTGCGCGGTCAGCGCGCGCAACCGCGGGATCAGCGCTTCCAGTGCAGCCTGGTCGAAGTCGGGCAGATCGTCGATCTTGGCCAACCGTTCTCCGAGCGCGAGCCATGTCGCGCGCTCGCAGGTCTTGTCGCGGTCGAGGGCGGCCTTGCGGTATGCCACCTTGGCGTGCACCCAGGTCGCCTCAAACGCGTCGAGGTGGCCGATACCGAGGATCGGCAGGAGTTCACGGACGGTGCCCGCCTTGTCGCGGGCCGATGCGGTGATGAACTTCCACTTGCGCAGGTATCCCAACGGAAAGCACTTGGCCTGCTCGTATTGTTCGGCAAGTTCGTCTTCCTCCGCGAGGCGGGCCAGGTCCTCGCGATACCCGGACTCGAAGCGATTCCAGATCCGCGCCGGGATGCCCGTGACCCGCTCCAGCCCGAGGGAGATGGTCGCCGACAGCGGTGCCTTGCCCGACAGCAGCTCAGAAACATGCTTGGGGGTGACGTCGAGGCGGCGCGCAAGCTCGGCGGCGTTGATGCCGTGCTCGTCGAGCCAGTCCTCGATGTGCTCTCCGGGAGCAACGGCATAGTTCGGTAGGGCGGTCATGGTGGGCTCCCTTCTAGCGATTTCGTGGTTGTCAACGTTTGTGGTAGTCGGTGATCTCAACGACGAGCACCGTGGTGGCCCCGTCGTCGGGTCTGACGATGAGCCGCCAGTTCGCGGTCAGCCTGCCCGACCACTGTCCGGTTCGGTCGCCGGTCAGCTCTTCCCATCGGCCCGCAAAGAACAGCAGGTCGGCCAGTTCAGCGGCCCGACGTAGCTCATCGATACGCAGCCGCAACGCCTTGGCCACCTGTGTTCCGAGCTTGCGCTGCATGTGGCGCTCGTCGGTGCATCGGCGTTCGAGTTCGTTGTCTGCATACCGCAACTCCATAGTGTTACCTAAATCGTAACACTCATGACGCAGTACGGGAAGGTGCCGGACTCACTCGTCACCGTCCTCGGCCACCTCATCCAGCTCGTCGTCGGAGTCTGCGGCCAGGTCGGTGACCGCCTCGGGAGCGTCCGGCAGGGTCGCAACGATCGCCCGCACGTCGACCTGACCAGTCACTACGCCGGCGACGAGGCGGGTGCGGAATTCTTGGAGGAGGCCGATCTCACGGCCCGCACGATCTACTGCCACCGAAATTGGCCCATTTAGCCGTGCCAGCTCATCAACCACCCCGCGCTGAACGTCGAGCGCAGGAAGCGGAACACGCAACCCTTTGATGTGGCCCTGCGCGAGCTTGGGCATCGTGTCGCTTGACCCGCGCGCTGACGACTCAATCTGCGACCGCAGGCGACGGGTCCTCAGGAGGACGGACGCGTACTCAGGCAGAAGGCGGCCCTCATACGGAACCAAACGGTAGATCAGATCCGACATGAACGTTTTCGGCCTCGCACCTCTGACCACCGCCACATCGCCGACACGGTCGCGTGTGTTCGACCGCGTCATGAGCAGGTCTCCATCACGGAGTTCAAGTCCAGCCGGCACGGCCAAATCTGGAGATACAGGTTTAAGCGCATTCGGAACGAACGCTCCACGGTTTACAGCCGACAGAGACAACACCGCCCACTGATCTTCCGCCAATTCACCTTCTGCAGCCGTCGGACTCATCCCCTGCTCGATGCGACGCAAAGCGCGCCCCAGGAGTGGCTCAGCGGTATCTACGGGCAGTTCGTTTATCGTGACATCTGCTTGTATGCGTCGCTGCTCTTCAAGAAGGGCGATGAGGCGGCGCTTGGCGGTGATGGCCCTGCCTATACGGGTATTCGCGTGGGCGAGGTACTTCACGATCGCTGCCTGATCGTCAACCGGTGGTACCGGTACCAGTGCAGACTTCAGGTCCTCGTGCGAGAGACCAAAGCGAGTAACTCCACCTGCGGCGACGTGGAATTGATGAGCAACGCGCGGCACCTTGAGCGCCCAATATAAGTACTTGCCACTCAGCTCCTCCTTGCGTGATCGCAGGATCGCAAGGTGGTACCCACAGACCAGATCGGACGCCGTACCCGCGACATAGGTCGGCACCGCAATATCGTTGAAAGACTCGGAATCCTTGGTCACAACGACATCGTCAACGCGTAAGCGAAATCGCATCACCTCTTCCCGCGTCGCAGTGGCGGCCATGAAATCCTGGCTCGGCGCTATTGCATCGCGGTGGTAGACATCCACGTAGTTGCACAACCGAACGGGAACTTCCCCTTCCTTGGAGTGCTTGTCGACGTTACTGACCAGCAGTTCTGCGACGGTACGCAGACGCTTTGCCCGCCAATCTGTCGGTTAAGAGCCGAGCGAAGTGGGCCGTAGATCCGAGCGTGATGGCAGATCGCGAAACATCAGTCCTCACCAGCGATCTCGGCGATCAGATCCTCCGTCTCGGCCTCCAGCGCACGAATGTCGGCCTGGATCTCGGCGAGGGTTCGCATCGGAGCGGGCTTGTAAAAGTGCCGAGTGAAAGAGATTTCGTAGCCGATCTTCGTCTTCGACTCGTCGATCCAGGCATCGGGCGCATAGGGGGTGACCTCACGGCGGAAAAACGCCTCGATACCGTCGTTGAAGTCACCGGGTGGCTCGGCGAGCGGCACCTGCTCGGTATCGCGGAGCTCGGTGTCGGGTTCGTACTCGACCACGCGGGTGTGTCCATCGATCACGACTTCGTAAAGGCCGTGCAGCGGATCGGGTTTCGCAGTGATCGGTAGCGTCTTCTTGATGATCGCCGGAGCGGACTCATCACGCACTCCGTCGTCCTTGAGTGCCTTGATCTCCTTGGCCGAGTAGACCTTCTGCGCATCGACGCCTCTGACGCGCAGGGGCCGCTCGACGGTGATTTTGGAGTAGCCGAAGTCGATGCCGTCGAACACCTTCGAGTGGTCTGGATCGTCGTACTCGTCGAAGGCCTTGAACGCTGCAAGGACCTTGTCGGCGTCGGAAGTGCTGATCTCGACGCCCTTTTCACCGAGGTTCTTGCGCAGCGGGGTGGACCATCCGGTGGCGTCGATCAGTTGCACCTTGCCCTTGCGGCGCTCCTCCTTGCGGTTGGTGAGAACCCACACGTAGGTGGCGATGCCGGTGTTGTAGAACATCTTCAGCGGCAACGCGACAATCGCTTCGAGCCAGTCGTTTTCGATGATCCAGCGGCGCATATTGCTCTCGCCCTGGCCGGCGTCGCCGGTGAACAGCGACGAGCCGTTGTGCACCGAGGCGATCCGTGAGCCCCGCGGGGTGTTCCGCTTCATCTTGGAGATCAGGTTCGCCAGGAACATCAGCTGGCCGTCACTGCTGCGGGTGACCAGCGAGTATTCACTATCGCCGTCGTGGGTGACGATGAAGCGCGGGTCGATGATCTTCTTTGCGCCACCGAGGCGGTCCTGGTCGGTCTTCCAGCTCTTGCCGTACGGCGGATTGGAGAGCATGAAGTCGAACTCCTGGCCGGCGAAGGCATCGTTCGACAGCGTCGAATACTCCGGGCCGCCCTTGATGTTGTCGGCCGCCGAGCCCTCGCCCTTCAGGATCAGGTCGGCTTTGGCGATCGCATAGGTCTCGGCGTTGATCTCCTGGCCGTAAAGATGCGTGGAGATCTTCTTGCCCGCTGGCTCGGTGAGGTGTTTGAGGGTGTCTTCGGCGACGGTGAGCATGCCGCCGGTGCCCATCGCACCGTCATAGAGACGATAAGTGCCTGAAGGGATCTCATCGGCGATCGGCTCGAACATGAGGCGGGTCATCAAGCGAACTGCATCGCGGGGCGTCCAGTGCTCCCCGGCCTCCTCGTTGTTCTCCTCGTTGAACCGGCGCACCAGTTCCTCGAAAACAGTGCCCATACCGTGGTTGTCCAGACCGGCCGGTGACAGGTCGAGGTCGGGCTGAAGGAACTTCTCGATCAACGTGCCCAGCGCGTCGGCCTTGGTCAGCCGCGGAAGTTGGTGTCGCAACTCGAAATTGTCGATGATCTCCTGCACATTCGGCGAGAAACCGTCCAGGTAGGCCTCGAAGTTCTGCCGCAGCCGAGTCGAGTTCGCGGTGTTGCGGAGGTCCTTGAGCGTGAAGCCGGAGTGGTTGTAGAAATCTTGCCCGGCCGCCTGCCGCAGCGGGCCGTCCTGGTTGGCGATGCCTGCACCGTCAAGTGTTTCTTTCATCTGCTTGACAGCGTCGCGGGTGGGCTCCAGGACGCTGTCGAGTCGGCGCAACACGGTGAAGGGCAAGATCACGTCCCGGTACTTGCCGCGCACGTAGAGGTCTCGGAGGACATCGTCGGCGATGCCCCAGATCAAGGAGACGATCCGTGCGTGGTTGATGGAATTGTTCGGCAACGCGGCAGCCCTTCGGATGGTGCTTCAGCAAGTCTCAGTTCTAGGCGGGCTCGCCCCACCGCCTGAAGGTCATGGCGACGGACGATTCGACTCCCCGCGCGACAGATTATCGGCCGCCGCCGACAGGTAACCCGGTACCTGCCACCTCGTCAGGCCCGCGGGCGCGGTTGGCAGCGCGGGCAGTAGAACGACGAGCGGTTCATGAACTTCTCCCGGCGCATGACGGCCCCGCAGCGCCGGCACGGCAGCCCGTCACGGCCGTAGGCGTCCAGGGACCGGTCGAAGTACCCGGACTCGCCGTTGACATTGACATACAGCGAGTCGAACGACGTGCCGCCCTGCGCCAGCGCGTCACGCATCACATCGGCGGCGTGATCGAGCAGCTCGGCGAGCTTGGGCCGGCTCAGCTTCTCGGCCAGCCGGGCGCCGTTGACCTTCGCGCGCCACAGCGACTCGTCGGCGTAGATGTTGCCGATCCCCGACACCACGGTCTGATCCAGCAATTGACGTTTGATCTCGGAATGCTTGTGCCGCAACACATTCACCACGGCGTCGCGGTCGAACCCCGGGTCCAGCGGATCGCGGGCGATGTGCGCGACGGGGGCCGGCACCTCGGCCCCGGAGCCGTCGTCCACGAGATCGGTCAGCATCCAGCCACCGAACGTGCGCTGGTCGACGAAGCTCAACGCGGTGCCGTCGTCGAGCAGCGCAGCGATGCGCACGTGCTCGGTGCGGGCCACCGGCCCCAGCAGCATCTGGCCGCTCATGCCCAGGTGCACGACGAGCGCCTCGCCCCCTCCGGTGTCGAGGGTCAGCCACAGGTATTTGCCGCGCCGGCCCGTCCCGGTAATGCCGGTCCCGAGCAGCCGGGCCGTCAGGTCACCGGCGCCGGCTTCGTGCCGGCGCACCGCACGCGGGTGGTGCACCCGCACCGCGGTGATGGTGCGTCCGGTGAGATGTTGCTGCAGGCCGCGGCGTACCACCTCGACCTCGGGCAGTTCGGGCACCAGCCGCTCACTTGCCCTCGAGGGCTGTCCACGCCACCGAGGCCGCCTTGAGTTCGGCTTCCTTCTTGGTGCGGCCGACGCCGGTACCGTAATCGGCGTCCATCACGACGACGGTGGCGGTGAACTGTTTGTCGTGGTCGGGCCCGGTCGAGGTGACGACGTAGTTGGGCACACCCAGGCCGCGGGCGGCGGTCAGCTCCTGCAGGCTGGACTTCCAGTCCAGCCCGGCGCCCAGGCTGGGCGCGGTGTCGAGCAACGGGCCGAACAGTCGCAGGATCGCCGCGTGGGCAATTTCGAGCCCGTGTTCGAGATAGATGGCGCCCAGCAGCGCCTCCAGCCCGTCCGCCAGGATGCTCGCCTTGTCGCAGCCGCCGGAGTTCAGTTCGCCCCGGCCCAACAGCAAGTACTCGCCGAGTCCGCCGCCGGCCAGGCCGCGGGCGACGTCCGCCAGCGCCTGGGTGTTGACCACGCTGGCACGCAACTTGGCCAGATCTCCCTCGGGCCGGTCGGGGTGCTGCTGGAACAGCTCGACGGTGACGGTCAGCTCGAGCACCGCATCGCCGAGAAACTCCAGCCGCTCGTTGGTGGGCAGACCGCCGTGCTCGTAGGCGTAACTGCGGTGAGTCAGCGCCAGGGTCAGGACCTCGTCGGGCAGGGCGACGCCCAGCGCGTCCAGTAGTGGCTGACGAGATGGGGCCGCGGCCGCATCCCGGCCCGCGTCGGTCACTGGGCCTCGCCGTTGTTCTCGGGCAGCATCTCGGCGAGCTTGGCCCAGCGCGGATCGACGATGTCGTGATGGTGGCCCGGTTCCGCGGTGGCCAGCACCACGCCGCACCGCGGGCACAGTCCGGCGCAATCCGGCCGGCACAGCGGCGAGAGGGGGAGTTCCAGGCCGACCGCGTCGACGATGGCCTGCTCGAGATCGACCGTGTCGTCGACCACGTGGCCGACCTCGTCCGCTTCGGTGGTGGCCTCGGTGGCGCTGTCCGGATAGGCGAACAACTCGGTCAGGGGAATGGACACGCTGCCGGTGAACGGCTCCAGACAGCGCGAGCACTGACCGACCGTCGGCGCGGCGACGGCGCCCGTCACCAGGACACCCTCGGCGACGGACTCGAGTCTGAGGTCCAGATCCAGCGGCGCGCCGGCCTCGATCGCCTCGAGGTCCAGGCCGATCCGCGTCGGGCTGGGCACCGTATCGCGGAGCTCGGTCATCGAACCCGGCCGGCGTCCCAGCCGCGCAACGCTGATTACCAGCGGATTTCGGGCAGACATGCGGGCAAGTCTAGTCAAGTCCGCCGACCGCCACGGCGGGGTCCGGTGGTGTCAGCGTGACCGCCGCGTCAGCGAGAGACGTAGTCGTGGGTTCCAGCGGCCGTGCGGAGCTGATGGCGACCGCGGCCGACGGAGCGCAGCGTGCCGTTGAGGTATTCCTCGAATTCGGCCAGCTTGCTGTCGACGTAGATGTCGCATTCGCCGCGCAGCCGGTCGGCCTCGGCGTGCGCGGAGTCGACCAACCGGGTGGCCTCGGCGCTGGCCGTGGCCACCACCTCGGTCTGCGACACCAGGCGCTGCTGCTCCTTGATGCCCTCCTGGACGGCCTTCTCGTAGCTCATGTTGCCGCTCTCGACCAACCGGTCGGCCTCGGCCTTGGCCCGGCCGACACTCGTCTCGTAGTCCCGTTTGGCGGACGAGCTGAGCCGGTTGGCCTCCTCGCGGGCCTCCCCGACCATCTGGTCGCAGTGCGCGCGGGCCTCGGCGACCATCCGGTCGGCGTGCGACTTGGCCTCCGAGAGCATCCGGTCGGCCTCGGCACGGGCGTGCCCGACGGTGGATTCGGCCTCGGTCGTGGCCGCGCCGACCATGCCATCGGCGTGGGCCTTGGCGTCGCGCAGCATTCCGTCGCGCGCGTCCAGCACATCCTGGGCGTCGTCGAGCTCACCGGGGATGGCGTCCTTGATGTCGTCGATCAATTCCAGGACGTCACCGCGGGGAACCACACAGCCGGCGGTCATCGGGACACCGCGGGCCTCTTCGACGATGGCTCCCAGTTCGTCGAGCGCTTCAAAAACTCGGTACACGGCGCACACTCCAGGCGTTCGATTTGGGGTCTAGCTCGGGACCACTTCTGTGATCATTGTGCCTGGTGTTACGTATGTGACTGGATTGGCGACACCGGTGTGTCGCAAAAAAGCGACCAAACGGCAGGGACGGCCGTCTGCGAGGCGCGAATGTGCACCCTTGCGCATTTTCCCGCCGCGAATTGCATTTGGCTGCACGCTCGCGCCCGAGGTTTCAGGCGAGCTTTTCCCGCAACCGCCGATTGACCGCCTCGGGCAGGAGGGCCGAGACGTCGCCGCCGAACGTGGCGACCTCCTTGGCCAGCGACGACGAAACGAACGAATACTGCGGCGTGGTGGCCACGAAGAAGGTGTCGACACCGGCGACGTGCTTGTTCATCTGCGCCATCTGCAACTCGTATTCGAAGTCGGTGCCGGTGCGCAGACCCTTGACGATCGCCGACAGGCCACGCTCCCGGGCGAAGTCGACCACCAGGCCCTGACCGGACTCCACCCGCAGGTTGGGCAGATGCGCCGTGGACTCCGCGATCATGTCGATGCGTTCGTCGACGCTGAACATGCCCTTCTTGTTCGGGTTGATCAGCACCGCCACCACCACCTCGTCGAACTGGGCGGCAGCGCGCTCGAAAACGTCGATGTGTCCTAGGGTGACGGGGTCGAAGGAACCCGGGCAGACGGCGCCGCTCATGGGCTCAGACGGTACAGGGCCGCCGCCCACCGGCACCGAACGGGATGTACTGCCACCGGTCCCTGGTCCCGGCGTCGGGACCCAGGAATCGTTCCGGATCCCGCTGCACGGCATACACACCGAAGATCACGACCGAACCGGCCGGCACCCGGTACCCGTCGACGTCGATGTCCCGCTTGGCCGTTCGCGGGTTCGCCGGACCGGGCGGGCACAGCCGCAGCGACTCGTGCAGTACGGCGACGGTGTACGGCAGCGCCGCGACGTCGGCGGCGGTCAACTCCCGATCACCCAGTGCCGCAACCTCGGCCCGCGCCCGGGACTGCAGATCCGGGTTCCGGCCCAGCTGCCACAGCGCATAGGTCAGCATGGTGGCGGTGGTGTCGTGCCCGGCAGCCAGGAAGACGATCAAC
>Ga0209023_10002766_pt1 | contig 21531 bp, 22 predicted proteins | sample LakOneMetagenome_FD_187468 | JGI IMG/M metagenome (GOLD analysis project Ga0209023, IMG submission 187468) | Freshwater and sediment microbial communities from Lake Erie, Canada (SPAdes) (version 2) | ecosystem: Environmental > Aquatic > Freshwater > Lentic | place: Lake Erie, Canada...
GTTTGCTGGATCCGCCAATCGAGATACGCCCTTCAGTAAATCAAATTGATGACCTGCTGGATGAGATTGATAAACGCATTATCAAGGGGGACAGGGTGCTGGTAACCACGCTTACCAAGCGCATGGCAGAAGAGATGACAAAATATTTAGAGCGCATCAACATCAAATGTAAATACATTCACAGCGAAGTGGATGCTTTGGAGCGTGTGGAAATATTAAGGGAACTGCGCCTGGGTATTATTGATGTTTTGGTGGGTGTGAATTTGCTGAGAGAAGGGCTGGACCTTCCTGAAGTTTCTCTGGTGGCCATTTTAGACGCCGATAAGGAGGGTTTTTTACGTAACGAACGAAGCCTTACCCAAACAGCAGGAAGGGCAGCCCGTAATGTGGATGGCCTGGTAATTTTTTATGCAGACACCATTACGGAAAGTATGCAGAAGACCATTGACGAAACCAACCGCCGCAGGGAAAAACAGGTTGCCTATAATATTGAACATAACATCACCCCCACCACCATTAAAAAAAATACACAACAGATCATGGCGCAGGGATCGGTGCTGGATGTAAAAGGTTACGACCCGGCCAATCCTTATTCCATCAAGCCGGATGAAGATATTGTACCCATTGCCGCAGATGATGAAGCGGAATACAAAACCATCCCACAAATGGAAAAAGGTATTGGTAAAATAAAAAAACAAATGGAAAAAGCAGCAAGGGATTTGGATTTTATGGAAGCAGCAAGGTTGCGGGATGAAATGTTCAGGTTGCAGAAAGAACTGGAAGCAATGAAAAAATAATATTGAAACTGCTTCGTAGTTTAATGGCCAAGGATTACACGAATGGGCACGAATAATACAGGCCATTAGTGTTAATTAGTGTAATTCGTGGCCACAAAAAATTCACGTAGTGCATAAAATATCCTTCTTCCCCAATCGTCTTTGTTAGCAGGCACTACAGTTTTAAAAAAATCAGTTCACAATGATATTGTCTCTTTTAATTATTGCCATACCTGTGGCCATTGTATATTTTTTTATGCAGCAGTCAAAGTTTGGCAGCCTTCCGGCCGGCGAAAGGCTGGAATTGGTAAGGGTATCCCCGCAATACAAAGACGGTGCTTTTCAAAACCAAAGTCATACCCCCAGCTTAACCGAAGGCGCCAGTTACTGGGGCGTACTTAAAGAGTTTTTATTCATTAAAAAAGAAAGGCCAAAACCATCGCAGCCCTTACCTTCTGTAAAAACCAATTTACTTGACTTAAAAAAGGAAGAAAATGTTTGGATATGGATGGGCCACTCTTCCTACTTTATACAGGTGGATGGTAAAACCATTTTGGTTGACCCTGTACTGAGTGGTGCCGCTTCGCCATTATCGTTTACTACTAAAAGTTTTCCCGGTTCGGATATTTATACCACTGATGATATTCCTGCAATTGATTTTCTTTTTATCTCTCACGACCATTGGGACCACCTGGATTATGACACTATAAAAAAATTACAGCCCAAAATAAAAACCATCATTACCGGCCTGGGCACTGGGGCCCACCTGGAACGTTGGGGTTTTAAAAAAGACATGATCATTGAAAAAGACTGGCATGAAAGTGTAACTCTGGCTGATGGCTTTGCAGTAACGGTTATGCCGGCCCGGCATTTTTCGGGCAGGGGCTTTAAAAGAAATACTGCTTTATGGGTATCCTTTGTTTTACAAACCCCGGCACATAAAATTTATATTGGCGGCGACAGTGGTTATGACCATCATTTTAAAGCCATCGGCAGCCAGCACGGCCCTTTTGACCTGGCCATTTTAGAATGCGGCCAGTACGACAAAAGCTGGAAATACATTCACATGATGCCCGAAGAAGTGGTACAGGCTGCAGCTGAATTAAATACTAAAAAACTGGTGGCGGTACACTGGGGCAAATTTGCCCTCGGTAACCATCCCTGGGACGAGCCTGCTGTGAGGGTGCATAAAGCCGCAAAGCAAAAAAACATGAACCTGCTTACCCCGATGATTGGGGAAAAGCTGAACCTGGATGATGATAACCAGCAATTTTTGCCCTGGTGGGTGGGTATTGATTGATTACCATTCCCATCTTCCGGCAGGGAGGCGTTTATTTAATACCAAGCCGGTTTTGTCCGTACAATTTTCCTGAAAAAATCCTATCTTACCTACCCTTTATTTCTAAAATCAGGATCATGACAACAATCGCTTTGTACAACCTTAAAGGCGGGGTAGGCAAAACCGCCAGTTGTGTAAACTTCGCTTATTTAGCTGCTGCCGACGGTTTTAAAACCCTGTTGTGGGATATTGACCCCCAGGGCTCCTCTTCATTTTATTATAAAGTAAAACCCAAAACACATCCCGGTATAAAAAAATTAATTACCAAAGATGCGCACCTGGAAAATGCCATCATGAGTACTGATTTTGAAATGCTGGATGTGATACCTGCCGATAATGATATCAAAAGTTTTGACATCATGCTGGAGGAAATGAAGGGCAATAAGAACAGGCTGAAAACGGTATTGAAACAGCTGGATAAGGAATATGATTTTGTTTTTATTGATTGCCACCCGGGCTTCAGCGCCCTCAGCGAAAATATTTTTAATGCCGCTGATATTGTACTGATGCCGGTAATCCCCACCACCCTGTCCATACGCACTTACCAGATGGTAAAAGATTATTTTAAGGAAAAGGACCTTGACATCAGCAAGATGATGTGCTTTTTTACCATGGCCGACCTGCGTAAAAACATGCACAACGAGATAATGGAAGAACTGTATAAAGACAAACGTTTTTTCCAGAATTATATCCCCTATTTATCTGATGTTGAAAAAATGGGTACCCATAAAGCGCCCATCATGGAATTTGCCAACAGCAGTTATGCAGCCAAATGCTACAGGGAATTGTGGACGGAGATTAAGGAAGGAGTGCTTGAGTGAGAATGCCACGGAGTTACGCTGAGATAGCACGGAGATGCACAAAGAAATTTTTTGCTGTGTCTTATTTGTGAAATAATAAACTCGTACCCTATGCATGAAGACGAAATATCTTCTGTAATTATTGGTTGTGCCATTGATATTCATAGAACTTTTGGCCCGGGTTTGTTAGAGTCGGCTTACAGGGAATGTTTATTTTACGATTTGACTGAGAAGGGCCTTTTTGTTGTAAAGGAAAAGCCAATGCTAATAATTTATAAAGAAGTCAGGCTCGATCATGGTTACAGGATGGACTTACTGGTGGAAAATAAAGTTGTGGTGGAATTAAAAAGAGTCGAAGCCATTAATGAGGTTCACATAGCCCAGTTATTGACTTATCTTAAACTGGGCCATTATCAGCTCGGCTTAATAATTAATTTTCAAAATAAATTATTAAAAGACGGCATCAAAAGAATAATCAATTAAGTGTGCTACAGTTCACAAAGTTCTCTGTGAATCTTTGTGAAAACCTTGTGCATCTCTGTGGAATATGTAAAATCTTTGTGCATCTTTGTGTAATAACTCCAAAAAATGAAGAGAGAAATCACCAGCTGGTTCAGCCCGGCCCTGCAAAAAGAAATGCCCATTGTTACTTATGGCGATTATGGCTTTGCCTTATTATTGGTGCCAACAGCCGCAGCCGATTATTTAGAATACGAACGTTTTCAGCTGATGGAGCACCTGGCGCCCTATATCAACAGCGGTAAAGTGAAAGTGTTTTCTGTAAACAGTATTAATACCGAAAGCTGGCTGAACAAAGAAATGCTGGGGGAGCATAAAGCCATCCGCCAGAACCAGTTCAATAATTATATCTACAACGAAGTCGTTCCTTTTATCAGGAACAGCACTTCCTGGGAGACGCCCATTATTACCTGTGGCGCTTCTTTTGGCGCCCTGCACAGCATGAACCTGTTTTTAAAACGCCCCGACCTGATTAACGGTGTAATTGCCATGAGCGGCGTGTATAATTTAATGGAGTATACCGATGGTTTTTATGATGAACAGGTGTATTTTAATTCGCCCATGCACTATATCCCCAATCTTACCGACCATGCTGTTTTAGAGCAGATAAGGCGCAGTAAGAATATTCATATTTTAACCGGCAGCGGCGATTATGAAGCCCCTGATGCCGCCAGGGAATTTGCCGGTGTACTGTACGGCAAAGGCATTACCTATGAACTGGATGTTTGGGGAACCGAATGGAAGCACGACTGGCCCACCTGGCGGGCTATGTTACCTGCCTATTTAGAAACCCGTTTTTAATTTTTTGGGGTATTGATACAATAAAGTACCGCTTTTTCTGTTATCAATTACAGTATCCCTGTAATATCCATACACATGAAAAAGCCAGCACTGCTATTTGCACTTAAATGCTCAGTTATCATATACTTTGCAGCCTGTACCAGCATAGAAAAATTAGCTGTTTCTTCATCAGTATCTGACCTGGTAACCAGGGGTACCTGGAAGGTAAACTGCTACAGTTCCGGCAATACAGACAATACCTGCAATTTTAAAGACTATACTTTTACTTTTGATGCCTCCGGACAGGTTACCGCCGTTAAAAACGGTACCAGTTTTACCGGCAACTGGATAGAAGACAATATTTCTAAAAAAATTACCCTTCATTTTAATAACAGCAACCCGGTACTTGACGGGTTGAACAGCTACTGGAATATCACTTCCATTACTGATGCCGGTATCAGCTTTGAAAAAAATACCAGCCGGGATACCGATAAAATTTATCTCACTGCATTATAATTTTTTTTTACTACCCATTAATAGTCCCCAACTAGTTGGGGACTTTGTTTTATCCCACTCTTGATTAGCAGGGCCAATTGTTTTACTTTTATGGCATGCAAAAAAAATTATTTCTGTTAGACGCTTTTGCCCTCGTGTTCAGGGCTTATTATGCATTGATACGCAACCCACGCATCACCAGCAAAGGCCGCAATACCAATGCACAGTTTGGTTTTACCAACACCCTGATTGACCTGATCAATAACCAGAAACCCACTCATATGGCGGTATGCTTTGATACCAGCGCCGCCACCGAGCGACATACCGATTTTGCAGATTACAAAGCCAACCGCCAGGAAACACCTGAAGATATTTCCGCTGCCGTGCCCGACATCAAAAAAATTATTGAAGGATTTAACATACCCGTAATTGGCATTGATGGTTATGAAGCTGATGATGTGATCGGTGCTTTGGCAAAACAGGCAGAAAAAGAAGGCTACGAAGTGTTTATGGTTACACCGGATAAAGATTATGGCCAGCTGGTTTCACAAAATATAAAAATCTATAAACCTCCTTACCAGGGTGGCAATTTTGAAATCCTTGGCCCGAAAGAGGTATGTGAAAAATGGGATATAGAAAAAGTGGAACAGGTGATTGATATTTTAGGCATGATGGGCGATGCGGTTGATAATATTCCCGGCATACCCGGGGTGGGAGAAAAAACAGCCGCCAAATTATTAAAAGAGTATGGCACGCTTGAAAATGTACTGACAAATGCTGCCAATATAAAAGGTAAACTGGGCGAAAAAATTGTTGCCGGAAAAGAACTGGCACTGATGAGCAAAAAGTTAGCCACCATCATCACCAATGTGCCGGTGGAATTTCATGAAGAGAACTTCCGTATTAAAGAAATGAACAAGGATGCCCTGAAAGAAATTTTTGCCGAGCTGGAATTTAAAACATTAGGCAAACGTTTACTGGGCGAAGATGTGGTGGAAACACCGCAAGCAGTTACAAACCCCGAAAGCAGTTCAAAAACTGATAACGTGCAGATGGACCTGTTCGGAAATATTATTGAACCTGCACCCCAGGCGGCTAAAGAAACAGTTAAGCCTGCAGGCATTTCAGAAAACGGGGATGATACAGTTATGGCTGTTGACAAAAATATCAATAACACTCCTCACAATTATATACTCGCCAATACCGATGAACTGATTGCCGGGTTAATCAATAAACTAAGTACCCATTCCGAGATCTGCTTTGATACCGAAACCACCGGCATTGATGCCAACGACGCCGAACTGGTGGGCCTGAGTTTTTCTGTTACTCCCGGTGAGGCTTACTATGTTCCCTGCCCTGCTGATAAAGAAAAATGCATTGCCCTGCTCAAAACATTCAAACCCCTGTTTGATGATACCACCAAAACTTGGGTGGGCCAGAATTTAAAGTATGATATGCTGATGCTGAAATGGTATGGCTTTGAATTTGCCGGCAGTATTTTTGATACCATGCTGGCACATTATGTAATTGAACCCGATGGCAAACGGGGTATGGATGCCCTGAGTGCAAAATACCTGGGTTATGAACCTGTCCATATTGATGAACTGATCGGTAAAAAAACACCCAAGGGCAAACAGGGCAGCATGAGGGATGTGGAGCTGGAAAAAATAAAAGACTACGCTGCTGAAGATGCTGACATTACACTGCAGTTAAAAAATATTTTCCTGCCGCAGTTAAAAACCAAATCAGTGGAAAAGGTTTTTTATGAAGTGGAAAATCCACTGGTAAAAGTATTAACCGCCATGGAGTTTGAAGGCATACGCATTGATGAAGGTTTTTTAAATGACTACAGCAAAGAACTGGAACGGGAAGCAAAAATTGCAGAAGAAAGTGTGTACAAACAGGCAGGGGTACGTTTTAACCTGGCAAGCCCCAAGCAGCTGGGCGAAGTATTGTTTGATAAAATGCAGGTTGACCCCAAGGCAAAAAAAACAAAAACGGGACAGTATGCCACAGGTGAAGATGTATTGCTGAAACTGGCGGCTAAAAATAAAATTGTAGATGATATTTTAATTTTCAGGGAGTACACCAAGTTAAAATCAACCTATGTGGATGCGCTGCCGCTGATGATCAATAAAAAAACGGGGCGGGTGCATACGTCCTATGCACAGGCTGTTGCTGTTACCGGAAGGCTGAGCAGTAATAACCCCAACCTGCAGAACATACCGGTGCGTACCGACAGGGGAAAAGAAATACGCAAGGCCTTTATTCCGCGGGATAAAGACCATGTACTGGTATCGGCCGATTACTCCCAGATAGAATTACGTATAGTGGCCGCTATCAGCGGCGATGAAAATATGTGTAACGCTTTTAAAACCGGCAAGGATATCCATACCGCCACGGCTGCAAAGGTTTTTAATGTAGATGAAAAAGACGTGACCAAGGAAATGCGTTACAAGGCCAAAAGCGTAAACTTTGGTATCATTTACGGGCAGGGTGCATTCGGGCTGGCAGAAAATTTAGGCATACCCCGGGCGGAAGCCAAAGAGATCATTGATAACTACAAGAAAGAATTCCCGTTGATACAAAAGTATATGGACGACACCATCAATTTTGCAAAAGAAAGCGGTTATGTGGAAACACTGATGGGCCGTAAGCGCTGGCTACGTGATATCAACTCCGCTAACTTTACCGTGCGTGGTTTTGCAGAGCGTAATGCCATCAACAGTCCCATACAGGGCAGTGCTGCAGATATGATAAAGCTGGCCATGATAAAAATACATGCCGAGTTTAAAAAACATAATTTCAAAAGTAAGATGTTGTTGCAGGTGCATGATGAATTGGTTTTTGATGCCCATAAAGATGAAATAGAACTCATTAAACCCGTAATATTAAACTGTATGCAAACTGCCCTGGCCTTACCCAATAATGTTCCCACCGAAGCAGAAATTGGTATGGGGGGCAACTGGCTGGAAGCGCATTAAATAATTAAGGAATGAAGAATTAAAGAATGAAAAAATTTAAGTACCCGTAGTATGGCTGAAAATGTAATTGTTGTCAAATCATATAATTTTGCCGTTAAGGTTGTTCAGTTTTGTTTTGAAATGCAGGGCAACATAAAAGAATATGTTCTTTCGAGACAATTATTAAAGAGCGGAACAAGCATTGGTGCAAACATAGAAGAGGCGCAAGGGGCTATTTCAAAAGCAGAATTTATTTCTAAAATTCAAATTTCACTTAAAGAAGCTAAAGAGACAAAATACTGGGTAAGGCTAATAATCGATACCGGAATATTTAATTCGGCAAAAGCCGATGAGCTTCTTAAAGATAGTAGTGAAATAATTGTACTGCTTACATCAATACTTAAAACTGCAAAAAGTAATTCGTAATTCCTTAATTTTTTCACTCCTTCATGCTTTAATTATATTTTGAAACCACTACTCATTTACTGTTACGACGCTTACTGTGGCTGGTGCTACGGCTTCAGCCCCGTGATGAAAAAAATTGCTGCAGCTTATAAAGGCCAGCTGGACATTGAAGTACTCAGCGGCGGCATGATGATTGGCGACAGCAAAATGCCCATTGAAAAAATAGGGCCATATATAAAGGGTGCGTATAAACGGGTGGAGGAGTTAACCGGGATAACATTTGGCGAAGATTTTTTATGGCACATCTTTAACCCGGGTAAAAGCGACTGGGTGATGAACAGTGAAAAGCCAGCCATTGCCTTATGCATTTTTAAAGAACTGCAACCTGAACAGCAACTGAATTTTGCATCAGACCTGCAATATGCGCTCAATTACGAGGGCCGCGACCTTGATGATGATGAAGCCTACCGACATTTACTTGAAAAATATACAATGGATGCCGGTGATTTTTACAGCAAACTAAAAAGCGAAGTATATAAAGAGAAAGCTTATTATGAATTTGCATTGTGCAAACAACTGCAGGTAACAGCGTTTCCTGTTGTATTGCTGCAGGCAAGCGATTCAAAATTCTATTTAATCTCCCGTGGTTTTACTGCTTACGAAGATATGCAGGCAAGGATAGTCAACGTGCTTAGGGAAATAGAAGAAGACCCGGCAACTTAATATAAAAGAAAAGCTGCATTAAATGCAGCTCTTCCCTTATTTGCTCAATTTAACTTATTTAAGCGTACGCATATAATTTACCACTGCCCAAATGTCATTGGGCTCAGGTATTTTAGTTTTAAAAGAAGGCATATCTTTTCTGCCCACTTTAGTTTTGTAAAATATTGCGCCATCTGTTTGTGACTGAAAAGTTGCTTTTGTAAAATCGCCGCATTCTGTATCCAGTTGTGCTGCTTTTGGTCCATCTCCTTTTCCTTTGGCACCATGACAGGATTTGCAATGTGTAGTATACAATGTTTTCCCGTTTGCAACAGATGCTGCATCACCCTTTAAAGGATTTACTTTATTTTTATCAGCATCAGGAACTTTCCATTCTGTTTGATTGGTTGTTTTAGGAACAAATGCAAACATTCCTACCAGGAATAAGCCTGCGAAGAGTACCGAAATTTTCTTTTTCATTTTTTATTGTTTTTTGTTTTTATTTAATAATAAGAGTTGTAATTTAATATTTAGTTGCTCTTTGTATGCAGAAAAATCCTCTTTAGTAATTTATTAACAAAAGTAACCCTTATTTTATTAGGCATTTAAATGCTCTACCAAGGGTGAATCAGGTGCTGGCTCCTCTTTTCTTAACCTGAATAACTGAATTATGATAACCAGGTAATGCCCCCACACAGTACCCATTAAAATGATAAAGGTTATCATCATCCAATAGGGCGGATGTGAACTCCATAAAGCCCTGGGCAATTCATTCAATTTATCCGAACCCGGTACTCCCCATTTTTGTTCAACAGCTGCTTCCAGGTTTCCATAGGTTTCATTTTCATCCAGTTTTGCCAGCAGCATAATATTTCCCTTTGCATCGGCTGGCAGGTTCTTGGGAATTTCCACAGTTGCCTCACCTGTTTCATCGGTAGTACCTTCCCCTATTTTTAGTGGTTTAAATGACCGGTTAACAAATATGCCCACAGCCGTTTCGGGAACAGGAACTTCTTTCCCTGTTCCAATATCAATCAGTTTTATTTTAACTGAAAGTGCTGTATCTTCTTTTACCGGAGTAATTTCCAGCCGGGCTCTTTTAATAGTCACCTCTCCATCTGCAGCCTCCATCTGTTTGTTACCTGCAAATACAGCTTTAAACTGCAGCTTACCTTCATTGTCTGTTTTTAAAGAATCTGTTTTAGTATTAAATATTGCTTTTCCAAAACCATCTGTAACTACAAAACCCAGTTCTTTTTCTGCATCAGCAGTTACCTGTAAAAAAGTTATTTTAAGATATCTTAATTTAATAACCGAGCCTTTAAACTTTGCGGTTAAAGCAGCTTTCAGGTCAATACTGTTATCAGCTTTTTGCACACTTAAAAACTGAATAATTGGCGATATCATTGAACTTTCTTCTTTTACAACCGATACCTCTGACTTTTTTGTACTGTCGGTTTGCGAGAATGAAAAGCCGGGCATAAATATGAAGAGAATAAAAAAAGCAACTGAAATAAGTTGTTGCAAAACCCTTTTATGTTTTAATATTAGAAATGACTGTTTCATAAACTGTTTTTTAAGCTGGTACCATTTCGGTTTTATTTTCAATTTCAGAATCAATTACTTTTGCTTTTTCTGTTTCAGCAAATTCTGATATGGGAATTATTGTTATAAATTTTGACAACAGGGTAAAGAACAAAAAGAAAGTTGCAATACCGGCAAAAGTTAAAGCCCACTCCACCCAGGTAGCAGAATATTTTACATATTCCATTCTTGTATCCTGCATAGGTAATAAGGGAGATTCAAGTGTAGGCACAATGATCAGGTATCTTTTTACCCAAAGTGCTATTACCATAAAAAATGAAGCAAGTGCTATCCAGTTTGGTTTTCGTGTTTTAGGGAAAGCAACGATAAAGATCGGTATCAAAATACCGGCCACATTGGAGAATAAAAACCACCAGCCGTATTTTGCAGGATTGAACAGTTTTTCAATTACTTCGCTGTTCCATTTTTCGGAAGTGAACCAATCTGTAAGGTATTCGGAAAAGGTAAAATATCCATATCCTGCGCCCAGGGCCATCATAATATAACCCAGGTAAACAAAATGTTTATCGGTAAGCATGCTGTTGAGTTTATACATTTTCCGATAAACCCACATAGCAACAATAAGTACACCCGTACCTGAATAAATGGCTGCCACTACAAAGTAAGGACCAAAGATTGTACTGTGCCAACCGGGCCTCAATGTCATTCCAAAGATCCATGAAAGTACCGAATGAACGATGATTGCAAGTGGCACAATCATTATCGCCATCAGGTTGGTTGAAATACGGATATGCCTTTTTTGTCCATGTGTTCCCCGATAACCGATGGCTAATATTTTATACATTTTCTGCTGCCATTTTGGAATATTCAGTTTGGCATCCCGGTAAATGGCAAAGTCTTTTATTAAAGCGAGATAAAGAAAAATGACACTGCCGGTAAAATAAGTACCAATGGCAAACACATCCCAGGTAATGGGCGATTGCAGCCTTGGATACAGGAAAAGATGATGCAACCTATCTAACCGGCCAACACATAATAAGATATAGATCGGGCCAATAATAGTAGAAATAACCGTGATCATCTCCGCTATACGGATGATTGGTTTACGCCATTCTACTTTTAAAATGTGGAGTATACCTGATATAACCGCACCGGCATAACTGATACCGATAAAGAAAATAAAGTTGGCTATATACAAACCCCAAACTACATTATCCCGCATACCAGTTACGCTGTGTCCTTTGGCAATCTGTAAATAAAGTGCATACCATCCTACCAGTATCCATAACAGAAAAAATATAGTCCAACCCCAGGTTTTTTTACCAAATTTTTCAATAACAGGCTTTTGTTTGTCAAAAATTTCCTGCTGATATGTATTAAGTTCCATAAAATAAATTATTCATTATTAATACTAAAACAGTGTTCATTTTTTTATTCCCCTTTACTTTCTATCACATCTTTAAATCTTGCTTTTAATTTATCAGGCAAATTTTCATACCCCCTTTCCACCGGGAACTGCCTGTCTTTAGGTGGCAGATAGTAAACTCTTGGTTTGGTTCCCAATTCTTCCTGGAAACGGTAGGCAGCCCTGTCTTTTATCAATTGGCTGAAACTTACCGTTTCATCACCATTTGAAACTGTATCCTCATTTTCGTCACCAAAATAAAATACTCCATTGGGGCAGGCTTCAACACATGGCGGCAGCAGGCCTTCTCTTGCTCTGTCCGGGCAAAAATCACATTTTTCTACAGTACCTATTTTTGCAGGCACTCCGGTTTCTGCAGAGTATGGCAGGTCTTTTATATCAAATGGTATTATTGGTTCATCCCAGTTAAATACTCTGGTTGAATACGGACAGGCTGCCATACAGAATTTACAACCAATACATCTATCATTATCTATCAACACCAATCCATCATCTCTTTTGAATGTAGCATCAACCGGGCAAACTTTTACGCAGGGTGGATTATCACAATGAAAACATTGTTTGGGAAACCAATAAGGAGCAGCTTTATCGCTGTCCTTCATTAATTTAACGGTAAGCCATTCGGTTTCTTCAGGCCGGTAGTGCCATTTCTGGCAGGCGCTAACACATTTACGTGCATTCTTACAACGGGAAAGATCGACCACCATTACAAATTTCTTTCCAGCCATACCAATCCGTTGTTCATGCTGCGATAATACAGCCATGTTCTCGTGGTGATTAAGATATGCTGAATCAATCTCAACGATTTCTCCATCCTGTGAAAGAAGTTTGACCTTTTGCGAAGGCGCTGTGTTTTTAGATGAGCAGGAGCAGGTTAAACTTCCACATGCCGCGGTTGCAATGGTTGCAATTGCCGCGGTTTTTAAAAAATCCCGCCTCCCTTTATCATTAAGTGCTGTTTTTTCGTCCTGTTTCATATTTCAGGTTTAATGTTTAAAAATCTTTGGAAGGATTGTCCATCCATTCCATTATGTCTTTATTGGTTGTTTTTTGTTTTTGCGCTTTGTCAAAAACCGATTTTTCCACTTCCACCAGTTTACCATCAGCAGTAAGCATTTTTACCATTTCCGGCGGGGTATTGCTGTCTTTAGCCGGTAAGAAAAATGATAAAAACCAACGGCGGGATTTATTGTCTGGTTTTGTATGCTGTCCCATATTTTATTGATTTAGAAATTCTTGCCTTTAATGTTACAACGCAATTTTATTAAGGACCGGCGGCTGATAATATGAGCATGCTCAACGCAGCAAATGATTTATATCATATTAGCTTTAAAAAGCAACGACACTAAAAATGGAAGTGAGTAACATCACAAATAAACATGAGTTATGTCATAGTATTGTCATAGAGGTGTTGGGTACTTTTACGTCCAGTTAAAAACAATAGTTGTGTGCGGAAAATTTAATAATAGTTTAAAATGAATGTTATGAAAAAAGTTTCTTTAATCAAATCTGTTTCGGTTTTCCTGTTTGTACTGTTTATATCCGCTACTGTATTTCAATGTAAAAAAACAGGCGATTTTGCTACAAACCTGGACCGGTCTTATAAGGGTGCGGCCGACTCTACTGTATATGCTTCATTTTATGAAAGCAATACCATTACACCAGCTTCCCCCACACCTGATGTAAATGACATCATTAAATTAAGGGGGGTGCAGACCATCATACACGAGTATTGCGGTACTTCTAATTGCCATGGTGGTGCCATCAGCCCGAAGTTTGACACTTATACAGACATCATGAAATATATTGCTCCAGGCAATCCTGCAGGCAGTAAATTATGGGATTACTTAACCACCAATAATTTTGACAAGGCAATGCCGCCTGTAAATTCCAATCATGAGATGACATTTACAGACAAATCCATTATCTATAACTGGATTTTAAATGGCGCCAAAGAAAGGCCCGATTTCAAAGATTTCAGGCCTGCAGCTATTTCGCTTATAACTAATGGCTGTGCCTCTGCCAACTGCCACAACGAAGCCACCAGTACAGGTGGATGGGCAAGAAAGGGTTTGATACCAGGTATCACATCTGCAGACACCACAACATTTAAATTTACAAACCAAAGTACAGGATCAGTAACACTGTATTGCTTACTGTCTAACAACACCATCCGCGACCAGGTATGGGGAGCCTATAAAGACAGTGTAAGAAAGTTTTATGCTGATACCCTTGCCAATGCCAGTTTCAGGCCCTATAAAACTTTTTCCACACCGGTATCTGCTTCCAGCACACGTGGCCCGCTAAGCACTTATGATGATATACTGCTTGATATCAATTATCCAAAAAGTATAAGAAGCAATTCTGCCGTGGTATATACTGACCCTGTAACACTGAAACAATATTATTCAAAAGGCAATTACCTCAATGCCACCAGTTCATTGGTAAGCAGGATTGATTCAACCCTGCTGCTGGCCAATCCATTTACCACATTCCCTCCTTCACCAGCACCTGTTTTTGCAACTGCACACCAGGGTGATATGGCTTATGGCGATGGTGGTTTACGGCCAAGTGAAGTTGCCTTAATTAAAGCATGGTATTTTGGAGATCCCAATATTCCTGATGTATGGAAATATGGTTATAATAACACAGGCATATTCAAATACAGGAACTCAGGAGCCATAATCAAAAAGTAATAACAAATACACTCAATCAAAAATATTTTTTATGAAAAAAGTTATAATTCTCGCAGCGATGACCACTTCAATGTTGATGTATTTGCTGTCATCCTGCTATAAAAATAAAGAAGATGTACTTGGCCTTCCCAAAGTGTCATTCAGGGGTGATGTAGTTCCTATCATTACATCCGGCGGTTGTGGCTGCCATAATAATGGTAAAATTTCAAACGCTGTCGCCTTTTCTCATGTGGATACTATTTTTTATGATGCGATACTGGCAAGAACAGGTTTATTCAAAACATGGGTAAACGGTGGCACACACCCTGGTGGAGGTGCTATTGATTTTAATGCAACCCAAAAAAGCATTGTTAAAAAATGGATTGATGAAGGTGCACAGGATGATGGCGGTGGCTGTACTGTAACTGGTGCTATTACTTATAACGCCAATATTTCTCCCATTTATTTAACTACCTGTAAGGGTTCTACCTGCCATGCAGGTATTGCAGTGCCGCTTGATTACGGTAAAATGGTGGCCAAAAAAACCGTTTTAATGGATATGATGAACAGTAATGGCGCCAGCGGACACCCCGGCCCTGTACTGAGTTTAAGTTCCTGTACAGTTAAAATTTTCAATGCCTGGATCGCACAGGGGCAACCACAATAAGTATAAAAAATTAAGTAATGAATGTAAGTAAAATTAAAATTGATGTTATGAAAAAGATAATATTGTTCCTTATTTTTTGCCTGGGCTTTTTAGGATTTACCATTGCACAGGATGCTGCACCAGTGGCAGAAAAAGAGGCACCAAAAACAAAATTTGCAAGGGCTACTTTCAACTCCACCAAGTTGATCAATATGCAAACTACCGAAATAGTAAGCCCGGGATCCTTACAGTTTATGATATCTCACCACTTCAGCAATATATGGGATAAAGAAGGCGGTGCCAAACAGTCGCTTTCCCAGTTTTTTGGACTCAATTCGGGAGTGGCTCATACCTATTTATCATTTGATTATTCTCCAACCGCCTATATGAACCTGGGGATTGCAGCAGCAGGAAGCGGCCGTTATGAAGGCTGGGCTAAATTTAAATTACTGCGGCAGCAAACCGGTGCCAAAAACATACCTGTTTCTATAGCTTTTTACAGCGTGGCTAATGTGAATACCGTTAAAGACCCTGATATTGATTTTGCTGAAAACAGGTTTGCATTTGCCAACCAGCTGCTCGTTGCACGTAAGATAACTCCAAAATTATCTTTGGAATTAATACCCACCTGGTTACATTTTAATACAGTGCCATACGGTATCAATAACAGCAATGAAGTGTTCTCTTTGGGAATTGGCGGAAAATATAAAGTGAAAAGTAAAATGAACCTGACTTTTGAATATACCCGTCAGTTAAATATGTTTGAGAATATTATCAGTAAAAGCGGAACCATTCTCAATTATAACCCTGATTTACTTTCTGCCGGAATTGAGATCAATACAGGAGGACACCAGTTTCAGTTCTATATTGGTAATACCACTGATGCCTCCATTATTGATATGCTGGCCAGGAACAATAACAGGATCAAAAACGGCAATATAGCTTTTGGCTTTACTATCAACAGGAGCATGAGCCTGAAAAAAGAAAAAGACTAAAATATCCTTAAAACCACGGCTTTTTCGATTGCAAAAAATAACAGCCACAATGAAAACTTTAAAGGGTAACAGCAATGTTACCCTTTTTCTTTTGATGGCAGTACTGTTATACTTGTCTGCCTGCAGTCTTTGCTATGATAACTGCTTAAAAATGTAATATCCGGAAAAATTCAGGCCAGGGGCCCATCTCGTCTTTATACTGCTTGGCCATTACCCTTGTTACCTGTGCAAGGTGCGTAAGGTCGTGCGCCACCCAGGTAGCCAGCAGGTTCCGTAAAGTTACTTCACCCAATACGGGGTGCATTCCCTTTTTATCAAGGTCAGCAGTTGTTAATCCCAATGATGTGAACCAAACGATATTTTCTTTTCTTATAGTTTCAAATTCATGCAGCAATTGCTGCAGTGTTTTACCCTTACTTTCTTCATACTGTGCAAACCGGTCATACCTTTCAAATGTTTTACTGCTGCCAAATTCAAGAATCATTTTGGCCCGTACCACCCAGTCTGTTTTCTCTCCATGGATCAAATGGCCCAATACGTCATAGGGTGAAAATGTTTCCGGCCCCTCGTTATGCATCACCCAGTCATCACTTAATCCTCCAAGGAGTGATTGTAAAACAGCCGGTGTCCTTTCCAGTACTTCAACTGATTTTGCTACGCTGTATTTCATTTGCATTTCTTTGCCTGTTTTTTCTTACTGGCTTTTGCCATTTTATTGTACTCCAGTGCAAGACCTATCCAGTATTCCAGTTTCTTTTTTGTATTCAGCACACCGGCATCCACAAATACATATCCTTTCATAACCCTCCCGGTAAAGTCCATGGGTCTGCTGTCATCCCTTTCCATTATTTCATCATGCCTTGCGGGATCAAACCTTACCATTAATCTTTCCTGCTCCACCCCCACACACATTTTGCCATTCACCATAAAACAAAGACCACCAAACATGGCTTTCTCTTCCACATTTTTGTGTGTCATGCTGATCAGCTCACGCACATGATGGGCTAATTTTTCATTATATGCCATGGGTATTTTTATTGCGGCACGCTGTGCAGTGCAATCCTGTTGCCTTCGGTATCAATAAACACGGCCATATTTCCATATTCAGGGGATATCTCTGTTTTTGGCACCATTATTTTTCCTCCGGCAGCTTCCACTTTGGCTAATACATTTTGCACATCGGGGTTGGCATTCAGGTAAATTAAAGGCCCGTCGGTAACTGATGGCTTATGAAAACCGCCACTGTCAACAAGTGCCCCGCCAATCCCGTTCATCATATCATCTAATGGAAACATCCGCATTTTTATATTCGGCATTTCCATAGGTATCATGGAAATACCAAATATGGTTTCGTAAAACCGCTGTGCCCTGTTAATATCGGTTGTTGGTATTTCAAACCAACTGATAGCATTATTCATTATTTTTTCTTTTGTTAAAAATTATTGCGGCATATTTTGTTTTTGCCATTCTGCCAATACATTGATCAGGCTGTCGCTGAGGGCCGGTTTCTTATTTTTCCATGGCATAAACCTGTTGTCGCCCTGTGGTAATTTCACCCTTGCAATAACATCAGCAATATTTGCTTTTACTGCATCATAGGTATTTAAGGGTTTCTTATTACCGCCCGGGGGAAAATGGCATGGGGTACAGCTGGCCTGCATAATGGGCATTACATCTTTTGCAAAAGAAACCACTGCAGGTTTAGCAGTTGCTTTTTTACTGCTGCCGCAGTTTTCTAAGATTACGAGACCGCAAAAACAAAGTGCAACAATGAGCATTTTTTTCATGTGTATTTTATTTATTGTGAAAAATAGTATTTATTTGGTAACCGCGTTCACCATTTTTTCATATACTTCGTCATTGGCTTCCCACAACTCCACCCGGTTTCCCTCGCCATCAAGTATATGTATAAATTTACCATATTCATAAATTTCCATCTGGTCCACAATGGTTACCCCTTCTTCTTTTAATTGTTTAACCAGGGCTTCCAGGTCATGCACCCTGTAATTGATCATGTATTGCTGTGAGGCATCACCAAAATAATCGGTAGCCTTTTCAAAAGGGCTCCAGGCTGAATAGCCTTTTTTTTCCGGGTCATCGCTGTGGCGCCATTCAAAACTGCTGCCGTATTTATCCATGGCAATGCCCAGGTGCTTTGCATACCAGCCCTGCTGTGCCTCCGGGTCTTTACATTTAAAAAATATGCCGCCAATGGAAGTCACCCTTTTCATGTGTATTTTTTTTCAAATTACAATTTTAATTGTTGTTTTTGATATGAATTGTATAAACGGTTACCCCTAGCACCCTGTTGCCGGTATTTGTAAACGCAGTATATTCTATACTCTTTCCCCAATAAAGAAGCGGCAGCCTTAAAATAAGGTTGCCGCTTTTGGTACATTAGTAATACTTAGTTTTTAATAAGCTTTACAGCAGTACCATCCTTAAGGATCAAAATGTACATTCCTTTAACGAGATGGTTCATGTTAAATGGCTGCTGGTAGTTGCTCAGAATAATTTGCTGGATACGTTTCCCCCTCGTATCAGTCAAAACCGCCTGCGTATTTAATAAGGCTTTGTTACTAAAACTAAGGATGGTTATGTTATTTACAGGGTTAGGGTAAACTGTAATGCTGTTGTTCAGGTATAAATTCAACAACACTATTTGCGAATTATTGTGCCTGCCGTCTTTATCGGTTTGTTTAAGCCGGTAGTAAAGCCTGCTGTAATTTAATAAAGCAACTCCCGCGTCTGTAAAGGTATAGTTATGATCTCCCGGTGTATTAAATGCCGTAACAGTACCCACTGTTATAAAATTCCGTCCGTCGGTACTTCTTTCCACTTCAAAATTTTTGGTATTGCTTTCGTTGGCGACATTCCAGCTTAGCAGGACATCGTTTTTTGAAAGTATTGCAGAAAAATTTAACCATTGCAGCGGAAGCGCTGTTGTTTTTGTTTGTACAAAAAATCCGCTGAAGCCGGTTACATCAAAACTAACTTCCCACCTGCTTAGGATGCCATTCCATATTATGTCTGCATCATCGGGGTCAATTATTACAGGGATGCTGGAATATGTGCCGGGTAACCCGCTGCCATCACTACTGCTGCCGTGGTATTTGCCAATCCTGAGATTAGCGATACCCGCTACATCCGATTCACTGGTTGGTAAATCGATTGTACTGGCTGGATGCGCATTAAAATCATTGAAGTCTTGCTGTGTAAAATAAAGGGTAACATTACCGGTTGCAGAGGAAGTGTAGGGATTAAGAGAAACTTCATAATGGCGGGCAACAAAAGGGTCTTCTCCATAAACAGGAACGGCGGGCTCAACCCATACTTTAGCTTTAACTGTACCATTAACAGGGTTTGTACCATTGGGTGTTAGTGTTGCAATAATACGGCAACCGGCACTTGCTATAAGAGGGGTAGCCACTTGGCTATATACATTTTGTAAAACAGAATCTTGTGTATTGGCAAGCGTCATGTTTACAGGATTATAAATACTGATTGTGTTATCGGCAGGGCGGCCAACGACTAAGTAGTCATAAGTATTGTTATATGCATAATTCATTATAGCGCCACCGGATGGTGCGGTTCCTGTAACACTGTTGCAACTTGATATTATACCAGCTACGCCTGTGCTTCCATTACCCATAGTAATTGCCCCTGCATTAACTGTAGTTCCATAATCCCATCTTGGATTAGTTACAACATATTTGCTATTACTTAGAGGAATTATTGTGCCATTTCCAAAATCATTCGCAGCACTACCTACCAGAGAATTATTTGTGTTTATTTCGCCATAAACACCAGTTGTTCCATTACCCCAGGTAGCGGCTCCGGCATAATTATTCCAATATGGGCTAAGCACAACATAGCTACCATTAATTAAAGTGGTTACCTCGTATAACCCTATCGCCTCGTTCGTATTGCTGCCTACCAGAGAATTGCTGTTATTTATATAGCCTGTTATTCCGGTTGTACCATTACCAAAGGTTACAGCACCTGCCCCCTTATTCCAAGCTTGGCTTTTCACAAGATAGCTGCCATTGGTGAGGGCTACTGCTGAACTTCCTACATGGTCACTCTCTGTATTACCAACCAGTGAATTACTGCCGCTTACAACACCTGATGTACCTGTAGTACCATTACCCCAGGAAGCAGCGCCTGCATCAATTATTGATCCAATATCACAACCTGAGCAATTCACAAGATAGTTGCCATTGGTGAGGGCTACTACTGAACTTCCTACGCGGTCACTCTCTGTATTACCAACCAGTGAATTACTGCTGCTTACAACACCCGATGTGCCTATATTACCATTGCCCCAGGTAGCAGCGCCAGCATCGACTAATAATCCATTATCCCAATATGGGCTTAGTACAACATAGTTACCATTTGTAAGAATTTTAACTTCATTCCCTACATTGTCATTTGCTGAAGCACCGACCAAGGAATTATTACTGCTTACAGTACCAGCTGTACCTGTAGTACCATTGCCCCAGGTAGCAGCGCCGGCACCGGCCACAACTCCATTATGCCATTGAGGGCTTATCACTACATAGTTACCATTGGTGAGGGCTATTGTTCTATATCCAACCTTATCGTTTGTCTGGCTACCTATTATCGAATTACTACTATTTACAAAACCTGTAATACCAGTATTGCCGTTACCCCATGTTGCTGCTCCGATACTAAATACTGTTCCTCCATTATCCCAATAGTAACTATTAACCACATAGTTACCATTTGTCAATGCAGTTACACCACCTGCACTAATACGTTCACTACCATTACCAACCAGTGAATTACTGCCATTAATAATGCCCGAAATACCAACAGTGCCATTCCCCCAGGTTGCAGCTCCTGCATTATGATTCCATACTGAACTAATAACCACATAGTTACCATTTGTCAATGCAATTACACCGCCCCCACCTACTTGGTCAGAGGTTCTGCTACCAATCAGTGAATTATTTGAACTTACAATACCCGCAGTACCTGTGGTACCATTGCACCATGTAACAGCTCCAGCATTATTTAAAGATCCGTTGTGCCAACCGGGACTTTTAACCACATAGTTGCCATTTGTCAACACAATTACACCAGCCTCACCAATATTATCGCTATAAGTACTTCCAACCAGTGAATTACTACTGCTGATGGTACCTGAAATGCCTGTAATGCCATTACCCCATGTAACAGCTCCTAGACCATGTATCAGTTCGTTTTCCCAATTTGGATTTCTCACAACATAATTACCATTATTCAACATAATAATCTCAATGTGAGGGTATGAATTAGCGATATTTCCTACCAGTGAATTGTTACTGTTTACCATACCAGATATGCCGGTAATTCCACTTCCCCAGGTAACTGCTCCTGCATTTGTTGCTGTTCCATTATCCCATTTTGGGCTATTGATAACATAATTGCCATTGTTCAGCGCGGTTATTCCACCATTTCCA
>Ga0209023_10002767_pt1 | contig 21521 bp, 15 predicted proteins | sample LakOneMetagenome_FD_187468 | JGI IMG/M metagenome (GOLD analysis project Ga0209023, IMG submission 187468) | Freshwater and sediment microbial communities from Lake Erie, Canada (SPAdes) (version 2) | ecosystem: Environmental > Aquatic > Freshwater > Lentic | place: Lake Erie, Canada...
AAAATCCGTGCCACCGCCCCCAAAACTCCCTCGGCAGGCGGGTGAACGGTGGGCGGCCGCCCCGAAACCTTTCCCTCTCAGCCCAAACCAACTCCCACCAACCGGCGAGTCCCTCGGCAGAAGCCGGCCACACCAAACTCGCGACCTCCGGCCCCCAACGGGCTTCGGGCCTATTCGTCGGGGTAAGCGAGGAGAATGTGCTTCGTGCCGACCGCAGTGAACTCCCGCTCCGTCGCGTCCGTGGCGCCGGAGTCGAGGTGCTCGATGATCGTTACGTTCGTCAGCGAAACGAAGTCGAGGTCGCTCTGATTGAGGTAGTCGGAAAGCCGGCTCATGTACCCCTCGATCGGAAGGGTCAGGTCGCCGACGATCCGGTGCCGCTCCATCTCGAGCACGACGCGGATGTTCTGGTTCTCCATGGGAGGGTTGTATCCGATCCGCGGTCCGTTGTTCCCCGGCCCCGGGTTCTCGCCACCGTTCTCTCACTGCTGAGCGTCCTCGTCGCCGCACTGTCCACGGCCGCGGCCGTGGAGGCGAAGGGTCCGCCGCCGAAGATCCGGGTCGGGGGGCCGAGCTCCCCCGGCGAGAGCAAGGTTGCGATCGTCGGGAGCGAGCGCAAGCTGAACGGCAAGCGGTTCTCGGTGACAGATGCCCAAGGAAGGACGATCCTGCGCGGCAGATTGAAGAAGGCCGAGGGGCGCCCGGCTCCCTGGAGGCACGCGTTCACGGCCGACCTGAGCGCTGTCGACGACCCCGGCTCCTACCGCGTCCGGGTCGGCGGGCTCCGCTCGCGCCCATGGATCGTCCGGAGCGGCGGGTCCGAGGATGCGGTGGGTGCGATGCTCGGCTACTTCCGGGCGAACCGGGACGGCGACGAGCCCAGTCCGATCCACGACCCCTCGCACCTGAACGACGCCGTCATCCATCCGGACGCCCCGACCCATGCGGGCGAAGCGATCGACATGACCGGGGGCTGGATGGACGCCGGCGACATGATCCACTTCACGCAGACGACGGCCTTCGCGACCGCGATGCTCGAGGCGAGTGCCCGGCTCGACCCGACGTCCGCCGCAGCGCTCGAGGAGGAGGCCGACGTCGGGGTCCGTTGGCTCGTCAAGGCGCATCCGGCCCCCGGCCTGTTCATCGCTCAGGTCGGCGACGAGCGCGATCACGACCACGGCTTCCGCGACCCGGCGGGCGACGACGGCAGCTCCCGTCCCGGCATCGGAACCCGCTTCGCCTACCCGGAGATCGGCGGCGACCTCGGCGGCAAGTCGGCCGCCGCGCTGGCGCTCGCCTACATTCGAACCGGTCAGCCATCACTCCTCGCGGCCGCGCGCGACTGGTACGCGGCCGGCCTCGAGGCCGGCCGCCCGGCGCGACCGCTGAAGCGGGCCGGCTACCCGAGCTACGCCGCCAACTTCTACGCGGCCCGCAACTGGAAGGACTCGATGGCCTCAGGCGCTGCCGAGCTCTTCCGAGCCACGTGCGAGGCGGGCGATTGCGAGACCTCCTACGAGGACGACTTCCGCGACTTCCTCGGCGACTCACGCCAGACCGGCCCGTACGCGGCGATGGGCGCCGTCGACGACTTCGCGTCGTTCGGCGAGGCCGAGGTCTGCGGAGCGTTCGGCGGCGACATCTCGGATTTCCGGGACTCGACCCGGAAGCTCGCCTGCGGACTGCTCGCCGAGAACGGCCGCATCGCCTCCCGGCAGGCGGCGTCGAACGCTTTCGGAATGCCGGGCTACTTCAGCTGGGGGACCACGGCCCAGAACGGCGCCGCCGGGGCGCTCGCCGCACTCTCGACCGCCGCGCCGTCGGGAGCTCCGAAGGACGGCTGCCGGGTCGCCGCCGGCGCACGCGACTACATGCTCGGCCGCAATCCCTTCGGGGCGAGCATGATCGTCGGCTACGGGCCGAACGCGCCGGTTCACCCCCATCACTGGGGATCGGTCTTCGGCACGGGCATTCCGGCCGGAGCCGTCGTCGGCGGTCCCGCTCCTCGGTCGGAGGTGCGCGGGCAGGGCTTCAAGGCCTCCAGCCCGTTTGACAGCGGCTTCGCCACGTACGAGGATCGGCGCGTGGACTACGTCACGTCCGAGCCGGCGATCGACTACACCGCCGCGTCGATCCTTCTGATCGCCGCGACCGAGGCCCGCTGCTGATGGTCGCGTCCTACGAGGAGGCCTGCGCGCAGCACAGCTGGGACGTCCCCGAGCGGTACAACATCGCCGCCGACGTCTGCGACAAGCACGACCCCGACGCACCGGCGATGCTCTGGGAACGCCACGACGGGGCCACCCGCGAGCTCAACTGGGGTGAGCTCCAGGCGCTGTCCAACCAGGCCGCTCACGTCCTGCGCGAGCACGGCGTGGAGAAGGGGGACCGGGTCGCGGTCGTCCTGCCGCCGACGCCCGAGACGGCTGCCGTGTTCTTCGGCACGTGGAAGCTGGGCGCGATCCTGCTCTCGATGTCGGTCCTCTACGGCGACGACGGGATCCGCCACCGCCTCGGCGACTCGGAGCCCAGGATTCTCGTGACGGACGCCGCCAACGCCGCCCGCTTCGACCCCGATCTCGTCGGCGAGATCCTGGTCCTCGACGAGGATCTCCTCGCCGGCGCCCCCACGGACCACATTTGCGAGGACACCTCCGCCGACGACCCGGCGCAGCTCTACTACACGTCGGGCACCACGGGCAAGGCGAAGGGCATCGTCCACGCCCACCGCTACATCCTCGCCCACGAGGAGTTCACCTATTGCCACGACATCCAGCCGGGCGAGCTCTTCCACGGCATGGGGGAGTGGGCCTGGGCCGCCGGGATCAGCCCGCTGCTCGGCCCGTGGCGGCTCGGCGCCGTCCAGTGCGTCTATCAGCGCGAGGGCGGATTCGAGCCGGCGAAGCAGCTCGACTTCCTCTCCCGCAACGAGGTCACGAACGTCTTCACCACCCCGACCGCGATGCGGGCGATGATGGCCATCGAGGGAGCGGGGGAGAGGTACCCGCAGAAGTTCCGGATCGTCTGCAGCGCCGGGGAGCCGCTCAACCCCGAGGCGATCCGCTGGTTCCGCGAGCAGTACGGGCTCACGGTCCTCGACTACTACGGCCTGACCGAGTCGTACCCGCTCTGCGCGAACTTCCCGTTCATGGAGGTCCGCGAGGGCTCGATGGGCAGGACGATGCCCGGCTGGGACGTGCAGATCCTCGACGAGGACGAGAGCCCGGTCCCGCAGGGCGAGCGCGGTGAGATCTGCCTGCGGGCGCGCTCGAACCCGCATTACCCGCTCGGCTACTGGCGGATGCCGGAGGCCAGTGAGGAGACGTTCGGCGGGGACTGGTTCCACTCCAAGGACGCCGCGACGATGGACGAGGACGGATACGTCTGGTACGCAGGCCGCGCCGACGACGTGATCATCGCCGCCGGTTATCGGATCGGCCCCTTCGAGGTCGAGTCCGCGTGCCTCGAGCACGAGGCGGTGGCCGAGGCCGCGGCCGTCGCCTCGCCGGACGAGGTGAAGGGGAACGTCGTCAAGGCGTTCATCGTCCTCGCCGAGGGCCACGAGCCGTCCGACGAGCTCGCGTCCGACATCAAGACGCACGTCCGCGGACGGCTCAGCGCCTACGCCTACCCCCGCAGGGTCGAGTTCGTGGACGAGCTGCCGAAGACGCTGACCGGCAAGATCCGCCGGATCGAACTGCGCGAGCGCGAACTCGACCGTTAGGGCTGCTTGACGACCTTCGGCGGGGTCCAGTTGCCGTTCAGGACCCGCTTGCTCGGCCCGTACAGCCGCATGTTGAGACGGAACGCCCCGGCCGGCGACGGCAACCAGTTGACGTCGGGATCGTTCGGGTCGTCGTGGGAGATCGCGACGACAACCGAGCCGTCGGGCTCCTTGACCAGCGGCGGATGGCTCGGCCCGAGCGAGTAGCGGTCGATCGGGTTGTCGACCAGGTAGCCGTCGAAGTCGTACATCGTCAGCGACCAGAAGTACTTCGCCGGCGGCAGGTCGTCCGCCGGGAACGTCATCTCGTAGTCGTTGGCTCCGTTCAGGAGGTTGCCGTCGGAGTCGGCGAGGGCGGCCGGGTAGACGGCCTCCTCGGGCGTGTTCGCGCCGATGCCGACGACGGCGATCTTCGCGCGCAACAGGTAGTCGGTGCCGAACGCGCCGATGGCCGAGTCGGCGAAAACCCAGCCCTTGGCGTCGATCGACTGCTGGAGGAAGCCGACCTTCGAGGCGAGCGGAAGGGCGGCGGCCTCCGCCGTGACCCCGTCGTAGAGGGCGTCGATCACGTCCTGGGAGAGCCCGGCGTCCTCGGGTGAGAGGCCCGGGCCGACGCCGAGCGGCGCCAGCTGGTCGAGCAGCGGCTGGTCGCGCTTCGGGGCCGGGTTGTTCACCATCGCGCGATTCAGTTGCGCGATGAACTCCTCGCCCTGGGTCGGCGTCGGGTACTGCGACGGTTCGCCCTTGCCCCGATGGCAGTCGGCCGGCAGCTTGAACTTCTCGCCGTTCGCCTTGGTCAGCTTGTAGCGCTTCTCGATGTCGTAGGCCTTCGCCTGGTCCGCCTCGTCGCCGGCGAGCGTCCGGCCGATCACCCAGACCCGCCGGTACTTCGACTTGATGATCGGATTGCCGAGCTTCTTCGCCTTTGCGGCCTTGCCGTCGTCGGTCCAGCGGATCGTGAACCGGCCGGCGTCCTGGCCCGTCGTCCGGGTGCCGACGTAGCCGATCACGTTCGTCCAGGGGTCGACGAGCTCGAAGTCGAAGAAGCGGTTGCCCATGTCGGGGTGCTTGAGCACGATCGGCCCCTTCTTGAGGTCGATCTGGGCGAGTGAGTAGAGCGTGTCGGTGTTCGGGGCGACCACCGTGACGTCGTCGGGCGTCGCGAACTTGGAGGCGTTGGCGAACTGGTTGATCGGGGCATTGCCGCGGCCGTCGGGGCAGGGGACGCTCGTCATCTCGTGACGGATGCGAAGCATGTCCAACAGCGGGAAGCCGTAGTCGTAGGCCTGCTTGCCGAGCTCGGCGGCCTGCTCGGGGGTCGGAGCGGACTGGCCGGCCTGAGCAGCGGTGGGGATCGCGAAGCACCCGAGCGCGGCGGCAAGGGCGACGGTACGGCGGGCGAGCTGGGTCACGGTGTCACCTTCACTGTCGGGGGCGGCGACCAGTCGCCGTTCTGCGCCGCCTTGCTGGGCCCGTATAGGCGGAGGTTGAGGCGGAAGCCGGCATTCGGAGTGGGCAGCCAATTGACGTCGTCCTCCGTGGGTTCGTCCTGTTGCAGGGCGATCACGATCGAGCCGTCCGGCTGCTTCAGCAGCGGCGGGTGGCTCGGCCCGAGCGAGTAGCGGTCGATCGGGTTAGGCGCCAGGTAGCCGTTGCTGTCGTAGACGGTGAGCGACCAGAAGTACCTGGCCGGCGGCTCCTCGCCGGGAGCGAAGGTGATCCGGTAGTCGTTCGCGCCGTTGAGCAGGCCGCCGGTCGAGTCCGTGAGCCCCGTCGGGTAGATCGCCTCGTCGGGCGTGTTGGCACCGAGCCCGATCACGGCGAGCTGGGCGCGGAAGTCGTAGTCGGTCCCGTAGTCGCCGATGTTGCTCGCGGGAAGCAGCCACCCGCCGGCGGCGATCGACTGCTGAAGGGCGTCGATCCGGGTCGCGGTCGGGAACGAGGCCGCCTCGGCCGTCACCGAGGAGTAGAGGGCGTCGATCACGTCCTGGGGGAGCCCGGCGTCCTCGGGCGAGAGGCCGGGGCCGACGCCCAGCGGCGCCAGCTGGTCGAGCAGCGGCTGGTCGCGCTTCGGGGGCGGGTTGGAGGCGAGCTTGCGGTTGAGCTTCGCGATGAAGGACTTGCCGTCGGTCGGGACGGGGAAGTCGCCGGGCTCGCCCGGGTCGCAGTTCTTCGGAAAGGTCTTCGGGTCGCGGTTCAGACGCGCCAGCCCGTACTTCTTCATCTGCTTGTAGGCGGCCTTCTGGTCGGCCTCGTCGGTCGCGAGCGTCCGGCCGATCACCCAGACCCGCCGGTACTTGGACTTGATCACCGGCATGCCCTTGGGAATGCCGCGCTTCCCGCTCGCGGGCTTCCCCCTCCAGCTGATCGCGAACTTCCCGGCCTTCGAACCGGTCGCTCGGGTGCCGATGAAATCGATCACGTTCGTGTAGGGATCGAGCAGCTCGAAGCTGAAGTAGCGGTCGCCCATGTCCGGGTGGCTGAGCACGATCGGCCCACGGCCGAGATCGAGATGGGCGATCGAGTACAGCGTGTCGGTGTTCGGGGCGACGACGGTGCGGTCGTCGGGGCTCGGGAACTGCTTGGCGTTCGAGAACGTGTTCACCGGTGAGTTGCCCCGGCCGTCGGGGCAGGCGACGCTGGTCTGCTCCTTGCGAACCCGGGAGAACTCGAGCAGCGGCAGGCCGTACCGGTACGCCTGCTTGCCGAGCGCCGTTGCCTCCTGGGGCGTCGTCGAGGGTGTGCCGGCATGGGCTGTGGCCGCACCGCCCGCCGCGACCGCCAGGACCGCAAGCGGCCCGGCGACGGCGATCTTCAACCGTGCCCGCAACTCAGTTCCCGTCGCGGAGGGTGATGATCCCGCCGATCACGCCGAGGTATGCGGTGCCGTCCGGACCCAGCGCGAGCCCGGCGTAGTTGTTGTTGTAGACGAGGCCCGAGCCGGCGTACTTGGTCCACTTGGTCTTACCGGTGCGGAAATCGATGGCGGTCCAGAAGTAACCCTGGTTGGTCGGATCCTCGGGGCGCTGGTAGGTGTAGATCAGGCCCGTCTTCGTGGACATCTTCGGCACTACCGTCGGCGAGCGGACGTCGTGATTCGTCCACTTCTTCGTGCAGCCCTTGCCGTCCTTGTCGATGTCGATCCGTGCGAAACCCGGCTCGGTGACGGCGCCCGAATCGACTCCGAACGGGTCCTGGTAGCCGTAGTTGTTCTCGACCACCAGGGAGCGCTTCGATGCGATCAGGGAGTTCTCGGTCGCACTCGCACCCTGCTTGAACACCGGGACCTTGCAGACGACCCGCTTCTGGTTCTTCTTCAGGTTCGTCTTGCTGCGATAAACGACCACGTTCATCGGGTCGGCGTTGTCGGTGATCGCGACGTAACCGCCGTCGAGGTTCGTCGGCGTCGTCCCGGAGCCGGCGTCGACCTGGCTCGGCTTGACGATTCCCGAGTTCGGGTACTTCTTCTGCCAGACGATCTTCGGCTTGTCGTTCTTGTTCGCCTTCAGCTTGTACATCCGCTTGTTGGAGACGATGTAGACGCCGTCGGAAGCGACCGAGAAGGAGTTCTCGATCTCCTCGTCGTCGTCGAGCTGGAGCATCTTGATGTCGCCGGTCTTGCGGTCGAGCGTGCCGATCTTCGCGTTCGCCTTCGAAACGAACCAGATCCGGCCGTCGTAGTCGGGAAGGGCCGAGGTGATCCGCTCGGTGTCCGCATCGAGGACGCCGGTCAGGTCGTAATCGCGTTCGATCGTGAGCGTGTCGCCGTCGTCGCCCTCGCCGATCCGGAAGATGTGGTCGGTCTTCGTGGCGGCCCAGATCTTGTCGTTCTGGTCGAGGAAGAAGTAGCCGCCGCCGGTGAAGTTCTGGTAGGCGGGTGTGTTCGGCGGGTTGGTCGCCGTCGGCATATCGAGAGTGTCGATCGGTTCCAGCGTGTCCGGGTCGATCAGGCGGATCTGCGGCGGGAAGGGGATCGAGGGACAGCTGGTCAGGATGCGCCCCTGCGAGTCGAACGTGATCGAGCCGCACAGCGAGGACGGGTAGGTGTAGCTGTCGGTCTGGAGGTCGTTGCCGAGCGGGCCCATGCGGTTGTAGGCGTCCGTCATCCACGTGTCGTTGTGGATGTTGGAGTTCGGGTTGTTCGTCATGAACGGGTTCTGCTCGGGCTTCGTCGGGTTCTTGATCGGGTTCTTGACCGCGGCGCTGCCGGTCGAGGTCGGAATCGACGGCGTCCCGGTGTCGGGGATCGGCGCGGCCTGGGCCGACGTCGCAATCAGGAAGGTGGCGGCGATCGACGCGCAGACGATCGAAATGAAGGACTTCGGACCCATGGCTGACATGCTCTCCTCGATTCCCCGGTCGGGGGTTGCTCCTACTCGCTTATTGATATTACGTCAGTAAGCAGGGCGCGTGCGCCGGTTGTGAACGAGTCGATTTCCGCCCCCGGCGTGGTGCCGCCCGCCCGCATGTAGACGCAGGCTGCGCGCCGGGAGGTGGAGATCCCCCAGCCGGACCGGGCGACGGCATCGCGGACCGCGGGCGGGAGGGTCTCTCCGGCGCCCGGCACGCCGACGTCGTCGGGGTCGAACCAGCTCACCGGCAGGTCCCGATCACTGGGGATCGCGAGGGCGACGTACTCGCGTTCCATGTCGACCTCGCTGGAGTAGGTGAGCCAGGCGATGCTGCCCTCCCCGGCACCGCCGGGCAGGGGTCCAGTCGCGACACCGGTCGCCGCGCCCGGCATCGCGAGCCCGATGTAGCGGGCGTGGAAGTCGGCCGGCGATTCGGTTCGCATCCCGCGGGCCTCGGCGAACGTGGCGATCCCGTCGTCCTCGGCGCCGATGCGCGCCGCCCAGAGGATGGTCTTGACGATCCTGCCGTGCCTGGGCGCGTTGGCCCAGTCGGCGTAGGCGGCTGCGCTGTCGACCTCTGCGGCCCGGCCGAGGCGATCGGCCTCCTCCAGGACCTCGTCGCGGATGCGGGAGGAGACGAGGCCGCCCGTCTCGAGCAGGAGGTCGAGCGCCGCCGTGTCGAGCTCGCCGGTCAACGATCCGGGCTGGCCCCGCCATTGCGGCGTCTCGCAGGTGAGCACGCCGAGGTCCAGCTTGAATCCGAAGTCGACCGGCGTCGTGTGCGCGAGCCAGTCGACGAACTTCGGCGAGAAGAGCTGGTAGATCCAGACCTGCGCCTGGCCGGGGGCAACCTCGACCTCGAACCGGCGGTCCAGCTCGGCGCTCTCGAATCGCTGCGACTGCCTCTTGCGACCGTCCCCGCCCCAGTAGTACATGCCGCTCATCAGCTCGTCGGGCCGGCAGCAGAGCATCGGCACGTAGCCGACGCTCTCGGGGATCCGGCTGACCAGGATCGTGTGCTGGCCCTTGACCTCGACCCCCATCGTCGTCCCGAACGTCGCCTGGTGCCGCAGCCGGCCGATCGCTCCACCGGGGAGCTCGCCCGCCAGCGACCAGATCGCGTGCTTGACCGGCCCCGGCTGTTGCGCGGCGGGGACGTAACCCGGCCACGGCTGCTCCTCGCGCAATACGAGCCCCCGGGCCTCGGCGTACTCGCGCAGCGCCGCCTCGGTTCGGTTCAGCCCCTCGCGCGCCTCGGACTCGTCGCCGAAGAGCGCCATCGCGCGTCAGGCGGAGGTGGGGGGAGAGGTGGTGGCGGTGCCGCTCTCCGCCTTGCGGATCGGCGGTTCGAGGAAGCGGCCGATCAGCGGCACGCTGATGAAGCCCTCGATGCTGGCGTAGAGAGTCGCGACCTTGAGCAGGTCGCCCGGGTCGTCGATGACGATCGACCGAGGCAGCCATTCGGGCTCGAACTTCTCGTTGAAGTCGCGGAGAGACTGGATCTGGAAGAACGGGTTGAGCGCCTTCGCGACCCGCCGTTGGAGGCGCCCACCGATGCCCATCCCCTCGGCATCGTCGAGCAGCCTGCCCCATGCGGCGAAGTTCAGGGAGAGGCGCTCGACGCCGCTCGCCCCGAGGCTGAGCGCCGCGTTGGCGATCAGGAACTCGGTCAGGCCGTTGGCCGAATCCGGGCGGCGCCGCATCAGATCGAGCGAGTAGCCGGGGTCGTCCCCGTAACAGGGGACGAAACGAAGGAAGCCCGCCACCCGGCCTTCGCCCGAGCCCTCGCCGGCCGGGCGCTCGCGGGCGATCGCCAGGACGAAGTCCTCCTCGGTGCCCTCGACGTCCTGGCCCAACTCCATCGTGAAGCCGCGTTCCTCAGCGCCGTCGCGCCACTCGTCGCTGATCACGTTGAGCTCCTCGATCAGCGCTTCGGAGGCCTCCGTCTCGCGGATCAGGTCGAAGGTATGGCCCTTGTCGACCCGGTTGACCGCCTCGCGGACCGCCTTCATCCCGCCGCCCTCGAGGCTGAAGTCGCGGCAGTGAAGGATCGCCTCGTCGCCGAGGTAAAGGGAGTGCATGCCGCGGTCGCGGTAGACGGGGGTCGCGTCCTCGCGCACGGCCAGGAAGGCGACGCCCCAGCCCTCCTCGTCGCAGAAGGCGAGGAACTCGTCGAGCACCTCGCCGAGGTCCTCGGGCGGGCCGATCGGGTCGGCGGCGACCATTGCGTATCCGCGGACGTACGCGTAGGCGATCACCGAGCGGCCGTCGGCGGAGAAGAAATAGCTCTTGTCGCGACGCAGGGCGAAGTAGGCGAGCGTGTCGGACCCGTACGTACGAACGATCTCGCGGGCCCGGTCGCGCGCCGCCCGTTCGGGCTCGCGATCGCGGACGAGCGGCCTGAAGACGAGGTAGAGGAAGGCGAGCAGGCCGGCGATGCCGAGCACGAGCAACGCGTCGCTGAAGAAGTCGGCGAAGATCCTGTGCTCGAAGGAGTAGGGACCGTCCTGCCCGATCAGCCCGCCGTAGGACGCCTCGACCATGCCGCCGAAGCTCAGGTCCGGCGTGACGAACTCCCGCTGCGTCAGCAGGGAGACGAACCCGAACACGCCGACGACGAGCAGGAAGAAGGGGACGAACAGGATCGCCTGCTTGAGCGAGCTGGCGTCGCCGTGCGCCCGGAACTCGGTCCGGTAGGAGGCGAGCGCGACGAGCATCCCGACGTCGAGCGCGGCCGCGAGCGGATCCGGCCCCTTGACCAGGTGGACGAGCGCGGCGACGGCGAACAGGGCCATCGCCAGCACCCAGGCACGGCGTTTGCGCCGCGCGAGCTGGACGGCCACGGTGATCAGCCCGAGTCCGAGGACCGCGGAGACGATGAACAGGTAGGAGCGGTCGGTCCTGCTGAGCAGGTCGCCGAACCCGAAGGAGACGTGCACCCAGGGCAGCGTCGGCAGGAGCGACGTCAGCCCGAGCAGTGCCGTCAGCCAGGCGAGGACGCGAGGCGCGTTCGAGCGCTCCCCGACCCAGCGCGTCGGAGTCCGGATCGGTTCCGGCGCGGGGGCCTCGGGCGCATCGTCCTGCGCGAGGTCGAGGTCGAGCTTGGCCGGCGGCGCATCCTTGGCCTCACCGCCCTCGGGGCGGAGCGTGGGGAAGAGGATGACGTCGCGAATCGTGTCGACGCCGGTGACGAGCATGACCAGCCGGTCCATCCCGATTCCCAGCCCGCCGGTCGGCGGCAGGCCGTATTCGAGGGCCTCCACGTACTCGTCGTCGACGGGCTCGGCCTCCTCGTCTCCGCCGGCCTGGAGCTTCGCCTCCGATTGGAAGCGCTGGGCCTGGTCGATCGGGTCGTTGAGCTCGGAGTAGGCGTTGGCGAGCTCTCGGGCGGCGACGACGAGCTCGAAGCGCTCGGTCAGGGTGGGATCGTCGCGGTGCGCCCGGGCCAGCGGGGAGACCTCGCGCGGGTGGTCCATGACGAACGTCGGCTCGATCAGCTTCGCCTCGCAGGTCTCGTCGTAGACCTCGGCCATGATCTTGCCAGCGCCCCAGACGTCGAGCCATTCGACGCCGAAGCGGTCGGCGATCGACCGGGCCTCGTCGATGAGCATCGACGGATGCATCTTCACCCCGGCGTTCTCCTCGATCAGCTCGGCCATCGACGCGCGCCGGTAGGGCGGCTTCATGTCGAGCTCGCGGCCGTCGACGTTGATCTTCGTGTGACCGTTGGCGGCCATGCAGGACGCCTCGATGATCGACTCGGTGAGCTCCATCATGTCGTGGTAGTCGCCGAACGCCTGGTAGGCCTCGAGCATCGTGAACTCGGGGTTGTGGCGGGTGTCGAGCCCCTCGTTGCGGAAGACCCGGCTGACCTCGAAGACCCGGTTCATCCCGCCGACGATCAGCCGCTTCAACGGCAACTCGAGGGCGATCCGCAGGAACATGTCGATGTCGAGGGCGTTGTGGTGGGTGATGAACGGCCGCGCCGCCGCGCCGCCGGCCTGGCTGAGCAGCACGGGCGTTTCGACTTCGCGGAAGCCGCGTTCGAGCAGCACGTCGCGGGTCGCGGAGATGACGGTGGAGCGCTTCTCGAAGATCTCCCGCGAGTCGTCGTCGACGATCAGGTCGAGGTAACGGCGCCGGTACCGGGCCTCCGGGTCGGTGAGCCCGTGTCGCATGTCCGGCAGGGGGCGGAGCGCCTTCGACAGCAGCTGGAACTTCTCGATTCGGACCGAGAGCTCACCGCGGCGGCTCGTCACGACGATCCCCTCGGCCCCGATCCAGTCGCCGAGGTCGAGAGCGTTCAGGTCGTGCAGGGTGTCCTCGCCGAGTTCGTCCCGGGTGGCGATCAGCTGGATCTTCGCCGTCTCGTCGCGGAGGTCGATGAAGTCGAGGCCGCCGTGACGGCGGAGGGCGACGATGCGTCCGGCGATCGCCACGCGCTCGCCGGAGTCCGCGCCCGGGCCGAGTTCGTCGAAGCGCTCGTGGATCTCGGCGGCGGTGTGATCGCGGTCGAAGCGGACCGGGTACGGCTCGACGCCGCGCTCTCGCATCGCGTCGAGCTTGGCGAGCCGGTGGGCCCGCTCCTCCTGCAGGAATCGAGAGCCCTCGGCCCCCTCCGTCTCCCCGCTCTGGTCCTCGTCCGCAGCCAAGGTTTCCTTCCCTCCGCCTTCCAACGTTTGCGCGCCGCACTCTGACAGGATTCGGAAATGGCCGCGGGGAATATCGACGCCGTAATCGCGCAGGCCAAGCGAGACCGCAAGCGGCTCGATTCGGCGGCCATCGGGCCGTTCTCCCTGACCGCGATCGGGATCGCCAGCGTCGTCGGGGCCGGCATCTTCGTGACGATCGGCGAGGCGTCCGCGGAATACGCGGGGCCGGCGGTGATCTTCTCCTTCATCCTGGCGGGCCTCGCGGCCGGCGTAACCGCCCTCTGTTACGCCGAGCTGGCGGCGATGGTCCCGGCCGCCGGGTCGACCTACTCCTACGCCTACGCGGTGTTCGGCTCGTTCCTCGCCTGGTTCATCGGCTGGGACCTGCTCCTCGAGTACCTGTTCGCCGCCTCGACGGTCGCCGTCGGATGGTCGGGCTACTTCGTCAGCTTCCTCGGCAGCATCGGCGTCTCGGTCCCCCACGATCTGGTCACCCCGCCGTTCGGGGACGACACGGGGATCCTCAACCTCCCGGCGCTCGCGATCGTGTTCGCGACCTGCGGGTTGCTCTACGTCGGCACCCGCGAGTCGACGAAGGCCAACAACGCGATGGTCGCCCTCAAGCTCACCGTCCTCGTGCTCTTCATCGGCGTCGGGGTCTTCTACATCTCGAAGGCGAACTGGGAGCCGTTCGTGCCTCACAACACCGGCGGCTTCGGCGACTACGGGCTGACCGGCATCCTGCGGGCGGCGGGCGTCGTCTTCTTCGCCTACGTGGGCTTCGACGCCGTCTCGACCGCGGCCGCCGAGACCCGCAAACCGCAGCGCACGATCCCGATCGGACTGCTCGCGACGGTGATCATCTCGACGATCCTCTACGTGCTGATCGGCGGCGTCATGACCGGGATGGTCCCGTTCAAGCAGCTCAACGTCGCCGACCCGCTGGCGCTCGCGGTCCGGGATGCGGGCAGCTCGCTCGACTGGCTCGAGTCGGCCGTCTCGGCGGCGGCGGTCATCGGCCTCGCCGCCACCGTGCTCGTCACCTTCTACGGGCAGACGCGCATCTTCATGCGGATGTCGTCGGACGGGATGCTCCCCGATCGCCTCGGCGTCGTCGGCGAGCGCTTCCAGACGCCCGGTGCCGCGACGATGCTGTGCGCGGTCGCCGGCGCGGCGGTCGCAGCGCTGCTGCCGATCGACATCCTCGGCGACCTGGTCTCGATCGGCACCCTGCTCTCGTTCACCATCGTCTGCGCGGGAGTGCTGGTCCTGCGCCGGACGCGCCCGGATCTCGAGCGCCCGTTCCGGGTCAAGGCCGTGTGGCTGGTCGCGCCGCTCGGCATCGTCTTCGCGGTCGCCCTGATGGCCACCCTCCCGGTGACGACCTGGATCAGGCTCGGAGTCTGGCTCGCCATCGGCCTGGTCATCTACTTCACCTACGCCCGTCGCCGCACGACCGAGCGGATGGGCCGCCTGCGAGAAGCGGAGCCTTACTCGGAGCCAGTCACCTAGACTCGCTCCCGCAGGGAGCCGCTCAGGGGGCGGCGTGAGAAAAGGCAGGGAAAACATGGGTCGGATCAGACCTGGATCGACGTCCGTCGTCGTCGCGGTGCTCGCGGCGATCGCAATCTCGGCGACATTCGCCGGCTCGGCCGCGGCAGCGGTCGGCAAATACGTCTCGCTCGGCGACTCCTATACGGCGGGGCCGCTGGTCCTGACGCCGACCGGAACGCCGATCGACTGCGCGCGCTCCGACCACAACTACCCGTCGCTCGTCGCCCAGGGCCTCGGCGTCGGGCAATTCGTCGACGTCAGCTGCAGCAGCGCCGAGACGAAGCACATGACCGAGCCGCAGACGGGTCTGCCGCTCGGCGGGACGAACCCGCCGCAGTTCGACGGCCTCACGGCCGACACCGATCTCGTCACCGTCGGGATCGGCGGCAACGACGCCGGCCTGGTCGGCGTCGCCGAGGAGTGCGCGCAGTTGGGCCTGCTCGCGCCGACGGGAACCGCCTGCCGCGACCACTACGCGCCCGGCGGGGTGGACTCGGTCGAGGCGAAGATCGAGGAGGCGAGGCCGCGGATCGACGCAGTGCTGCAGGGAATCCACGACCGCAGCCCGCACGCCCGCGTCGCGATCGTCGGCTACCCGAACGTGCTCCCGATCGACGGCACCAACTGCTACCCGATGGTCCCGCTCAGCCCCGACGACGTCGCCTACATCGACGCGCTGATCAAGCGCATCAACAAGATGATCGAGACGGAAGCGGGCAAGAACGATGCCGAGTTCGTCGACACCTACGACGACAGCATCGGCCACGACGTCTGCAAGCTGCCTCCGAACCGCTGGTTCGAGGGCCTCGTGCCGACCGAGCCGGCGTTCCCGCTCCATCCGAACGCGAAGGGCGAGGCGAGCATGTCCCGGTCCGTGCTCAAGGTGCTGTCGAAGCCGCCTCCACCGAAGAGCGGGCCGGTCCTGACCCGACTGCGCGTCAAGCCTCGCCGTGTCGACGGCGGCCGCGCGAAGGTCTCCTTCCGGCTCGATCGCGACGCGCGGGTCCGCGTTGTCCGCAAACGACGCGACGGCGGCAGGACCGTCCGTTTGAGCGGCGCGAGCGGGCCGGCGGCCGCGGGCGTGACGAAGGTGAAGATCCCGGCCTCGAAGCTGGGAGGGCGGGGTCGCTGGCGGCTGATCGCACAGCCGAGGGCGGACGGCGTGAAGGGGAAGAAATCCCGCGCGCGCTACCGGGTGGCCGGCTCGGGCTGAGGGGCCTTGGCCAGGGCGGTCCCCGACCCGGGTTTGCTCGCGACCTGACCCTCGCTCGTCTGGGCGAGGATCGCCATCCCGATCAGCGTGGCCGCCAGCGCGCCGACCGTGGCGATCACGCCGGCGGTCGTCTCGTGCAGCGACTCCTGAAGCAGCGTCGTCGCGATGATCACGCTGACGATCGGGTCCATCGCCATCGAGGCGGCGAGAGCGGGGGCGAGGACGCCCGTGGTCAGTGCCATCTGGTTCGTGGTCATCGAGATGTAGCCGACGATGATCAGCGCGTACAGGTGCCAGTCGACGAGGACGCCGAACAGGTTGTCGCTGATCTCGTCGCCGACCGCCTTCGTCAGCGCGGCGGAGATCCCGAACAGGATCCCGGTGAGGATCCCGAGGAGGGTCGCCTTGATCGACGGCCGGGCCTTCAGCGAGGCGAGGAACAGGGGAATGCAGACGCCGGCGCTGATCGCGCCGAGCACGAGCCACTCGCTCACCGGGGCGTCGTCGCGCCCGCCGCTCGGGTTCGCGATCGTCAGGAAGGCGATCAGGGAGACCGTGACGAGGATCGCCGCGGCGATGTCGTTGCGGCGGATCCGCTGGTTCGTCAGCCGGTGGCCCAGTGGCAGGGCGAAGATCATCGAGGTGGCCAGGATCGGCTGCACGACGGCGAGCCGGCCGATCGTCAGCGCGACCGCCTGGCCGGCGAAGCCGATTCCGTCGGCCACGATCCCGGCGATCCAGACGGGGTGCTTCGCCATCCGGATCAACAGGCCCGAGCTCGAGCCCTCCGACTCCTCCGGCTGATCGAGCCCGGCCTTCTGCTGGAGAACCGATCCGAGGGCGAACAGAAGCGCTGCGGCGAGCGCGATCCCTACGGCCACGTCAGGAGCTCGTCAGCGTTTCCGGCTTGACGACCTTCTCTTCGCCCTTGTAGCGCTCCCGGGAGCGGGCCATCTTCTTCTCGTCGTAACGCTTGGTGGCCCAGGAGGAGTTCGGCTTGGCGAGCCGGCTCGCACCGATGATCGCGATCGGGAACGCGTAGATGCCGACGACGCCCCACATCAGCTTGCCCTTCATGAAGCAGATCACGACCCACGTCCAGGCGAACGCCAGCGCGACGACGAAGCCGGCGATGCTTCCAACCGAACCGTTGACGTCTTCAAGCGAGACCGGATAGACGCCCAGGACCAGGAAGCCGACGACGATCGAGAAGACGATCACCGCGTCGATCGACTGGCGGCCCTGCTCCGACCAGTAGACGTCGTCGAGGTGCAGCCAGAGCGCGAACTCGTCGAGCGTCAACGCGGCGCCGATGCCGAAGACGATCGCCGTCACCTCCAGCGGCGGCTCGACCGCGACGGCCAGCAGGCCGCTGACCAGCAGCAGGACGATCCCCCAGACGAGGTGATGGATGTGAGTGTCGCCGGCCTCGATGTTCCCCAGCCACGGGAACCGGTCGGAGCGGATCGAGTGAGTGATGAAGCGGGTGATCCCGAAGGTGGCGCCGAACGAGATCAGCAGGAGCAGCGCGGGCAGATCCCCCGTGTCGACGATCTCCGTGTTGAAGCTGGACCTGAGGCTGGCGAGCTGGACGAGCACGCAGGGGTTTCTACTTCAATCCGGCTGGCGATGGGCGCGGCTGGTTTCGAACCAGCGACCTTCCGCGTGTGAGGCGGACGCTCTCCCACTGAGCTACGCGCCCTCGGGCCGGGAGATTCTAGGGTGGATGTCATGAGCGAGCGCGAGAAGATGCTGGCCGGCGGCCCCTACGACCCGCTCGACGCCGATCTGGCGGCCGGACGGGCTGCCGCCGTCGCGACGCTGATCGCCTTCAACAACGAGCCGGACGAGGTCCGGCGGATGGAGATCCTCGGCGAGATCCTCGGCTCGGTCGGTCCCGATTGCGAGATCAATCCCACCTTCTATTGCGACTACGGCACGCACATCCACCTCGGCGCCGACGTCTTCGTGAACTCCGGATGCGTGTTCCTCGACTGCGCCGAGATCCGGGTCGGAGATCATTCGCAGTTCGGCCCCGGCGCACAGCTGATCGCCGCGACGCACCCGACCGACCCGGCCCTTCGGCTGGCCGACGGCGAACTCTCCGCCCCGGTGACCGTCGGCTCCAACTGCTGGATCGGCGCCGGGGCCATCGTCTGCCCCGGGGTCACGATCGGCGACGACACGACGATCGGGGCCGGGAGCATCGTCGTCAGGGACGTGCCCTCGCGGGTGGTCGCCGCCGGCAATCCGTGCCGCGTGATCCGGCAGCTCTGACGCGAACGGTCAGAAATACGACGTGACGGCGTATTTCTGACACCTGGTGGCTAGGGGAGGCCGACGCCGCCGGTCTCGACGACCGGGTCGGCGGCCAGATCGGCGAAGCGGTCCATGGCGCGCTGCAGGCGCGGGTGGATGCCGCCGCCCCCGCCGCCCTTGCCTCCGCCGCCGGGGTGAAGGCCGCCGCCACCGCCGTTGTCCTTACCGCCACCGTTGCCGCCGTCGCCCTTGCCGCCGCCGGAGCCGCCCTTGCCGCCGCCGTTTCCACCGCCGCCGTCACCGGATCCACCGCCGCCGGAGCCGGGGCAGCGCAGCGTGTAGACGGTCTTGGCCGGGTGTCCGGGCCGCGAGTCGGAGTGGTTCCAGGAGAGGTGGAGGTGGTTGCCGCGGCCGTGGCCGGCGTCGCCGTTGTAGCCGACCCAGCGGAACGGGGCGATCGGAGCGTCCTGCTCCGGCTCGGCGCGCTTGGCGAGCCGCGAGATCTCCTTCCACGTGCCGCCCTGTGAGGCGTTCGGGACGATGTCGAGTGCGAGGCCGATCGGGTGCTCGCCGTTCGCGGCGTGGACCGGGTCCTTCGAGAGCCCGTCGGTGATGAAGATGTCGTACTTGCGTTCCAGGTACTTGATGTCGGTCAGCAGCCGCCGGTCGACCTTCTCGCCGGGAAAGCCCGGGATCGGCACGAACTTGCCGCCGCCGGTCGTCTCGCACAGGTTCTTGTTGATCTTGCTGCTGCGCATGGCGCCGTCGGCCGGCAGGGCGAGCGCGGCGAGCGCGAGGGCCGCCACGGCCCCGGAGAGGATGATCTTGAGGAGTCTGGAACTCATACCTGCCCCTCAAGGGTCGGTAGGTCGCCTTGAATCCTTGAGGCTCCGGCCGAATCTGGGCAGGACCGTGCGGCCCGCCTTCGAAAGGCGAGCCTCCGGGCGTTCCCGCCGTGGCTGGCTCGGGTCAGGCTGTTCCGCGGCGCTTGCGGGCTGACGCTTAAGGCTGCTTCCTTCCGGACCTGACCTGGTTCGCGGGCTCACATCGCGCGGGACCTGACCTTCAACGCTGCCCGCGACGTACTGGCCCCGAAGGCCGGATCCTCGGGCGGGCGTTCAGCCCCGCTAGAGCGGATTGCGGGTACAAGGGTCCGCTAGATCCCCGCTCAGCACGGTCCGAGCGGGATCCTAGGCGATCGGTCCGGCCGGCGCGGACCTACTTGCGCAGGGCCAGGCAGACGGCGTCGGCCTGCGCCTGTCGGATCAGGCCCGAGACCCGCGGCGATCCGCTGCCGGGAACGATCTGCGAGTTGACCGAGAAGACGACCGAGCGCCTGCCGTTGGCGCTCGAGGCTGCGAAGAGCCGGTAGCCGGGGTAGGAGCCGGTGTGGCCGTAGACCGTCCCGCAGCGCGTCTTGTAACGGAACATCGAGAGGGTGGCGTCGTTGCGTCCCGGACCCGGGGGCGAGGAGGTGCCGCGGACGAAGTCGTTCTGGCTCCTGCGGACCTTGGCGCTGAACAGGTCCCCGCCGACGTAGGCGCGGAAGAAGGCGTTGACGTCCTCAGGCGTGGAGACGATCCCTCCCGACGCCCAGGCGAGCGCCGGGTTGATGAACTTGCTCTGGTCCTCGAACTTGCCGTCGTCGTTGCGGTCGTAGCCGTGCATGTAGCCCTTGGGCATCGCCAGGGTGTCCGGCAGGCTCGTGTCCGAGATCCCGACCGGGCGGTAGACCTCGCTCCGCAGAAGCTGGTTGTACGACTTTCCGGAGGCGGCCTCGGCGATCAGCCCGGCCATCACGTTGTCGCTGTCTGAGTACTCGTAGTCCTCCCCCGGAGGCAGACCGGGCGCCTTCGTGTTGACGTAGCTCATCAGCTGCAGCGGGGTCATGTACTGGCCCGGGTCGGAGATCAGCTGATCGATGAAGGCCGGCTGGCGGATGTAGTCCGGCATCCCCCCGGTGTGAGCGAGCAGCTGTCGGACCGTGATGTCGTCGGCGAGCGGCCACACACCCGGCAGCCACTGCCCGATCGTGTCGTCTAGACCGAGCTTGCCCTTCGAGACGAGCGACAGGACCACCGCTCCGTTGAAGGCCTTGGCCATGCTCGCGATGCGCATCGGCGAGTCGATCCGGGGCTTCGCGCCCGTCTTGCGATCGGCCACTCCGCGGCGGCGGAAATCGATCCGGTCGCCGCGCTGGACGATCACCGAGAGGCCGGGAGGGCCGAGCGGGTCGTCGATGACCTTGTCGAGTGCGGCATCGAGCTTGCCCCCTCCGGCGAGGGCGGACGGCGCCGCGATCAGCCAGCCGGCCGCTGCCAGGAGGCAGGCCGTGAGGACGGGGAGGAAAGACTTCGGAAAGAGGGGGAGGGAGGGGCTGAGCATCGCGCGAGCTTAGGTGACATCGCCTCTAGACTGCGCCGGTAGTGGCCGAGCAGTCTCTCTACCGACGTCACCGCCCCCAGTCCTTCGCCGAGGTGGTGGGCCAGGAGCACGTCGTCCGCACCCTCAGCAACGCGATCGAGCGCGATCGCGTGCACCACGCCTACCTGTTCGTCGGCTCCCGCGGGACCGGCAAGACATCGATGGCGAAGATCCTCGCGCGCTCCCTCAACTGCGTGAACGGCCCGACCCTGACGCCCTGCGGCGTCTGCGATTCGTGCGTCTCGATCGCGAACGGCAGCTCGATGGACGTGATCGAGATGGACGCGGCATCGAACCGTTCCGTCGACGACATCCGCGAGCTTCGCGAGCGCGTGAGCTACGCGCCGCCGGAGGGGACCTGGAAGGTCTACATCCTCGACGAGGCCCACATGCTCACCCGGGAGGCGTGGAACGCGTTCCTGAAGACGCTCGAGGAACCGCCCCCGAACACAGTCTTCGTGCTGGCAACGACCGAGGCCCACAAGGTGATGCCGACCATCGTCGACCGCTGCCAGCGGTTCGACTTCGCGCGACCCTCGCCGGACGAGATCGCGATCGTCCTGCGTCGCGCCGCCGAGGCGGAGGGCATCGCCGTGGACGACGGAGCGGTCGGAGCGATCGCCCGCGCGGCCAACGGCAGCTTCCGGGACGCGCTCGGAACGCTCGACCAGCTCGTCGCCTACAGCGGCAACGAGATCGCAACGGCCGACGTGCTCGCCGTTCTCGGCGTCGCCGACGCAGAGTTGATCTTCCGCGCGACGGAAGCAATAGCCGCCGGAGACGGCGCCGAGGCGCTGCGCGTCAGCGCCGCGATCTCGCGCTCGGGCCACGACCCGGCGCGCTTCGCCGCCGACCTCATCGACCACCTTCGCCGGCTCCTCGTCATCGCCACGCTCGGCGAGGTGCCGAACCACTTCCTCGTCGTCCCCGAGCACGAGGCGCGGATCGCCGAGCAGGCCGGCCGCCTCGGCGAGAGCGCGTTGCTGCGAGCCATCGAGGAGCTCTCCGCCGCCACCGCCGCGATTCGCGAGGGGGACGAGGCGCGGATGACCGTGGAGCTCGCCCTCCTGCGCTCGGCCCGCCCCGAGATCGACCCCTCGCGGGCGGCGTTGACCCAGCGGATCGAGCGACTCGAGCAGGCGGTGAAGGACGCGTACGCGAAGGGATTCGTCGGCAAGGACGTCCTCGGGTCCGGCTTCGACCTCGAGCTGATCGTCCACCGCGGCGCAGGCGCGTACATCGCGGGCGACGAGACCGGCTTGCTCTCGAGCCTCGAAGGCGAGCGCGCGATGCCGCGCATCAAACCGCCGTTCCCCGCGATCCAAGGCCTCTACGCGAAGCCG
>Ga0209023_10002768_pt1 | contig 21510 bp, 16 predicted proteins | sample LakOneMetagenome_FD_187468 | JGI IMG/M metagenome (GOLD analysis project Ga0209023, IMG submission 187468) | Freshwater and sediment microbial communities from Lake Erie, Canada (SPAdes) (version 2) | ecosystem: Environmental > Aquatic > Freshwater > Lentic | place: Lake Erie, Canada...
AACCCCGGCCGGTCCGCGGGCCGCAAGCTGCCGCCGACCGAACGCAAGGCGCTCGAGATCCTCGAGGCGCGCGACACATGGTCGAAGCCGGAAATCCGCCAGCAATACAAGAGCCTGGTCAAGGATCTTCACCCCGACATGAATGGCGGCGACCGCAGCGACGAGGCCCGCCTGCAAGAGGTCGTCTGGGCCTGGGACCAGATCAAGGACAGCCGCAACTTCCGCGACTGACAGACCTGACTGACAGGACCCGCTCCCCTAGCGCTAGAACCGCCGGGCCAGCGCGTATTTCATTAGCCAGATCAGCGCCCGGCGCACCATCATCGGCCGGAGCCGGGTCGCGGCCACGATGTCGCCAAGGCTCACGCCTGCCGCGCCCCCGGACGCCACCACCTGCAGGACGGCGGTCAGCTCGGCCTCGCTCTGGACCGCACGCCCGATCCGCTTCAGGTCGCGCGCGGCGAAGATCGTCGCAACATCGTGACCGGGAACGGCGACGATCCGGTCGCGGGCGAAATCGACCTGCTGGCTGGGCCAGGCCGCGAACAGGCGAAACGGCGACGGCGCGACCGGCAGCGCATCGGCCTCAAGCCGGATCGCCCCGGTCCCCTCGCGCAGGCGCCGCGCCGACAGGTCGGCAAAGACCGCCTGCATCTGCGGCACGACCGCCGCCCAGTCATAAAGTGCCCGCGCCCGCGCCTGCCCCGCCGCCCCCATCTTGCGGCGCAGGGACGGATTGAGCGCCAGATCGACGATCCGGTCGGCAAGGGCCGCGACCTCGACCTCGGTCATGCCCGACACAGCGCCGGCATAGCGCGGATAATTGTCGATCTCGGCATGGTGGCGCAGCGCCTCTTCGGCGGCATCCGCAGCCCGAAGCGTGCGCGTCGGCACGCGGAAGCCCACCTCGGGCGTTACCGTGTCGCGCATCCCGTCCCAGTCCGAGGTGATGACCGGCAGCCCCGCCGCCATCGCCTCGACCGGCGCGAGGCCGAAGGTTTCCTGCACATTGTCGATCGGAAAGACGAAAACGTCCGCCGCCGACAGGGTGGCGAGCCGATCCTGGGGAAAGGCGCCGTCCAGGAAGGTCACCGCCCCCTCGCCCAGAAGTGTGATCGCCCCGTCCTGAAACACGCGCTTGGCATGCCCGCTGTCGAAGACGCCGCAGACCGCCAGGTGCAGCCGCAGGTCGCCGACCCGCTGCCTGGCATCCGCGATGGCAAGATATAGCGGCAGCGGGTCGAACTTCACGTTCGGGCTGAGCCGCGCCAGCGTCGCAAGCAGCACATCGCCCGCGCCAAGCCCGATCCGCTTCCTGAGGTCCGCCCCCGTCTCGGGGTCGGGCTCAAAGGCCGCCGTGTCGACGCCAAGCGGGATGACCGGCGTCTGGAAGCGCGCGGGCCGGCTCGCCCCCAGATGGCGCGCGAGATAGTCGTCGATCAGGTCGACCTGCGCCCGGACCGAGGCGCGGACGGCGGTCGAGGTGCAGATGACCGCGTCCCATTCGCCATGGGGCGCCGTGCAAAGGTCGAAAAAGCCCTGCATGACGCCAAGCGAGGCCGTCGTGTGGGTCAGGCCGCAGAGCGAATAGGCCCCGGCCCCGTGTCGCACCCGCCGCCAGGTCTCGGGCCCGAAGTTCGGGCTGGGGTAGAACATGGTCTGCAGGGGGGCCATGCGCAGCGGGAAATGGCGCGACAGGCTGCGGACCGGGCGGTCGGGCGCGACGGCGGCGACCGCCTCGGCAAAGGCCCTCGCCTCGGCATCGGACCCGACGAGCGCCACCAGTTCATCGGCCACCGCATGTTGCGCATAGCCGCGCAGGAACGAGGCGCCGGCCACCCGGCGGCCGTTGATTCCGTGCTTTTCCGGCAGGAAACCGTCGTCGGCATACCAGAGGGCCGCATTCGCTTCCGGCGTGCTCACGCTTTTGCCTCCAGCCAGAGCCAGGGCGTGGGCCCCATCCGCCATTCCCAGACCGCAAGCAGCCGGTCCAGGTCCGAGAGCGCGTTCATCCAGGCCGGCAGCGGCGCGTCGGGCGCGCCCCTGTCCAGTCGCGTGACGCGGTGGGTGGGGGCGAACCGGTCCGCCAGCCGCTGCGACAGGCCGGGCACGAAACAGTCGTGCGCCTCGACCAGGATGTCGACCGAGGCCAGCGCCGGCGCCTCGGCAGGGTCCAGAAGCGTTTCCTCGGCCCCTTCGATGTCGCACAGGACCAGGGCGCGATGCCCCGCGCAGCGGTCGAAATCGGCGTGCGTGGCGGTGCCCATGACCGTGACCCGGTCCGCGACCCCGTTCCGTTCGGCCATGGCCTGACAGCGCGCCCGCGCCACCCGGTCGCTGTCGAAGGCCAGGACCCGTGCCCCCGGCAGCCTGAGCGCGAGGCCGACGGCATAATAGCCCTCGGCCGCACCCAGATCGAGGATCAGGTCGGGCGCGCGGGCGATGATCGCCTCGATCACCGGATGAAGCGCCGGCTCATAGACGCCAAGAAGCCGCGCGGCCCCTGCCCCTTCGCTCGCCGCGCCATAGTCCATGCCGGCGAAGGGACCGGCCAGCACCCTTTCGCCCGACCGCTCGCGCAGCGTCGCCTCGATCAGGGCCGCGCGCCATTTCGCCAGATGCCGCAGGGCCTGCGCCAGCCGGCCGGCGTCCGGCTCTGCCGCCAGAAGCGCGCGCAGATCCGCGGTGACCTTTTCCGTCAGCGCCGAAGGACGGGCTGCCATACGCGCTCCCTGACGAGCTACCATTCGGGCGACCGTGCCCACATGAGGGTGGTAGCCGCCCTTTGCGGCCCTGTCCACGCTGCTGTCCACGCTGCTGTCCACGCCCCAGTCCACGCTTCTGTCGCGCGGCGCGCGCCTCAGGCGGCGGTGAAGGTCAGCGCCAGCCCGTTCATGCAGTAGCGCTTGCCGGTCGGCGCCGGGCCGTCATCGAAGACATGGCCCAGATGACCGCCGCAGCGGCGGCAGTGAACCTCGGTCCGGGTGAAGATCCAGCCCTTGTCGGCCTTGGTCCTGACCGCATCCGGCAGGGGCGCGGTGAACGAGGGCCAGCCCGTGCCGCTGTCGAACTTGGCGTCCGAGGCATAGAGCGGCAGCTTGCAGCCGGCGCAATCGAAGGTGCCGGCGCGATGTTCGTTGTTCAGGGGCGAGGAGAAAGAGGGCTCGGTCGCCGCCTCGCGCAGGACGGCATAGCGGTCGGGCCCAAGAATCGCCCGCCATTCCTCGGGGCTGTGGGTGACCTCGAACGCCGCCTCGTCGGCCCGCGCCCGCGCCATCCGCAGAAGCGCCAGCGCCCCGCTGCCGAGGATGAGCCCGCGCCGGCCGATCTTGGAATTCAGTCGAAAGCTCTTCATCGCCACGCCCTCTGGATCAGGGCCGAACCATGCCACAGCGCGCCGGCAAAGGGCAATCACACCTGCGTGCCACGCCCTTTACCGGCCACGGACCAAGGTCACTCGTCATCCAGTGTCTTGAGGAAGGCGACCAGCTCGGCCTCTTCCTTGCCGGTCATTTTCAGGTTGCCCAGCTCGTCCTTGTTCATCGTCGCGGCATATTCCGGCGCGGGCCAGCACTTCTGGGCCATCGCCTCGGCCTCGCTGGCCAGCGGATCGGCGCAGGCCGGCAGCACGTCGCGGGTGTTGTAGAAGTGGACGACCCCTTCAAGCGTCTTGAAATATCCGTTGTGCATGTAGCCCTTCACCGACCCCGGCACGGCAACCTTGGTCAGGTTGCGCAAGGTCGGCACCTGCTGGCGGGCCATGTTCGCGTCGGCATAGGGCTTGAAGACCGGGTCGGTCGCCAGGTAGCCGCCAAGGCCCGGATCATACCAATCCTTGCCGGCGGTGTTGGCCGCGTCCTTGTAGAAAGGATTGTCGCGGTTCCGCGGCACGCCGAGGTTGTCGAAGGTCCAGTCGGTCAGGACCGCCGGGCCGCCTTGCGTGTTCGGCGTCAGCACATGGCAGGCCGCGCAATTGCCCTTGTCCTCGGCCTTGAAGACCTCGAGCCCCGCCAGTTCCTCGTCCGACAGCGTGCCCTCGCCGCGCGTCCACTTGTCGTAGCGCGAGCTGAACCGGTTGACCTCATGCGATTGCTCGAAGGCCGAAAGCGAGAGCGCGATCCGGCCGAAAGCAGTGTCGATGGCGTCCGCCATCTCGCCTTCCGGGATCTCGATCTTGGCGTCGGGGTTCTTGCACGCCTCCTCGAGCCCGGCCGGGAAGGTCACGTCCGCGACATCCTTGCCCCAGACATCGGTCAGCTTGACCGGATATTGCGCCGGGTCGGCCGGGTGAAGGACGCGGTAGACGACGCAGGCCGCCGACGGCATGGCCATTTCCTTGGGGTTGAGGAACGGCCCCTCGGCCTGGTCGGCGATCGGCACCCCCAGCTTGCCGCCGGTGGCCCGGCCGTCGAGGAAGGCCCCGCCGACGAAGGTCACGTCGCCATCGTCGATGATGTGGCTCAGGACCGGCGAGAAAGAGGCATAGGCGGCGGACGGCGGCTTGCGGTTGCCAAACCGGCCCGGGACGGCGCCCTCGATGACGGCGCCCGCCTTGTTGAACGCGTCATGCGCGCTGGTGAAGCCCTGGCCCGGATCATGGCAGAAGCTGCAGGACTGCGCCCCGTTCGCCGAGAGGTTGCCATCGGTGAAGATCGACTTGCCCAGACGCTCGATGGGCGAAAGGTCGTCGGCAAGGGCCGGAACGGCAAGCAAAGGCAAACAGGTGAGTGCAAAGGAGAGGCGGCGCATCGGGGAACCTTTATCACAGTAATTTTATCAGGAATTAACTTTCGCCGGGTCTTTCTGTCAACAAAATCTTGTTGCGCGCGGCAAGGCAACGACGCCATTTCCCTGCGCGCCACCAGGCAGGCGTTAGACCGGGCCCGACTGCCGGGCAACCAGAACCGCCCGCACCCAGAAAACCGACCGAAAATCCGGCCTTACCGTTTCCCGCAAATCTCTCGTTGGTCGCGCCGCAGCACATTGTCGCCAGGCGGAAACAAAGGACATTTCGCGCGCCCGCCCGCCGCCAGGGCCTCGCTTGTCGCCCCCGCCCCTTGCACCCTCCCGCGATCTCCTTCATCAAGGCGCGGTGGCGCCCGGTAGGGTTCCGGGCCAAAGAACGATGGCGGACCCAATGCTCGACCAACATGCGAAACCGACCGAAGAAATCTCCGTGCGCGATCTGTTCGGCATCGACAGCGAGATGAAGGTCAAGGCATTCGCCGAAAAGACCGACCGCGTGCCAGAGCTCGACCTGACCTACAAGTTCGACCCGGACACGACGCTCGCCATCCTTGCGGGCTTCGCCTACAACCGCCGCGTCATGATCCAGGGCTACCACGGCACCGGCAAGTCGACCCATATCGAACAGGTCGCCGCCCGCCTCAACTGGCCCTGCGTGCGCGTGAACCTCGACAGCCACATCAGCCGCATCGACCTGATCGGCAAGGACGCGATCAAGCTGCGCGACGGCAAGCAGGTCACCGAATTCCACGAAGGCATCCTGCCCTGGGCGCTGCGCAATCCCGTCGCCATCGTCTTCGACGAATATGACGCGGGCCGGGCGGACGTGATGTTCGTCATCCAGCGCGTGCTGGAACATGACGGCAAGCTGACGCTTCTCGACCAGAACGAGATCATCACCCCCCACCCGTCCTTCCGCCTTTTTGCGACGGCGAACACGGTGGGCCTGGGCGATACGACCGGCCTTTACCACGGCGTCCAGCAGATCAACCAGGCCCAGATGGACCGCTGGTCGCTGGTCGCGACGCTGAACTACCTCAGCCACGACGCCGAAACCGCGATCGTCCTGGCCAAGAGCCCGCACTACAACACCGAGAAAGGCCGCAAGATCATCAGCCAGATGGTCACCGTCGCCGACCTGACCCGGACCGCCTTCATGAATGGCGAGCTTTCGACCGTCATGAGCCCGCGCACCGTCCTGAACTGGGCCGCGAACGCCGAGATCTTCCGCAACGTCGGCTACGCCTTCCGCCTGACCTTCCTGAACAAGTGCGACGAGCTGGAACGCCAGACCGTCGCCGAGTTCTACCAGCGCTGCTTCGACGAGGAACTGCCCGAAAGCGCCGCCAGCCAGAGCATCAGGTGATGGGCCGGACCGCGACCCGGCTGGGACTGGGTGCCACGCTTCTGGCTCTGACCGCCTGCGTGGCGACCGGGGTTCCTCACCACAAGCGGATGAACCGGGGGCGCGCCTGCCAGGAAAGGCGGACGATCTACGGCGATATGGTGCAAATGAACTGCGGCAACGGCCGCTTGAAGATGCGCCATGTGGACGACGAGGATCAGTCCGCCTTCTTCGTGCCCCGCTGCGCAGACGAGCGGGGACGCGGCAATGCCCGAGGCCACGGTCACGGCCACGGCAAGCATCAGACCTGGTGTGCGGCGGGGGACTGAGATGACCCAACGCTCCGACAATCCCGCCGATCCGTTCAAGAAAGCCCTGGCCGAGGCGACGCGCACCATGGCGGACGCGCCGGACCTGACGGTGACCTATTCGGTCGACCCGCCCGGCATGACCGGCGACACGATGCGCCTGCCGCAGGTGAGCCGCCGGCTGACCCGCGAAGAGGTGCTGATCGCGCGCGGCACGGCCGATTCGCTGGCTCTGCGCCACCGCTACCACGACAATGCCATCGCCGCCCGCTACGCCCCGCCAGGTCCCATGGCGCGCGACCTGTTCGAGGCGATGGAGATCGCCCGCGCCGAGGCGCTCGGCGCCCGCGACATGCCGGGCACGCTGGGCAATATCGACGCCAAGATCGGGGCAGAGGCCGAACGCCGCGGCTACAGCCAGATCCGCTCGACCGAAGAGGCGCCGCTGGCCCAGGCCGCAGGCTACCTGGTGCGCCATCTGGCCACCGGGCGCCCCATGCCGGGCGGCGCGGGCCATGTTATGGAGCTTTGGCGGCCCTATATCGAGGGCCAGGCGGGCGAGGCGCTGGACCATATCCGCGAAAATCTGGGCAACCAGGCTGCTTTTGCCCGCCTCGCCCGCCAGATCATCAAGGATCTGGGCTACGGCGACCAGCTGGGCGACGACCCCGACGAAGCGCCAGAGGATGACGGCGAAGGCCAGGACGCCGAGGACCAGCCCGACACCGCCGACAGCGAGGAACAGAGCGAAGGCCTGGAAGAAGAGGCCACGCCCGAGGAAAGCCAGGACAAGGAAGAGGACCCGAGCCAGTCCAAGGTCACGTCCGACGACATGGCCGACATGGAGGAGGGCGAAGAGGCAGAGCTTCCCGAAAGCGACGCCCCGCTCGACCCGCCGCCCCCCGCGCCCCATTCCGACGCCGACCCGAACTATGCCGTCTATACAACGGACTACGACGAGGAAATCCGCGCCGAGGAACTGGCCGAGCCGGCAGAGCTTGAACGGCTGCGCGCCTACCTCGACCAGCAACTCGAACCGCTGAAGGGCGCCGTCTCGCGGCTCGCGAACAAGTTGCAGCGCCGGCTTCAGGCCCAGCAGAACCGCAGCTGGGAGTTCGACAAGGAAGAGGGCATCCTGGACGCCGGCCGCCTGGCGCGCGTCGTGGCGAACCCGACGACGCCCCTGTCCTTCAAATGGGAAAAGGACACAGAGTTCCGCGACACCTGTGTGACACTCCTTCTGGACAACTCGGGCTCGATGCGTGGACGCCCGATTTCCATCGCGGCGATCTGCGCCGACGTTCTGGCCCGCACGCTCGAACGCTGCCAGGTCAAGGTCGAGATCCTGGGCTTCACCACCCGCGCCTGGAAGGGCGGCCAGTCGCGCGAACGCTGGCTCGCCTCCGGCCGGCCGAGCCATCCGGGCCGGCTGAACGACCTGCGCCACATCGTCTACAAGTCCGCCGACGCGCCCTGGCGGCGGGTCCGGCCGAACCTGGGCCTGATGATGAAGGAAGGGCTTCTGAAGGAAAACATCGACGGCGAGGCGCTGGAATGGGCGCACCGGCGCACGATCCACCGCCCCGAACAGCGCAAGATCCTGATGGTGATCTCGGACGGCGCGCCGGTCGACGACAGCACCCTGTCGGTCAACCCGGCGAACTACCTGGAAAAGCACCTGCGCGACGTGATCGCCATGGTCGAGAAAAGGAAGCTTGTCGAACTGATCGCCATCGGCATCGGCCATGACGTGACCCGCTACTACCAGCGCGCGGTCACGATCACCGATGTCGAACAGCTGGCCGGCGCCATGACCGAACAGCTGGCGAGCCTCTTCGACGCCAACCCCCGCGCCCGCGCGCGCGCGCTCGGCCAGCGCCGGGTCGCGTGACAAGGGGCTGACCCAGCCGACGAAAGGCAGGCCCATGTTCCAGTCATTCGAGACGACAGCCGACCCCAGCCAGGGTGCCGGGCGGCTGGCGGCGCTGCGCCAGGAAGTGCGGCGCGAGGGGTTGGCGGGCGTGATCGTGCCGCGTGCCGACGTGCATCAGGGCGAAAACGTCGCCCCCCGGGACGAAAGGCTGGCCTGGCTGACCGGCTTCACCGGGTCCGCGGGCTTCTGCATCGCCCTTCTGGACCGCGCCGGCGTCTTCGTCGATGGCCGCTACCGCACGCAGGTCAAGAGCCAGGTCGACCTGGCGGCCTTCACCCCCGTCGACTGGCCCGAGGTCAAGGCGGGCGACTGGCTGGCCGAGGCGCTGCCGTCAGGCGGCCGCATCGCCTACGACCCCTGGCTTGCCACACTGCGTGAGATCGAGGAGATCGAGGCGCGGCTCAAGGGCACCGGGATCGAACTGGTGGCGCAAGACAACCTGATCGACCGCATCTGGACCGACCGTCCGGCGCCGCCCGTCGGGCAGGTCTCTGTCCACCCCCTGCCGCTCGCGGGCGTCTCGTCGGCCGACAAGCGCGCCCGGATCGCGGCGGACCTGCGCGCGGGCGGCCAAAGGGCGGCGGTCCTGACCCTGCCGGAAAGCCTGTGCTGGCTTTTGAACGTCCGGGGCGCCGACATCGCCCATACGCCGGTCGTGCAGGCGCTTGGGCTCATCCGCGATGACGGGTCGGTCGATCTGTTCATCGACGAAGCCAAGGTCGGGACAGAGGCGCGCGCGCATCTGGGGCCGGATGTCAGGCTGCACCCGCCCGGCAGCTTTGCCGACCATCTGGCGACCCTGACCGGCCCGGTGCGCGTCGACCGCGCGGCGGCCCCCATCGGCGTCACGGACCGCCTGAAGGCGGCGGGGATCGAGGTCGTCCATGCCCCCGACCCCTGCCTTGCCCCCAAGGCGCGCAAGAACGCGGCAGAGGTCGCGGGCATGGTCGCAGCGCACCTGCGCGATGGCGCGGCTGTGGCCGAGTTCCTGGCCTGGCTCGACGCAAACCCCGGGGATAAAACGGAAATCCTGCTGGTCGAGCGGCTGGAACAGTCGCGCCGCGCCACGAACGCGCTCCGCGATATCAGCTTCGACACGATCAGCGGCGCGGGGCCGAACGGCGCCATCATGCACTACCGCGTGACCCGCGACACCGACCGCGCCATCGGGCCGGGCGACCTGGTCGTCCTCGATTCCGGCGCGCAATATCCCGACGGCACGACAGACGTGACCCGCACCCTGATCCCGCTCGGCACCCCGTCCCCGGACGCGCGCGCCGCCTTCACCCGCGTCCTGCAAGGCATGATCGCCATGAGCCGGTTGCGCTGGCCGAAGGGGCTCGCAGGCGCACACCTCGACGCCATCGCGCGCGCGCCCCTCTGGATGGCGCATCAGGACTACAACCATGGCACCGGCCATGGCGTCGGCGCCTTCCTGGGCGTCCACGAAGGCCCGGCCGGCCTGTCGCGCCGGACCGACACGCCGATCGAGGCCGGCATGATCCTGTCGAACGAGCCCGGCTACTACCGCGAGGGCGCTTTCGGCATCCGCATCGAAAACCTGGTGCTGGTCGAAGAGGCGCCCCCCCTGCCCGGCGGCGATGCAGAACGCGAGATGCTGATGTTCCGCACCCTGACGCTGGTGCCGATCGACCGCCGCCTGATCGAGGCACCGATGCTGACCCGGGCCGAGGTCGACTGGATCGACGCCTATCATGCGCAGGTCCTGGCCCAGATCGGGCCGCGCGTCAGCCCCGCGACACGTGACTGGCTGACGCGGGCCTGCGCGCCCCTAGGCTGACAGAAGCGCCCTGGCCGCCGCGCGGGCGGCCTCGGTGACCGTCTCGCCGGCCAGCATCCGCGCCACCTCGTCCAGCCGCGCCTCGGACGACAAGGGCACGACGGTCGAGCGCGTCTCGCCCCCCGTCACCCGCTTTTCCACCCGCCAATGGTGCGCCCCCCGCGCCGCGACCTGCGGCGAATGGGTCACGACCAGGATCTGCGCACTTTCCGCCAGCCGCTCGAGCCGTCGCCCGACCGCATCCGCAGTCGCCCCGCCCACGCCCCGGTCGATCTCGTCGAAGATCATCGTCACCGCCTCGCCCCCGCGCGCCAGCGCCACCTTCAAGGCCAGAAGGAAGCGCGACAGCTCGCCCCCCGACGCGATGCGGTTCAAGGCGCCGGCGGGCGCGCCGGGGTTTGTGGCGACGGTGAATTCCACCATGTCGATCCCGTCAGGGCCCGGATCAGTGGTCGACAGCACTGTCTGGAAATGGGCGCGCTCCATCTTCAGGGGCGCAAGTTCGGCGGCGATGGCCTTGTCGAGCCGCCCCGCCGCCTTCTGCCGTGCCGCGCGCGCCTCGGCCGCGAGCCTGTCATAGGCGCCCCTGGCCTCGGCCACCGCCGCCTTCAGCCCCTTCTGGCCGCCAAGCGCGGTATCCAGCGCCGCCAGCCGCTCGGCAAAGCGCGCTGCCGTCTCTGGCAGGTCATCCGCCGCCACCCCATGCTTGCGCGCCAGCGCACGCAGCGCGAAGAGCCGCTCCTCCACCCGCTCCAGCTCGGCCGGATCGAAGGCCAGCGCCTCGATCGCCGCATCGAGCCCCTGGGTCGCCTCGCCAAGCTCGGTCAGGGCACGCGACAGGGCGGCAAGGGGCGCGTCGAGCGGCCCCTCGACCTTGGCCGCAGCGCCCTCGAGCCAGCGGGTCGCGTCGATCATCAGCCCCTCGGCCCCGTCGGACCCCAGCGCCTGCGCGGCGCGGCCCAGATCCTCGCTGACCCGGGCGCCCGCCTGCATGGCGCGCCTACGGGCGTCGAGCGCCTCTTCCTCGCCAGCGACCGGCGCGAAGGTCGCAAGCTCTGCCCCGGCATGGCGCAGAAATTCCTCGTCCGCGCGCAGCCGCGCCTCGTTCGCCTGCGCCTCGTCCAGCGCGCGCTGCACCTCCGACAGCCGCGCCCAGGCGGTGCGCAACGGCAGAAGCGGCAAGTCGGCGAAGGCGTCCAGAAGCAGGCGATGGCCGCGCGCGTTCAAAAGGCCGCGGTCGTCATGCTGGCCGTGAAGCTCGACCAGCCGGTCCCCCAGATCGCGCAACACCTCTGCGGTGACGCGCCGGTCGTTGACCCAACCCGTCCGCCGCCCGTCCGCCGTCATCACCCGCCGCAGGATCAACTCACCCTCGGCTTCGATCCCGGCGTCCGCCAGGACGGCGCCCACAGGATGACCGTCCGGCAGGTCGAACACGGCCGCCACCTCGCCCTGCGCGGCACCCGCCCGGACCAGATCGGCCCGCCCGCGCCAGCCCAGCACGAAGCCCAGGCAGTCCAGAAGGATCGACTTGCCCGCGCCCGTCTCGCCTGTCAGCACGTTCAGGCCCGGCTGAAACGCAAGGTCCAGCCGCTCGATCAGCACCATGTCGCGGATTTCGAGCGTGCGGAGCATCAGCCCCCCCAAGGGCCCCGGATGATCCGAGCCACGTTCAGGGCCATGGTCAGAGCCACTTGCCCTGGACCGTCTGCCGGTAGATCTCGCTCAGCCAGCCGGTGGCCGAGGCCTTGGGCGCCAGCCCCTGCCCGGTCAGGACGCGGTAGCCGTCGCGGTACCAGACCGTCGACTGGAAGTTGTGCCCCAGGATAGCGCCCGCCGTCTGCGCCTGGTCCGTGATGCCCAGCGAGAGGTAGCATTCGATCAGCCGGTAGAGCGCCTCGGGCGTCTGGGTCGTGGTCTGGTACTGCTCGACCACCACGCGGAAGCGGTTGATGGCGGCGGTATAGTCGCCCTGCTTCAGATAGTAGCGGCCGACCTCCATCTCCTTGCCGGCCAGATGGTCGAAGGCCAGGTCGAACTTCAGGATCGCCGACTTGGCATATTCGCTGTCGGGATAGTCCTGGATGACAGCCCTGAGCGCCTGAAGCGCGTCATAGGTCATCTTCTGGTCGCGGCCGACGTCGTCGATCTGGTCGTAGTAGGTCAGCGCGATGATGTATTTCGCATAGGCCGCATCCTCGTCACCCGGATAGGTGTCGATATAGCGCTGCGCGGTCGTGCGCGCATCGTCGAACTTGCGGGCGCGGTGCTGGCTGACCGCTTCCTGGATCAGCGCGCGGCGCGCCCAGATCGTATAGGGATACTGGCGCTCGATCTCGGCAAAGACCGTCACGGCCTTCTTCGGATCGCGGTCGACGGTCAGGGTGCGCTGGCCGATCTGGTAGATCTGTTCGGGCGGCACTCCGTCCAGAGCGAGCTTGCTGCTCGACCCGCCGCCGCATGCCGCGAGCGCCGCGATCAAGGCTGCCTGACCGACAAGGACTGCCGCTTTCCTGCCTTGCACCATAGTCTCGCGCCCCCGTCCTGCCTGTCCGTTTTCCGGTGGCGCATCCGGCGGGGTTTTCCCCGCAACGGCATCAAGTCCGACCGTGCGTGAACGTCCTAGCACAGAAGAAACGGGCGCGCAAAACGCCTTTGCCGGCTTTGGACGGTGAAAATGAAAGCCTGGCCGATCAGACCAGCGCGGGGATTTCGTCGGCATGGACGCCAACGCCCGGCAGGACCTCGCGCTGGGCATCGTCGCATTCGACATAGCGCCAGGCGCCCGGCGTGGCAAAGAGCGTGCGCAGCAGCCAGTTGGTCATCGCATGGCCGGCGCGGTTGCCGACATAGCGGCCAAGGATCGGCGCGCCCGCGACCGCAAGATCGCCGACGGCGTCAAGAATCTTGTGCCGCACCGGCTCGTCCGCGCGGCGCAGGCCGCCGGGCGACAGGACATCGGCGCCGTCGAACACGACCGCGTTGTCATAGGTGCCGCCGAGCGCCAGCCCGTTCGCCTGCATTGTTTCCACATCCGCCTGCCGGCAGAAGGTGCGGCAGTCGCTGAGCTCACGCACGAAGCTGCCGTTCGCAAGGGTCAGCCGCTTGCGCTGTCGGCCGATGGCCGCATCGGCGAAGTCGATGGCGAAGTCGATTTCCAGCGCCTTGGCCGGTTCCAGCCGCGCCCAGGCCTCGCCCTCGCGCACTTCGACCGCGGCCAGCACTTCGATGCAGCGCACGGGTGCGTCCTGCTCGACAAGGCCGGCCTTCAGGATGCGCGCGACGAAGGGGCGCGACGAGCCGTCCAGGATCGGCGCTTCCGGCCCGTCGATCGAAATCAGGGCGTTATGGATGCCGCAGCCCGCAAGAGCGGCCATGACATGCTCGATGGTCGAGACGCCGACACCATCGTCATTCTCGATTTCCGTGCAGAGCTTCGAGGGCTTCACCAGATCCCAGCGCGCCGGGACGAGAGGGTTGCGGCCGATGACGTCGGTGCGCAGGAACAGGATACCCTGATCGCGGTCCGCCGGGCCAATCGTCATCCGCACGGGCTCTCCCTTGTGGAGCCCGACCCCCGTGAAGGTCACTGCGTGTTTGATGGTGGTCTGCACCGTCTTGCCCCATTTATCGGCCCTTGGGTTGGGCCTTCGGTCGTGACGATGAGGTACTGCCTGGCCCAACCAGAAACAATTCACTCTTTGCAACGGTCTGAAACATAGGCTCATGGCCGCTCAAGTCATTGATAAAAAAGAAAAAGCCGGGGGAGACCCCGGCTTTCCCCGTGGTAAATTGTCCGTTCTCAGTTGGCCTGACGGCGCAGGAAAGCCGGGATTTCGATGCGTTCATGGTCCGGATCGGTGGCCTGATCCTCGTCATAGGCGACCGCGACACGGGGCTGCTGGCGCATCTGCGGCTGGGCGCGTTCGGCCGGCGCGTGACCCGGCTGGGCCGCCGTGCCGCCCGTCATCCGGTTCAGAAGCGAGTTGATCCCGAAGCGCGGCTTTTCGGCGGCCGGGGCCTGCTCACGCGCGGGCTGCGGCGCTGCGGCGCGCTGGCCCTGGTTCTGCGGCGCATGGGCCACGGCGGCACGAAGCCGGGCGAGCGCCTCGGGCGTCGGCGTGCCAGCGGGGCGCGGCCGGGGGGCGACGAAGCTCGCCTCGTCCTCGACGTGCAGGTCGCGGGCCGAAGGGGCCTGCGCCTGCGGACGGTAGGCCGGAGCCGGCAGGTCGTCAGAGATCTGCGGACGCTCGGCATAGCGCGGCTGTTCGGCATACCGCTGCGCCTCGGCGCGCGGGTCCATCTGCGGCTCGAAGAGCGACGGCTCCTGCACCGGCGCTTCATGCCAGGCCTGCTGCTCGGGCGCGCGGGCTGCTTCGCGGAAAGCCTCACGGGGCGCCTCGCGCATGTCGCGCATCTGCGGCTCGGGCTCGCGCCGCATTTCCTGACGCATGGGCTCCTGCCGCATGGGTTCGGGCTGCGGCTGGTAGGCGGCGCGCTGCGGCTGCTGGGGCGCGGCGCGCGGCGCCTCGACCGGCTGTTGCGACAGGGGCTCGGCCATGCGGCGACGCGCCACCGGCATGTCGGCCTGCGCCTGCGCCGCGTCGATGCCGGTCGCCACGACCGACACGCGCATCATGCCCTGCAGCCCCTCGTCCAGCGTCGAGCCGACGATGATGTTGGCGTCCTGGTCCACTTCCTCGCGGATGCGGTTCGCCGCCTCGTCCAGTTCGAACAGCGTAAGGTCCGAACCGCCGGTGATGTTGATGAGGACGCCCTTGGCACCCTTGAGGCTGATTTCGTCCAGAAGCGGGTTGGCGATGGCCTTTTCCGCCGCCTGGATGGCGCGGTCGTCGCCCGAGGCTTCGCCCGTGCCCATCATCGCCTTGCCCATCTCGTCCATCACGGCGCGCACGTCCGCGAAGTCCAGGTTGATGAGGCCCGGCCGGACCATCAGGTCGGTCACGCCCTTGACGCCCTGGTAGAGCACGTCGTCGGCCAGCGCGAAGGCTTCGGTGAAGGTGGTCTTTTCGTTCGCCAGACGGAACAGGTTCTGGTTCGGGATGATGATGAGCGTATCGACGACCTTCTGCAGCGCGTCGATCCCCTCGTTCGCCTGGCGCATCCGCTTGGCGCCTTCGAACTGGAAGGGCTTGGTCACGACGCCGACGGTCAGGACGCCAAGCTCACGCGCGGCCTGCGCGATGATCGGCGCGGCGCCGGTCCCGGTGCCGCCGCCCATGCCGGCGGTGATGAAGCACATGTGCGCGCCGGCCAGGTGGTCGACGATCTCTTCGATGGTTTCTTCGGCGGCGGCGGCCCCGACCGACGGGCGCGCGCCGGCACCCAGGCCTTCGGTCACCTTGACACCGATCTGCACCTTGGTCTGGGCCAGGCTCTGCGCCAGCGCCTGGGCGTCGGTGTTGGCCACGACGAAAGTGACACCCTCAAGCTCTTTGGCGATCATGTTGTTGACGGCATTGCCGCCCGCCCCGCCCACGCCGAAGACCGTGATGCGCGGCTTCAGATCGTCCGCTTCGGTGATCGTCAAATTCAGTGCCATCGGTATCCGCCTGTCAATGATTGGGCCGAAAAAGGCCAGTCCCCCACATGCCCGGGAATTTACCGGCAGAATCACGCAAGGTCACGCGAAAAACGTGTTTTCCCCACAAAATATGGGGGAACCGCCGCCTACGCTCGGCGGCATCTTGCCGACCCAACAGAATCTAGTGGTTACCAGTTGTCCTTAAACCAACGGACAGCGCGCCGGAGCGATCGGGCCGGGTAGCGTTCGGCCGGAATCTCGAAATCCCACCATTCATCCTGGGGGTGCGCGGCAAAGAGGCAGAGCCCCACGGCCGACGAAAATGCGGCACCCGTTGCAGCTTGCGGCAGGCCCTGCACGCGCAGGGGCCGGCCAAGGCGCACGCTCTGGCCAAGGATTCGCGCCGCGAGCCCGTCAAGGCCGGGGATGAGGCTCGCACCCCCCGTCAGGACTATCTGCTGGCTCGGCAGCTGGTCGAAGCCGGCGGCGTCGAGCATGGCGCGGGTTTCCTCGAGGATCTCCTCGACGCGCGGGCGCATGATGCCGATCAGCTCGGCCCGGCTGACCAGCCGCCGGTCATGTTCCCAGTCGCCGCTGTCGCCGCCGATCTCGATCATCTCGCGGTCGTCCATGCCGGTCGCATAGACGCCGCCGTGCATGGTCTTGATCCGCTCGGCGTTCGCGGTCGAGACGCGCAGGCCCTTGGCGATGTCGCCCGTCACATGCTCGCCGCCAAGCCGCACGGCGTCGGTGAAGATCATGTGCTTCTTGATGAAGATCGACAGGCCCGTGGCGCCCCCGCCCATGTCGATGCAGGCCGAGCCGAGTTCCTGTTCGTCCTCCACCAGCGCCGCAACGCCCGACACATAGGCCGACGAGGCGATCCCGGCGAGTTCCAGGTCGCAGCGCTTGATGCAGTAGAGCAGGTTCTGCAGCGCCGTCATGTCGATCGTGACCAGGTGCATGTCCGCGGCCAGCCGGTTGCCGACATGGCCGCGCGGGTCCGACAGGCCGCTCCGGTGGTCGATCGCGAAGTTGACCGGGTGGGCGTGCAGCACCTCGCGCCCCTCGCCGAAGTCCGGCACGTCGCAGGCGGCCAGCACGCGCCCCACGTCGCCCTCGCTCGCCCGGCCCTGCGCCAGCGTGATCTCTCCGGCCAGCCCGTAGCTTTTCGGCCGGGCACCCGACAGGCAGGCGATGACGTGGTCGACCCGCACGTCGGCCATCTTCTGCGCGGCCTGGACGGCGGTGCGGATGGCGCGCTCCGTTTCCGGGATCGCATCAATCTCGCCGAAGCGGACGCCCCGCGACTGGGTGGTTGCCGCACCGATCACGCGGAACTGCGACTGCCCGGCCATCGAACCAAGCCCATCCTCGCGCGGCGGCGCCTCGCCATCAAAGCGCAGGACAAGGCAGGCGACCTTCGAGGTCCCGACGTCGAGGATAGCCACCACGCCCCGCTGCATCGCGGCCCGCCGCATGTTCCGCATCGCGCGCTGCATCTGGTAAAGGTCGGTCATTGGTCTTCTACCTTCGGTTGGCTGTCGCCGGGGCTGGCGGTCGTCGGGGAGGCGCCGTCGGGATGTTCGGCGGCCATGGCGGCCGCGCCGAGCCGAAGCGTCGGGCGGTCCGCGTTGCGGAAATCAATCTGGGCGATGTCGCGCGACAGAAGGTCCTGCGACTTGTCGAGCGCGATTGCCTCTTCAACGGCCGGGATCGGCCGGTCCTGCGGCAGAAGGATGCGCCGGTCGCCGTCAAGGACGATGTCCCAGCGCCGGTCGCCGACGCGGACGAGCCCGCGCACCTTGGGCAGGATCGGACGGGCGGCCGACAGGATCGCCATCGCCTCGGGCACCGCGGCCTCGGCGCCCTCGCCCGCGATCACCGGCAGGTCGGGCCGCGCGGCGCGTTCCAGAAGCGTCGCGACCCGGTGCCCGGTCGCATCCAGCATCTCGAGCGAATTGCCGTTCCGCCACAGGACCGTGGGCTTGCGCTCCACGACCGTCGCCGTCAGGACGCCGCCCGACCGGACCTTCAGCATCACGGTTTCCACCGCATCCATGCGGGCGATGGCGTCGTGAAAGCCTGCCAGGTCGATCTTGAAGGACGACACCGGCAGCGTCGCGGGCATCATCGCGCGGACGGCATCGGCGACCGGCGGGCTCGCCCCGTCGATCTCCAGTAGCCGCACCATGAATTCCGGCCGGTTCTCCACCACATCGCGCAGCGTGGTCACCTGGCCCATGATCGCCGCACGCCGGTCGGCGCTGGCAAGGATGCCGCCCGTGACGGCGGCGACCAGAAGGACCGGCAGGCCATAGCGCAGGAAGATCCGCACCGTCGGCGTCAGCCGCAGCCGCTCGATCCGGTAGGCAAGGCGCGAGGGCGCGCGGTCGCGCGGCGCCTGGGTCCGGGCGCTGGTCTGGGCACTGGAGTGGGCCTTGGTCTGGGCCACCGCAGGCTTCGGCAGCGCCGCAACCGGCCGCTTCAGAAGCGTCGTCGTCCTCAGCATCGCATCGCCCGGCACGTCGGACGTGGTGCGCGCGGCGCGCGTCAACTCTGGCTCGGCCGCGCGCGCCGCACCGGCCTTAAGCCGCAGGACGAACGTCGGCCAGGCCCGCGCCGCTGGCTTCGGTGCCCGCCAGGCGGGCCGCTCCGGGGCGCTCAGCGTGGACATGAGGCGTCCTTCACCAGCCAGTCGCAGAGGTCGGCAAAGCTCATCCCCACCATCGCCGCCTGTTCGGGCGAGAGCGAGGTGGGCGTCATCCCCGGCTGGGTGTTTGTTTCCAGAATGATGAGTCCAGCAAGCCCCCTGGCATCATCCCAACGGAAGTCCGACCGGCTCAGCCCCCGGCACCCCAGCGCCCGGTGCGCCGTCAGCGCATGGTCCATCGCCGCGCGCTCGATCTCGGGCGGCAGGACGGCGGGGCAGACGTGGGTCGAGCCGCCGGGCGCATATTTGGCCTCATAGTCATACCAGCCCGCGGTGAGGATCTCGGTCACGCCCAGCACCCGGTCGCCAAGGACCGAAACCGTCAGCTCGCGCCCCGGCACATAGGCCTCGACCATCACCTCGGCCGGCATGTCGGGACCAAGGCGCGGCGGGCTGTTCGCCCCGTCGCGCACGATGACGATCCCGACCGACGAGCCTTCGTTGTTCGGCTTGACGACGTAAGGCGCGGCCATGACATGGGCCGCCTCGACTTCGGCGCGCGGCAGGATGCGGCTTTCGGCCACGGGCAGGCCGGCCGCGCGGTAGACGTCCTTGGCGCGCGTCTTGTCCATGGCAAGCGCGGACGCAAGCACGCCGGAATGTGTATAAGGAATGCCCAGCCATTCGAGCAGGCCCTGGACGGAGCCATCCTCGCCCCAGCGGCCATGAAGGGCGTTGAAGCAGACATCGGGGGCAATGGCGGCAAGACGCGCGGCAAGGTCGCGGCCGGCATCGACCTCGACCACCTCATATCCCGCCTCCCGCAGGGCCTGGGCGCAACCGCGCCCCGTGCTGAGAGAAACCTCCCGCTCGGCGGAAAGGCCACCCATCAGAACTGCCACTTTGGGGGCGCGTCTGCTCGACCTGCCCGCCACGTCCGCCTGCTTCCGGGGCTTTTCGCCCCTGTTATTGCCGGGAATATCCCGGCCTTCGTCGCCTCAATGACCGAAGAAGTCGGCCAACTCTTTGTTTCTTCCGGCTATTTTGCCGGTTTATCCGCGCCCGGTTCACCCACGCGCATGATTTCCCACTCTAGCTCTATTCCGCTGGCTTGGAAAACCCTTTTTCTCACCTCTTCGCCCAGACCTTCCAGGTCGGCCGCCGTGGCACCCCCTGTATTCAGAAGGAAATTGGCGTGCAGCTCGCTCATCTGCGCGCCCCCGCGCCGCGCCCCACGCATGCCCGCATCGGAAATCAGCTTCCAGGCCTTCAGGTCGTGGGGGTCGTCGGCCCGCCCCGTTGAGGAAAAGCCCGCCGGGTTGCGGAAGGTCGATCCGGCGCTGCGGTCCTTGACCGGCTGGCTCGCATCGCGCTTGGCCAGTTGCTGGGCCATCCGCTCGGCCAGGGCGCCCGGATCGGCCAGCGCCCCGGCGAAGGTCGCACCCGTGACGACGGCACCCTCGGGCAGGCGCGACGAGCGGTAGGCCAGGCCCAGGTCGGCGGCGGCCAGCGTGACCGGCGTGCCGTCGCGCAAGGTTGCGGTGACGCTTTCCAGGTGATCGGCGACATAGGAGCCATAGCAGCCCGCATTCATCCGGACCGCGCCGCCGACCGAACCCGGAATGGTGCGCAGGAAGGTCAGGTCCACCCCCGCCTCTGCCGCCCGGCGCGCGACATGGGCATCAAGCGCCGCCGCGCCCGCCGTGACGCGCGTCCCTTCGACCGTGATCTCGCTGAACCCGCGCCCGAGCCGGATGACGACCCCCCGCAAGCCGCCGTCGCGCACGATCAGGTTCGAGCCCACGCCCATCGGAAAGACCGGGACGGAGGCATCAAGGGCCGCCAGGAATGCCCCCAGGTCCGCCGCATCGGCAGGCTGGAAAAGCCAGTCGGCCGGCCCCCCGACCCGCAGCCAGGTCAGGTCCGACAGCGGCCGGTCGGCGCTCAGCGTTCCGCGCACGGGCGGCAGGTCTTGAAGCGTCAGCATCATGACGCCCTTCTGCCGAACCCCCCCGCCCCGTGCAAGTCCGCATCGCGCAAGAGCGCATCGCGGGCCCCCTCGTCCAGTTGCAGCAGGGCGCCCTTTCGGCTAGACCCCGGCCCGAGTTCCGGAATGCCAGGGAGAGTTCCATGTCCGACCCCCAGAAGTTGGGCCCCCAGAAGTTGGGCCCCCTCAGACTGGGCATCGCCGGGCTGGGAACCGTTGGCGTGGGCGTCGTCCGCATCATCCAGACGCAGGCCGATCTTCTGGCCCGCCGCGCCGGCCGGCCGATCACCATCACCGCCGTCTCGGCCCGCTCGAAGACGCGCAACCGCCCGGTCGACCTGTCGGCCTATGCCTGGGAAGACGATCCCGTGGCGCTGGCCCGCCGCCCCGACGTGGATGTGCTGGTCGAGGTGATGGGCGGATCGGACGGCCCCGCGCTCGCCGCGACCGAGGCCGCGATTGCCGCCGGCAAGGATGTGGTGACCGCGAACAAGGCGTTGCTGGCCCACCACGGTCAGCGCCTTGCCGAAGAGGCAGAGGCCAAGGGCCGCGCCATCCGCTTCGAGGCAGCGGTCGCGGGTGGCATCCCGGTCATCAAGGCCCTGACCGAGGGGCTGGCCGCCAACCAGATCCGCCGCGTCATGGGCGTGATGAACGGCACGACGAACTACATCCTGACCCGCATGGAAAATGCCGGCCTGCCCTATGACCAAGTGTTCGAAGAGGCGCGCCAGCTCGGCTACCTAGAGGCCGATCCGCAGCTTGACGTGGGCGGCATCGACGCCGGCCACAAGCTGTCGCTACTCGCGGCCATCGCCTTCGGCACCAAGGTCGCCTTCGACGCGGTCGAGCTGGAAGGCATCGACCGCATCTCGATCGACGACATCCGGCTGGCCGCCGACATGGGCTTCCGCATCAAGCTTCTGGGCGTGGCGCAGATGACGGGCCGCGGGCTCGAGCAGCGCATGAGCCCCTGCCTCGTCCCGGCCGACAGCCCCCTCGGCCAGTTGCAGGGCGGCACGAACATGGTGGTGCTGGAAGGCGATGCCGTCGGGCAGATCGTCATGCGCGGCGCGGGTGCAGGCGAAGGGCCGACGGCCTCGGCCGTCATGGCCGACGTCATCGACCTGGCGCGCGGCACCCGGCTGTCGACCTTCGGCCAGCCGGCCGCGACGCTGGTCGAGCCGACCCC
>Ga0209023_10002769_pt1 | contig 21509 bp, 16 predicted proteins | sample LakOneMetagenome_FD_187468 | JGI IMG/M metagenome (GOLD analysis project Ga0209023, IMG submission 187468) | Freshwater and sediment microbial communities from Lake Erie, Canada (SPAdes) (version 2) | ecosystem: Environmental > Aquatic > Freshwater > Lentic | place: Lake Erie, Canada...
AAAGCCAGCGTAAGGACTACGAGTTCTAAGCACAAAATCAGGCTGGAATCCCCGGCGAGGGATTCCAGCCTCCTCGATTTCTAGTGTCGTGCTGCTTTTCATCATCCGATCGGCGATGAGCAAGGCTGAACTGATTCACTGCTTCGCTGCCCGAAAGACAGGTAATGCCATCGATCTGATCAGGTCGGAAAGTGTTGTCTGGTTTAATAGGTCGCTGGAACCGTTGGGCTATGAACTGACGGCGAAGCTGAGGCAAGCGATTACATGCGAGGGAGCAGTCGAGCCGTTCCAACCCGGTTCATAGTAACCGGTCCCTACGACAGCGGCGACAGCTCACCTTGCCCTGTTGTCACATTTCCGTTGTTTAAGGTTGGCGTAATTGACAACGACATCCTCGGGCTCTAGACTGCCCCTGACCATGAGACTTTCCCGCACATCTCGACTGATTGCCGCAACAATTGTGCTGTTCAGCATATTGTTTATGCAGCTTGCTGTGTCGGCATACGCATGCCCAGTGCTGAAGCCGGGACATGACGATCGGTCGATCTCGTCGGTGCAGGTGAAGCAAGCGGAAATGGTCGCATGCGAGGACATGGATATGGAACAGCCCAGCCTGTGCCATGCTTCCCACCAGACAGACAAGCAATCGCTGGACAAGCCGACGACGCCACCCCTTGTGCCGTTCGTGGCGGTTGGGTATGGGCTTCCGGTAAGCCTGAACACATTACTGTTCCCGTCTAGCGGTTCGCCGGTTCCCTCCTTCCTTACCTACGCGACGGCACCGCCAATAGCCATTCGCAACTGCTGCTTCCGCATTTGATCCTCCAGTCTGCTTGACTCCTCATCGCTGCGCTCTTGCTGCCGGCGATGCTACTCAATGCATTCTGGAGGTTTCATGTCGTCCCCACGTTCCATTGCGCCACGCATGGCGCATCCTTCGGCTGCCCGATCCATTCGCGCAGTCTTACTTGTTGTATCGATTGTCATGGGCAGGGGTGCGTTTGCCACCGAAACGCCTTTGACTCTGGCGCAAGCCCAGCAACGCGCCGTCGAGCGATCGCGAATGCTGGCAGCAAAAGATTATGCTGCACAGTCCTCACGGGAGATGTCAGTTGCGGCCGGCCAGCTCCCCGATCCGGTAATGAAGGCCGGTATCGATAACGTCCCGATCAATAGGCAAGACCGCTTCAGCTTGACACAAGACTTCATGACGATGCGACGCGTCGGTGTGATGCAAGAGCTGACGCGCTCCGACAAACGTCGCCTGCGTGCTGAACGATTCGACCGCGAAGCGGAAAAATCGATTGCGGAAAAGGCGGCAGCGACGGCGACAATCGAACGCGAGACCGCACTGGCCTGGCTGGACCGTCACTACGCCGAAGCCATGTCGACCGCACTTGCGGAGCAGATCGATCAGGCGAAGCTGGAGATCCAAGCGGCTGAGTCGGCCTACCGGGCCGGTCGCGGCAGCCAGGCCGACATCTTCGGTTCACGCAGCGCATTGGCGGCCCTGGAAGACAAGGCAAGCGATATCAAGCGCCGCATCAGCAACGCAAAAATCGCACTGGCACGCTGGATCGGCGACGCGGCGGAGCAACCGCTGGGTGACAAGCCCGCGGTCGATGCCATCCGCCTCGACGAGGCCACACTCGACACGCAGCTTGAACACCACCCAGAACTTGCAGTGCTGGCCAGGCAGGAAGACATCGCAGTCAGTGAAGCGAATCTTGCAAGGGCCAACAAGAAAGCGGACTTGAGCGTCGAGGTGGCGGTGCAAAAACGGGGCCCGGGGTATTCGGACATGCTGTCGATTGGCCTTTCGGTTCCCCTGCAGTGGGACCAGAAAAACCGGCAGAACAGGGAGCTGTCCTCGAAGCTGGCCCAGGTTGAACAGGCAAGAGCCGAACGCGAGGACACGTTGCTGGCCCATGTTGCGCAAGTACGTGCCATGTTGAACGAGTGGCATACGAACCGGCAGCGGCAGGTCCGCTATGAGAAAGAACTCACTCCTCTGGCCAATTCACGAACAACAGCGACCGTTGCCGCCTACCGGGGCGGAAAGGCCGCGCTGGCGGACGTTCTCGCCGCTCGGCGCAGTGAAATCGACGTGCGCCTGCAGGCTTTGCAGCTCGGGCAGGAAACCGACCGCCTGTGGGCGCAGCTGAATTTTCTCTTTCCCCAAAACGGCGGACCCGGCCACTGAAAAGCCAGGCGAACAAGGATTTTTATATGAATGCTAAAAAAGCAACGATTGCTTTGCTCGTGGCTGCTGCATTGGGCGCTGGCGGGTACGGCCTGTACAAGCTCGGCATGAATCGAGGGACGGCGATGTCAAGCGCTCCACAAGCGGCGTCCTCCGTCCAAGCAGAAGGTGTCGATCCAGCCAATGAACGAAAGGTTCTTTATTGGCACGACCCGATGGTCCCAGGCCAGAAGTTCGACAAGCCAGGCAAGTCGCCCTTCATGGACATGGAGCTGGTGCCCGTGTATGCCGATGAAACTGGCGACGAGGGCGCAGTCAGCATTAGTCCTCGCGTCGAACAAAACCTGGGTGTTCGTACCGCCGAAGTCACGAAGGCCAAGCTCGCTTCCAACGTGGAAGCTGTCGGCAATGTGGCCTACAACGAACGTGACGTTGCCGTGGTACAGGCGCGCAGTAACGGCTACGTCGAGCGGCTCTTCGTGCGCGCACCGCTCGACCCGGTAAAAAAGGGGCAGCCGCTGGCGGCACTGTATGTGCCCGACTGGGTCGCGGCGCAGGAAGAATACCTGACTGTGAAGCAAATGAAAGGCCCTGGCACAGATGGACTCGTGGAAGGGGCCCGACAGCGTATGCGCCTGGCGGGAATGACGGATGCGCAGATTCGCAGTGTCGAGTCCAGCGGCAAGGTAAAGCCCCGCTTGACCATCAGCTCGCCGATCAATGGGGTCGTCGGAGAACTCACCGTCCGTGAAGGGATGACGATCGCATCGGGTGCGCCCATGTTCCGGATCAATGGGCTCAGCACTGTATGGGTCAACGCGGAGGTGCCCGAAGCTGCGTCGGCCGGGGTCCGTCCAGGCGCCCGCGTCGAGGCCCGCACGCCTGCACTCCCTGGCACGGTGTTGCAAGGCAAGGTCAGCGCGATCCTTCCTGAAGTTGAGGCGGCAACGCGCACTGTGAAGGCGCGCGTCGAACTTGCCAATCCTGGACAGCGACTGGTGCCAGGCATGTTCGCGACCGTGAATTTCACCCCCGTGGCCAGCGCGGAGACCTTGACGGTGCCGACGGAAGCAGTGATCCAGACCGGTACGCGCAGTGTCGTCATGCTCGAACAAGGCCGGGGCAAATTCATGCCTGTTGAGGTCCAGATCGGACGCGAGAGCAACGGCCAGACCGAAGTCCTCAAAGGTCTGGCCGCCGGACAAAAAGTTGTTGTTTCGGGCCAGTTCCTGATCGATTCCGAAGCCAGCTTGAGAGGCACCACTAACCGGCTGAGCGGTCCTGAACCGGCGGGCGAAGGCAAGCCAAGCTCGGGGCCGACGACACATCGTGCTCACGGGAAGGTGGAGAATATCGATAAGGATGAAATCACGTTTTCGCACGATCCGGTTCCGAGCATGCAGTGGCCGGCGATGACGATGGGCTTCAGGGTGCCGGCCGGGGGCCTTCCGAAAAATCTGGCAGTCGGCGACACGGTGGACTTCGAATTCGAGCAAACGAAGGACAGATCGTTCCAGGTCACCGGTATCGTCCCTGCCGCTGTGGGAGCTACCAGGAAATGATCGCCAAACTCATTCGCTGGTCGATCCTCAACCGCTTCCTGGTCCTGCTTGCGACAGTCGGGATCACGGCCTGGGGCATCTATGCGCTGCAGCGTACGCCGCTCGACGCACTCCCCGACTTGTCCGACGTGCAGGTGATCATCCGCACCTCCTATCCGGGCCAGGCGCCACAAATTGTCGAGAACCAAGTCACCTATCCGCTGACGACGACGATGCTGTCGGTACCCGGAGCGAAAACGGTGCGCGGCTATTCCTTCTTCGGCGATTCCTTCGTCTACATCTTGTTCGAGGATGGGACGGACCCCTACTGGGCGCGCTCGCGCGTGCTGGAGTATCTGAATCAGGTGCAGTCGCGCTTGCCGCCACAGGCGAAAACCGCACTCGGGCCGGACGCCAGCGGGGTTGGCTGGGTGTACGAGTATGCCCTGGTCGACCGCAGCGGCAAGATGGACCTGTCGCAGCTGCGCGCGTTCCAGGACTGGTTCCTCAAGTACGAGCTCAAGACGGTGCCGAATGTGTCGGAAGTCGCAAGCCTGGGCGGCATGGTTCGTCAATACCAGATTGTTCTCGATCCCGACAAGCTGCGGGCCTACAACATTGCGCACAACGTCATAATCGATGCCGTACAAAAGGCAAACCAGGAAGCGGGCGGCTCGGTGCTCGAGCTGGGCGAAGCCGAATACATGGTGCGCGCAAGCGGATACCTGCAGTCGCTGGACGACTTCCGCAAGATTCCACTGACGACCTCGGCGGCGGGCGTTTCCGTCCGGCTGGGTGACGTCGCACGCATCCAGCTGGGGCCGGAAATGCGGCGCGGCATCTCCGAGCTGAACGGAGAAGGCGAAGTGGCAGGTGGCGTCATCGTCATGCGCTCCGGAAAAAATGCGCTGGAAACCATCGATGCGGTGAAAGCCAAGCTGGCGGACCTCAAGCCGAGCTTGCCCCCCGGCGTGGAGATCGTGCCGACCTATGACCGCTCGCACCTGATCCAGCGCGCTGTCGACAACCTGCGCGACAAGCTTGTCGAAGAATTCATCGTCGTCGGGTTGGTCTGCGCGGTCTTCCTGTTCCATCTGCGCTCCGCGCTGGTCGCAATTGTGACACTGCCGATCGGTATCCTGATCGCCTTTATCGTCATGCATTACCAGGGCGTGAACGCCAACATCATGTCGCTCGGCGGTATCGCGATCGCGGTGGGCGCGATGGTCGACGCCGCTGTGGTCATGATCGAGAACGCGCACAAGCATATCGAAACGTGGAATCACACCCATCCTGGCGCAAAACTCGAAGGAGAAGCGCGCTGGCGGGTCATCGGGGACGCCGCCGCCGAAGTCGGTCCTGCACTGTTCTTTTCGTTGTTGATCATCGTGCTGTCGTTCATTCCAGTGTTCACGCTGGAGGCACAGGAAGGACGGCTGTTCTCGCCGCTTGCCTTCACGAAGACCTATTCCATGGCGGCCGCCGCGGGACTGGCCGTGACCTTGATCCCGGTCCTGATGGGCTACCTCATCCGTGGACGGATTCCCGATGAACGGAAGAACCCGCTGAATCGTTTCCTGATCGCTGTCTACCAGCCCTTGCTCGATGGCGTACTGCGCTTTCCGAAGGCGACCCTGGTCGCCGCCGCGGTGATTGCCGTCATTACCGTTTGGCCGATGACGCGACTCGGCGGCGAATTCATGCCGCCTCTCGACGAAGGCGACCTTCTGTACATGCCGTCGGCGCTGCCAGGGCTATCGGCGGGCAAGGTGTCTCAACTGCTCCAGCAGACGGACCGCCTGATCAAAACCGTGCCCGAAGTGCAAAGCGTGTTCGGCAAGGCTGGAAGGGCCGAGACGGCGACCGATCCTGCGCCGCTGGAGATGTTCGAGACCACGATCCAGTTCAAGCCACGGGATCAATGGCGGGCGGGGATGACCACCGATAAGCTGGTGGAAGAACTGGACCGCGTCGTCAAGGTGCCGGGGCTTTCCAACATCTGGGTGCCGCCGATCCGAAACCGCATCGATATGCTGGCCACCGGCATCAAGAGTCCGGTCGGCGTCAAGGTAGCCGGCACCAGCCTGCAGGAGATCGACCGCGTTGCCGGAGAAATTGAACGGATCGTCAAGACAGTCCCAGGCGTGTCTTCGGCACTTGCCGAACGCCTCAACGGCGGACGTTATATCGACGTGAACATCAACCGCGACCAGGCAGCGCGCTACGGCATGAATATCGCCGATGTGCAGAGTGTCGTATCGGCGGCAATCGGGGGCGATAACATCGGCGAGACCGTCGAGGGCCTGCAGCGCTTCCCGATCAATGTCCGCTATCCGCGCGAAATCCGGGATTCGCTCGAAAACCTCCGCCAGTTGCCAGTCCTGACGCCGCGCGGCGCGCAGATTCGCCTGGGAGACGTAGCAGCGATCCGCATCAATGACGGCCCGCCCATGCTCAGAAGCGAAAATGCACGGCTGTCTGGCTGGGTGTACGTCGACATCCGGGGGCGCGACATGAACTCGGTCGTGCGGGACATGCAGCAGGCTGTCGCCAGGCAGGTCAAGCTGCAGCCTGGCTACTCGATTTCGTGGTCCGGCCAGTTCGAATACCTGGAACGCGCCAGCGCGAAGCTCAAGGTTGTCGTGCCGGCGACGCTCCTGGTGATCTTTGTCCTCCTCTACCTGACATTCAAGCGCTTTGACGAAGCCATCCTGATCATGGCCACCTTGCCGTTCGCATTGGCAGGCGGCATCTGGCTGCTCTGGATCCTCGGGCATCACCTGTCGGTCGCCAGCGCGGTCGGCTTCATTGCGCTCGCCGGCGTGGCGGCCGAGTTCGGAGTGATCATGCTTCTCTACCTGAAGCATGCCTGGGAGGTGCGCCTGGCGGCCGGCAAGTCGTCCGAGGCCGATTTGCTGGACGCCATCCGGGAAGGGGCTGTACAGCGCGTCCGACCGAAGGCCATGACCGTGGCGGTGATCATTGCAGGCTTGGTACCCATCATGATCGCGTCCGGCACCGGCTCGGAGATCATGCAGCGTATCGCCGCGCCGATGGTTGGCGGCATGTTGTCCGCGCCATTGCTGTCGATGTTTGTGGTTCCGGCTGTCTACCAGTTGATGCGCCGTCGCGAGTTAAGAAAAGAAAACGCGGGGGAACCCGCTCGCCGGGAGGCCAGTTATGAAACCACATGAGGTAGCACTGCATGGTGGTTCAAGGGCCGCGCTATCGGCAGCGCCAGTGCGCAGGGATCAACGCTCTGTCGCAGCCATGTTCTGCCGAGTACAATTTTCGCAGTCGTTCAAGGAGTCAATCATGAAGAAATTTCTTGTCACCATAGTCAGCGCGATGTCATTCGCTGCCACTCTGCCGGCGTTCGCTGGTCCCGATTGGCCAATCATCGAGCACGGACGCAAAGTCAAGGCAGAGCGCATGCGGCAGGAACAAGCTCGGCGCGCCCAGGAAAAATCGCAGGAAAACCCGAAACAGTCGGGTAGCAAAACCGGCAAGGAACAAATGATGAAGGAGTGCATGGAAATGATGAACAAGTCAAAAGAGCAGCCTGAGCGTCAATGAACAGGTCGCCTGAATTTCGTCGCAACAACGTGTCGCTCCATCGCGAAGGCACGCCTTTATTTACCACTGTAAGGAGAAATCTCATGAAACGCTTTGCCCAACTGACCTTTATTTCTGCTCTGTCTATCTCAGGGGCCGCGTTCGCCCACTCGGGTGATATGAAGGGCATGGAGATGAAAAGTGGTTGTATGGACATGAAGGATATGAAAGGCATGGACATGAAGGATATGAAAAACATGAACATGCAGGAATGTAAGAACATGATGAAGGAGCACACTGCCGACAGCAAAGGTCAGGGCGCGCACAAGCAAGGCACTGTGCACAAGACATCAGCCGTGATCAAGGCGGTGGATCCGGTTAACAGCAAGGTGACACTTGACCATGCCCAGGTAAAGACCCTGAATTGGCCTGCAATGACGATGACTTTCGGCGTCAAGGAGAAATCCTTGCTCGACAAGCTTGCAGTCGGCAAGAAAGTAAACGTTGAATTCACCCAGCAAGGATCGAACTACGTCGTTTCAGCCGTCAAATAAATAGGCACACGGGTTTCAGCTCGTGCTCGATTCGTCAGCACAGTGACAAACTAGGTAGCAACGCTTGCGGGTGTGCCCAGCGTTGCTGTGCTAGCAGCTGCGCCGTCATTGTCGGTTGTACCGACCAGCAAACCACACGGCGCGAGTACAGGTCGAGGACGACAACGACAAAAGCCAGCCTTCGCTAGTCCAGACGTTAGTAAAGTACGCTACCCATTTCTGGTTCGGGCCAGTCGCCTCAACCTGCCGATCCAGCAGTGTCTGCGCAATTGCGTGGACTGGCGAACCGGGTTGCCCTGGTGCGAGACACGCTTCTGATGCCCCTTGATGCCTGCTGCTTTCATCAATCGGGCTACACGGTTCTCACTGCAGGCAATGCCAGCATCGATAAGGTCTCGCACTACGTGCGGCGAACTATATGTTCCATCGCTGGCTTCGTGGCTGTGCTTGATTGCCTTGAGGGAGCTGGGCATTCTCACGTACATGTGCGCTTGGGCGCCTGCCGAGCCAGTCGTAAAAGCCACTGCTCGATACGCCAATCAGACGACACATCGTTCGGGTTGGCCAGATGGTCTGATATCTGGCGACGAAGCCGTACTTCACTTGAGGTCGGCTGCGAAGCAGCCGAGCGCCTTTTTTAACATGTCGCGCTCCGTCTTGACCTTCGCCAGCTGGTGCCGCATGCGCTCATATTCCTGGGGCGATACCTTCTCGCACCCGACTGCGACCTCTACATTGAAGTTGGCATCTCACCACGGTCCGAGCATCTTGGCACCAAAGCCGAGGTCGCGGGCTATCGCCGCATTGCTCGCGCCAGGCCGGCCCATCACCTTGACCGCCTCGGGCTTGAGCTCTTCTGAGAGCAACCGTCTGTCACGTGCCATGTAATACCTCTGATAGGAACATCATACCTATCGAAAGTGCCCGTCGCGGCTGCGGAAGGCCACTATCCGGGTTTCCGATAGTTATTGCCAGTTGTAGGTGGAGAATCCAGCAATCCAATTTTTCGTAATAGCGAATCGTCGCGGCTTGCGTTTGCACCGCCGTAGATTGCTGCCCTTTTGGAAAATTGCGTGACATATGCTTGACATTGAAGTTGCTTCAGGGCTTATAAAGTCCATTTACCAATTCGTCAAACCTATCCAATGATGCGCACCAAGATTAACTTCTGTGTCACCGCGGTGCTACTGGCCATGTGCGCAGCGGCAGGATCTTCTTCCGCCCAAGCCACTGCGCTGACGCTTGCCGAAGCCGTTGCGAGAGCTCGCGTCCAAGCACCGCAACTGCAGAGCGCTGATGCAGTACTACGCGCTGCGGACGCCAATATCCAAATATCCGGCCTGCGGCCTAACCCAACACTTGCTGTGGAAGCGGAAAATGTGATGGGATCGGGGCGCTATTCCGGCTTCGGAGCGGCGGAGAAAACGGTTTCACTGTCGATGCCGCTGGAGCTGGGCGGCAAGCGGAGCGCAAGAATACGCGTGGCACAGGCCGAGCGTGCTGTAGCCGGCATTGGCGCGCGCTCCGCTGAAGCAGAACTTACCCTCCAGATCACCGAGGCATTTGTTACCCTCGCCGCCAGTGAGCACTACGTTGCGATCGCAAAAGCCACTCAAGAACTGGCCGAGCGCGCGCATCACGTGGCACGTGAGCGGGTACGAGCTGGAAAAGCCTCTCCCATCGAAGAACAACGGGCGGACGTTTTACGAATCAATTCGCAGGTTCGCCTGGGCAAAGCGATACGTGCCGCCGAGCTGGCGCAGAAAACGATCGCGCGACTGACGGGTGTGTCGATGCCACTCGCAATCGGGTCTTCTTGGTTCGAGCGGATCGAAGGCAATGAGGCGATGCCACCAGCTGGGAAGAAGCTGGCGATCGCCACAGCTGAGGCGGAACTAGCTGCTGCAGAGGCTCGCGTTGACGCGGCCAGGCGCGACCGGATACCGGACATAACGCTGACTGCCGGCATGCGGAAGTATGGCGAAACATCCGACAAGGCAGCTGTTTTAGGCCTGTCGGTCCCGCTGCCATTGTTCAATCAGGGCAGCGCCGCACTTGCGCGGTCCCGAGCGGAATTTGATCGCGCCGCCGCTATGCGCCGTGCCGTCGTACTGGAAGTCGAGCAGTCGACCGCGCGCGCAGAAACTGAGGTGGCCGACGCACTGGCGGCTGCGCAGGCGGCCAATGGCCCCGCGCTCGCAGCCGCGGAAGAGGCGGCACGTATCGCGAGGATCGGCTATGTCGAGGGGAAGTTCCCGCAACTCGAATTGATCGAGGCCGAACGCTCATTGGCCGAGACGCGCGAGAGCGCGGTTGATGCGCTCGCAGCACTTCATACAGCACGAGCGCGCCTGGCTCGGCTACAAGGTTCCAACTCTCCAATTTATAAGGATTGACCCATGCAAGCGGTATTCCGATCGGGCCTGTGTGCCGCGATGATCCTCTTGAGCGCATGCTCGCCCAAGTCAGATACGGCCAATTCTAAGGAAGCTGCCGAACAGGGCGAACAAACCTCGAATGCCAAAGGTAAACAGGCCGAAAAGGCCGAGAAAGGCGAATCCAAAGGCGAGACCGGGGAGCATCGCGAAGCTGCGGAGAAGGAAGGCAAGGAAGACTTTGTCACGCTTTCGGACCAGCAAATCAAAGCTGCGGGGATCGAGGTCATGCCGGTTCGGCAAGCATTCGCCGGAGCGGTCGAGGCGCCGGCAGTCATCGCGGCAGACCCGAAACATGCTGCCGTCGTTTCGAGCGCTGTAGGCGGCCGGGTAGTCGAGATCCGGCGCAACCTTGGCGACCCGGTCGCTCGTGGCGACGTGCTTGCCGTCCTCGAAAGCCGTGACATCGCCCAGCTCAGGGCCGACATTGAGATCGCCAGGCGGCAGTACGAACTGTCGCAGGCCACATTCGCACGCGAAGAACGCCTGTTTGGCGAAAAAGTCACCTCGCGGCAGGAAGTCGAAATTGCGCGCAATGCCGCGCAAGAAGCGCGCACCCGTCTTCGTTTGGCTGAGCAACAACTGGCCGCCGCCGGGGCAACAGGCGGAGGACAGCTCAATCGGCTGATGCTACGCTCGCCGATCAAGGGCAACGTCACGGCACGGCAGATCGCCCTGGGCGACGTCGTCGCTCCGGACGCACACCTTTTCGAGGTTGCCGACCTTGACGAACTGGCCGTCGAGCTTTCGTTATCGCCAAACGACGCAGCGCGCGTCGTCGTTGGTACGGCGGTGGATGTGTCGACCGACGGCCGAACCGGTGCCGGCCGCATCACCCATGTGTCGCGTGTCCTCGATCCCGCTACCCGCCAGGTACGAGCCATTGCACGGCTGGCGAATGGACAGGGAAGCTGGCGCGTCGGCGAAACAGCCAGGGCCTCAATCGCGCTCGAGGGCGGTGCCGGCGGCCCCCAGCTCGCCATTCCACGGACGGCTGTGCAGACCGTGGAGGACAAGCCCAGCGTATTCGTGCGGGAGAAAGAAGGGTTCGCGATCAAGCACGTTGTCCTCGGCGGCAATGCGGCCGGTTACGTCAAGGTGATGTCGGGCCTCGCAGGTAACGAACAGATTGCGGTCAGCAATACCTATGTGCTGAAGGCGGAACATGGCAAAGGGGAGGCAGGAGACGATGACTGATTTCCTCATTCACCGCCTGCTGGAGGACACCCCCGCATGATCGCTCGCATTGTTAATTTCTCTGTTGCGCTGCGCTGGCACGTACTCGTCGCAACGATCCTGCTGTCGATCCTCGGGGCATTGGCGCTGACCCGTCTGCCCATCGACGCAGTCCCCGACATCACCAATACCCAGGTACAGATTAATGTTGTCGCACCTGCGCTCGCGCCCGCTGACGTCGAGCGACAGGTCACCTATCCTATCGAAACCGCGTTCGCCGGCATCCCCGGCCTGGAATCGACCCGCTCGCTGACCAGGCACGGCTTTGCGCAGGTAACGACAGTCTTCAAGGATGGCACGGATATCTATTTTGCGCGCCAGCAGGTGGCTGAACGGCTGCGCGCAGTCGAGCGTTCGCTTCCGCCAGGCGCTACCGCAAGCCTCGGGCCGATTGCGACCGGTCTCGGCGACGTCTATATGTGGACGGTGGAATTCGCATCTAAACCAACTCCTAAGGCTGGTCCGGCGGCTGGGCTTCAGGCCGATGGCAGCTATGTCACCCCCGAAGGCGAAGTGCTGCGTAGTGCTGCAGAAAAAGCCACTTACTTACGCACGGTGCAGGACTGGGTCGTTGCGCCACAGCTTAAGAACACTGAAGGACTGGCGGGCGTCGACGTCATCGGGGGGTACGTCAAGCAGTACGTGGTTACGCCGGACCCGCAGCGTCTCGCGGCTCTGGGAATCAGCTTGACAATGCTGGGCGAGGCGCTCGAACGCAATAATACGAGTGCCGGCGCCGGTGTCGTCGTTCAGAACGGGGAAGCACTCACGGTCAAGGCCGACGCACGCATCACGTCGGCCGAGGAATTGGCGAAGACCGTCATTACCACCCGTAGCGGCACGCCAGTGCTTGTCTCCCACGTCGCTACCGTCGGCCTGGGACAGGAAGTACGCTTCGGATCTGCATCCGAAGGCGGGCAGGAGGTCGTCGTGGGTACCGCCGTGATGCGTATCGGCGAAAATAGCCGAACGGTTGCCGCAGCGGTCGATGTTCGCCTGAAAGAGATCGCGCGCTCCTTGCCACCAGACTTGGTGATCCGACCGGTGCTCGACCGCACCCGGCTGGTGGATGCCACCATCAAGACCGTGGCAACCAACCTAACCGAAGGTGCGCTGCTGGTAATTGCCGTCCTGTTCGCGCTCCTCGGAAACCTGCGCGCAGCACTGATCGCCGCTGCGGTCATCCCGGTCACCATGCTTCTGACCTCGGCTGGCATGCTCGAGGCAGGGCTCTCGGCGAACCTGATGAGTCTGGGCGCGCTCGACTTCGGCCTCATCGTCGATGGCGCGGTGATCATCGTGGAAAATGCATTACGTCGCATTGCGGAACGCCAGCATGCTACCGGGAGGATATTGACCAAGGCGGAGCGTCTCGATACCGTTGCTGCTGCCGCCCGCGAGATGATCCGGCCAAGCGTCTATGGACAGGCGATCATCATTCTCGTCTACGTGCCGCTGTTGACGTTCCAGGGCGTCGAAGGCCGTATGTTCGCACCGATGGCGGTAACGGTAATCCTTGCATTGGTCTTCGCTTTCGTCCTCTCGCTCACCTTCGTGCCTGCCGCGATTGCGCTCTGGCTGTCGCGCCATGTCGATGAAAAGGAAAACAGGCTGGTGAAGGCCGTGTCGTCGTCGTACGCGCCGTGGCTGGACCGTGCTCTCGCAAGGCCCAAGCTGACCGGCGTACTGGCGACCGTTGGCTTCGCGAGCGCCATCGGCCTGTTCACAACGCTCGGCCAGGAGTTTCTCCCGACGCTCGATGAGAAGGATGTGTTGTTGCAGGTGGCCCGCATTCCCGGTACGTCCCTGGACCAGAGCCAGGCCATGCAGTTTGCGGTTGAGAAGGCGGTCGGGAACTTACCCGAGGTGAAGCTCGTGTTTTCGAGAACCGGTACAGCTGAACTGGCCGCCGACCCGATGCCACCGAACATCACGGACACCTTTGTCATCGTCAAGGATCGCTCCGAGTGGCCTGAACCCGGGATGAGCAAGGCTGAGCTTGTGGAAAAGATCGAGAAAGCGGTCGCAGGCATCCCAGGTCAGAACTATGAGCTGACCCAGCCCATCCAGATGCGCTTCAACGAGCTCCTGGCCGGCGTGCGGGGCGACATCGCTGTCAAGGTTTATGGCGACGATTTCGACACAATGCTTCGCACCGCAGAGCAGGTCGCGGCGAAGCTGCGTGCCGTCAAAGGCGCCGAAGATGTAAGGGTAGAGCAAGTGCAAGGGCTTCCGCTACTCGATGTGCGTCTTGATCGCGACGCCATGGCCCGGGTCGGGCTGACCGCCCAGGATGTGCATGACACGCTCGCTGCAGCCGTAGCGGGCCGCGAGGCCGGCTCGATTTACGAAGGGGACAGGCGCTTTGACGTCGTCGTAAAACTGGACGAAAAGACCCGGAACGACGTACAAGCCTTGCGCCTGCTGCCTGTGCTGACGCCGGGAGGCAGTTTCGTACCCCTCGGATCGGTGGCGACGCTGGAGACGTCAAAGGGGCCGAACCAGATCAGCCGGGAAAACGGCAAGCGCCGTGTGGTCGTCCAGGCAAACGTGCGCGGTCGTGATATCGCAGGCGTGGTCAGCGACGCGCGGGCCGTCATTAACGCGGACGTCCGGGTGCCGGCGGGTGTATGGCTCGCCTGGGGAGGGCAGTTCGAAAACCTCGAGCGCGCGCGAATGCGCCTGGCGGTCGTGGTACCGGCTTGTTTCGCACTCATCGTCGTGTTGCTGTACTCGGCCGTCGGCTCCTGGCGCGCCGCAGCGGTGGTCTTCACCGGCGTTCCCCTAGCCCTGATCGGCGGCATCGCGGCGCTATGGCTGCGCGGCTTGCCGTTCTCCATTTCAGCCGCCGTCGGATTCATCGCACTTTCCGGCGTCGCGGTCCTCAACGGACTGGTGATGGTTGGCTCTATCGACGACCTGGCAAAGCAGCTGCCGTGGGCGCAAGCAGTGCGTGAAGGCGCGCTGAGGCGCCTGCTCCCGGTGTTGATGACTGCCCTGGTTGCGTCGCTTGGATTCGTCCCGATGGCACTGGCGACAGGTGCCGGCGCGGAGGTACAGCGGCCGCTGGCAACGGTGGTCATCGGTGGCCTTATCACAGCCACAATTCTGACGCTGTTCGTGCTGCCGACGCTATATCAACGCTTTGCCCGCCCGGCAGAGAGCATGGCGGAAGGAATTTGAGCCGGTAGAGCGAAGGCATTTACTCGCACAATCGAAGGGTGTACATGGAAAAGCAATATGACGTAGTGATCATTGGAGCTGGTTCGGGCGGCTACATCGCCGCAATCCGGGCCGGGCAACTCGGACTGTCAGTGGCATGCATCGAATCGAATCCTTATGCCGCCGCTGATGATCAGCCGCGTCCTGGCGGAACCTGCCTGAACGTGGGATGCATTCCCTCGAAAGCATTGCTCGCGTCGAGCCACCTGTACGAGCAGATCGTGCACCATACTGCCGAGCATGGAATCACCACTGGCGATGCGGCGATTGACGTCACCAAGATGATCGATCGGAAGGCTGGGGTGGTCACGAAAATGGCGAAGGGCATTGAATACTTGTTCAAGAAGAACAAGGTCGACTTCATCAAGGGACACGCACGCTTCATTGGCGTGCAGGACGGGGTGTACGGCATGGAAGTGTCGTCCAACGACTCTGTGCAACGGATTCGGGCCCGCAACGTCATCATCTCCACGGGATCGAAACCGCGGCAACTGCCGGGCGCCACGATCGACAATGCGACTATTTGTGACAACGCGGGAGCACTTGAGTTTCGTGAGGTGCCACGGCGCTTGTGCGTCATCGGCGCTGGTGTGATCGGGCTTGAATTGGGGTCGGTCTGGCGACGACTGGGTGCGGATGTAACCCTATTGGATGCGATGCCCGACTTTCTGCCAGCCTGCGATAGCAGTGTGTCGAAGGAAATGTTCAAGCTGATGTCAGGTCAAGGGCTGAAGTTCGATCTTGGCGTGGCCATTGGCCATATTGCGCTTACGGCCGAAGGGGCAACAATCTCGTATCGCGACAGTGCCGGCGCCTCCCGGGAGCTCGTCAGCGATAAGGTGATCGTGGCGATCGGACGGGTACCAAGTACGGAGGGCCTGGGAATCGAAGCCATCGGCCTGCAGCTTGACCAGCGCGGCTATGTTCCTGTCGATGAGCACTGTCGGACTGCGCTGCCGAACCTATATGCCATTGGTGACGTCGTCCGCGGGCCAATGCTTGCGCATAAGGCTGAAGAGGAAGGAATCATGGTGGCTGAGATCATTGCCGGGCAAACCGGTCATGTGAACTACAACGCCATTCCCTTCATCATTTACACGAGTCCGGAAGCAGCATGGGTTGGCAAGACGGAGCAGGAGCTGAAGCGCGACGGACGGGCTTTCAAGTCGGGACAGTTCCCCTTCTCGGCCAATGGCCGGGCACTGGGCCACGGGGACGCGCAGGGATTCGTCAAGGTGCTGGCCGACGCCCAGTCTGACCTCATGCTAGGCGTGCATATCGTCAGCTCGCTGGCGTCGGAAATGATAGGCGAAGCGACGATGGCACTTGAATTTTCGGCATCGTCAGAAGACATTGCCCGCATCTGCCATGCGCATCCAACACTCTATGAAGCAATCAGGGAAGCGGCGCTCGCTGTCGACAAACGTGCGCTCAACATCTGATCGCCAACTGTTCAGGACTCATATCATGGCCCGACCTATTTCTTCGACAGCTGCCGTATCCGGCGCAGCCTTATTCGCCGCCGCCGATTTGGCGACCAAGGCCCTCATTGCGGCGCGGCTGCCCTATGGCCAACAGGTTGAATTGCTCCCAACGCTGAACATTGTTCATGTGGTCAATCATGGAGCGGCATTCGGATTTATGGCTACGGCGGGCGGGTGGCAGCGCTACCTGTTTATCGCCATAGCGCTGTTCGCAACGGGGCTCATCATCCAAATGATCAGGAAGCCGGCGACAACTGCAATGGAGCAGGTGGGCCTGGCGATGATACTCGGCGGTGCGGTTGGAAACTTGATCGACCGGACTGCGCGCATGGGAGTTGTTGACTGGATCGACGTGCATGCAGGAGTGCATCACTGGCCGGCGTTCAATATTGCCGATATCGGCATCAGCGTCGGCGCAGCAGTGATCGTTTTTTACATGCTTTTTGGCCCCCGCGCGGCGGAGGCGGTGCCTGAACGAGCGCCATAACAACGGCTTCCGCGGCGCGGGCCAATCAGTTGGAGTGCTGCGAAAGCATTTCCCGGGTGCCGAAATTATTGCTGAGATTCTTTCGCCTCGGACAGAATTTCGTACCCCCCTTTCGCTGCAATTCCCGATACGACGGTTCCAAGGATCAGGTCGGGAAGGTTCGAATTCATCCACATCACTAGTGCACCAGACAAGACGATTGCACCGTTCACGATCGAGTCGTTATTGGTAAAGATGGCGGACGCTTTGAAATTGATGTCCTGGCCGCGATGCTGCTTTAGAAGACGGATGCAGTAAATATTGAGAAGCGCATTCGCGGCAGCCATCGCCATCATGGCCGGTCCCAGCGGGGATTCGCCGCCAAAAAAGCGACGAACGACCTCCACCAGCAGCAGGCATGCGAAGCCGATCAGGAGGTAGCCGGAAAGCTGGGCGGCACGCTTTTTGATTGTCGCCGACCTGCCGACGGCGTACAGACTTACGGCATAGACTGCGGCGTCCCCTAAATTGTCCAGGCCAGCTCCGATCACTGCGGTCGACGATGCCCAAGTGCCGCCGATGATCCCTGCGAGGCACTGCCCGAGGTTGATCAACAGGACCCTCCACAGAATGCCGCGATCGCTTTCCTGGCTCGCATCCAGGCTTGGTTCGTCGTCTATGGCGTTGTCGCTTTCCGGCATACGCGCTCCAGTAATATCAGTTGGGATAAGGATTTCACGCCGGCTGTCAAGGTCGACGCAGCTACAATTGCGGCGCCTACAAGCTTGGCCGTAGCGTTCGTCGATGAAGATGTTGGGTCAGTGTGAATGCTTCAATATCTGGACAACCTCTGGCACTGCCCCGTCTTTGCACGACGGCGGAGAAAACTCGACCTTGTCGTGGAGATGGAGCTTGATCGCCTCAGGGACCATGGCGCTTATATATCTGTATGACCGAAGGTGAGGAGTCGTAATTTCGACATACTGATGACTAGCAAGCTGCTCATCGCTGAGAGTCCTTAGACATCCAGAATGATTAGCCTGTAATTTTGCGGGCGTGTAGAGCTCGGTTACCCAGCCGGTTTTGCTGTTTGGACCAATTCTTGGATCGGCACAGCCGGACAGGCCAGCCAGCACGGCAAGCCCGACGATAAGCATTTTCTTGCTAATCATAATCGCTCCTCTTCTTCTGTTATTACCTATCGAAATCCAGGCTCACAAGCCGGATACCAGCGATCGCTATTTGCGGGCTTTGACCAGATTGAATCCAAAGCCGAGTCCAGCTGCCAGCAGCAATACCAGTTGCGCTCCATAGGTCTGCGTCGTCGGATAAAGCCCGATGACGGGCATGCGCGGTCCGGTGGTGGGTGTGGCCATCAGCCACCCGGCCTCCTGCAGCCCGGCGATTCCTTTTCCAACCAGGACGACTGCTAAGGCGGCCACGAGTACCGAACTGAACGAGAAGAATTTACCGATTGGCATACGGGCGCTAGTACGGAGGAAGACGGCAGCGATTATCGCCAGCAGGACAAGGCCTGTAACGAATCCACCTAACAGTGCGGGGCCGTTACCATCGGCCGCAAGTGCGGAATAGAACAGGACGGTTTCGAAGACCTCCCTGTAGACCGCAATGAATGCCAGGGCGAACAAGGCCCACGCCGAGCGTTTTTCCATCGCTGCCGTGAGGTGCTGCTTCAGGTATGCCTGCCACTGCCCAGCCTGGCCCTTCTGGTGCATCCACAGGCCGACCGACAGCAGCACCGCGGCTGCGAAAAGCGAGGACAAGCCCTCGGTAACCTCGCGGCTCGCGCCGCTGATGCTGACTACGTAGGTGGCAACCAGCCACGTCAGTGCGCCGGCTGCCAGTGCGGAGGTCCAGCCGGCATGGACATAGCGCAGCGCCTGGGGCCGCTCGGCCTTGCGCAAGAAGGCAACCATGGCGATCACGATCAACAGGGCTTCGATGCCTTCGCGCAGGAGGATGGTCAGCGCGCCCACGAACGCTGTGGTGGCGTCGGTCTGGTCGGGGCCAGTGACCGCCTCGACACGTACGAAGTACTTGTCGAGCTGTTGGGCGTACCCGGTTGCCCGTTCGACGTCGCCCTGTGCGACCGCGCCGCGGTATAGTTGCATGGTCCGTTCCACATCGACCAGGAGTTGGCGGTCGGTCGCGTCGAGGGTCGCCTCGAGCGGTTCGAAGCCGTCCAGGTACGCCGACAAGGCGAGCTTCGTCGCATTCGCGCCCTGGCCGTTCTTCAACGCGTCCAAGCTGTCCTGTAGCAGCTTGCGCGCCAGGGCGATGCCCCTGCGTTCCTGCTGCTCCCTGATGACCTCTGGGTGCGCGCGCGCATACGCCAAGGCCGCGCGTGCAGTCGCCGGCGGCAATCGTTTCGCCAGTTCTTCTTCAGTTGTCGTTACAAGCGCGGTAATGTCCGGCAGCGCCGCGTACAGAGCTTTATCCCGTTCAAACGCAGTCTCGCCCGCTTTGATATCCGGTTCCGCGAAGGACAGTCGTCCGACATGAAACGCCAGCGACCAGCGGTCGTGCTCGGACAGGCTGGTAAAGGCAGGCATCGACGTGCCGTGAACGCCCTGGCTAATCACCTGGTACAGGGCCATGAGTGAACGGGAACGGGCCCGTTCCTGATCGGTGAACGCGATTGGCTTGGGTTCGAGCCGGCTTGCAATCGGGCCATCACCCGCGCCGCCAACCCCGTGGCATGCAGCGCATTGCGCCTGGTAGAGGGTGGCGCCACGGGACAAGTCTGGCATGCTGCGCGGCGCAACAGGGAACGGGTACGCCTGAAGAAGTAGCCGTTTCGCGTCACGCGCGAGTTCGCCGACACGTTGCGGTGTGTCCTTTTTTTCGACCGCCTGCTTCAGGCGTGTGGCGGCCGTGCTCAACTCCGCCTGCAAAGGATGCGCCGGCAGTGCCGACACCTGGCTTTGCGCGCGCACGGTAAACTCCTTCATTTCTCCGTACTCGACCGCGCTGACGACCGATCCGTGCTGGACCGCGCCCGGGTAGTCAACCGCGACATAATCGAGCAACTGCCAAAGCTGCCGGGCTTCAGTTTCCGAAGACTTGGTATCTGCGTGCGCAGCGCCGATCGCGCAGCCAAAGAACAATGCGAGGGAAGCGAACCAACGCCAGACAGAGGAATTCATATGGAGACACTTGTGTTCGTATTGGGTGAGCCTGGCATTTAACACCCTGTAGCTGCTTCAGGGTCAAGTCTTTCCGCTATATTTTTTGGGCTGATGCTCATCGCTCAGGGCGAAGTCAGCCGATCGACGGGGCAGGTGGAAGAGGTGCGCATGGGTCAGCGCCGAGCGCCTGCAGGATTTTGCAGGTGCTCGTGCTGTCGGTGGCGAGGCACTGGCTCCTGAGTTCCCGGAGCTGTGCTTCCAATGCCGACAATGCGGAAATACGTTCGACTACATGCCCGATGTGTTTATCGAGCAAGGCATTAACGCCGATGCAGTTCCGTTCCGGATGGGCGCGAAAATCCAGCAGCATCCGGATCTCATCGAGCGTCATGTCCAAGGCACGGCAGTGCCGAATGAACAGCAGAAGTTCAGCGTGACTCTCGGTATAGGCGCGATAGTTGTTTGGCAAGCGTTCTGGCGGAGGAAGCAAGCCGCTATGCTCGTAATAGCGGATCGTTTCGACCGGGCAGGCTGAGCGCTTGGCAAGTTCGCCAATTTTCATGTAGCGGTTCCGATATGTTAATTTAGTGCTTGACCCTGTATCTACTTCAGGGTGTTCAATACGTGACTATACACAGTTTCCCAAGGAGTCGACATGTCGGAATGCCAGACCAAATCGTGTTGCGCGCAAACGGAGCCAGCCGCATTGGTAAATGACTTGTCTTCAGCCCATACCCGCTCGCTGGTCATTCGCATCGACCAAATGGATTGTCCGACCGAAGAGGGGCTACTGCGCCAGGCACTGGGGCGTCTGCCCGGGGTCGGAGAACTTTCATTCAATCTTGTACAGCGCAGGCTGCAGGTCGCGCACAGTCTCGCCGACCCCGAGTCCATTCTGGCAGCGGTACGTGCGGTTGGCATGGATCCCGTGGTCGAAAGCGCTTCTGACACCGGCGCGGCGCTTCCCGGCACCGTGTTCCGGATCGAGAACATGGATTGTCCTACGGAAGAATCTCTCATCCGCGGGAAGCTGTCGACCATGCCCCAAGTCGAACAGCTCGAATTCAATCTTGTCCAGCGCCGCCTGAGCGTCAGGCACACCGGGCCGGTGGCGGGCATCCAGGACGCGCTTGCCTCGATCGGCATGCAAGCCGTTGTCATCACTGCCGGGCAGGAAAGCGCCACGACGGCAGCTCCCGCTTCCCGGAAGCGACAGCAGGCGATGCTCGCGTTTGGACTGGCTGCGGCGGTAGGTGCAGAGATCGTCGCGTGGACGACAGGCGATGAGAACTGGTGGCCAGTCATCCTGCTGTCGGTACTTGCACTCGCGATGACGGGCCTGGGCGTCTACAAAAAAGGCTGGATCGCGCTCAAGAACCGCAACCTCAACATCAATGCCCTGATGTCGATCGCGGTCACCGGCTCCGTGCTGATCGGTCAGTGGCCCGAGGCGGCAATGGTCATGGTCCTGTTCGCGGTAGCCGAGGTGATCGAGGCGCGTTCGCTCGACCGGGCGAGAAACGCGATCCAGGGCCTTGTGGGTTTGACGCCGGACAGGCTCAGCATTCGCCAGGAGGACGGCAGCTGGGCCGAACAGGAAGCGGCCGGCGTCCAAATCGGTGCACTGGCACGCGTCGCACCGGGCGAAAGAATTGCCCTTGACG
>Ga0209023_10002770_pt1 | contig 21508 bp, 20 predicted proteins | sample LakOneMetagenome_FD_187468 | JGI IMG/M metagenome (GOLD analysis project Ga0209023, IMG submission 187468) | Freshwater and sediment microbial communities from Lake Erie, Canada (SPAdes) (version 2) | ecosystem: Environmental > Aquatic > Freshwater > Lentic | place: Lake Erie, Canada...
GCTCGTCCTCATGCGGGACCAGCAGGCCGTCGAGCCCCTGTTCGGCCAGACGGGCGCGAACGAGCGGAAGGTGTTTGGCCCCGAAGGACGGATCGGTGGTTTCATCGAAGGACTGGCGCATGACGCAGACCTAGGCTCCCCCGCCGATCCGCTCAAGTCTCTCGCCTAGTGTCCCGCCATCTCGTTGAAGGCGAGATAGAGCCACAGCAGGGCCAGCATGCTGAAGGTGAAGGTGGTCATGATGAACAGGGCGCTCATCCGCACGATCGTCCCGAAGCCGCTGCGCTCATAGGCGCCCTTCATGTGGATGTAGAGGTGCACCGGCATGATCAGGATCAGCCACCAGGCCCAGCCGCCGACCAGCATCGACAACAACAGGATCACCGTCACCAGCAGCATCTGGAACGACAGCGAATGCATCGAGAAGATCAGGTGGTCGAAGACGTAGAAGCGCCGGTTGAAGATGAACAGCAGGCTCAGCATCAGGGCCGAAACCGGCAGGGCCAGGATGGCGACCCGGTGCAGCCAGATCTCCATGATCAGGGCGAACCGTTCGGGATCCTCGCGGATCGCCGTAATCCGGGCGTCGGCCCAGTGCTTGAACGCCTTCATCCGGGCGCTGTCGCTCTCTTCGGTGTCGATCACATGCCCGTCGGCTGCGGCCTCGGCCGTCTTCTGGTCGGCGATCGCCTTGCCGAACTTCGCCCAGTCGCCGTTCACGGCCAGAAGCGCCGTCCGCTTTTCGGCGGCGGTCATGGTTGGGTCCATGGCGATCTCGGCCCGGGCCTCGTCGAGCGCGGCCCGCGTCTTCGGTGTGTTCAGCGGGATCACCGTCGGCGGGGCGCCGGCCTCGCCGGGAATCGAGAGATTGGTGTGGATCGTGTTGGGGCCCTCTTCATGCTCGCCCTTTTTCGTCGCCAGATGGCTGACGAACAGGACGACCAGAAGGATGACCAGGAACATCCGGAACGGCTGCACCTGCCAGGCGCGCTTGCCATTCAGATAGTCGCGGGTCAGCTGGCCCGGCCGCCTGAGAAGATTAGGCAGGGTCTTGAACAGGCGCCCGTCGAGATGCAGCAGGCTCTCCACCGCCTCGACCAGCAGATGCCAGGAGTTGCGGTGGAAATCCTCGGCCAGCTGGCCGCAGTTATAGCAGTAGGTGCCCTGCAGCGGCGTCTCGCAGTTGGCGCATGGCGTCCCGACCGGGATGTCCGCATGCTTGCGCTTCCACCGCAGCCAGCCGCCCGCCGAGTCGAGCGCCGCCGCTTCCAGTTCCCCTGACATCACGCCCCCGCGTTAGAATCTACACAGCCCAGACGGGTTTACGTTTTTCGAGGAAGGCGCGCACCCCCTCCTGCCCTTCTTCCGAGACACGGGCGCGTGCGATGCGTCTGGCCGTGTCTTCCATGAGACTGTTGTCAAGCTTGTGGGCCGCCACATGGTGCACCAGCGCCTTGGCGGCCCCCATGGCCCGGGGCGCGCTGGCGGTCAGGCTGTCGGTCAGCATGGAGACGAAGGCGTCGATGGATCCGGCGTCCGGCAGGACCATGTCGATCAGGCCGACGTGGGCCGCATAGTCGGCGTCGAAGGTGTTTCCGGTCAGGAACAGGGCCCGGGCCCGGCGCGCGCCCACGGCCTCGACGACATAGGGGGCGATGGTCGCGGGGATCAGGCCCAGCTTGACCTCGGAGAAGGCGAACCTGGCGCCGTCGACGCCCACGGCCATGTCGCAGGCGGCCACGATGCCGGCCCCGCCGCCCATGGCCGCGCCCTCGACGACCGCGACCGTCAGGGCCGGAACGTCGTGCAGGGCCTTGAGCATCTTCGCCAGACCCATGGCGTCGTCGCGGTTGTCGCTCTCGGACCAGTCGGCGGCCGAAGCCATCCACGACAGGTCGGCGCCGGCGCTGAACGTACCGCCTGCGCCGCGGATGAAGACGACCCGCACCGTGTCGGCGCCGTGCAGGGTCAGGAAAGCCTCATGCAGGGCCGCGATGGTCGCGGCGTCAAAGGCGTTCTTCTTCGCCGGCCGGTTGATGGTCAGGAAGACCACGCCGTCGGTCGTCGATTCGATCAGGACGAGATCGTTGTCCGCATCGGGCGCCGGGTCGATGACCAGCGGCTGGGCGATGGGATTGGAATCCGCGACGGCGTTGGCCGCATCGCTGGCGTTAAGGTCGGTCTCGGGGGAGTTCTGATCGGTCATGGGAGGTCCTCGTTCTCCCGGTCTGAACGCCCGGGCGCGGCTTTGGTCCGGCTTAGTCGCAAAGATCGCGACGGCAAAGCTCCTCAGGCGCCGCAACGGTCTGCTATCACGGGCGACACACACGATCGCCGATGGAGACGACCATGAGCCTGACGGGCGCCTATGACCCCTCGAACATCTTCGCGAAGATCCTGTCGGGCGACATTCCCTCGGTGAAGGTGTGGGAGGACGACCACGTCCTCGCCTTCATGGACGTGTTTCCCCAGTCCGAGGGCCATGTGCTGGTGATCTCGAAGACCTCGCAGGCGCGCAACCTGCTGGAGGTCGAGCCCGAGGTGCTGGCGAAGCTCACCGCCGCCGTCCAGCGCACCGCCCGCGCGGTGACCAAGGCGCTGGATCCCGAAGGCTTCAGCATCATGCAGTTCAACGGCGAGGCCGGCGGCCAGACCGTCTACCACCTGCATTTCCACATCATCCCCCGCTGGGCCGACCGGACGCTGAAGGGCCACGGTCACGCGCCGATGGCGGATGCGGCGGTGCTCAAGGGGCTGGCGGAGCGGATCGCGGCGGCGCTGGAGTGAGGCTGGCGACCGCGATCAGACCAGCAGCATGATCGCATTGCCGAAATTGTGCATCAGAATCGGCAGCAAGAGGCTGCGGGTTCTCAGCACCAGCCATACGGCGATGAGCGACGGCACGCCCGTCAGGGCCATGGTCATCGGGTCGAACGAGAAGGCGCCGTCGGAATAGCCGAAGGCGTGGGCGAGGCCGAACAGGGCGCAGGACAGGACGGCGCCCAGACTCCAGTCGACGCCGAGCAGACGCACCCTTCCCGAGAAGGCGCGCGCGAGGGCCAGCAGCAGGACGCCGCGGTAGAAGGGCTCCTCCTCCAGCCCGGGCAGGGTCAGCTGGAAGGCGATGGTCTCCTTCGATGCGGCTTCGTTCGGGAAAACGAAGGCCATGATCAGGAACAGGCCGGCGTAGGCCGCCGTCACCGGCAGGGCGGTCTTCCAGCTTCCGGGCGCCTGGGCGAGGGTCAGTCCCGACCTGCGCCGGCCGAACACCGGCAGCGCCACGACCGCGAGGGTGGCGGCCAGGGCCATGATCTTTCCCTGCCAGTTCCAGTCGCTGTGCGGGAGGACATCCGGGATGAGGCCCCAGGCCCGGGTCAGCATCGCATCATTGACCAAGACCAGCCCCGCCGCCGCCAGCAGCCAGAGCCATGACGTCCTGCCCGGAAGCATTAGCCCGAGGGCGCCGCCCACGATGAGCAGAAGGGCGACCACGCCCAGAATACCGATAAAGCCGTCCACGCCGTTTCACTCCAACTGGCTGCCAGAGCGCCGGGGATAGGACGAAGAGCGACGGGCGGGCTTCTCGAAACCCGGCGAACCGCATCTCAAAACCTTGCAGCGGGGCGGTTTTACGCGACGGGGGCCGTGTGACGGGCGTCGGCGTCCTCCGTCGCGGCGGCGATCCGGGCCAGCCGCGCCCGCCGCCAGGCGCCGGGGCTGACGCCCTCGCTCGTCTGGAACACCCGGTTGAACGACGGCAGGGAGGCGAAGCCGCTGTCCATGGCGATGACGATCAGCTTGTCCTCGCGCCGCGCCGGGTCGGCCAGCAACCGCCGGGCCTCGGCCATGCGATGGGCGTTCAGGAAGGTGCGGAAGTGATCATAGCCCAGCCGGTCGATGATCAGACGCCGCACCGCCCGCTCCGACGCCCCGATCAGGCGCACGAAGGCCGCAAGGTTGAGATCAGGGTCGAGCCAGACCTTCTCGATCTCGACCAGACGCCGAAGGCGGGCCTCGAGCGCGGTCTCATCCGCGTTGGGCGAGGTCGGCGTCCGGAGGGCCGCCGGCGACCCGGACGCGACCCGGTCTCCGCCGAGCGCCAGCAACCAGCCGGTGAAGGCCAGCAGCGCTGCGTTCTGGGCGATGGAGAAGAACTGGGGCTGCCAGTCCAGGCCGAAGGCCAGATCGACGCCCATGTCGGTCAGGAGCTGGGCGGCGGGCAGGACGGCGACCCAGAGGCGCGAGCGGCGGCGACCGTCGATCAGGTCCCCTTCCCGGTCTCGAATCAACCGCCAGGCCAGATGCCCCATCATCCCCAGCCCGATGGCGATCAGGACCCAGGACAGGCCGCGCCGGGCGACCGCCTCGCCGAAGACGCCGCGATCGGCGCAGGCGACGACCATCCAGATCAGGCCGACGACCAGCACCGCGCCACGCGGCCGGAAGGTCCAGTCGAACACCGAAAGGCAGAACCACCAGAGGAAGGCGACCGTCAGGCCGCTAAGGAGCACCGCCACATGGCCGAAAGGACCGCCCGCTTGCAGCGCCGATACCGGCGTGTTGCCAGCCAGAAATCCGCACAGACACAGGGCGAGCGGCGCGAAATACCGATCATCCGCCCTGTCCCCGCGCCGCCACTTCACGATCGCGGCGACGACCAGAAGGGTCGCCCCGGCGACACGGACGACGACGTCGAGCTGATCCAGCGGCATGGCGTCAGTCTATAGGCCGCCTGCGCGGGATCAGAAAATCCCCACCGCCCCCTGGGCCCAGACGAACAGCACCACGCCCAGAACGCCGAGCCCGATGGCCAGCCGGGCCTGAAGGCCGCGTACGCGCCAGACGACCAGTTCGCAGGCCAGTCCCGCGCCGACCAGCAGGACCCCGGCGTAGAGAAAGTCCAGCGCCGTCCAGTCGACCTCGTGCGTGAATCGCATGGCGATGGCCGGGGTCAGCATCAAAGCGGCGATCAGGCCCCAGCCGATGATGCGGACCGGATTGAGCAGGCGGGCGCCGCGCCGGTCCTCATTGCTGATGATGTTGGTCATGTCCCGGCCCTCTCCTCCTGAGCCCCGCCTGTATGCCCCGGGCGCCTGGCGCAGGCCTGTGGAGAATCGAAGGATTTTTCCTGGACGGAGACGCCTTACGCCCGAATCCTCAGGCCCCGAACGGTCCCCGGAAGATGAACCAGGCCCCGCCGAAGATCATGGCGAAGCCGACGGCGTGGTTCAGGGTCAGCTTCTCGCCCAGGACCGTCACCGAGAATACGGCGAAGACCAGAAGGGTGATCACCTCCTGCATCGTCTTCAGCTCGGCCGCCGAATAGACGGTGTGGCCGATGCGGTTGGCGGGCACGGCCAGACAGTATTCGAAGAAGGCGATGCACCAGCTGACGCCGATGACGATCCACAGAGGCTTGGAGCCGAACTTCAGATGGCCGTACCAGGCGAAGGTCATGAAGACATTGGACAGCACCAGCATCAGGACGGGGGCGAGATAGGGAAAAGACAGTCGCATGGCTTCAGAATGCTTGCCCGCGACGCATTCCGCCAGCATAACCCGCGCCGGATGCGGCCCGACCGCCTCCAGACGCCTCACGGCGGGCCGGCTTAGCTCAGTTGGTAGAGCGCCAGTTTTGTAAACTGGATGTCGCGGGTTCGATTCCTGCAGCCGGCACCATCTTTCGATGAGCGCCGACGCGACTTCACAAGGTCGCAGGTTCAGAAAACACGCAACCGGCCCCGGGGCGGTTCGTTGGTGACACCCTCGCAACAAGCCGGAGCTACCGATGAAACTTCCCAAAGGCGCCCTCGTGGCCGTCGTCGACGGCGAGAAGATCGCCCTGTTCGAAAACTCCGGTCAGCAAGACGTCCAGCTGTCGGCCAGGCCCACACCCGCCATTGAAGAGCGCGCGTCCGGCGCGGCGGGTCGCATCTCCAGCGAAGCCAATCCCGACAACGACACCCAGGCCGAAGACGGTTTCGCGATGGGCGTGGCGGACGTGCTGAACAAAATGGTCCTGACCCACAAGGTCGAGCATCTGCTCGTCATCGCGGCGCCCAAGACCCTGGGTCAGCTGCGCAAGGGCTGGCACAAGGAAACCGAGGCCAGACTGGTCGGGGAGATCGCCAAGGACCTGACGGGCCATTCGACGGATCAGATCGCGGCCGCCATCGACAAGGCCTGAGCCGTCTCTCAGGGCGGATATGCGCCATGCAAAAACGGCCGGTGCGAGATCGCACCGGCCGTCCTTTTTACGGGGCCGCTTCCGTGTCGGAAGCGGCCCGGGCGTTCGCGCCCTGGTGGTCCTAGAAGCTGACCGAAGCTTCCAGGCCGAAGGTGCGCGGGGCGTTGAAGTTGCCGTAGTCGCCCATCACGTTGCCGACGCTGCCGCTCGTGACGTTGGTCGTCGGAGCGCCCGGCAGGCTGTTCGAGGGATCGCGGCGGAAGACGTGCTGTTCGTCGAACAGGTTGCGGCCCCAGAGGCTGACAGTGAGGTCCTGGGTGTCGCCGACGCGGATGTCGGCGAGCGAGATGCGACCGTTGAAGATCAGCGACGAGTCGGCCTTGGTTTCGAACTGGTCGAACGCCTGGGTGGCGTCGGCGTAGTTGCCGTCAAAGTGGAAGCGCAGGTTGGCGTTTCCGGCGAACACGGGGTGTTCATAGTCGATCGAGGCGCTGACGGCGTTCTTCGGGGTGAAGACGATGTAGAAGCGCTGGTCGACGGTCGTCGAGGTGGTGACGCCGCCGACGGTCACCGAGTTGGTGATCGGAACCAGCGGGATTTCCGTGTCCGTATAGGCGTAGGACGCGTTCAGGGTCAGGCCTTCGATCGGACGGAGCGTGAACTCGGCTTCGAGGCCACGGATTTTCGTGGTGCCCGGAGCGTTGATCGTGACCAGGTTGTTGAAGTTGCCGGTCGCGGTGAACTGGATCGACGAGATGTCGACCTGGCTGTCGTCGCGGTCCATGGCGTAGGCGGCGAGGTTCACACGCGCGCGGTGATCCATGAAGTCGCCCTTGAAGCCGGCTTCGTACGAACGGACGTCTTCCGGACCGAAGGCCTGGTAGTTGGCCGTGCGCGAGCTGGCGCCGCCCGAACGGTAGCCCGTGGCGTACTTGGCGTAGACATGGACGTCGTCGCTGACGTCATAGGCGACGGTCGCGGTCGGGTTGAAACGCTCCCAGGTCTCGTTCAGCGGCGAATAGCCGTTGGCTGCGGCGATGGTCGGGTTGGCGGCGTAGTTGATGTTACGCGAGTAGATCAGGGCGCCGTCCTTGTGGTCGCGGGTGTAGCGACCGCCGGCCGTCAGGTGCAGCTGGTCATTCACGTTCCAGGTGACCTGGCCGTAGGCGGCGTAGCTGGTCGATTCCACTTCCGAGGCGCGGTCGATCGAGCGGCAGCCCGGTTGCGAGCCGAAGCCGCCCGAACCCGTGCACGGATCCAGGACGACGTAGGAATAGCCGGTGGTCTGACCGGCCGTGGTGTAGCCGGTGATGGCCATCGAGTTCGGCGTGGCGGCGTCGTCCTCGACGTTTTCCTTGAAGTAGAAGAGGCCGGCGACGAAATCGAGCTTGCCGGCGGTCCCGACAGCCTGGAACTCCTGGCTGAACTGGGTCTGGTGCAGGTCGGCGAGGCTGTAGCGGCTGAAGTTACAGCCCGTGCCCGTGCAGCCCGGGACCACGACCGGCGGACGGTGCGCGCCGCCCGAGTTGTCCCACTGGGTCGCATCGACGCCGCGGTAGGCGGTGATCGAACGCAGCTGGATGTCGTCGGTGATGTCGTAGCGCAGGGTGTTGGTGTAGCCGAAGGTCTCGTCGACGCTGGGCTGTTGCGGCACGCCGATGTCGGCGGTCTTCATGCGGCTGTCGCCGTTGACGACCACGCCGGGAAGCAGCGGACGCACGGTGCCGGTCAGGGTCGTATAGGCCGTGCCCGGCAGGACGCAGGCGGGAGCCGCGGACTGGGCGCCGGCGGCGCAACCGTTCGGGTTGTAGTTCAGCAACTGGCTGTAGAACGGCGTGTTCTCATCCGTCGCGGTGTCGTACGCGAAGATATTGGTGATCCGCTCGGTCGGGGTCCAGCGCAGGGCGGCCCGGATGCCTTGACGGTCGTAGTAGTTCCAGCCGGTCTGGCCAGCCATCGGGTTCTTGGTGGTGGCGTCCTGGTGCTGGACGATGCCGTCGATCTTGAAGGCGAAATTGTTGTATTCCGGCAGGTCCAGGTGGATTTCCTGGCTGTAGGAACCGTAGTTGCCCACGCCGCCGCCGATGCGGCCGCCGAACTCTCCGGTCGGCTCGCGCGTGACGATGTTGAGGGCGCCGCCCTCGGTGTTGCGGCCGAACAGGGTGCCTTGCGGGCCGCGCAGGACTTCGATGCGCTGGACGTCGAACAGGCCGGCGTTCAGGCCGTGCTGACGGGCGAGGTAGACGCCGTCGACATAGATGCCGACGCCTTGCTCACGGGCGGGCTGGTTGGCGTCGAGCGGCACGATGCCGCGGATGCCGACGGTCAGGGCGCTCTGGCGGGCTTCGAATGTCGCGACGCGCAGCGAGGGCACGGCGCCGTCGGCCAGGTCGTACAGGCTCTGAACGTGGCGGTCCTTCAGAGCTTCTGCGTTGACCACCGACACCGCGATGGGCGTGCTTTGCAGATTGGTTTCACGACGCGTCGCGGTGACGATGATGTCGTCGAGGCCGGTGGCCTGCTCTTCCGGAGCGACCGGAGCGGCGGTTTGAGCCTGGGCGAAGGCCGGAAGAGCGGCAGCCATGAGGGCGCTCCCCAGCAGAAGCCGGAGGCGCAGTTTGTTCTGGCGGTTCATTATTGTCCCCTGAGTGAGGATCGGGAAAATAGGGCGCAATTGTATTGGCCAGTTCACAGCAATGAGACGCCGGAATGTATTCTGCGTGACGCCTCAGCGTCCCATTGATGTCAGTTCCGATACAGTCTCCGGGCCGTAGAACCGGGCGCGGCAGCCCCCTTTCAACGCTGCGCGGGGCGCTGAAATCCGCGCGCCTGCTGAACCGCGCGACCCTACCGCGAGTTCATGAGGCGGCCTCAATCCCGACCCAATTCGCTACGTATGTAGCGCTACAAATGTAGCGATGATTGCGAAGGAACTGTCATGATCGAGTCCCTTCCCCGACGGGAACGCGAAGTCTTTGAGACACTGTGTCGACTCGACGCCGGCGCCGTCGCCGACGTCCGCGACGCCCTGGCCGATCCGCTCAGCGATTCCGCCGTCCGGACCCTGCTGGCGCGGCTGGAGACCAAGGGGCTGGTGGCCCGGGCGCAGGGCCCCGGCGGGGTCACCTACCGCCCGGTTCCCCGCACGGACACGGTCGCCGCTGGCGTGCTGCAGAAGATGATCGACACCTTCTTCGCCGGCTCCGCAGCCAGCGCCGCCACGGCCCTGCTGGGCCTGGGCCAGAGGCTGACGCCCGACGAGGCCGCCGCCCTGGAGCGCGCCATCGACGACGCCACCGGACGGAAGGGCGGCCGCTAATGACCCTCGCCCTGTTCCTCTCCCTGTTGATCAAGTCCAGCCTCGTCGCCGGGGCCGGCCTCGCCGCCGCCCACGCGATCGGACGAGGGGCCGCCGACCGGGTCGATATCCTGCGCGCCGCCGTCTGCGTGCTTCTGGCCCTGCCCGTCATCGCGGCGCTGCTGCCGTCCTTGCAACTGGCGATCCTGCCTGCGCCGTCGCCCGCCCCTGTCGCCGATCCGCTCTGGGCCAATCCCTTGTGGCGTGGCGAGATCGGCCCTGTCGCCGGAATGCAGGTGTCGGGCGCCCTGCCCGCGCCCTCTCCGGCCCTGATCGCCGCCGCCGTCTGGATTCTGGGCGCGGTCGCCATCATCGGGCGCTTCGTGCTGGGCCTGGCCACGCTCGACCGGTGGACGCGCGAAGGACAGGCCGTCACCTCAGCCGCCTGGCTGGCGCCCCTCACCCGCCTGTCTCACACACCGCGTCCCCGACTCGTCAGCAGCCACCGCCTGTCCAGCCCGCTGAGCTGGGGCGTCTCGCCGGGCGTGATCGTCGTCGACCCGTCCAGCCTGACGGCGCCGGAGACCGCGCCCGCCGTCCTGGCCCACGAACTGGCCCATCTGCGACGGCGGGACTGGGTCTTTCTGGTTCTGTCACGGCTGGCGGTGGCCCTGTTCTGGTTCAACCCGCTGGTCTGGCGTCTGCACGCCGTGCTGGCCGCCCGGTCCGAGGAGGCCGCCGACGCCGCCGCCCTGGAGACCATCGACGCCTCGACCTACGCCCGGACCCTGGTCCGTCTCGCCGCCTTTCCCCAACGCCTCTCGCACGCCGCCACGCCGATGGCTGCGGACTCCCGCACCCTTAAAAGAAGGATCGCCTGCATCATGAGCCCGACCTCCAACCGCCGCCGCCCGCTGACCGTCGCCCTGACCGTCGCCGCCCTCGCCGTCGTCGCCACCCCTCTCGCCGCGCTGGAAATCCGCGAGCACGGCTTCGAGGCCCCGCCGCTTCCGCCCCTGCCTCCGGTTGCGGCGATCGCGCCCCTCGCCCCCCTTCCGCCCGCGGCCCCGATGGTCCAGAGCGGCGATTGGAGCGCACCGCCCGCGCCCCCGGCCCCGTCGCCCGCCCCGCCCGTCCCGCCCGTCCCGCCAGTTCCGGAGCCGGCGCAGCGGTCGATGAACGCGCCCCCGGCCCCGCCCGCACCGCCTGCCGCGCCGTCGATGCCCGCCCCTCCGGCGCCCCCGGCCCCGCCTCAGGCGCGCGTCTATAGTTACGGCTCCACCACCTGGCGCGAGGCCACGCCTGAAGAGCAGCGCGCCGCCGCCGCCGCCCGCGCCGAGGCCGTCGTCGCTCGCCGGCAGGCGCAGGCCGCCCGGAGCCAGGCCCGCACTGTCGATCTTACCGCGATCCGGGCCCAGGCCGACGCCGCCCGCGCCCAGGCGCGCGCTCTGACCGCGCCCCGAGCCGAGGCCCGTCAACACGCCGAGGCCGCTCGCATTCAGGCCGGACAGGCGCGCGCCCAGGCCGGGGTCGCCCGTCAGCAGGCCACGCGCCATAGGGCCGAGGCCCGCGTCCAGATGGGCCGCGGCGCCGACCAGATGCGCAACGGCGCTCGCGAGATGCGTCAGGAGAGCGTCCGCCTGCGCGATCCCGCCTATCGCGCCGAGCAGATCGCCAGAAGTCGCGAACAGGGCCGCACGGTCACCGACGCGGAGCTTCTGGACCTGTCGTCACGCCTGCCCGCCCGGGCCGATGAAATGGAACGGCGCGCCGACGAACTTCAGCGCCGTGCGGCCGACCCGGCCTAGAGTCGGGAGGGTGAGCGGTCGGTAATCGCGTTGCGGGCCTGGGTCTGGGCCAGATCCTGGTTCGGCGCCAGGCCCGTGACGATCTTGCGGCCGTCCTCATCGATTACCGTCCACACCCAGGGGCCGACGCCGGGCGCGCCGGCGTCCTGCGGCTGGATGGAATAGGACAGGGCGGTGTCGACGGGCAGGTCCATCGCTCAGCCTCTTTCGAGCGAAAACGGCAAACTCGCCGCTGACGGCAGCGGTGCGATCAGGACCGAAACTGTGAGCGCCCGCCTCGACATGCGGATACGATAGCGCCGGTCGGCGATCGTTACCAAGTCGTAAATTCGCGCCTCACGCCCCGGCCCGGCTGCAACCGCTTCGCAACCCGCGTTGACGCGCCGCAACAAATCTGGCGAAACACAGGGGCGGGCGGGAAAAAGCCCGTCCCCCTTTTTCGCCTCAGGTCGAGAGCGAACGCGCCCCGCCGGACGACACTCCCCATGGCCTCGACCAATATCAACAAGCTGGGACACCGGATCGGCGCGCGCGGCGGCCGCACCCGCGCCTCGATTCTCGCGGCGACGCGCCGCCTTCTGGACAACCGGCATCTGGGCGAGATCCGGGTCGCCGACGTCGCCGCCGAGGCCGGTCTGTCGCCGTCGAACTTCTACACCTACTTCAAGACCGTCGAGGAGCCGGTCCTGGCCCTGTGCGAGGACTGCGCGACGGACTTCCAGGTCCTGGCCCGGCATCTGGACGGCGACTGGTCGGGCGAACAGGCCTTCAACGCGGCCCGGGCCTATGTGGTCGACATGCTGGCCTTCTGGCAGGAGCATGGACCGGTGCTGCGCATCGAGCACATGCTGGCCGACAAGGGCGAGGCGGGCTTCATCGACAGCCGGGTCAAGCGGCTGCGCCGCGTTCACCTGGCCTTCGAACGCCGCATCGCCCAGGCCCACGCCACCGGCTATCACGCCAGGGGGCTGGACCCGCGCCTGACCTCCTACGAGGTCGCCAGTCTGGTGGAGTCGATGGCCGACGGGTTTGAGCTGCTCAAGCGCGGCGACACCCCGCCCGGCGCCATCATCGACACGACGGCCCATATCGTCGTGAAGATCGTCACCGGCCGCTAGACGCGCGGGTACAGCCAGACCAGCCACACACCGATGGTCACGAAGGCGCCAAAGGGCATCCGGTCGGCGCCGCTGACGGGCCGACGCCACAGCAGCCGGCCCAGCACCAGACAGAGGCAGGCGGCGCAGGCGACCAGGAAAACGCCCGGCAGACCCGTCCAGCCGACCCAGGCCCCCGCTCCGGCGAACAGAACCGGATCGCCGCCGCCGAGGCCCTCGCGCCTGCGCACCGCCCGATAGAGCCAGGCGAGCAGCCACAGCAGGCTGAACCCCATCACCGCTCCTATGATCTGCGGCCACGGCGGGCCGCCCGTCAGCAGCGCCGAGGCGATGAGGCCGGTCCCGATCATGGGCAGGGTCAGGATGTCCGGCAGCCAGAAATGCTCGGCGTCGACCGCCGCGATCAGCAGCAGTTGCCAGCCCAGCACGGCGCCCGCGACCGCCGTCGGCCAGCCATGGCCGCTCAGGGCCGCCCAGACCCCGATCCCGGCCGCCGTCAGGGAGAAGAGGATGTGCCGACGCGACAGCGCCAGCCGGGCCCATGAGTCGGCCTCGACCCTCACGTCCTCTTCGGTCGGCAGCCGCACGCTGATCAGGGCCAGCGCCTGGCCGACGATCAGCCCGGCAAGACCCAGCAGAACGGCCGTGACGACGGAAAGCGGCATGGACGGATCCGGCGCCGCGCCCTGTGCGGCCCCCTGCGCTTAGCCCCCGACCGTCCCGCCGCCAAGAGAAACGGCGACATGATAGGTCACGAACGACGCCAGATAGGCCAGGCCGAACATGTAGGCGACCATGACCCACATCCAGCCCCAGCTGTTGGTCTCGCGCTTCACCACGCCCAGTGTCGCTACGCACTGGGGGGCGAAGATGTACCAGGCCAGGAAGCTTAGGCCTGTCGCCAGCGACCACTGGGCCGACAGGGTCGCGCCGAGCAGGGCGGTGGAGGTGTCGGCGTTGGCAACGGCGTAGACCGTGCCGAGGGCGGCGACGGCCACCTCGCGCGCGGCCATGCCGGGCACCAGGGCGATGACCATCTGCCAGTTGAAGCCGATGGGCCGGAACAGCGGCTCCAGCGCATGACCGATCATGCCGGCGAAGGAATAGTCGATCGGCGCCCCGGTCGCGCCTTCAGGCGGATAGGGGAAGGTCGACAGCACCCAGATCAGCACCATCAGCGGCAGGATGATCCGCGCCGCCCGCTCGATGAAAATCCGCGCCCGGACCCAAAGGTTGAAAAGGACGCTCTTGAGGTCCGGCATCTTGTAGGTCGGCAGCTCCATCATGAAGGGCTCGACCGCCCCCCTCCAGAAGATCTTGCGGATGACGAAGGAGACCGCCAACGCCGAGACGATGCCGGCGGCGTAGAGGCCGAACATCACCAGCCCCTGCAGATTGACGAAGCCCCAGACGGTCTGCCGCGGAATGAAGGCCCCGATGATCAGCGTATAGACCGGAATTCGCGCCGAACAGGTCATCAGGGGAGCGACCAGTATGGTGGTCATCCGGTCGCGCCTTGAGTCGATCACCCGCGCCGCCATGACGCCGGGAATGGCGCAGGCGAAGCTGGACAAAAGCGGGATGAAGGCCCGGCCGTGCAGGCCGGCGCCGCCCATGATCCTGTCCATCAGGAAGGCCGCCCGGGCCATATAGCCGAAGTCTTCCAGCAGGATGATGAAGGCGAACAGGATCACGATCTGCGGCAGGAAGACCAGCACTTTGCCGACCCCGCCGATAACGCCGTCGACCAGCAGGCTCTGCAGCAAGCCCCATGTCCCGCCGTCCGGGATCACAGCGCTGACGCCGCTCCCGATCAGGCCGAAGCCGGCGTCGATGCCGTCCATCAGGGGCGTGGCCCAGGCAAAGACCGCCTGGAACATGACGAACAGGATAGCCAGCAGGATCACAAGACCCGCGACCGGGTTCAGCAGCACCGCATCGATCTTGCCCGTCAGGGTGTCGGGACGTTCGGGCGGACGCACGCAATCGCGCATGATCTGCTCGGCGCGGCGGTGGGCGGCGCGGATTTCCGACGCATCGGGCGCATGCCAGCCGCCCTCGGCAGCCTCTCCGCGTGCAGCGGTCAGGGTCAGACTGTCGACTTGGGCGACCAGTTCCTCGATGCCGCGCTTGCGCGTCGCCACCGTGGTCACGATGGGAATGCCGAGCGCCGCCTGCAGCTTCTCCAGATCGATTCGCAGGCCCTGACGCTGGGCGATGTCGTACATGTTGAGCGCCAGAACCATCGGCCGCCCGACCTGTTTCAGCTCCAGCGCCAGACGCAGCACGAGGCGCAGGTTGGTGGCGTCGGCGACGCAGATGATGGCGTCCGGCTCGGCCTCTCCGGCCAGCTTGCCCAGGACGGCGTCACGGGTGACCTCCTCGTCCGGACTGCGCGCGCGCAGGGAATAGGTGCCGGGCAGGTCCAGAACCGACAGGCTCCGGCCCGAGGCGGACCGGATGACGCCCTCCTTCCGCTCGACGGTGACGCCGGCGTAGTTGGCGACCTTCTGGTGGGCGCCGGTCAGGGCGTTGAACAGGGCGGTCTTGCCCGAGTTGGGATTGCCGACCAGGGCGACCCGGGCCGGACGAACGGCGATGTCCATTATTCGGCGGCTTCCGCGATGTCGTCGCCGAGGCGAAGGGTCAGGCTGGCGGCCTCCTTGCGGCGCAGGGCCACGCGCATGTCATCGACCTTGACCGCGATCGGATCGCGCCCGAACAGCCCTTGATGGATCAGTTCGATCCGCGCGCCCTCGACCAGCCCCAGCTCCAGCAGACGGCGCTCCAGCTCCGTCTCTCCCGCCTCGTGATGGCAGTGCGTCCCCACCGAGGTGATGACGCCGCGATCGCCCACCCGGGCCTCGCTGAGCTTGATGACGTTAGACATTCGGGATCACTCGGACGCGGATGCTGGCGACAGGTAGGGGTCGCCGTAGCTGTGACTGATTATCAGGTGCGATATGGTCGCGTCCATAGGTCAAGCTGACCGATTGCACCTGGCGCCGCTTGGGCTATCAGGAACGGGGACAGGCGGGAGACGGTCATGCGGCGCGCGACACGGGCGGGATTGATTCTGGCGACGGCGGCGGTACTGGCTGGAGGGCTGGCTGGAGGGCTGGCCGGCTGCGATTCGGGCGAGTCCATGCCGGCCGCGCCGCCCGTCCCGGTTCCGCCACCCCTGACCGACGTCCAGCGCGCGACCCTGCTCGCCGCCCTGCCCGCTCCCTACAACACCGCCGATCTGGAGCATGGCGCCAGGGTCTTCGCCCGCTGCAAGGCCTGTCACACGGCGACGCCGAACGGCCCGAACATGACCGGCCCGAACCTCTATGGCGTGATCGGCCGGGTCGCCGGGACCCATCCGGGCTTCAACTATTCCAAACCGGTCAAGGCTGCGGGCTTCGCCTGGGACGACGACCATATCGACCACTGGCTGACCAGCCCGCGCACCTTCCTGCCCGGCAACAAGATGACCTTCCCCGGCCTCCCCGACGCCGAAGACCGCCGCGACGTCATCGCCTATCTGAGCGTCGAGGCCGCCAAACGCTGAAGGCGCCGTCTCTCGCTCACCCCTCGCTCACTAACACCCCGTGCTCACTGAAACGCCAGACTGCGGCGCGCCAAGGGGGTGACAGGTGTTAGTGAGCAAGGCGTGAGCGAGACCAGCCCTGTTTCTCGCTCACCGCTCGCTCACTAACACTCCTCGGCTCACTGAACCCGTCACCCCTATTCCGCGGCGTGCGGGACCTTGTCGTTGGCGGTCGCTTCCTGGGCTTCCCACTGTTCAATCTTGCGGGCGGTCCATTCGGGCGACTTCGTGAAGCGGGCCAGCGCGCCGTAGATCACCGGCACCACGAACAGGGTCAGCAGGGTCGAGAACATCGCTCCGGTGAAGATCACCACGCCGATGGTCTGTCGGCTGCCCGCCCCCGCCCCGTGCCACAGCACCAGCGGCAGGGCGCCGAAGGCCGTCGCGATCGACGTCATGATGATAGGGCGCAGACGCAGGGTCGAGCTTTCGATGATCGCCTCGCGGATCGACCGGCCCTGATCGCGCAGCTGGTTCGCGAACTCGACGATCAGGATGCCGTTTTTGGCTGCGACCCCGATCAGGATGATCAGGCCGATCTGCGAATAGATGTTCAGGCTGGACCCGGCCATCAGCAGGCCGAACAGACCGCCTGCGGCCGCCAGCGGCACCGTCAGCATGATCACCGCCGGCGTGATCCAGCTCTCGAACTGGGCCGCCAGCACCAGGAAGACCAGCAGCAGGGCCAGGCCGAAGGCCGCGCCGACCGCGCCGCCGGCCTCCTGTTGATCGCGCGCCGCGCCGCCCCACTGGATTGCCACGACGCCCTGCGGCTGTTTGGCGACCTCGGCGTTGAGGAAGGCGACCGCGTCGGCGATGGTCTCGCCGGGGTTCAGATCGGCCTGAAGGCTGATCGACCGCTGCCGGTCGAGACGGCGGCGGTCGGGCGTGTCGCCGGAGGTCTTGGTGTCGACCACGGAAGACAGAGGCACCAGGGTTCCCGACCCGGTCGAGACATAGAGGCCTTCCAGATCGCCGACGCCGGAACGGTTGGCGCGTTCGGTCTGCAGGATGACGTCATACTCCTGACCGCCCCGGATGTAGGTCGTGGCGCGGCGTGAGCCGAACATGGTCTCCAGCGTGCGGCCGATCTCCTGGGAAGAGACGCCGAGGGCGGCGGCCTTTTCAGGATCCACATCGACCAGCAGGCGCGGGGCGTTGGGCTCGTAGTTCAGACGCGGACGCGAGAAGCCGGGGTTGTCCAGCGACGCCGCCAGCACCGGCTGCAGCCAGCGATAGATGTCCTCGTATTCCGGCCCCGTGACGATCATCTCGACGGAGTTGGAGTTGCCGCCGCCGCCGCCGCCGCCGCGCTGGAAGGCGCCGGGGATGGAGGCGTTGACCTGGGCGCCCGTCTGGCCGCGCAGCTTGCCGTTCAGTTCCTGGGCGATCTTGTCGGCGGGCCGGTCGCGCTCGGACCAGTCCTTCAGGATCAGGGTGGCGTTGCCGGAGTTGTAGCTGCCGCCGCCGAAACCGGGCGAGGAGATCAGATAGCTCTCCACCTCCCCGTCGGCCTTGTACTGGGCCAGGATGGGCTCAAGGCCGAGCATGATCTTCTTCGTGTAGTCGAAGCCCGCGCCCTCGGGCCCCTGGACCCGGACCTGAACCCGGCCACGGTCTTCCTGGGGCACCAGTTCGTTGGGAAGGACGAAGAACATCCCGAGTGCGCCGCCGCCGACCACCAGGATCAGGGCGACGACGCCGATCACCGCGATACGGCTGCCGACCAGCAGGTCCAGCGAGGCGCCGTAGCTGTTCTTGAGCCCGTCCATGGCCTTGTCCACATGGCGGGCGACCCAGCCGGAGCCGGACGCGGGCTTGAGGATCTTGGAGGCCAGCATCGGCGACAGGCTGAGGGCGAGGAAGGCCGAGAAAGCCACGGCCGCCGCGATCGCCGCCGCCAGCTCCACGAACAGACGCCCGACATATCCGGGCAGGAACAGCAGGGGCGCAAACACCGCCAGCAGCACGACCGTGGTGGCGACGACGGCGAAGAAGACCTGACGTGCGCCGCGCTCGGCGGCGACCAGGGGCGGCTCGCCGTGGTCCAGACGGCGCTGGATGTTCTCGGTCACCACGATGGCGTCGTCGACGACCAGACCGATCGCCAGCACCAGCGCCAGCAGGGTCAGAAGGTTCAGCGAGAAGCCCAGCGGCGCCAGCACGATAAAGGTCGCCAGCAGGCAGATCGGGGCTACGATCGACGGGATCAGGGCCGCGCGGAAACTGCCGAGGAAGACGAAATTGACCAGGGCCACCAGCGCCAGCGAGATGCCGATGGTGATCCACACTTCTTCAATGGCGTGGGAGGTGAAGATGGAATTGTCCGACCCGACGACCAGTTCGGTGCCCGGCGGCAGGCTGGCCTGCATATCCGCCAGCGCCTTGTTGACGCCGTCCGAGATGGCGAGGTCGTTCGACTGGGCCTGACGGGTGACGCCCAGACCGATCTGATCCAGGCCGTTGCCGCGGAACAGACGACGCGCCTCGGCGGGCGCCTCCTCGACACGGGCGATGTCGCCCAGACGGGTCACGTAACGGTTGGCCCCGATGATCGCCCCGGTCGTGCCCGAGGTCGAAGGCTGGGTGGTGTTGCTGTTCGTGGTTGTCGCAGCCGTCGGGGCCGAGCCCGCCACGCCGATGGGCAGCTGGGCGAAGTCCTCGGCCCGGGCATAGGTTCGGGCCACGCGGACCGTATAGTCCTTGTCGGTCGATTCCAGCGCCCCGGCCGGAAGCTCGACGTTCTGGGCGTTCAGGGCGTTCTCGACCTGGGTCACGGTGATGCCGCGTGCGGCCATGGCCCCGGCGTTCAGCCAGATGCGCATGGCGTAGCGCTGCTCGCCGAAGATCTGGGCCTGGGCCACGCCGGGCACGGTCGCCAGACGGTCCAGCAGATAGCGGTCGGCGTAGTCGGTCAGCTCCAGCCGGTTCATCGTCGACGACCGCAGGAACAGGATCATGATCGGCGACGAGTCGCTGTCGGCCTTGGACACCTCGGGCGGGTCGGCCTGTTCGGGCAGTCGTCCGACGACGCGGGCGACCCGGTCGCGCACATCGTTGGCGGCGTCGTCGATGTTGCGGTCCAGCGAGAACTCGATGGTCACGTTCGATCGGCCGTCGCGGCTGGACGAGGTGATGCGCTCGACGCCCTGGATGCCGGCGATCTGTTGCTCCACCGGTTCGGTGATGCGGTTCTCGATCACCTCGGCCGAGGCCCCGGCGTAGGAGGTGCTGATCGAGACGACCGGCGGATCGACGTCGGGCAGCTCCCGCACCGGCAGGAAGAAGAAGGCCGCTGCGCCGATGACGCACAGGACGATGGCGGCGACCGCCGCGAAGACGGGCCGCCGGACCGCGACGTCGGACAGCATCATCGGGCGGCGCCCTGTGCCGGCCCCTGGCCGCCCTGCTCGCCACCGCGTCCACGTCCCTGTCCTGCCACGGTGACCGGGGCGTTGGGCTGGATGCGGTTCAGACCGCCGCCGACCACCTTGTCGCCGACACTGAGGCCCGAGACGATCTCGACGAAGCCGCCCTCGACGGCGCCGGTTTCGACCTCGACCCGCTGGGCCGTCGAGCCCTTCTCGCCCCTGGCGATGCGATAGACGAAGGCGCCCTGCCCTTCATACTGGATGGCGGCCTCGGGCACGGCGGGGGTCTGGCGCTCGCCTTGCGCGACCGCGACGCGCATCAGCATGCCGGGCCGGATACGACCGCCGGGGTTCGGGAACTCGGCGCGGGCGGTGACCGCGCGGGTGGTTTCGTTGATGCGGGTGTCGATCAGGGCGATGCGCCCCTGGAAGGCTTCGCCCCCGAAGGCGTCGGCGGTGGCCGTCAGGGGCAGCCCGGTGCGAAGGACGCCCAGATACCGCTCCGGCACCGGAAAATCGACGCGGATGACGCTGGTGTCGTCCAGGGTCGCGATCACCGCGCCCGGGTTGATCAGGGTCCCGGCCGTGACCGTGGTCAGGCCCAGCACGCCGGCGAAGGGCGCGCGGATCATGCGGTCGCCGCGACGGGCCTCGGCCGCCGCCAGTGAGGCGCGGGCCGTGGCCAGCGCCGTCTCGGACTGTTCGGCGGTCACCCGAGGCGCGATGCCCTTTTCGGCGAGGGTGCGATAGCGTTCGTATTCGCGCTGGGCCTGGGTCACCTGGGCCCGGGCCTCGATGAGGCCGGCGTCTTCCTCGCGCGCCTGCAGCTGAACCAGAGGCGCGCCGGCGGACACGCGCTGACCGTCGCGGAACAGGACGGCGGTGATCAGTTCGGTCGAGTTGGAGGTGATGTTCACAGACTTCAGTCCTCGCGCCACACCGAGGACCCGAATGGTGTCGCTGAACGACCGCGAGGCCACCGTCGCCTCCGAAACCTGTTGCCCCCGCCCGCCGCGACCGCCGCCCGGCGCAGCCTTGGCCGCGCCCTCATCCTTGGCGAAAACGATGTGCAGCACCGCCGCCACGACCATGAGGCCGAGCAACACGCCGGCGGCGACAAGGAAGAAATGGCGTTTGATCACGCAGGTACTCTCAGGGCCGTTGGGGGACGGTAGACAGGCCTTTGGGCGGGTCGGACATAGCTGGTCCTGCCGTCGAGGCAACTAAAGTCTGTGTAACGGTCGCCGTTCCGGTTTCCGTCGGTCAGGATTGTCGCAGTCACGACCTTTTTGCGGCGCGTTCAGAACCGCCTCCACAGGGCCAGGACCGGGCCGCTGGAGACCGGGGTCAGGCGCCCAACCGCCGTCTGGCGCCATCCGGCCTGCAGGCTCCAGACGCCGAAGCGGCGCACCACCGAGGTCTCGACCGACAGCCATCGCGCGCCGTCCACGCCCGCATCGTCATCGGCCGCCCCGCCGTAAGCCTGGGCCAGAACCATCCAGTCCTCGCCGAAATGGCTCCCGACGGTCAGATCGAGGCGGGTCTCGTCCGGGAGCCCATCGCGCATCCGCCTCGCGGCCTGGATCTCGATGAACGATCGGTCCGGCCCCCACCGGACCGGCACGCCGCCGAACGAGCGCCCGACCGAGATACGGGCCTCCCAGTCGCTCTCGCCGACGCCGGGCGCCGCGTAACCGGCGTTGCGCCCGTCGCCCGCCCGGGCATAGCCGCCGTAGAGGCTGACGGCGGTCGCGTCGTCCCGCCACGCCTGCCAGGTCACGCCGACTTCCAGCGGGCCGCGGCCTTCGTAGTTGAGAAACGCGTCCTCGCCGTCCTGCCAGTCGGCTTTCAGCTGCAGGGTGAAACGGTCGGTCAGGCCGTATTCGGCGAAGATGCCTGCCGAGGCGTCGTGACGATCCTGAAGCAGGTCGACGCGGTCGCCGCCGAGGTCGAACCCCTGACCGGCGCGCATCTCCTCATATTTGACGATGACCTGACCCTTGCCCCTGGGTTGGGTCCAGGCGCCGGCGATTGCGAGCGTGGGGACCAAGGCGGGAATCGAAAAGACCGCGACGCCCGCAAGAAGCGTCGCGGCCGCTTTCAAGCGTCGTAGCCCGGAGATTTGCGGGCGTCA
>Ga0209023_10002771_pt1 | contig 21503 bp, 22 predicted proteins | sample LakOneMetagenome_FD_187468 | JGI IMG/M metagenome (GOLD analysis project Ga0209023, IMG submission 187468) | Freshwater and sediment microbial communities from Lake Erie, Canada (SPAdes) (version 2) | ecosystem: Environmental > Aquatic > Freshwater > Lentic | place: Lake Erie, Canada...
CGGCGCGGGTCGAACAGCAGCAGCGCCAGTTTCGCCTGCCGGCGTTTTTGAACGGCAGCGCGGACGGCATGCTGGTCGAGACCTGCGCGGGCCTGCTCGACGGTGACGACCCCGAAACCTGCATCCGCCGCGAGGCCGAGGAAGAAACCGGCTACCGCGTGCGCCAGCCGTGCAAGGTGTTCGAGGCCTACATGAGCCCGGGCTCCGTCACTGAAAAACTCCACTTCTTCGTGGCCGAATACGAGCCAGCCGACCGCATCCGCAGCGGGGGCGGGCTGGCCGATGAAGGGGAAGACATCGAGGTCATCGAGATGCCGCTGGCCGAAGCCCTGGCGGGCATTGGCAGCGGCGCGATACAGGACGGCAAGACGGTGATGCTGCTGCAGCATGTGGCGCTGATGCTGCAGAGCGCGGAGGGATAGGGCCGCGCGAGGGAATCAGATGCGGTGACTCGCCGTGGGGTCGCTGTGCTCCGCTTTCAGGGCACCGGTCACCCATGGCAGCCCATAGCCCCGCCGAAGCTCAGGCCTTCTTCTTGATCAGCCCGTAGATCACCAGCAGCACGATGGCGCCGATGATCGATGCGATCCAGCCCACGGGCGCTTCGGGCGCGTACCAGCCCATCGCCACGCCCACATAGCGCGCGACAAATGCCCCCGCGATGCCCAGCAACGTGGTCATGATCAAGCCCAGCTTGTCGTCGCCCGGCTTCAGGGCCCGCGCGATCAGTCCCACGATGAAGCCGACGATGATGGTTCCGATGATTGAAAACATGAGGTTCCTTGGTTGAGGTCTTTGGCTGAAGTTAAGGCCGTGCCCATGGCCCTGGCAGCGAATGTAATGGCATTTGCTGCCAGGCCTTGGAGGGTCGATCGATAGCCCATTGCTTTGCGCTTTTGTCACGGCCGCACATCTTTGCACTGGTCGATGACGGTGGCTGTAGGTGGATGCTGAATCGCGAGTGAAGGCAAACCGCCGAGTGCACGCCAGTACCACCGCCCCGCGCGCGATAATCCCGCGCTATTGATTCCGTAGCTGTCCGCGCGCATCCATCCAGCGGTAGCGGCTGTTTTTATCATTTCTCCGGTTCTTCTTTACCTCAACGCTCCCATGCAAGCCCTGCTCGACGCCATTGCCTCCATGCCCCTGCCGACCGAAGCCGGGCGCGTCTTTCATGGCCGCGGCGGTTTGCACCCCGGCTGCGAACAATGGGTGCTGGATGCGTACCCGCCAGTCTTCATACTGACCAGCTTTGCGCCCGCGACTGAAGAAGAGCTGGCTGCCATCGGCGCGGCCCTGCAGGCCCGCTGGGCGCAGATCGCCCCGGCCGGCGAACCGATGAACTGGGTGTTCCAGCACCGGGGCGAGGCCCTGCGCATGGAGGGCCGCAGCGAGACCCGCCTGATGGCCGGCGCCGTGCCCGACCCCCACACGGTGACCGAGGCCGGCGCGCGCTACCGGGTGCATGTGCTGCGCGGGCAGAACCACGGCCTGTTCCTCGACATGGCCTCGGGCCGCCGGTGGGTGCACGACTACGCGGCCGCGCGCAGCGCTGACCGCTACGGCCTCAAGGTGCTGAACCTGTTTTCCTACACCTGCGCATTCTCGGTGGTGGCGCTGCAGGCGGGAGCCCGGCAGGTGGTCAACGTGGACATGAGCCACGGCGCCATCGGCATCGGGCAGCAGAACCACCAGCTCAACGGCATCACCACCGGCGCCGCGTTTTTGCCGCACGACATCTTCAGCAGCTGGGGCAAGATCACGCGCGGCGGGCCCTATGGCCTGGTCATCGTGGACCCGCCCAGCTACCAGAAGGGCAGCTTCGTGGCGACCAAGGACTATGCGCGCCTGATGCGCCGCCTGCCCGATCTGCTGGCGCCCGGCGGCCACGCGCTGCTGTGCCTGAATGCACCCGAGCTGGGTGCCGGTTTTCTGCAGGACCAGATGCGCGAGCTGGCGCCGGAGCTCACCTTTGTGGAGCGCGTGGCCAACCCGGCCGTGTTTGCCGATGCCGATGCAGACCGAGCGCTCAAGGTGCTGGTGTACCGCGCGCCCGACCTGGCGGCCCCAGAGCCTGCGACCGTGACCGCTACGGCGACGTAAGCCGCGCAACCCAGCGCCGCGCCAGCGGAGCCGCCACCAGCACGCAAGGGAACGCAAAAGCCCAGGCCGTGAGCCAGGCCCCACCCCACACGCTGACGAACCCGGCCGACCAGCCGCGCGCGTGCAGGGTAGAGATGCCCGACACCAGCAGCGACATCAGGCCTGAGAGGATGAAACCGAACAGCACCGGCGCAAAGCGCTGCGGGATCATGCTTCGGCCCCGGCAGTGACCTGGCCCTGCGCGGTGTGCCGCGCAAAGCCGTGCACCTTGCGCGCAAAGTTCTGCCCGAACATGTGGGCCGTCTTGATGTCGCCGGGCGCGAAGGCATCGGGCGCAGACGCATGCCCCGCCTGCGCCATCAGGCCCGACCACGAACCCAGCCGGTTGGCCGCCTCGTCATAGGGCGTGCCGCTGTGCTGCTCGGGCAGGATGGGGTTGCCCACCCAGACCATCCCGTGCTGCATGGAGAACACGAACATCGACAGCAGCGTGGACTGCTTGTCGCCCGCTGGCAGCGACGACACGGTAAAGCCCGCCGCCAGCCGGCCCTGCAGCTGCTGGCGGCGCCACAAGCCGCCGGTGGCGTCCATGAAGGTCTTGAACACCCCCGACACACCGCCCAGGTAGGTGGGCGACCCCCACACCAGGCCGTCGAAGTCCTGCAGCACATCAGGCGCCGGTGTCAGGCTGGCGGCCTCGATCAATTGCACTTGTGTGCCCTGCACGCTGCGTGCCCCGCGCGCCACGTGCTGGGCGATGTGCTCGGTGTGGCCGTGGGCGCTGTGGAACACCACGGCGATCTTCCTGGTTGTCATCATGTCAAACGCTCCATTCAAAAAATAGGGATAGGCAAAAATGCGTCAGGCCGCAACGCAGCGGCTCCACGCCCAGGCGGCGAGGTACAGGCCCATGCCGAACACCGCGTGGTTGGCCAGGCTGCGCAGCCGGTTGCGCCAGGGCGTGGCAGTGCGGGACGCCGCGATGCCGCTGCCCATGGCGGGCTGCATCACAAACCAGGGCGCCACCACGGTGGCAATGCCGATGGCCAGCGCCGGCAGCAGCGTGGGCTCTGCAGCCCAGCCGCGGCCGTTCACCAGCACCGCCAGGGCCGCAAACCCGATGCCGACGGCGTAGTGGACGGTCCAGCCAGCCACGCGCTCGCCACGCACCGGCGTGGACTTGGCAATGGCGTCGTGAAACCACCGTCCACGCAGCAGATGCCCCGCCCAGCGCCCGATCAGCGCAAACGGCTGCGTGGGCACGCCCAGCCGCCGGAGCGCAGCCAGCCACACGTCCATCACCGCCGTGGCGCCGACGCCGATCCACAGCACGCGCAGCGCCTCGTGGGTCCATTCATTCATAGGTTCCTCGTTTCTTTCACAGTTGACTGAGCACCGGTGTCTGAGTACTGTACGAATTCAAGTCAACTTGAAGTCAAGAGGTTTTTTGTGATCGACATCGGCGAAGTCGCCAGGCGCTCGGGCGTGGCCGCGTCCACCCTGCGGTACTACGAGGAAAAGGGCTTGATCGCCTCCACCGGCCGCCACGGCCTGCGGCGGCTGTTCGACGCGCGGGTGCTCCATCAGCTGGCATTGATTGCCCTGGGGCGCGTGGCAGGCTTCTCGCTGGACGAGATCGCCACCATGTTTGCGAGCGACGGCCAGCCCGACATCGATCGCGCCATGCTGGCTGCCAAGGCGGACCAGATCGATGAGATGGTGCGGCGCCTGGAGGCCATGAGCGCCAGCCTGCGCCATGCCGCCGTGTGCCCGGCGCCGAGCCACATGGAGTGCCCGTCGTTCCGCAAGCTGCTGCAGTCCGCAGCGTCGGGCGACATGGCGCCGCGGGAGCTCATGCCCAGGCGGCGGGGGTGAGTGTGTGGGCCGCGCACGGGCCGCGCGGCGGTGGCCGTCGCTGCGGTATGGCTGCCCTAGAGCGCCATACCACAGCGATACGGCAGCGACACGAAAGCGATGAGCCCGGTCAGCCCGCCTGCAATGCGCTGACGATGGCCGCCCACTCCGCCGGGGCGACAGGCGTGATGGACAGGCGGCTTCCTTTTTGCAGCACGCGCATCTCGGTCAAGGCGGGGTGCTCCCGCATTTCAGCCAGGGGCATCAGCCGCGTCTTCTTCACCGCCTGCACATCCAGCAGCAGCCAGCGCGGCTTGTCTGCGGGTGACTTGGGGTCGTGGTAGGGCGACGCGGGGTCGAACTGCGTCGGGTCCGGCCGTGTGCCAGACGCCACGCGCGCGATGCCGACGATGCCAGGTTCGGGGCAGCTCGAGTGGTAGAACAGCACGCCGTCGCCCACCTGCATGTCGTCGCGCATGAAGTTGCGGGCCTGGTAGTTGCGCACGCCGGTCCACGGCACGGTGGCGGCCGGGGCGGCCAGGGCGTCGTCGATGGAGCATTCTTCGGGCTCGGACTTCATGAGCCAGTAGTGCGGTGCAGGGCGGGGGGCAGCGGGGGCCGTGGTCATGGGCGGTATTTTGGCAAAGACGGTCGCGCTTGGGTATCTCTTGGGCTGCCTGGTGTATCCATCTTTGAATTGCTATCGGATTGATAGCTTACACTGCTTATCCATCAAGCGGTAGCGGCTCAAAACATGCGCAGAACAACACGGGCGTCCATTCATGCGTCCATCCATTGCGCGCCCGCCGGGCCCCACGCAAAATCGCGGTGCGCGCCGGGCCATGCACCGCGCCATCCTGCCCGGCCGCGCCTGCGCTGCGGTGCAGGGTGCCCAATACACAAGAACGAACGAACATGAGGGAGAAGGGCGCCGAACCCCACGCCGAGAGACCGGCTGCAGCACCGTGGCAGCAGGTCTCTTCGCGCAACGGGGCATGGCGCGCAAGACGACGATGGCCACCCACAAAAGTCTGAACAAGAAGCAGCGCAAGGCCGAAGCCAGCAAGGACCACAAGAAGACAAGCTTCTGGGTGTTGGCGCTGTTTGCGCTCCCGTTTGCCGCCGGGGGGCTGGGCATGCTGGTGCTGGGCGTGCTGCCCACGTTGTACGACTGGGGCCGCATGCGGGTGTGGACACCCGTGCCGGCGACCCTGACGTCCGCCAGCCTGGAGACCTCGCGCGGCAGGAAGTCCACGACCTATGGCGTCTCTGCCAGTTACCGCTACCAGGTGGCAGGGCGGGACTACGAAGGCCAGCGCGTGGCCATCGGTTCCGGCCACGACAACATCGGCGACTTTCAGCAGGAGCTGGGCGAGCGCCTGGAGGCCGCCCAGCGTGAGGGGCGGACGGTCCCTGCCTGGGTCAACCCCTCGGACCCGCGCGAGGCGGTGCTGGACCGCAGCCTGCGTGCGGGACTGCAATTGTTCAAGATGCTTTTCGTGGTGGTGTTTGGTGGCGTGGGCGTGGGCATGCTTTACGGCGCGTGGCGCGGGCGCCATGGGGGCGCATCCCGCCAGGCCCTGGCGGGGACGCAGGCCTCTGCCAGCTGGCAGACCCCGCACCAGCGGCCCCAGCGCCCGCAGTCCAAAAGCCTCAGCCGCGCCGACGTCGAGGCCGCCTGCAACCTGCAGCGCACTCCGGGCGGCGTGCGGCTGTACCACCCGTACGGCCGCTCGTGGAAGCAGTCCCTCGTCTGGATGGTGGTCGGGGCGATTTTTGCCGGCGTGGCGGTGTTGGGGGGCCACGAGATGCCGACGTTCTTCGTGTTCGTTCTGGGCAGCCTGGGCGGCGCGGCGGTGGCGGGCGGTGTGTACGCCGTCGGCAACAGCCTGAGCGTGGAGCTGGACAGCCGAGGCATCCGCACCGTACGACGGCTTTGCGGGTTGATGCTGGTGCAACACCAGGCGCCTGCCAGCGACATCGCGCGGCTGCGTTCGGCCGTGAGCTACACCGTGCAGGCCGGGTCGCGCCAAGACACGTACTACCGTGTGGAGGTGGAGCTCCACAGCGGCAAGAAGCTCGTCATTGCCGGCGGCCTGCAGGGCCCGCAAGCCGCCGAGGCCTTGTTGGCGGCCATCGCGTCGCAGACCGGGTACCCGCGGTGATCCGCCTGGTCTGACGGGGCTTGTCCGGCCAGAGGTCAGCCCGCCTTGCGAAAGGTGAGGTTGATGCGCACCGGCCCCGTCATCGCATGCTCGCCATCGGCCAGCGGCAGCACGCCATGGAACCGCAGCCGCGCCGGCCCGCCCCACACCACCACGTCGCCATGCCACAGGCCCACGCGCCGGGCTTTGTCGGCGCGCTCTGCGCCGCCCCAAAGGAAGACGGCCGGGATGCCGAGGGACACCGACACGATGGGGTGGTCGTAGTTGCCCTCATCGCGGTCCTGGTGCAGCGACAGGCGTGTGCCTGGGGTGTAGCGGTTGATGAGGCAGGCGTCGGGCGCAAAGCCGGGGTAGCCCGCTGCAGCGGCCGCGTCGCGGGCCAACTGGCGAAATGCAGCGGGCATGGGCGGCCAGCGCTTACCGGTGTCGGGGTCCACGGGGCCATAGCGGTACCCGCTGCGATCGCTGATCCACCCCAAAGGTCCGCAATTGGTCATGGCGACCGACATGCGCTTGCCGCCAGGCGTGATGAGGTGCCTGAAGGGCGCGTTGCCCGCAATGGCATCGACGGCGTGCAGCAGCTCAGCCGCTTGCTCCAGGGCAAAGCCGCGCAGCACCACGGCACCCGGCTCCAGCAATTCGGGCTCGTGGGGTGTTGGCAAATGTTCGAACAGATCCAGTGTCATCGTATGCAAATCCCTGCCGTTGCGCCAACACGCGGTCGCAGCAACTGGCGCGGCCAAGGCCAGTGCACCCGTGGAACTGGCTCTGCCAGGCCACCGGGTGCGTCCCCCTCCCGCGCAGCGAGAGAGGGGGAAGGCGCCGCAGGCGACTCAGGGGGAGAAAGTTTATTCAGCATCATGAAAAATGATCCCCGCCGTGTGCCGCTGCCCTGACCGCACACGGCTCACCCCGTGCCGCAGGTTCACCCGGTAGACGCCCCGCGTGCCCTGCACCGGGCGGTGGTGCACCGCGAACGCCACTGCATCACCCTGCCGCAGGTGCACCACCTCGGCGCGCGACTGCATGCGGGGGCGTTGCTCGGTCAGCACGAACTCGCCCCCGGTGAAGTCCCGACCGGGCTCGGACAGCAGGATGGCGACCTGCAGCGGAAACACATGCTCGCCGTACAGATCCTGGTGCAGGCAGTTGTAGTCGCCCGGCGCGTACTGCAGCAGCAGCGGTGTGGGGCGCAGTTGGCCGGCTGCATGGCAGCGCGCAATGAAGTCGGCATGCCGATCGGGGTAGCGCACATCGATGCCCATGGCGGCGTTCCAGTGGTTGGCGATGGGCTGCAGGTGCGGGTACAGCGCATCGCGCAGCCTGGCGATCACTTCCGGCAGCGGGTAGCTGAAATACTGGTATTCGCCCAGTCCAAAACTGTGCCGCTGCATGACCACGCGGCTGCGGAACAGAGGGGGGCCGGGCTGACGGTAGAGCCCGGCGAGCTGCGCGCACTCCTCTGGGCCTAGCAACCGCGGCAGCACCGCGTGGCCCTGGGTGTGCAGGTCTTCGGTGGCCTGGGCCCAGTCGATGGCGGCGGTGCGACCAGGCCAGGTGCCCTGGCTCGGGCTTGTCGGCGGGGTGTGGGGCAGTGCGCTCATGCTGCGGCCTTCTTTCTGGCTGCTGGGGCCGAGGCCTCGGCTTCGCGTTCCAGCAGCGCGCGCTTGCGCTCCACGCCCCAGCGGTAGCCCGACAGTGCGCCGTCGCTCCGCACCACCCGGTGGCAGGGGATGGCCACGGCCAGCGCATTGGCGCCGCAGGCCTGGGCCACCGCGCGCGTGGCGGTGGGGGCGCCGATGCGCTGGGCGATCTCTGCATAGCTGGCGGTCTGCCCGGCCGGGATGGTGCGCAGCGCCTGCCACACCCGCTGCTGGAAGGCGGTGCCCTGCACATCCAGCGGCAGGTCGAGGCCCAGGCCAGGTGCTTCGACAAAGGCCACCACCTGGGCGACGAGTGCTTCGAAGTCGGCATCGCCGCCCACCAACTGGGCCTGGGCGAAGCGGTCCTGCAGGTCGCGGACCAGGGCGTCGGGGTCGTCGCCGAGCAGGATGGCGCACAGGCCCTGGCCACTGTGCGCCACCAGGATCGCGCCCAGCGAACACTGCGCCACCGCAAAGCGGATGCGCTGCGTGGCCCCGCCCGCACGGTAGTGCGTGGGTGTCATGCCCAGCACCTGGTGGGACTTTTCGTAGAAGCGGCTGCTGGACTGGTAGCCCGCGCTGTAGATGGCGTCGGTGACCGAGTCGGCCGGTTGTTCCAGCGCGCTGCGCACGCGCTGCTCGCGCCGGGCGGCGGCGTAGGCCCTGGGCGTAAGGCCGGTGGCCTGCTTGAAGATGCGGTGAAAGTGCGATGGGCTCAGGCCTGCGCGGGCTGCCAGCGCATCCACAGAGGGCGCGCCGTCGGCTGCGGCGTTGTCGATGGTGCGGCAGGCGTAGGTCACCAGCGCCGCATGGTGGGCCAGCGCCGTGGGCTGCCGGGGCCTGCAGCGCTGGCAGGGGCGGAACCCGGCGCTTTCAGCGTCTGCGCAGGTGGCGTGAAACCGCACGTTCTCGGGCCGGGGCGTGCGCGCTGCGCAACTGGGGCGGCAGTACACGCCGGTGGTCTGCACCGAGTACCAGAAGCTGCCGTCGGCCTGGGCGTTGCGCGCCACCACGGCTGTCCAGCGCGGGTCGGCCTGGGTGGCCGCGGCTTGTGCGGCCTGGTCGGCCTGGCGAGAGGTCGGGGTGCGGGGCATTGCGGGTTGGTGGGTGGGTAGGGTGTTCAGCTGCATGGTGGATGGCTCACAAGTTAGTTGCGATGCCATGCACTCTAGGGACGGGGTGTGGAGGGCGCACTCCGAAGTCTGCTTTTGAATTCTGCGCCACTGCGGCGGATGGTTCTAGACTTCATGCCGTCTTTCAACCCCAGCGTTCACAGCCTGTCACACACCTGCAGGCGACTCCACAGCGTATTTCCATGGAACAGCTCTCACCCATGTCCCCTCGCAGCGCCTTGACCCGCCCTATTGCAGCCCCTGCCGTCTTTACCGCCAACGCGCTACCGGAAGTACCGGGTCATGATGTCCTGCGCGTCTGGATGGCTGCGCCGCTGGCCGCAGTGCGCAGCGACGCTGCCGGGATCGGCGCGTAGTGGGCAAGTCCAGCACGCGCAAACGGCAGCGTCGACGCGACACACCGTCCGCTGGCAGCACCGCGCGCGCTGTCGGGTCAGGGATGTGGTCGCAGGTCGCGTTGGCGGCAGCCGCCCTGATGCTACTGGTCACCAGCCTGGGCTTGCTGTTGTTCAGCGTGGGCCCCACGATGGTGGACTGGTCTCGCATGCGCCACTGGCAAGCGGTGCCTGCGCAGGTGGAGTCTGCCCGGTTGCACCAGGGTGGCACGGCGCGTGGCGGCACCTACTACCAGGCCTTGGTGCGCCATCGCTATGTGGTGAACGGCACGCCTTACACCGGCCAGCGCGCGGTGATCGACACCGCTGGCGACGGTGGGCGCCGCTTTCACGAGCAACTGGTGGCGCAGTGGCAGGCCGCGCAGCGCACGGGCGCGACGATTCAGGTGTGGGTCAACCCTGACAAACCGGCGGAATCGGTGGCGGACCGCAGCCTGCGCGTGGGTTCGCTGCTGTGGGACCTGGTGACGGTGGTGCTCACGGGGGCCGGCGGGCTGCTGTTGCTGCGCTTGTCGGTCAGCACGATTCGGCGAGAGCGCAGGTTGCGAAATCCATAGACCGCCAGGCGCTGGGTGCCGCGGTGTGTTGCGAGGGGTGTGCTACTTATTTGATAGCTGGTAGCGTTTCCTATCAAGCGGCAGAGGCACTTTTTACTCGTTTTCTGCTGGCTGCAGGGGCCTGGGCCGCCGCTTGCCCGTGCCACCCCAGCGTTTGGCGTCCTCTCCCGGTATGGCCAGCGGGTTGTCGGCCGGCTCGGCCAGCGGTGCCAGCAGTGCCTTCAGGTCGGCCTCGCTGAACTTCACCGCGCCAGCTTCATCGTGGCCCAGCACACCGTCGGCCAGCGCCGCCTTGCGGGCCTGCAGTTCCAGCATGCGCTCTTCGATGCTGCCTTCCACCACCAGCTTGTAGACGAACACCGGCTGGTCCTGCCCGATGCGGTGGGCGCGGGCGGTGGCCTGTTCTTCCACGGCAGGGTTCCACCAGGGGTCGAAGTGGATCACGGTGTCGGCCGCCGTGAGGTTCAGGCCGGTGCCGCCCGCCTTGAGGCTGACCAGCAGGATGGGCGCACTGGCGGCATCCTGCGCCTGAAAGCTTTTGACCACGGCGCCGCGTTGGCCTGGCGGTGTCTGCCCCGTGAGGGTGGCGTAGGGCAGGGCCAATGCGTCCAGGCGTTCGGCGGCGAGCATGAGCAGCTCGGTGAACTGCGAGAACACCAGCACGCGGCGGCCTTCATCGACCAGCGCGGGCAGCATGTCGGCCAGCAGGTCGAGCTTGGCGCGTTCGGTGCCGGGGTGTACCTTGGCGCCTTTGACCAGGTGCGGGTCGCAGCACACCTGGCGCAGCTTCAGCAGGGCATCCAGGATGGTGATCTGCGAGCCCTCGAAGCTCTGGCGCTCCAGCGCGCGGCGCACCTGCTTGTCGGCCGTGGTGCGCACGGCTTCGTACAGCTCGCGCTGTTTGCCCTGCAGTTGCACGCGCTGGATGACCTCGGTGCGCGGCGGCAGTTCGGTGGCCACGTCCTGCTTGCGGCGGCGCAGGATGAAGGGCCGCACGCGCTGGGCCAGCAGCTGGGCGCGCAGGGTTTCGCCGTTCTCTTCGATAGGCTTGCACCAGCGGGCGTTGAAGCTGCGCACATCGCCCAGAAAGCCGGGCATCAGGAAGTCGAACTGCGCCCACAGCTCGCCCAGGTGGTTCTCCAGCGGGGTGCCGGTCAGGCACAGCAGGTGCGGCGCCTGCAGTTTGCGCAGCGCCCGGGCGCTGCGGCTGCCCGCGTTCTTGACCATCTGGGCTTCGTCCAGGATGAGCAGGTGAAACGGCTCGGCGGCCAGCGCATCGACGTCGCGCCACAGCAGGGGGTAGGTGGTCAGCACCAGGTCGTGCCCGGCGATCTGCGCAAAGCGTTGGGCACGGTCGGCTCCGTGCAGGCTCAGCACGCGCAGGCTGGGCGCCATGCGCGCGGCTTCGGCCTGCCAGTTGAAGAGCAGCGAGGTGGGCAGCACCACCAGGGCGGGGCGGGTGAGGCGGTCGGCATCTTTTTCGACCAGCACGTGCGCCAGCGCCTGCGCGGTTTTGCCGAGGCCCATGTCGTCGGCCAGGATGCCGCCCAGGCCCTGGGCCCGCAGGTACTGCAGCCACGCCAGGCCTTCGAGCTGGTAGGGGCGCAGCTGTATCTGCAGCCCGGCAGGTGCCGCCAAGGGCTGTGGCTGGCCGATGCGGCGCAGCCGCCGGGCCAGGTGGGCCAGGCCCAGGTCGCCCTGCAGTTGCCAGCTGTTGTCCCAACCGTTGACGGTGCCCACGCGGTGCGCCTGCACCAGCCCCGCGCGCAGGGCCTCGATGCGGCGCGCCTCCCAGGCGCCCAGGCGCAGCGGGTCGCCATCCTTCAGTTGTTTGCGCGTCGGGTCCGTGAGCAGGTCCACCATGGCGCCAACGATGGCCTTGAGCGGGCCGGCCGGCGCGTCGATGCGACGCCCGCCCGGTGCGCGCAGCGAGATGATGGCCAGGTCGTCGATGGCCGCCATCTGCCGTGCATTGAGCCAGCGCACGTCGCGGCGCAGCAGGTCGGCCAGCATAGGGGCCAGGTCCAGGTTGACGCCGTCGATCTCGATGCCCAGGCTCAGCAGCCAGGCGCCTTCGCGCTCGGGCAGGTGCAGCTTTTGCACCGGGCGCTCGCGCGGGCCCAGGGGGCCGTCCACCTCCTTGGCCAGTAACTCGCCGGTGTCTGGCGCAATGACGAGTTTCCAGCGCTGCACGGGCACGCTTTCGTGCGCAAAGCCGGGGCGCACCGCCACGGCCCAACCCTCGGCGCGCAAGTGCGGGATCTGGTCGGCCCAGAAGTCGCCGAAATGCGCCTCTTGCGCCAGCGTCCACACCGGGCCCAGCGTGGCTGCCGCCTCGCGGTGGCGCCACTGCAGGTGCTTGGGGTCGACAGGGGTGAGGCCCAGGTCCCACACGCGGTCCATGGCGTCGGCCTCGGCCGCCAGGTTGCGCTGCATGCGCACCACGGGGCCGCCGGTGTCGTACAGGTCTTGCACGGGCGCGGGGCGGGCGTTCAGCACCGATGTGGGGGCCGGGGTTTCCCACTGCGCGCCGCTGTCGGTGCGGTAGGTCCAGTCGATCTGGGCCAGGGTCACGCTGTCGCCGCGGGGGCCCAGTTTGCCATGGGGCGCCATGCCCAGCAGGCCGTCGCCCCGGCCCAGTGTCATGAGCGTGATGCGGGGGCGGAAGTGGCCGTGCTCCAGTCCGGTTATGCCGCCCGGTGCTTTCGGTGCAAGCGGTGCAGGGGTGTGGGAAGGCGCTGGGGACGCAGCGGCGGACGGTCCGTCCGCCACGCCCTCCCGCAGCATCGCCATCACGCGGGCGGCTTCGGCATCGGTCAGCGGGGCCAGCGCCTGCAGCGTGGCCGCGTCGGCCCGGTGGCGCAGGGCATGGGCCCACGCGGCCATCAGGGCAGCCCGGTCGGACCGCGGCGGCTCGGAGGGGGAGGGGTGTTCGGGGTCTGGGCCACGGGCGGACATAGGCCGCCGATTGTGCCGTGCGTCGGACGCCGGGCTGCGCTGGGCGGTGGTGGCCTGAGAGGGCTTGTACTGGCAGGGCTGCAACTGTGCCCCAGGCCGGCCAGCTCCACGCGGGGTTCAGCCGCCCAGCACGCGCGCAAACAGCTCGTTGCGAAAGTGGATGCCCAGGCGCGCAAAGGCGCGGTTGCGGTAGGTCTTGACAGTGGGCACGCCCAGGCCCAGGTCGCTGGCGATGCCCTCGTGCGTCATGCCTTGCAGCAGCCGGGCGCACACATCCAGCTCCCGGTCGGTCAGCTCGGCCTGCAGGCGCACCAGGCGCATGCGCAGCACGGGCAAGCCGTCTGCAGCGAGTATGGCTCCGGCATGCGCTGGCAGCGCCAATGCGGTGGCTGCGCCGGTGTCCGGGGCGTCGGGCCACAGCGCAGCAGGGGGCAGCTGTGGGTGAAGTTGCGGGTGAGGATGCGGGTGGGGGTGCGGTTGGGAGAGGTCGATGTGCTTGCGCGTGAGCGCCAGCAGCACCGGCGCCACGGACTCGAACGCCGCGATCTGCCGGTCGCTGAACGCACGCTGGTGTTGGTGGCGGTAGAAGTTGACGGCGAACACCGAGCCGTCGCTTTCGTATTCGATCACCGACACGCGCTCTGCCACGCCATGGGCCTCGTACACACGGGCGCGGTGCTCGCCCTCGACCTCGGTGGCGGTCACGTGGCACAGGCGGGTTTCGGGCTGGGCGAACGGCGCCTCGTCGAACATCCGGCCCCAAGTGCGGTCGCTGCGGTAGGGGCCGGACAGGTAGGCCCACCAGCAGTCCTGCGTGGTGTCGGGCACGCCCCGGCTGGCCGACATGAAAAGGGTGGGCTTGCAGCGGTGGCCCGTGCGGTACACCGACCACGACGCCGCCGGCAGCACGGGCTCCAGGTCTTGCAGCAGGCCGGGCGCGAAGCCGTGGTCGCCCAGGCGGTGCACCATGCTGGCCAGTGTCTGGCTGGCGGGGCTGTGCAGCACCTGCCGGCCGGGCGCTGTCTGCGAAGAAGGAGGAAGCCACTGCCGCATGAAAAAGCTCGGAAATTTGGATGGGTGAGGGTGGCCGACAGCGTGGAGTGTGCGCCGAAAAGCGCATGAAGCCGGCGCCGGGCACCTGGGGTTATCCCGTCATCTTCTGGGATGACACGCCCCGGCTGCAACGGGACTTACGCTAAGCGCCATGTCTGACCTGACCCCTTTGCCCGACCCGCAATTCAAATTCTTTGCCGACCTGCGCGTGGAGGTCGGCACCCCCCAGGAGGTGGGCCACACCGTGCACGGCCTGCGCCGGTTGATCCCCATCGTGGGCGGCAGCGCCACCGGCGACGGCTGGAGCGCCCGGGTGCTGCCCGGTGGCGCGGATTTTCAGCTCATCGTGAACGACCGGCTGTCGGAGCTGGATGCGCGCTATGTGCTGGAGACCGATGGCGGCGATCTCATCTATGTGCAAAACCGCGCCGTGCGCTCGGGCCCGGCCGAGCTCATCGCCCGCCTGGTGCGCGGCGAGCTGGTGGACCCGGCGCACGTGTATTTCCGCTGCAGCCCGAGCTTTGAGACATCGTCCCCGGCGCTGGCCTGGATTGCCGAGCGCATGTTCGTCGGCACCGGGGCGCGCTACCCGGATGCGGTGGCGATGCGGTTTTTCGAGCTGCGATAGCGGTTGGCCCCCCATTCGCTCCCTTCGACCCGTCACACGCTTTACCGACTCGCCAGCACTTTGCGCCTTCGCGTTTTTTGATTCCCGTCCAACACACAAGAATTTCTGGAGACAACCATGAAGACCTCTGCCCAGCCTCGCTTCTTAACCACCACACCCCGCCGCGCCATCGTTGCCGCCGCCGTGCTGGCCGGGTTCATGCCCTGGGCCGGCGCCCAGGCGCAGGGCGCGGCCACGTACCCCAACAAGCCCGTGCGCATCATCGTGGGCTTTCCGGCCGGGACGGGGCCTGACATCGTGGCGCGGCTGCTGGCGCAAAAGCTGTCCGAAGGCTGGGGCAATGCCGGCGTGATCGTGGACAACAAGCCCGGCGCCGGCGGCCTGATCGCTGCCAGCGAAGCCGCACGCGCCGTGCCGGACGGCTACACGCTGATGCTGGGCGAGACCGGCCAGCTCAGCATCGCCCCCAGCAGCTACAACAAGCTGCCCTACGACCCGGCCAAGGACTTCACCGCGGTGAGTCAGGTGGTCACCTCGGACTTCGTGCTGCTGGTCAATCCGCAAAAGGTGCCGGCGCGCAACGTGAAGGAGTTTGTGGACTGGAGCAAGCAGCAAAAGGGCCTGTTCCTGGCCACCTTCGGCGCGGGCACGCCGGGGCACTTTGGCGCCTTTATGTTTGGCGATGCGGTCAAGCTCAAGCCCGAGCCGGTGCACTACAAGAACACGTCCGACGCGCTGGGCGGCCTGTTCAGCGGCGACGTGCAGGGCGTGTTCGCCAGCGTGGGCCTGGCTGCCCCCAATGTGAAGGCCGGCAAGCTGGCCGCGCTGGGCACCACCGGCGCCACCCGCACCAACACGCTGCCCGACGTGCCGACCATCAAGGAGCAGGGCTACGCCAACCTGGAGTTTTCGTCGTGGTTCGGCATCGTGGCGCCGTCCAAGACGCCGTCCGACATCATTGCCAAGCTCAATGCCGACATCGTCAAGGCGGTGCAGTCGCCCGAGGGCCGCGCCAAGATGGAAGAGGCCGGCTTTCGCGTGACGGGCACCAGCCAGCAGGACTTTGCCCGCACCATCGCGGCCGACACGGTGACCTGGGGCAAGGCGGTGGCGGCCACGGGCTTCAAGGCCGACTGAAAGTCCGTCTACGGCGCTGCTAGGCCATTGGGCTGCTGAGCCATTGAGCCATCTAGCGGTGGAAGGGTCGAGCGGTTGAAGCCGCTCAGCACCTGCCAATTCTTTTCCACAAGACCTGCATCTGCGAAAGCAGGCGGCGGGAGCCTGGGCGCAGCCGCGCCCTTGGCGACGAAACACCACGACAAATTCAGGAGACAAACGCCATGCCTTTTGCCCATGCCTTGCGGGCCCTGCCGCCCGCTGCCAACAGTGCGAGCTCATCCGGATTGCGCCGCAAAGTCATGCCGGCCGCTCTCGCCATGCCCTTGCTGATGGCGGCGTGTGGCGGCGGCAACGGCGATGCGTCGGCCCAGCCGGTCACGCCAGCTGCCGCTTGCGCCGAGCTGCCCGCCAAGGCAGGCCTGGCGGCTACATCGCTCACCACCAGCTACGTGGCTGCAGACACCAAGCGCCCAGGCGGCGCCGCCACCGGCAGCTTTTTGCCGGGCCACTGCGTCGTCACCGGCGCCATCAACCCCCGCGTGGGCGTGGATGGCAAGAACTACGCCATCGGTTTTCAGCTGAGCATGCCGGACAACTGGAACGGGCGCTTCCTGTTCATCGGCGGCGGCGGCAACGACGGCATCCTGCGGGACACTTCGCTCAGCTCCAGCATTTCGGTGGGCACGCCGTCGCCGCTGGGGCAGGGCTTTGCGGTGGTGTCCACCGATGCGGGGCACAGTGGCACGTCGGCCAGCTTCGGGGCCGACCCGCAGGCGCGCACCGACCATGCCTACAACTCCTACGACAAGACGGCCGTGGCCGCCAAGTCGCTGATCGCCACCCGCTACGGCCGCAAGCCCGACCACTCGTACTTTTCGGGCTGCTCCGGCGGCGGGCGCCAGGGCATGATGTTCTCGCAGCGGTTCCCGGACTATTTCGACGCCATCACCGCGGGCGCGCCGGCCATGCGGGTGTCGAGCGGCGCCACAGTGGCAGCCATGTGGAACACCATCCAGTTCAACGCCATTGCCCCGCAGGACGCAGCGGGCAAGCGCATCTTGTCGCAAGCCTTCAGCAATGCCGACCTGAACCTGGTGGCCAACGGCGTCAAGGCATCGTGCGACGCGGCAGACGGTGTGGCCGATGGGCTGGTGAACAACGTCAAGGCCTGCCAGTTCGACCCGGCTGTGCTGCAGTGCAGCGGCGCCAAGGGTGCCGACTGCCTGAGCAGTGCCCAGGTGGGCGCCCTCAAGAGCGTGTTTGCAGGCCCGCGCAATTCGGCAGGCCAGGCGCTGTATGCCGGCCAGCCGTGGGACCCGGGCCTGGCCGCCCCTGGCTGGCGCAGCTGGACGCTGGGCAGCTCTGCCACCGCCTCGCCGGATGCGCGCTACATCACGCTGATGGTGGACGCGCTGGTGAACGAGTTCTTCACCCCGCAAGACCTCACGTTCAACCCGCTGACCTTCAACTTCGACACCGACCCGGCCCGCATGCAGGCGTACTCGGCCATCTACGACACCTACCGGGACGACAAGCTCGCGGCCTTCCAGCAGCGCGGCGGCAAGATGCTGTTCATCCACGGCATGTCTGACCCGATCTTCTCGGCAAACGACACCATGGCCTACTACGAACGTCTGGCGGCCAACAACGGCGGTATCGCCGCCACGAAGGGTTTTGCGCGCACCTTCCTGGTCCCCGGCATGAACCACTGCTCGGGCGGCCCGGCCACGGACACCTTCGATTCGATTCAGGCCATGGTGGATTGGGTGGAGAAGGGCGTTGCGCCCGACACCATCGCCGCGAAGGCCTTGCCCACCAACACCGACATGCCCGACCGCACCCGGCCACTGTGCGCCTACCCGCTGTTTGCCAAGTACAAGGGATCGGGCAATGTGGAGGACGCCAGCAGCTTCGTCTGCGCAGCGCAGTAAGAGCGGCTGACAAAACTCTTCTGGCGCCGTTGCTTCGCCCTGGTCGTGCTACTCGTACTGCGTGCGGCGTGGCGCCTGGCCAGAACTGCTTCGCTGAGTTGTGCAGAGGTTGCCGAAAAGCCCAGCGCAGGCTATTTGCGCGCCGGGTTGGCAGGGGCCGGCAGTTGCAGGTTGGCCTCTTGCACGACCCGTACGCAGTCGCGCAGGTGCTGCTCACCGAGGAAGCGCAGCGTGGCGTAGCCAATGCCCGCGGCCACTGCCTGCCCGGCCAGGGGCACGTATTTGGCCGCCTGCTTGGTGGTGAGGCGCACGCCCACGCTCTGGGTGGCGCGCAGCACCAGTTCGCGTGTGACCAATTTGCCGATCACCACCGAGCCGACCAGGCTGACCGCCTTTTGCACCTGTTCGCGCTTTTGCGGGTCGAGCTGGTCGATCTGCTGGGCAGACAGGCCGAACTCGGTGTTGATCTGGGGCAGCAGGCGCGAGAGCAGGGCGGCGTCCACCGCCCAGTCGAGCCCGGGTATGGGCATGGCGCTGGCCGCGGCAGCTACGAGGGCTCGGCGGTGCAGCAGCTTGCGGCTGCGCTGTACCGCTGCCTGGAGTGCCGGATTGCCGGCGGCCATCTGAAGAGAGGTGGGCATGTGTGCGTGCCAATGTGAATGGAGGTGGGGTGGTTGCGTGGCGGGTGTGGGGAGTGAGCGCAGCGTCTGAGTCGATGTAGGTGTCGTTGTCGTCGTCGTTGCGGTGTTGGTGTCTATGACTTTGGGGCGAGGTGGGTATCAAGCCTTGTTTTTGACTAGGCCGAACAGTGCCAGCAGCACCATGGCGCCGATCACCGAGGCGATCCAGCCCGCAGCCTCGCCCTGTTCGTACCAGCCCATCGCCAGGCCAACGTACGTCGCCAAGAACGCCCCCACGATGCCCAGCAGCGCGGTCATGATCCACCCCAGGTGGTCCCTGCCGGGCTTGAAGGCCCGTGCGAGCAACCCGACCACCAGTCCGACCAACAGTGTTCCTATCAACGCCATCATGATCATTCCCCTTTGGTTGTGGACCTTTGGGGCTGAATGTAGGGATGGCTCTGCGCGGGGCCTGTCGGACAAGAGGCTTTGTACACGTCCCGGCCCGCAGTTTGCGGGGTGATGGCTACACGCTGCTGAGAGGCCTTTCATAAAGGCAACGGTCGAACCGGCGCGAGGGCAGGGTCAACCCCGAAATCTCGTGCTGGCCAGCCGCGCAGTCATAGCGGTCAGCGGGCAGGGCTGCGTGAGCGGCTTCGGTGAGCAGGATCTCGCCGGGGCCGGCGATGTCTTCGCCCAGCTTGCACGCACAGTTCATCTCGGGGCCGAAGAGGTCTTCATGCGCGATCACCAGAGTGGGGCCGTACCCGATGCCGGCGCTCACGGCCAGCGCGCGCTCGGGGGGCAGCACAGCGTTCATCGCCTCCAGGGCGCGCAGGGTGTCCAGCGCCGCCTCCAGCGCGTGCTCGGCACTCGAGAAAACGGCAAAGAGGTTGTCGGCCTCCTGCTTGATGACTTCGCCGCCGTTGCCCTCGATGGCAGGGCGCGCGGCCTGCTCCATCTGGTGGATCATCCCCAGGAAGTGGATGATCCCGTGCCGCGCCGTGATGCGCGAGAAGCCGCACATGTCCAGCACCAGGATGGCCACGTCGCGCACGAACGCCGCCTCGATGGCCGCATCCACCTCGCGCGCGGTGTGCGGCTGCTGGTTGCGCTGCGACAAAAGGCGGCGCAGGTAGTTCTTGTCGTGGGGCGTGTCCGGTTCCGACGGCAGGGCAGAGGTAGAGGTCATGGCGGCCTTGTGGGAGGTGTCCGACATGGTAGCGCGGCAGGTGCTGGCTCCGAGGCCTGGGAGGCGAGCCTACATTGACCCGTCTGCACAGGAAAAGTCACAGGACAAGAAGACATGCCAAAAACCTTCAAGACCCGCTCCATCCCCCTGGTGTTCGTTGCCGTCCTCGCTCTGGGTGCCTCATTGGCAGGCCCCACTGCTGCCGTGGCACAAAGTGACGATGCGTCGCTCGCCCGCGGCGCGGTGGCTGACGCGACACCGCAGCAGCGTTACCAGACCGCCATCCGCGAAGCGGGCGGCGGCCTCAAAGTCAGCCTGGAAGAATGCCGCAGCATGGGCGGCGGTGACCGCAAGAGCTGCGAGTCACAGGCCCATGCCCGCTATCAATCCGACATGGCCAAGGCCAAAGGCATCCTGCGTGGGGATGCATCGGCCGGGCCAGTGAATGTGGTGGGAGGACCGATCCGCAGCACCGAGACGGTCTACGAGATCAAGAAATAACCAAGAGATAACCGACCTCGCAGTAACGTAAGAGCGACTCAGGAACCGCGCGGGAGTCTCCCGCGCAGCCGCTTATTTGGCGGACGCGACGTCCTTGTTGTCGGTGGCAACACGACGGGCACCGTTGAAGCGGCGGGCCCAGTACGACACGCCCATGTCCTCGACGCGGACTTCACTGCCGCTGCGGGGGGAATGGATGAATTTGTTGTCGCCCACGTAAATGCCCACGTGGCTGAAGTTGCGGCGCATGGTGTTGAAGAACACCAGATCGCCAGGCTGCAGGTCTTTCTTGTCGATGACCTGGGTAGCAGCTGCTTGCTGGTCCGCACGGCGGGGTAGCAGCAGGCCTACCGTTTGCTCGTACATGGCGCGCACAAAGCCGCTGCAATCGAAACCGGTTTCTGCGCTGTTGCCGCCACGTTTGTAAGGCACGCCGAGAAAACCCATGGCGTGAATCGCCAGGTTCGAAGCGTTGTCGGCCACCGTGTGCGCCTTGTCTGCTACGCGCTGGGTGACGTCTTCAAGCCGCGTGAGCAGGCCTTTGTCCGCAATAAAGCGGTCCATATCGTCAGAGTTGACCCCTTGGGGTGCCGCCTGGGCGGAGGTGGCGCAAGCCACCAGGAGGATGCAAAGCCATCTGGACATGGGGACGGAGGGTAACACGGCATCTTGCTTATAAGAAATAATCAACTTGGCAGGCTGCTGATTTCGCTCACACAAATCAGCTCCTACGCTGTAGGAAAAGGCGCCGTGTGCACGTTTTTCCCTGTTTTCCAGCGCCGCCTCAAGCTTGAGCAAAATTCAGGGTTATTCGTGTGCTCGGCAGGCCGCAAAAAGAGGAGCTTCGTTTTGATCAATCGCAGGAATACAGGGCTCGCAGCGGCCGCAGGGCCGGCTGTGCAAGCCTTGCTGGCTATGGTTTTGGGTATCAGCGGGGGTACCAGCGCCTTTGCGCAGTCAGGTGCGCCCACCGTGACGCTGGCCCCGGTCGCCACCGGGCTGGTCAACCCATGGGCCGTCGCCTTCTTGCCCGACGGGCAGTTTCTGGTGACCGAGCGGCCCGGCCGCATGCGAGTCATCCAGGCGACAGGGCAGGTCGGCCCGGCCCTCGCCGGCGTGCCGCCGGTGGCGGCCAGCGGGCAAGGCGGGCTGCTGGATGTGGTGACCGACGCCAACTTCGCGCGCAACCGCCGCATCTTCTTTTGCTTCTCGGAGCCCGCTGCGAGCGGCGCCTCCGGCAACAGCACCGCGCTCGCGCGTGCCACCCTGTCGGCCGATGCCCAAAGCCTGCAGGACGTGAAAGTGATCTTCAGCCAGCGCCCCAAGGTGGACAGCGCCTTGCACTTCGGCTGCCGCATCGTGCAGGCGGCGGACGGCAACCTGTTCCTGGCGCTGGGCGAGCGTTACCAGCGCAAGGACGACGCCCAAAAGCTCGACAACCACCACGGCAAGATCGTGCGCATCACGCCCGATGGCGCCGTGCCCGCAGACAACCCTTTTCGCCAACGCGCTGGCGCCTTGCCCGAGATATGGAGCTACGGCCACCGCAATCCGCAAGGCGCCACGCTGGCGCCGGACGGCACCCTGTGGATGCACGAGCATGGCCCGCAGGGCGGCGACGAGATCAATGTGCCGCAGCCGGGCCAGATCG
>Ga0209023_10002772_pt1 | contig 21500 bp, 19 predicted proteins | sample LakOneMetagenome_FD_187468 | JGI IMG/M metagenome (GOLD analysis project Ga0209023, IMG submission 187468) | Freshwater and sediment microbial communities from Lake Erie, Canada (SPAdes) (version 2) | ecosystem: Environmental > Aquatic > Freshwater > Lentic | place: Lake Erie, Canada...
ATGATGCAACTTTAGATGAACGCTTGGTTGCGCGCATTGATGAATTGGAGATTCGCGTGGCGTTTTTGGATGATTTATTGGATTCTTTGAACGCGACGGTGTCGCAACAGGCGCAGCAATTGATGGACTTACAGAGTCAATTTAAGGTGTTGTATAGCCGCGTTGAGTCGAATGGTAAAGGCGAGGGGATTGAAGCATTTGATGCGGTGAATGAAGTGCCACCGCATTATTGAGTTTCAAATGCACGATCTTATAAAAAATAGTTTCAGCCTAGAAGGGCTAAAATACCTGTGGTTGCACTACCTAAAACTGCGGCAATAATCGGGTTTGACATAAGTTCTCTCAATAGTCCCTTTGCTTCGTTTTTTTCAGGTAATGAAACATTTGACGATTCAATTTTTTCTACAAGACCAAGCAGACTACTGGCTATATGCTGAACATTATGATCCCCAATTTGTATGCCTTGAGAGTTTGTAATGTTGATTGTGGTGGCTGATTGGGAACTTGACTTATTAATCATAGAGCTATCCTTCAGAAGCTTTAACTTCCAGCTAGGTGGAATCCCATGTAAACCTGGACTATAGTTTACTTCAAGAATTGTATATACCTCCTCCTTATCATTTGGTAGAGGGCGAATCAGCTTCCATCCCTCTTCGACGTTTAAGTTGGTCTCAAAAATAGAGGCGGAAAGTCCGTTTTTCGATCCAATTGCAGTTTTATAAGGTTGTGAGCGAACACCATTCTCATCTTCTATGTAAACAGTGTCATTTTGTAGGCTTGCAAATGGATTCATTTTACTTCCTTAATATGTATATTTTTTCATAAATTGAATAGTTTGGGTTTGAAAGCCCAAGAATAACATAGTGTACAAAACACATGGCGGTATCTGAATCGCACCCTATGGACTACTCAAAAACAGGTCTAAAAAAGCTTCTTTCATAGCTAATAATACAACGTGTATCTTCGGCATATTTAAACGCCGCTTGGCACTCTGGGTCTTGGAATGATTTGATTCGGTATTCTTCATATAATGCCAGACTTGGAAAGCTGAACATGGCTAATGCCACATTATTCGAGCCTTCAGATGGCATGAAATATCCATGATGTGTGCCGCCAAATTTCTCAACCAACGGAATCCAGACTTTGCCGTAGATTTCAAATTCTTTAACTTTAAATGGGTCGATGATGTAGCGCAGATAACAGGTGATCATGGTTGTCTCTAATTGTGATTTAAGTTCGTTATTCTATATTTGAGTCAATTTCTCATTAAGACTCTGAATAGTCAATAAATTTTATAATAAGATTTTTGCACTTCTACATAATCCTTACTTCCCAAACACTTATCCCCAAAAGCTGGGGATAAGCATGGGGATGGTGTTTGGATAACTTAATTTTGTGTTATTAAAATCAATGGTTTACGTTTGTAAGCTTCAAAATAACACGTATTTTGATCGCGTCTCTGTACTTTAATCATCGAGTATCCCTAGAATTAACCGCCTTCTACATTGAAAACGATCTTGAATAAGACCATGCCGCAGCCATTACATATCGCATCGCTCCACCATTATCCGCTGAAATCGGCGCAAGGCATTTCATTGCAACATGCGCAAATGAATCCTTTAGGGTTAGAGCAAGATCGACGCTGGGTATTGATTGATGAAGATACAAATTTTCTCAGTCAGCGTACTTGCCCAGTCATTGGCGCAATATATGTGGTGGCAAATGGACAACAATTAACGATCAGTTTGCATGGACAAACTTTTATTGCCAAAGCTAATCCAAATCATTTGATTTCGGCGATCGTTTGGGGTGATACGGTTGCGAGTTGTCTTGGTGTGCAGCCTGAGATTGATCAGTGGTTGTCATCGACGTTGGGTCAATCTGTTCGCTTAGTTTATTGTCCTGAAAACGCAGTTCGTGTGGTTGATGAGCGTTATGCTGGTCAAGGGCATCGCACGGCGTTTTCGGATGGCTTTCCTTTATTGGTGATGAGTCAAAGTTCATTGGATGAGTTGGCAAGAAAATGGGGCGCGCCGATTGATTTTCGTCGATTTCGCCCAAATCTGATTGTGGGCGGAGCGTGTGAACCGTTTGCAGAAGATCAGTGGCGCAGTATTAGAATTGATAAAGCAATCTTTGATTTAGTCAAACCGTGTTCGCGCTGTGTCATTCCCAGTTTAGATCCTGAAACGCAGCAGCAAACAGATGGTTTCCTTAGGTTTTTAGCTGCGTCGCGCCGTAAGGATGATGGCAAAGTTTACTTAGGTCAGAACGCGGTTTTACGTCATGTTGTGCATTCGCTTGATCGTGAGGTTACAGACGGAAGATTGACAATTGACGCGAGAAGTCATACACAAAGCCTTGCCGAAAATCTTGGTTTACTGCACACTAAAAAAGAGCATGTAAAAAATGCACCAGATTTAGAACATCTTATCCAGCCAATTCTGACCGTCGGTCAAGAAATTTGGGTTGAATAACGGCAATGTAAGTCGATTTGAACCTTTTAGCTCGTATCATATTGATTGTTCAAGTTTGCTACTGATTAAAGAAGCTAGATCATGTCGAATACCGGTTTTTGGATTATTGTTGTCGTGATCGTGTTTATGTTTGGCTCGTTCATGAGTGTGCGCATCAGCCCACGTGAAAAAGCCCTCGGCGAAATGCGTGATCGTGCTAGAAAGTTAGGTTTTTTACCCCGACTGATGGCTGCGCCTGAATGGATTAAGCATACAACTTATTCAGGTAAACCCGGAGGCATGGTGGCGTATTACAGCGTGGTGTTACCGCAATCCATGCATGCGCACATGCAAGCGCGTGTGGTGGATGGACGATTAAAGGTTGAGAAGGGCGTCAATGTATTGCAGGATGTGGTCCTAGATACTCGATTGAAAGGCATTCAAGCGCTGGAAGTGCAATCGAATAGTGCAGGGTTTTATTGGAATGAAGAAGTTGATTTGCATGGCGAACAACTGGAAACCATGAAATCAGTGCTTGTCGAACTTGCAGAGCGATTGAAGTAGTTGTTAATGAAAATCCTGAGTCAGGGTTTCGATTAACCTGAACTGAATACGAAATTTTTGTTGTTTAACGATTTTTTTAAATTATATTTTTATTTGGAGCCTTCAAGAATGGCAACCCGTCCACGCTCGACCACGACGAATACGATTAAAGCGGGACGGCGTACCACTACCTCTAAGACGGGTACAGCCAAAAGTGCGCCTAAGGCGAGCAAGGCGAAAGAAGTAGAGGATGATAATGTCATTGATATGTCAGCCAAAAAAGGTAAAAAACCTCGCGCGCTTGTGATCGTCGAATCACCAGCAAAAGCGAAGACGATTAATAAATATCTCGGCAGCGACTATATCGTCAAGTCGAGTATTGGTCATGTGCGCGATTTGCCTGTGAGTGGTGGTGGAGTCAAAGCGCCAGTGGTGAAAGTCGATGCAAAAGCGAAAGCCAAACTGACCGATGAACAGAAAGCCGCTGAGAAAGAAATCAAATCTCGTGCCGCATTAGTTAACCGAATGGGCGTTGATCCTGAGCATGATTGGGCTGCGCACTATGAGGTGCTGCCGGGCAAAGAAAATGTGGTCAGCGAACTCCAGAAAATTGCCGCGCAAGTTGATGAAATCTATCTCGCAACCGACTTGGACAGAGAGGGAGAAGCGATTGCTTGGCATTTGCAGCAAGTGATTGGTGGTAATCCTGACAAGTATAAGCGTGTGGTTTTTAACGAAATTACCCAAAATGCAATTCAAGCCGCGTTTAAAGTCCCAGGTCGTTTGGATCTAGATAAAGTCAATGCACAACAAGCGCGTCGTTTCCTTGATCGCGTGGTTGGCTACATGGTGTCGCCGCTGCTTTGGGAAAAAATTGCCCGAGGTTTATCGGCTGGTCGTGTGCAATCTGTTGCGGTGAAACTGGTCGTTGAGCGCGAACGTGAAATTCGGGCGTTTATTCCTGAAGAGTACTGGGAAGTGTTTGCTGATACTTTGTACACGCAGAAGGGCAAAGTACCGATTCGTTTGGAAGCGACCAAGCAAGCAGGTGCAACGCTTAAGCTGAAAAACAAAACGGAAACTGATGCGGTTGTTGCTAAGATTACGCCAGCGACGTATACCGTCCTAGCGCGTGAAGATAAGCCGACGAAGGTCAATCCGACTGCGCCGTATATCACTTCGACGTTGCAACAAGCGGCCAGTACACGTCTTGGTTTCTCAGTGAAGAAAACCATGATTCTGGCGCAGCGTTTGTACGAAGCGGGTCATATTACTTATATGCGTACGGATTCGACGTTCATCAGTAATGATGCGTTGGCGATGGTGCGTGGGCATATCGAAGATAAGTTTGGCGCAAAATATGTGCCAGCGAAACCGAATTTCTATGGGAATAAAGCTGGCGCACAAGAGGCGCATGAAGCCATTCGTCCGTCGAATATCGCCTTGTCTGGCGATCAACTGACAACGGTTGAGCGTGATGCGCAGCGTTTGTATGAGTTGATCTGGCGTCAGTTCACAGCGAGCCAAATGCCGCCCGCAGAATATTTATCGTCGAACATCACCGTGAAAGCTGCGGATGTTGAATTGCGTGCGCGTGGTCGTACCATGGTGTTTGATGGCTTCACCAAAGTCATGGCGCCAAGCAAGCAAGATGATGATTTGTTATTGCCAACCGTGAAAGCGGGTGATGTACTTGAACTGGTCAAAGTTGATCCAAGTCAGCATTTCACCAAACCACCAGCACGTTTCACTGAAGCGAGTTTGGTGAAAGAATTGGAAAAACGTGGTATCGGTCGTCCGTCTACCTACGCGGCGATTATTTCCACAGTACAAGACCGTGGTTATGTAAAACTTGATAACCGTCGTTTGTACGCAGAAAAAATGGGTGACATCGTTACCGATCGCTTGACGGAAAACTTCTCTAATCTGATGGATTATAAGTTTACTGCTGAGCTTGAAGGTCAACTCGATAAAGTGGCCGATGGCGAGCGCGATTGGAAAAACGTCCTCAATGAATTCTATGGCGATTTCAAGCAGAAGCTTGTTCGTGCCCAATCACAAGATCCAGATCAAGGCATGCGCCGCAATTTACCTGTTGAAGTGAGTGAGGTCGCGTGTCTCTTATGCGCCCGCCCAATGCAAATTCGCACAGGTTCGACAGGCGTATTCTTAGGCTGTTCGGGTTATAACTTGCCACCGAAAGAACGTTGTAAAGGGACGATTAATCTATCGGCGGTGGAGTCATTCGCGGCACTGACCGAAGATACCAGTAATGACGGCGAAGATGGTAGCGCGGCTGAAACCGCAGATTTAATGGCGAAGAAACGTTGTCCCATTTGTGAAACGGCGATGGACAGCTACATTATCGATGGCGGTCGTAAGTTACATGTTTGCGGTAACAACCCTGATTGCTCGGGTCACCTCGTCGAAGAAGGCTCATTCAAGATCAAAGGTTACGATGGCCCGACGATTCCTTGCGACAAGTGTGAAGACGGTCAAATGCAGTTGAAGACTGGGCGCTTTGGCCCGTACTTCGCTTGCGGTAGTTGTACCAATACCCGCAAAGTTCTGAAAAGTGGACAGCCTGCGCCACCACGTGCTGATGCGATTCCGATGCCAGAACTGCGTTCGACCAAGCACGATGATTTCTTTATTTTACGTGATGGCGCAGCGGGGATGTTCCTTGCGGCTAGCAAGTTCCCGAAAATCCGTGAAACGCGTGCGCCAACCATTGCAGAAATACGCTCGGTGAAAGATAAGTTGGACCCGAAACATCTGTATTTGCTGAGTGCGCCCGATACTGATCCTGATGGCAATCCAGCATTCCTGAAGTTCAGTCGTAAGACTGCCAGCCAATACGTTGCATCTGAAAGCGATGGCAAACCAACGAAGTGGTCAATGGTCTACACAGACGGGAAGTGGGTTGAAGCGTAATCATGCTTTGGTAATAATGTTGATTGTCGTTTGATTTTTCATGTACCGCCACCATGTATTGGGAGGCGGTACATTGTTTTTGTAGAGTCGTTTTGGGTTGTTTTGATTAATCATTAAATTGTTTGGAAGTGCTTATGTCTCGCGTCGCTCGCTATCATGCTGACCGTACCAATCAGAAACTGTATTTCGCACGTCTCTCTACATCACAAGCGGATAAAGCAGAGAACTCACAAATTGCACAGGCATCACGTGAAGCTGCTGTGTTTCATTTACATGGCGCAGTGTTGGCATTCCTGCAAGAGTTGGTGCGTTATTACAAACTGACTGATCGTCATCCGACCTTTGCCAGCGTCAAAGAAAAAATGGCACTGCGCGGACAAGTGTCACCAGAAATCGCCATCATGGAGCAACTGGCAAAATCAGGCTTTATCGCCGAATTGAATCGTGCATTCGCATCTTGCACCTATGCGCCAGAGCCACCTGAGCCAACTTTTGATGATGAGCAATCCTCCTCAAACCTCATCATTAAAGTGATGCATAACCCCTTGGCTTGGTTGCCAGACATCCAGATTTTGCGTGAATGGCATCATGAATTAGTGTCACTTATTGATGGTTTCCGCAACGAAATGGTCGAATTCTAGGGTTTTTACCAATTATTTGACAAAAATATGAAAATAATTGGTAAAAAACCCATATCACCTCTTGAAATATCCAGAAAATATCTGCATTGTTGCGTTACATGTAAAACAACCTGAAAATTACAGAGTGTTTTAGGTAACGCATTAGGATGTTTAAAAACAAAACGATTCGGTGAGTGCCGAAAAGTAAATGGATTGAGGTGCAGAGATGACTGCTATTCGTAAAACTGAAATGTTTATGCCAAACGAAACCGTACTTGAATTAGTGCAGTTGCAAGCTGGTGTGATTGCATTACGCTCTGCTGATTTTTCAGAAGACGATGCTGCTTCGGACGATGTAGCTGTTGATTTGCTTGCGTTATCGCCTGAAGGTGCGATGAGTGCAGAATCCTCAAAAGAGCCATTGGTGACGATTAAGTTTTCTGATGAAATCCAAGCTGCATTGGGTGACTCCTTGCAAGCGATTGGTCAGCAAATGATTCAAGCAGCATTGTCTGCTTTGATGGAACAGCAGTCAGCAAAATGGCATGCTCAAGTCATGGATGAGTGCCCAGCGCATTACAGCTAAGCTCTTTGTTTTATCAAAAATATTCATAAAAAAACGACACCGATTGAGTGTCGTTTTTTGTTTTGAGCTCAACCTTAAGAACACTGCTCCTGTCGAAGTGTGTCGGATCACATCCCATCACATATTTCGACAGGCTCGATAAGATATTTATATATCAATGATGACTCGCTGTTTCATGCAACGCCTTGGCTAAATGTTCTTTGCCTAGTCGATTGAAGACATGTTCTGTCATCGTATCGGCGAGTGCTTGTTTTGCCATAAAGACTTTGCCGATATTCTCTTTTTCGAGCAGTTCAGCCTCACCAGAACTATCGGTACAAATCACTGCTTCTATTTTTGGATTTAATATCCGCGAAATCTCAACCATTCGCCGTACATCAAACACATCCGCAGTAGACACAACAAGTAAGCTTGCTTGTGCAATATGCGCTTGAATGAGCACAGCAGGTTCGCAGGCATTACCCGAAACCGCAGGAATGTTTTGCGCACGGAGGGATTCGATAATGTCACGATTTTCATCGACGACCACATAGCGGATATTTTGCTCTTTGAATGTGTCTGCGATTCGGCGTCCGACAGCACCATGTCCAATCAGTACAACTTGACCGTCCAAATATTCATTATCCACACTCATTGGCAACATTGACAACGGATCGCCGCTGCGTTCGAGTCGGCGGGCTAAATGAGAACGTGCTCTGATCCAGCGCTGTGCAGGCTCAATCGCCGCAAAGATCGCTGTATTGAGACTAATAGAGATCAATGCGCCAGCCAAAATGAGGTTTTGACCCTCTACGGTCAGTAACTTGAGCGAGAGTCCTACGCTGGCGAGAATAAACGAGAATTCGCCTATTTGAGCCAAGCTCGCACCAACCGTCAACGCGGTGTTCAATGGGTAACGAAAGAATAAAACCAGCGCCATAGCCGCAATAGTTTTACCGATGACAATCACCGCAACGACAGCCAAAACTTGTAGTGGATGTTCAATCAAGACCGATGGACTAAACAACATTCCAACCGACACAAAGAATAGAATCGAAAAAACTTCGCGGAGTGGTAACGTCTCTTCTTCAGCGCGATGGCTAAAGTCAGATTCACGGACAACCATCCCCGCAAAGAATGCGCCTAACGCGAATGACACGCCAAATAACACATAGGAACCGTAGGCAATCGTGACTGCAGCGGCGACAACAGATAAGGTGAATAGTTCGCGTGAACCTGTCTTTGAAACGAGCAGTAAGAATTTTGGAAATACGCGACGCCCAACAATCAGCATGAGCGCAATAAAGGTAATGACTTTCGCCAGCGTGATGCCGACCGTCAGCCAGATGTTTTGTTCGCTACCTGCGGTGACATGAGGCGATACGCCACCAAGCATCACAGCCATTGGAGGTAATAAAACCAACACCAGAACCATGACTAAATCTTCAACCACTAACCAGCCAATGGCAATGCGTCCGTTCACTGATCCCATGAGTCCGCGCGAATCGAGCGCACGCAATAGCACGACAGTACTGGCGACAGACAAACAAAGACCGAAAACTAGCCCAGAACCGAAGCTCCAGCCCCATAGCGAAGATAAACCTATACCCATGAGGGTCGCGACGGCAATCTGTAAAATCGCGCCAGGAATGGCTATGCGGCGCACTGACAATAGGTCTTGAATGGAGAAGTGCATGCCCACGCCGAACATGAGGAACATCACCCCGAGTTCAGCAAGCTGATTGGCAATATGCATGTCTGCAATCATGCCCGGTGTATTCGGGCTAATGATAATTCCTGCGACTAGATAGCCGACGAGGGGGGGCAAACGTAAACGCGCAGCAAGGTAGCCGAATACCAAGGCGAGACCAAAGCCCATAGCAAGGAGAACAATCAGACTGACATCATGTGGCATGTTGTACTCCAATAAATGCGAGACAATCGTAAAATGTGATTGAATCAAATAAGAACAGAATGCGAAGTAGATATAGTTTTGAATGCTGTGACTGATTTACGTGTATTAAATTAACGTGTAGTGAAATCAATGAGCTGCTGAATAATATAACAAATTTTGCTGCGAGAAATTGAGGCTATATCTTGTTTTTTATAACGCTTTATGTGAGAGAAGTCATTAGAATTTTTAAATGGAACTTATTCGCGGCAATAAAAAAAGGCTCAACATAATGATGAGCCTTTTTTACGCGTAACTTTATTTCGCTAAAGCTAAAATTATTTAATTTTAGCTTCGTTGAAAATAACGTGTTGACGAATGGTTGGATCAAATTTTTTGATCGCCATTTTTTCTGGCATAGTGCGTTTGTTTTTAGTAGTGGTGTAGAAATAACCAGTACCAGCACTTGAAACTAAGCGAATTTTATCACGCATGATTGAGAGCTCCTAAATTAGTCTTAAACTTTTTGACCAGAAGCGCGTAAGTCAGCAATGACTTTCTCGATTCCGTGTTTATCAACAATACGCATCGCGTTTGCAGTTAAACGTAGACGGACAAAGCGTTTTTCGCCTTCAACCCAAAAACGTTTGAAATGCAGGTTCGGTTCGAACCGGCGTTTGGTTTTGTTGTTTGCGTGCGAAACGTTGTTTCCAACGATTGGACGCTTGCCGGTTACTTGGCAAACCTTTGACATGATGTAGCTCCACTTTAATTACGACATAGCCGACTATGTAGACATTGTCGACTAACTACTTAAGCGTAGAAATTTAGCCGCCGATATCGCATAAAAGACTGTTTAAAACTGATAAGAAAAAGCAAGGCGCGTTTTATACCAAAAAACAGCGCCAGAATCAAGTTGAAACTTAAAAACCACCCTAAAATTTACATATTAGAGTGGTTAATGAAAAGCGCTTAGCGAACGAAGAAATTCTTCAAAAGCGAATGTTGCGGTTTATTGAATGGTGGGAACAGGAGTTTGACGCTGTAAAGCTTGCCGACTTGCAATACGGCGCGTGAATGGCTCATCGTCAAGAAGCCTTCATGAGCATGGTATTTGCCCATTCCTGAGTTACCCACACCACCAAACGGTAGGTCACTGTGGACGATATGAGTCAACATGGTATTGATACCGAATTGTCCTGAATGGGTGTGATCCATCAAGTATTGTGCGCGTTCTTCGTTGTAGTCAAAATAGTAAAGCGCGAGAGGGCGTGGACGATCATTGATGTAATCAATTGCGTCTTCAATCGAATCGTATTCAACGACGAGTAGCAACGGTCCAAACAGTTCTTCCTGAGCAACCAACATATCTGGGCTAATATCAGTAATCAGCGTCGGTGCAATTTTGTGTGTGTGGCTCAGATTTTCATTGGCTGGATTAATTTCAATGACTTTTGCGCCTTTCGCGCGAGCATCATCTAAATAACGTTGTAAGCGTGTGTATTGCTTGTCATTTACAATGCTTGTGAAATCCGGGTTGCTCAACAAAGACGGGTAGAGCTGACTCATGTATTTACGCATTTGTCCAACGAACTCTTTGGTTTTGCCGCGAGGGACTAAGACAAAGTCTGGTGCGACGCAAGTTTGACCCGCATTCCACAATTTACCGAATGCAAGACGTTCTGCTGCATCCGCGATAGGGAATGATGGGTGAATCAGTGCCGGTGATTTGCCGCCGAGTTCAAGGAGAACAGGCGTGAGGTTTTCAGCTGCGGCTGCCATCACGGTTTTGCCGATTGCGCTAGAGCCTGTAAATACCAAGAAATTAAATGGAAGGCGGCAGAATGTATCAGATATCACACCTCCGCCATTGACAACAGCAACGAGGTTTTCTGGGAAAATTTCAGCAAGCACTTTTTCAAGTAAGGCGCCAAACGTTGCAGATGCACTTGAGATTTTGATCATGGCATGGTTGCCAGATGATAATGCGCAAATTAATGGACTGATTGACAATAGCAGTGGATAATTCCACGGCGACATGATGCCGACAACGCCTAATGGTTGATATGCCACCCAACCTTTGGTTGGTTGATGTAGTAGATTCATGGAGCGTTTGGATGGTTTCATCCACTTACTAATGTTTTTGCTGACGTAATCAATCGAATCCAAGCAAGTCATGATTTCGCCAATTTTGCTTTCTTCGATTGATCGGTTGCCAAAGTCTTCGCAAATGGCTTTTGCGAAAGCATCCTGATTTTGAACGATGGCACGACGCAAGCGAGCCAAACGTTCAATGCGCTCTTGTGCAGAAGGCATTGGGTTTGCACGATAGGCAGTTTTTTGTGCCTCAAAAATATCGTTCATGCGTTGTACATCAGGACGAACCGCGTTGTTTTTCACGGAATCAACGGCTACAGATTTGGCTGCAATATTCATGTCTAGACAATCGATTTGAAAAAAGATAGCTTGTTTTAGAGCAATTACTCTAAACTGTCAAATGATTTTCGCTGAATGGCGCGTTCATTCAGATGCGAGTAAAGGGATTTTTACGATATAGTTGCACTTACATGCGCTGTATTTTTGCTAAGAAAACAGGTTTTTAAGGATTAATAAGTGATATGAAAACGCGTGATCGTATTTTGCAAAAAAGTTTGCAATTATTTAATGAACAAGGCGAGCGCTCTATATCGACCAATCATATCGCTGCGGCCTTAGAAATTAGCCCAGGGAACTTGTATTACCATTTTCGTAATAAAGAGTCGATTATTGCTGAGTTACTGCTTGGCTATCAGCACGAGATTTTAAGTTTGCTCAATGTGCCTGAAAATCGTCCGATGGAGGTGGCTGATAAATTTGCTTATTTCCAAGTACTATCTAGTCAGTTTTGGAAATATCGATTCTTACATCGAGATGCTAATCATTTGATTGATTCTAGTCAGGTTTTAAAAGAGCGTTATCCGATTTTCGCAAGACAAGTCATGCAACGTGGCATGCAGATTTATCAAGGATTTGTTGATGCGGGCTTGATGGCTGCTTCATTTACTGAAATCGAAGCATTAATTATCAATATTTGGATCGTGATGACTAATTGGTCGAATTTTCTGTTGATGACTGGGCACATTACCCAGACTGATGCGCTGGATGAGCGCTGGTTACGACAAGGTTTGCGTCAGATGGTGTTTCTGGAAGGACCTTATTTGACAGGCGAGGGGCGAGCGGCGTATGAACCTTTACTGCAAACTTTTGGGGATGGTGGTCAAGGTGGGTGGTTTGGTGGGTAACTCTAAGGTTAGATTACATTCATTAATCAAGAAAATATCACTGATGTGGATTGCCAATGCTTTCTGAGTGCAGTAAAGTCCGTCAATATGCATACGAAATATAAAGCATGCGGTAAGCCGCTATGTTTGAAAAATAATTCATTCAATAGGATGGGGTAAGAAAATAATGGAATCTAATTTACAAGCGGGAATTAAAATGAAACAAATTTTACAACTGACTACCCTCTCAACAGCAATTGCTCTCGCAGGTTGCGGTGGTGGAGGCGGTGGTGGTTTTTATGGACCGTCTACGCCAACACCGACAACGCCGACAACACCGACAACGCCGACAACAACTGTTACTGCACCGAGTAGCATAGCAGTGTCGCAATCAAAATCTTCTTTAAGTACCGGCGGTGATAGCGTAGAAATAACATTCCGCGTATTGGATGCAAATGGTGGTGCGTTAGCAGGTGCCCCAGTTAATCTTGCAATATCGGATACGGCTAATTCAGGTGCCTCTTTAAGCACGGCTTCAACGTTAACAACTGATGCAACAGGTCTGGTTACGACGACAGTTTCATTGGCAAGTAATAAATTGGATTACCGCATTAACCACAACATCATCTTGACGGCAAAGTCAACACAAGGTGGTGCAACTGCGACTCAGGTCATCACAATTCCTGCTTTAGGAACAACATTAAAGATTGCTTCTGATGTCTCATCTTTGGCGGCTGGACAAACTGCATCTGTCACTGTAACGGCTGTTGATGCTAAAGGGCAAGCCTTGGCTGGTGGAGATATAAGTCTATTAGATGGAGCTGGAAATGTTGTGGGCGCTGTACAGAAAACAAGTCTAAATGGTATTGCTCAATTTAGTGTAACTGCTGCGGCTGTTGCTGCTAGTGCTTCAGGACAATTAAATCTGAGTGCTAAATTGGTTGGAAGTCTTCCAGCACTTACACAGGCGAGCGATAATACAATTACTTTAGCAGCACAAACAGTCAATCAGAACTTATCTTTTTTACCAAGTACAAGTTCGAGTACAGAAGTTAATGGGAATGCGAGCATAGCCGTACAAGTTATCGCATCAACTCAAGCAGCGTTAACTGGTCAATCTGTAAACTTTGTTACTACTCAAGGTACATTTGTTTCTAGTACTGTTCCAATTACTGGCATCGCGATAAATTCAGACGGGAAATGGGTCGGCACAGCAACCGCAACATTAATGTCAGGTTCTCCAGGTACACCAACAATTACTGCAAGTTTTGGGGGTAGTTCGGTTACTGGTAGCACAGAATTTGTATCAAGCACACCATCTGCTGTCACCTTACAATCTGATGTTTCTGTTCTAGCACCCGCAGGATCAACCCAGATTATTACACTGGTTAAGGATTCAAATGGAGCTCCAGTCAAGAATGCAACTGTGAACTTCACTATTTCAGCGGATCCCTCGGGTGGTAAGCTATCTTCGCCTTTAGCAAAGACGGATGCTTCAGGTCAAGCGTCTGTAACTTACACCGCAGGTCTTACGTCTACACTTTCTAATGCAGTTAACCTTACAGCAGCAGCGACATCTGTTAATGGTGGCACAGCTGTAATGGCTGCACAACCTCTCAAATTGACTGTTGCAGAGAAATCGGCTTACATCACAATTGCGCAAAATAATCTGGTTGATGGTGGAGGAACGTCAGTTTATTATATTAAAGATTTCTCCGCTTCAGTGGTTGATATTGTGGGTAAACCTGTTACGAGCCAGCTTGTCAGTGTTGCATTAATTGCTAAAACTTTTTTCAAGGGTTTCTATAGTTTCGATTCAGTTACTCTGCCAGATGGCACAATAAAAAATAGATGGGTGCAACATATTACCGCCATTTGTCCATCTGTAGAGTTTCCTAATCCAGTTACATTGCTCGCGAATGGTACTGTTGCTGGAGTTACGGCAACCTTTATTACCGATGCACAAGGTAAGTTTGATTATCAAACCCGTTATGGCAAGAACTATGCGACATGGTTAAACCTTTCTATGAATGGCTCGACTCGTGTTGCGACAAAAGACAATGAAACTTCGTTGCTCTTTAATCCCCCAGCACTGGCTTCTGATTACGACGATACAGGAAAAGTTGCTCCACCTAATGTTGTTAGTCCTTATGGCACAAACAATGTATGTACCGATTATCAGTAAGGGTTTTGATATAAAGTAGTTCAGTTATTGTTAGATAAATAACCACCCCGACATGTTCGGGGTGGTTTGTTTTAATCTCATGTAAATTCTTGCAATACAAGATATAATTTTATTTGAATATATTAGTTAAATAAATTCCAACAGCAATAGTGCAAGACTTTGTGATGCTGGATTTAAAAATGGAACATAAATGTAATGAGCATCGCACACACCGCACGCCTTCTGATTACCTGTGCTGACCGCTCAGGGATTGTGCAAGCCGTTTCAAGTTTTCTCTATCATCATGGCGCCAACATCGTTGCACTGGATCAGTATGCAACTGAAGAGCAGGGCGGCACATATTTTATGCGTGTTGAGTTTGCGCTGGATCGCTTGCAAGAGGTTCGCGAGGTATTAACGCGTTCGTTTGGTGATACTGTTGCAACTCAATACCAAATGAATTGGCAGTTGACGTTGGTTGGTGAGCGTAAAAAAGTTGGTATTTTGGTATCGAAATACGATCACGCATTGCTAGAGTTATTATGGCGTTGGTCGCGAGGTTTACTACCGTGTGAGATCACACAAGTGGTCAGTAATCATGAAGATTTACGCGATGCGGTTGAACGTTTTGGTGTGCCATTTCACGTCGTGAAAGTGACGAAAGATAATAAACCAGAAGCTGAAGCGCAGATTCATGAGTTGATGGCGGGTAATGATGTACTTGTACTTGCGCGCTATATGCAAATTCTGAGTTCTGATTTTGTCGAAAAGTGGCATCATAAAATCATTAACATCCATCATTCATTCTTGCCTGCATTTGTCGGTGCTGATCCATATCGTCAAGCCTATGAAAAAGGCGTGAAGTTGATTGGTGCTACCGCGCATTACGTCACTGCTGATTTGGATCAAGGTCCGATTATTGAACAAGCGGTTGAGCGTGTGAGCCATCGTTATACAGTTGAAGATTTACGTGAACTCGGTGAAGACGTGGAGCGCAATGTATTAACGCGCGCGGTACGTTGGCATTTGGAAGATCGCGTGATCGTCCATGATAATAAAACGATTGTGTTTGATTGATTTTAGTTATATCTAGTCCCCCAACATTTGGGGGCTTTTTTTTGAGGATCGTTTTTTGGCGGATCATAAGCATTCACAGACATACACGCTCGGTTTGTTATTGAGCCTTTACCTTGCTCAAGGTTTACCCGCAGGATTCATTACTCAGGCATTGCCTGCTATCTTGCGTCAATATCATGTCTCTCTACAGTTGATCGGTTGGTCCGGATTGCTGTTATTACCGAGTGCGCTCAAGTTTATGTGGGCGCCACTGGTTGATCATCATTACAGTGAAAAGGTCGGTCAAAGTCGCAGTTGGATTTTGCCATCATCGGCGCTAGCCATTGTGATTTTGTTCTGTGTTGCGTTTTTTGAGCCAACTTCGCTTGTTCAGTTAAAACCAGCGATTGTTTTATTCTCCTTATTGTTTGTACTCAGTATTATTGGCGCAACGCAGGATATTGCAACTGATGGTTTGGCTGTGCGAATGCTTGGCAGCAAGGCGCGTAGTGCGGGTAATGCGATACAAGTGACGGGCTATCGAATCGGGCTGATTATCGGCGGCGGTGTCTTATTGATCGTGATGGATTATTGGTCGTGGTCAGCGGTTTTCTTTGCCATGATTGGTTTGATTGTGTTTAATACCTTGCCAATATTGTTTTTTAAAGAGCCTGTTTGGTTAGATGAAATTCATAAAAAAACGCTGCAGACTTTAGAATACAAGAAAGAGATTTCATTTCATCAACTCGAATCTCGCTTCATTCAATTTCATAAAAGAGTTAAATTTCAATTCGGTTATTTTTGGTCGAACACTGAAATGCGCGCTTGGCTGTTGGTTTTACTGGTATTCAAAATTGCGGACTATATGTCGAGCGGCATGGTCAAACCCATGATGGTCGATATGGGCTTTAGCCTATCCAAAATTGGATTTTGGGGCACAATCTTGGGCTCATTATCATCTTTGGTTGGCGCGGCGTTAGCAGCATGGTTGATGCGCTATATGCGCCGAGTGACAGCATTAGTGGTATTTAATGGACTGCAAGCACTGACAACGGGACTTTATGCGTTAATCGCTTGGCTGTATGCCCATGAATACGCGCTGAACGGCTGGGAGTTATATGCGGCAAATTCAATTGAACATGTCGCTGCGGCGATGGCCATGGTTGGGTTGTTAACCGTTGCAATGGATTACGCGCGCCCACAGCATGCAGGCAGTGATTTTACCTTTCAAGTTTGCGCGATGACGATCTTGGGTGGCATTGGTTATTTGGCGAGTGGTTATTTGGCGCATGGACTCGGTTATGCAGGACAATTTGGTTTGTCTGCCGGTTTGGGTTTGTTGTTGTTGTTACCCATCGTTTGGTGGGGGCGGTATTTTAAACAGACTCATGTTGTTTTATAAGAGGAGTCTGTTATTTAACCAACCCTATGTGACCAACGCGAAGAGATAGCGGCCACTCAATTTTTCGTAAGGTTTCGGGTGCACCCCAAAGTGGCGCTAACTGCGCCTGAAGTTCGGGAATCGGATTGTGTCCAGTACTCTCGATATAGCGTTTTGTGGCTGACCAAGTCGCTTGATAACCGACAAAATGCGGCAACGACCAATTCGCTTCCAGTTTAAATTCTGGTGCGGGGATTTCTACAAATGGGAAGGGTAGATCACGATATCCATTTTCAACCCATTGACGTTCTGCTGGCCAATAATTGCCAATCACATCATGATAATAATGCAATGATGGCACATCAATTTTTGCATTGACTCGATGATGGGCGTAGGTGATCAGCGCAATGATCCCATTGGGTTTCAGGACGCGTTGTGCTTCAGCATAGAATTTGTCTAAATCAAACCAATGCGCTGCCTGAGCCACTACCAGTAAATCGACGGATTGCTTTTTTAATTCCGATTTTTCAGCAGACGCAACGCGGAAGATCACATTTTTTTCGCCGTTCGCTTGCGCGATTTGATCCACAGATGCATCGGTTGCAATGACATATTCAAAATGACTCGCCATGCATTTTGCGGCTTGTCCATTCCCCGTTGCACAATCCCAAGCGAGTTCATGTTCTGCGCATAAACTGGATAACCATTTAAATAGCGCAGGAGGATATTCTGGACGATAGGTTGCGTAACCAGTTGCTAGCGTTGAAAAGTGATCTTTGAATTTGGGCATGATCTGCTCTTTTTTTTCATTTTAATAAAAATAAAGTTTGAGTTCCATCGTACATTCCGACAGGCTCAATGAACTATTGTTGTTTGTAGTTATTTGAACGTTAATTTGTTTTACGAACAGATTTTTTTGGCGTATGACCTGTCCAGCGTTTAAAAGCGCGAGTCAATGCACTCTGATCAGAATACCCCAATAATTCGGCAATGTCTGTGAGTTGTAGGCGGTTGTCATTTAAGTATTGTTTTGCCAGATGTTGACGTGTTTCATCAAGGAGCGGCTGAAAGCGTAGCCCTTCATTGGCGAGGTGACGCTGTAAAGTGCGCGGTGTGAGGTAAAGTGCATTTGCCACTTTTTCCAAAGTGGGCGTATCTTCATGGCAGAGACGAACAATTTCTTGGCGGACTTTTTGTTCCCATTCACGACCTTGGGGCAGCGCAGCGAGTGCTTGATCGGCTTGTGCTGACAGTAAGCTTAATAGGACTTGATCTGCTTGTTTGATCGGTGTCGTGAGTAATGTGAGTGGAAATTTAAGTCGCATTTCAGACTGCTCAAACTTTACAGGACAAGCGTAGAATGCTTCGATGGCTGCTGCATGCGCTAAGCGTTTTGATGTGAGATCAACCGCATAAAGTGGCGCGTCACTCCCTGTCAGATTGCGCATGAATTGCACCATCGCCGCTAAGCCCATTTCAAAAAAAAGGACATCTGGTTCGGTGGCAATATCCCAACCGAGGACGATGGCATCATCCACTTGTATGGTCGTCATGGTGTAGCGATCATCGAGCAGTCGCGCATAGCGATTGAGTAGAATCAAAGCTTCGCTCATATTGGCACACGCCAAAATCAAGTAACCCAATACGCCAAAATGAGTTGCAGAAATGTGTCGCCCAAGCTCTATGGCTAAGTTTGGTTCATTCATTTCACATTGAATACGATTGAGCATCGCGGTGAATTCAGTAAAAGGGATACGACCCTCAGTTCCTTTAGATTTGTTGTCTACTGTATTTTTTTGATGATAGTTGGTGGTTGTATACGGCAGTATCCCAATGCTCTCTAACATCACATCAGGTGCTGGGTGATGGTGTTTGATGTATTCAACGAGCAGCAAAACATAGGTCTGGCTAATGTAGGCATCTTGATGATGCGAAGCTGATTGGCGAGCGGGGATTTGCTGTGTAGGAGTAGTCATGTCGTCATTTGTATAAAAAAAGACGAGTTTTGTCAATTTTTATTGAATTATTTGCGCGATACTTCAATTATCAAGAACGCTAGAGGCGAGATCACAACATGAATATGGCAGTCCATTCCAGCTACACCGATGCTAAAAACGATATTGTCGTCCGTGAAAAACTGGACTTTAAATTAGATCATAGTATTCCAAAATATTGGTTTGGAAATGATCCGTATCTGACTCGTTTTTTTGATGGTGTTTGTGCCACGTTCCCAGAAGGCGAGCGTTATTTTATCAGCAGTGTGCGCCAACTTCGTGATCAAGTCACTGATCCAAAACTGCTACAAGAAGTCAAAGATTTCATGCGCCAAGAAGGGCAACATGGTCTGGTTCACACAGAGTTCAACCAGATTTTGCAGGAACAGGGGATGCCTATCGCGGAGCTCTTGGCGTACCAAAAAAGAGTTTTTGCGTGGCAGCTTAAGAATTTTTCCCCAGAATATAACCTGGCTATTACCGCTGCTTGTGAACATATTACTGCGTTGATGGCAGAGTGTTTCTTTGCCAAAACTGAGACGATGGCAGATGCTGATTACCGCATCCGCGCCATGTTGGCGTGGCATTCTATTGAAGAGATGGAACACAAAGCGGTCGCTTTTGATGTCATGAAAACCGCAAAAATTTCGTATGCTGTACGTGCTTCGGCGATGGTTTATCTGACCAGTCACTTCACCTTAGAGTCCCTGCGCCATACCCATGATTTTCTAAAGGCGGACGGCTTTACCTTACGTGAACGGATTAACTTTGCCCGTAAAGGACTTCCGAAAGTCTTTGGTCGTAAAGGCTTGCTGGCTCCGATGACCAAATCATGGTTGGATTACTTCCGTCCAAGTTTTCATCCGTGGCAACATCCATCGATTGCTCAGTATCAAGTTTGGTTGGATACTTTTGCGCAGACTGGTGATCCAATTACAGCGAGTGAGGCATTTCATCAAGCTGGTAGTTAAACTGTATTATTTTGATCAAAAAAAGCCCTGTCAATAAGATTGGGCTTTTTCATTTTTATATGCTAAAAGTAGACGCGCATCACAAAAGAACTCAATAACAATATTAAATACGAACCGTGTCAAATCGATCGATATTGTTTTGAATGTGGTGGTGAAAAAATAACAAATGTTGTCAATTGCTTAGAAATAAGTTGTGCGATACAGCGAATACCAATAATAGTTCTCGTGAGAGTAATAATGAATATGATCGTAAAATCGGATTTCGACAATCTGAAGAAAGCGTTAGTTGTCCGTGAGGATTTGGATTTTAAGTTAGATGATAGTATCCCTAAATATTGGTATGACAATGATCCGTTTATGACGCGATTTTGGGGTGGCGTATGCGCCACTTTTCCAGAAGGAGAGCGTTATTTCATTAGCAGTTTACGTCCGTTTCGTGATCGAGTGACTGATCCAAAGTTGCAGCAAGAAATGAAAGACTTTTCGCACCAAGAAGGCCAGCATGGTGTGGTGCATACCGAGTTTAATCAAATTCTAAAAGAACATGGCATGCCCATTGATAAGTTGGTCCAATATCAACATAAGATGTTTAATTTACTGTTAGGTTTTTTTTCGGCGAAATATAACTTGGCGCTTACCGCCGCGTGTGAGCATATTACGGCGCTGATGATGGAATGTTTCTTTAATAAAAAAGAGACAATGGACACGGTTGATTATCGGGTACGTGCGATGTTGGCGTGGCATTCGGTGGAAGAAGTAGAACATAAAGCTGTGGCTTTTGATGTCATGGAGGTCGTAAACGTTTCTTATTTGACACGCGTCTCGGCGATGTTGTTTTTAATATTCTTTTTTACGATTGATTCACTCAGAATGACTAATCATTTTCTTAAAGTAGATGGCTTTGGTTTCTTTCAACGGATGAAGATGATCTGGCGTGGTTTAGGGAAACTCTTTGGCTCGAACGGAATGCTTGCGCCGATGGGCCAACCTTTTTTAAGGTATTTCCGCTCTGACTTTCATCCGTGGCAGCAACCGACCTTGGCGCACTATCAGGTCTGGCTAGATACGTATGAGCAGACGGGTGATCCGATTGCGGCAGGCGAGGCGTTTCATCAGGCGGCGGGATAGACTTTTCAATTTGTTATTGTAATAAAAAAAGCCCAATCATTTGATCGGGCTTTTTTGTTGTGCTTGTTTTGGTCTTAGACGATTAACCTTTGGCTTCTTCAGCTTTTGGTTTTTCGCGTAAGCGAATACCCAAGTCACGCAGTTGATTGGGTTCAACGGGTGCAGGTGCTTGTGTCAGTGGACATTCCGCAGTTTTGGTTTTCGGGAATGCAATCACATCACGAATTGACGATGCACCAGTCATGAGCATGATCAAACGATCTAAACCGAATGCCAAGCCACCATGCGGCGGTGCACCGTATTTGAGTGCATCGAGCAAGAAGCTGAATTTGTCAGCGGCTTCTTCATCAGAAATACCGAGGGCTTCAAATACGGCTTTTTGCATTTCCAGTGTAAAGATACGCAAGCTGCCGCCACCCAATTCAGTGCCGTTCAACACCATGTCGTATGCGACAGAGAGGGCAGCACCTGGGTTGGCTTTCATTTCTTCTACGCTGCCTTTAGGCAGGGTGAATGGATGGTGAACCGAAGTCCATT
>Ga0209023_10002774_pt1 | contig 21492 bp, 22 predicted proteins | sample LakOneMetagenome_FD_187468 | JGI IMG/M metagenome (GOLD analysis project Ga0209023, IMG submission 187468) | Freshwater and sediment microbial communities from Lake Erie, Canada (SPAdes) (version 2) | ecosystem: Environmental > Aquatic > Freshwater > Lentic | place: Lake Erie, Canada...
CCACAGGTGGCTTGTCAGGGTGTATTTCGGATCGACCTCTGGATCGAGGATCGCCCCGAGCGTCGGACCAGCTCCTTCCGGGACCGCCAGCCGGTCGAAATCGAACGCAATGCGAGGATCGCGGAAGCCGACAATGAAGATGCGCTCCCGCTTTTGCGGCACCCAAGGGGCCGAGCTGATGACGCGGTACGACACATTGTAACCCAGCTCGTTCCGCAGGACGTGCATGATCGTTGCAAAGGTCTTGCCGCCGTCGTGCCGCTCAAGATTCTTCACATTTTCCAGCAGGAACGCCGGGGGCCGGTGATGGGCGATGATCTTGGCCAAGTCGTAGAAGAGCGTCCCCTGCGTGTCGCAAAGGAAACCGTGCGGGCGACCGAGGGAGTTCTTCTTGCTCACGCCCGCGATGGAGAACGGCTGGCAGGGAAAGCCAGCGAGCAGGACATCGTGAGCGGGCACTTTCTCCGGCTCGGCCGCGTAGGGGCGGATGTCACCAGCGAAAACATGCTCGCTGTCAGCCGGTTCAGGGAAGTTGGCCTTGTAGGTCTCCCGGCTGTAGCGGTCCCACTCGGCTGTGAATACGCAACGTCCACCGATCTCTTCGAAGGGCACCCTCAGGCCGCCGATCCCGGCGAAGAGGTCGATGAACCGAAATCCGGCACCTTCTGGCTGACGCTTGCAACGCTCGTTCGCCACCTGACGGAGCTTTTCCAGCTTGAGTGGGTCCACCCGAGAACCCGCTCCCTCGATATAGCGGCGGATTGAACGGTCGCTGACAGACAGAAGTGTCGCCGCTTCCTCGATCCCGAGACCCGCTCGGTCCATCAGATCGGCAAACTCGGTGCGGGTATGTGCGTTCATGGCTCGGCCCTGTACTGTGTCATTTTTTGACAACATGTCACAAGTCAACCCAGATACTCAAGGGGTGATCGGGGTTTGTTTCACATTTGTTCCTGTTGGTATATATCTCGTTACCGAGGGTCGGATTCTTCATACCCTTGCATTGAACGAGGCAGATGAGTTCGGGGGGGCCGGGAAATGGCACGTCGCATTTCGACATCGCAGTTCCGCAATAAGGTGCGGCAGATCGAATCCAAACTGCGCCAGGCTCAGACCAAGCAACGGCAGGCGATTTCGAACTACAATCAGGCGGTCAGAGCCTACAACACCAAGGCGCGGGCACATAATGCTCGCGTGAGGGCAAATCGAGAGAGACTGCAACGTGAACTTCAGAAGTTGGCCCGCTCAACGGCGCAGCCGCAGTATGTGACATTCCGAACCTCCGTCGAAACCGTGCAGAGGTCCTATGTGGCCTTGGAGCGACATGCTGACGAACACGACTTTGGGGAAGAATTCGGGAGCTTCCTCGATCTGTCAGAGCGTGAGGCCGCGAACTCCGCTTCGGTCTTGAACGCCCTTCAGGATGAGGTGCAGGAGGACATTGCTGACGAGCTGCAACCGTCTTCCATTGACCACATCCTCACTGAAATATCCCAAGATGTGCAAGACCGATGGAATGGGGCGCTGTTCTCCCTCAGCCCCAGAAACCCTGATGCAGCGCGCCATTTCTGCACAAGCGCAAGAGAACTTCTGACAGAGATGCTGGAAAAGTTCGCACAGGACGAAGCGGTGAAAGCGGCGCTTCCTGGGTGCGAGACCACACCGCAGGGAAAGCCAACGCGGCGCGCCAAGATACGATACTTCTTCCACAACCACGGCATCGCCGACGATGCAATCACGGATTTTGTCGAAGCCGACATGGAAAATGTCGTCCAGCTCTTTCGCGTCTTTAACGATGGCACCCATGGATCATCAGGCAGGTTCGTGCATTCGCAGCTCTTGGCGATCCGTGCCCGTGTCGAAAACGCGGTCCAGTTCCTGTGGGGGATCATCAGCGGGGCAGCTTTCGGTACGGCCTGACTTTTGTCGGCTACGCCCGCCGGATTGTCTTGACGCTGACGCGGAAAAGCTGCGCGATCTCAGGCAGGGGCCGCAGTTCCTCGTCCCGCATCCGGCGCACTTCGACCCTCTGCGCGGCCGATAGGGCAGGGGGCCTTCCCCCAACCCGGCCGCGCTTTCGTGCCGCGTCCAGCCCTTCCCTGGTCCTCTCGGAAATCCGCTCCCGCTCAAATTGGGCGATGGATGCGAAGACGTGGAATACCAAGCGCCCGGCGGGCGTGGTGGTGTCGATGTCCTCGGCCAGCGACCGGAACCCCGCCCCGCGACCCTGGATCGCCTGCACAATGTCGAGGAGGTCGCGGAGGGACCGCGCCAAGCGGTCGTATTTCGTGACCATCACAATGTCGCCCTCGCGGAGCTGCTCAAGCATCCGGTCCAGTTCGGGCCGCTGACGCTTCGATCCACTGATCCGATCGGCGAAGATGCGCCCGGCACCCGCCCCGGTCAGCAGGTCGAGCTGAGCATCGAGCTTTTGGTCGTCGGTCGAGATGCGCGCGTAGCCCAGGATCATCGCACATGTGAGCCACAATGGTATGTTTTTGTCCACTGGGGACTCGGAAAATCAATGGTATGCATCCGGCCCCTGTTGCGTCCAAGTGGCCTCCCATACGTCAATAGGTGAGAATATACAAGATCTGTAAAAAAAAATCCGGCGATGACCAGATTATACGCCTTACATTTTCGCAATATACTAGAAATGTTTGACACAGGGCGCGCAGCATGTCATGGGATTGAACCCAGAGGGAGAAAGCGATGAGAGACAAGCGGGCAAAGTTCGTGGAGCTGGCGCAATCACGGGTAAACCGGGCGATCAAGGACCTTCGCCTGATCGGCAATCTCTCGAACCGAAGTGCGTATGCCTATGGCGAGGACGACATCCGCAAGATCTTCAAGGCCCTTCAGAGGGAACTGGACGGCGCAAAGGGTCGGTTCGGCGGTGAGGCAGATGGCCGTGAGGAAGGGTTTCGCCTCGAATGAACACACTGCGTGGTGGATCATGGGGCTGGATATGGCCGAGTGTGGGCGCCACGCCGGTCCATCAGGGCCTCGACTCGGAAATGTTCGACCGGACGGACTACCAGTATTCGGAGACCTTCGTCCGGGAGGCCATTCAAAATAGTCTCGACGCCAGGCTCGATCCTGCCAAGCCGGTGCTTGTGAGCTTTAGCTTCCGTTCGGAGAGCTCGGAACCACGCCGGGCCTTTCTCGATCAGGTCATGGAGCACCGAAGGAAGGCAGGGCTGACTGTTCCCGATGAATGGTCGAAGGGCATCGTCCGCTGGCTTGCTGTCGAGGATTTCAATACCAAGGGTCTTGGCGGCAGCTTGACGAGCCGCACGGGTGACTTCTGGAACTACTGGTTGAATTTCGGCCTGTCCAACAAGGGCGGATCGGATCGCGGCGGGCGTGGAATCGGCCGTGTGACATTCTTGATAGCGTCACGGGTGCAGAGCGTTGTCGGCTACACCCGAAGGTCTGGGGATGGATTGACTGCTGTTTGTGGCATGGCTGTATTGAAGGCGCAGGAGGATGGCGACGACCTGAAATCGACCCACGCCTACTTCGCTGCGAGCGAAAGCGGGAACATCTACACCCTCCACCGATCAGCCGACTTCCACGACGGCATCCGCGATGCCTTTGCCTTCACGGGCTATGGCGGAGAGCACCAGAGCGGGCTTGCTCTCGCCATCCTCTATCCTCACGCGGAGCTGACAGCCGATGGCATTCTGGCCGCTGCCATCGAGAACTTCGCTCCCGCGATCATCAATGGTAGCGTGTCCCTTCGGGTAGACGGTCGCGTACTCGACGCCGCCTCCATCGACCGGATCGCTGTCGAAGTCGCAGATAACCTGAACGACGACGCCATCAAGTCCAGCGTTTCGCGCTACTTGCGACTCGTGAGGGAGGGTCTGGACAAGACAACCGCATACACAATCCGGCTTCCGAACGCCCTGAAAAGCGACCTCGATGCCGTGCGTGGAAAACCAGAGACGAAGGCACTTCTGAAGAAGATCGCTAACGATGAGGACGTTTGCCTGAACATCGTCTTCCCGCTGAAGAAAGATGGAGCCTCCACGGATGTGTCCGTTCAGGCTGTGCTCGGCCCAACAGCACAGGGATGCCGCCCCCTTGACCGCCTTTTCCGGCGGGGAATGAGCTTGCCGGATGTCCGGGCGAAAAATCCCGGCGAACTCGACATGGTGATGCTTGTCGGTGATGGTCTGCTCTCGAAATACCTGAACCTGTGTGAAGGGAAGGCCCATCTGGACTTGCTGGAATCGAAAGAGGTCGGCCAGAAGCTCGAAGACAATGGGTTTGACGGGGTTCGGGTCAAGCGCCTGATCAAACAGCTTCCATCGGAACTCAGGCTTCTCCTGACACCCGATTCAACTGCACCGGATGCACATGTGTTCGACAGTTATTTCTCGAAGCCTTCGGACAAGCCCGGCAAGAAAAAGAAGCCGACCAAACCCAACGATCCTCCTGACCCTCCGCCGCCCCCGAAGCCAGTGATGTTCAAGATCGAGACGCTTTCCGACGGTCTTCGGATCAAGGCCAATCCGGAACACACCGACTGGCCGCTGAATGTGACGTTAACGCTCGCCTACGCCGATGGAACACGGAGCCCATCCTGGAGCCCGTTCGACTTTGAGTTTGCGGACCTCAACGTCACAGCAACCGGGTGCGAGCTGTCCACAGAAAAGAACCGCCTGCGGGCAATGAACTGCAATCAGGATGCTGAAATCGTGCTTACCGGGTTCGACCGAAACCGGGAACTGGATACGAGCATAAGGCCATGGAAGAATGCGTAAAAGAATTCGCCTGACAGGCCGTCGCCAGCTCGCCCGCTCCTGTGTCGAGGTCAAAGTCGTTGAGATCGGGAATCGCAGGCTGGTCTCGCTGACGGTCGCTGATCCTGCTGCCTTCAACCGGATGCCCTCAACAGCGCGGATCAGACTGAGGCTCTTCGAGAACAAGTTCTCCGAGACGCTGGAGTTTGGCACACTGGGCGAGCCGCGCACAACGGCAGAAATCAGCAATCCTTCATTCTCCGCACCGTCCTGTCAGCTGCGCGTCGTGGCAACCGACGGCGACCAAAAAGGCCTCCTCCTTGGCAGCACCGACACATGGAACCTCCGCACTGGAGGAGCCGATGCGGGGGATTCTGCGACGGAGGGCATTCTGCTGTTCCAAGCCCATGATATCTCTCCACGCACGTGGAAGCTGGAAATGCGCGAGGCGGACTATCCGGTTGTCTACATCGACAGGAGCATTCCTGATCCCCGCACATGGGTCAGGAACGACCCTGTTTTCGTAAGCTGCGTTCTTCCTGCCATAGTTCGGGAAGCCTTCGATGACATCTTGTCGTCCACAACCCCGCCAGAGGTTCCTTGGGCGAAGGACTGGCTTTCATGGGCTGAAACACTGATGCCCGGCGCAGCGCCACCTTGGAGCGAGGGGCGACAGCAAAGGCAGGTGTGGATCGACAACCTGATCGATAGCTTCTGCAAGAGGCACGGGGTGCTTGAACATCTGGTGGGTAAACTCAAGCAGGGGATGGCAGCGTGACCCAGTTCGCATCCCTTTATGAGTTCAATGCCGCCGGTCTCGATGCCTTTCAGAAGGTGTTTACCGGCCAGATCGACGACAGCGCTGTCGATCCTGTCGATCCGACGTTGGCGTCCCGCGTTTCGGGCAGCAATGGCCTTACCACCAGAGACTTCGGGAGTGCGAAGGACATGGCCGAGGCAATCCTCGGGTCCATGAAAAATCTCAGCCTCTATGACCTCCTTCCGAGAACGGAGCTGTGGGCCTGGCTTACCTTTGTCTTGCGAGATCAGCTTTTCAGCAGATCACCCGACGGCACCTTGAAGGTTGGAGAGGTTCACCGCTGGTATCCAAGCAACCCCAATGACTGGCAGAAAGGGCAGCGGCACCTTGTGCGAATGCCCGTCCTGCTTCTGAAATCCTTGGGCAGCAGCGCCGATCACCTTCTGTGCGGGCTGCCGTCGATCCTGCCAGAAATCCGGGAGCAGCTCACAAGCCAGCAGGACATGTTCAATGTGGCCTTCCAGCAAGTTGCGCGGACACTCTACTTTGACGACGCCACCGGGATGCTCAAACGTGGAGCGGGAGGAAAGTCAGGCGGAACCCCTCGCCGCTTGGCAACACTTCGGAAACAACTGGATGTGACGTGGGATCTGGAAGACCTTGATCCATCGGATATCGTCAGCAGGCTGCCTAAGGAGTTTGGACGCTTCCTGCCCAAGGGCACAACGGAGAAACCTCCAGGACTTGTGCGGGTCGGATAAGCACCGACGGCCAGACCCTCACCACCCGGCCCCAAAACCTCCCAAAACCGCAAAGGTTTTGTCATAGGTTTTTGTCCAACCTAAACCTTTGATGTGGGGCAGGGCGGGGGGCCGGGACAGAAACGACCGTTTTTGACCAGGTGTTTATGACTATAGGTTTTTGTCCTGCCCCATCGCCAGCAATGCGGACAGCGGACTTCTGCGCGGTCCTGCTACTGGAACGGCTAAAGCCAGCTGTATCGGTCTGCATCTCGGGACTTAAGCGCCGCCATCATACGAGCACGTTCTTCTCTCGACGCAGCGTCGAGGATCGATCGGAGATCTCGATCGACCGAGTCTCGAGTCGCGCCCCGGGCTTCCGCTTTCGCATACCAGTCGGCGCCTGCTGCGTAGTCTCCCATTTCCATGCGGACCGCTCCAAGCAACGTGCAAGGGCGGAAGTCGGATGGTGTCAGGTGGTGAGCTTCGAGACCCGACCGCTCTGCTTCATCGTGACGCTTGAGATCACGCAGCGCGCCGCCCCGTGTCGTGAGTGTGGCCGAGCGTAGTTTTTGATCTGTGACCCGAGCGAGCGCCTGCTCTGCCACCGTTAGCCCTGCTGCCGCGCGGTCGGCCCTCCGCCACTGAGCACAAGCGTTGATGGCCTGCCAAACATCACCCGTCCGATGCCATTCCTCCGTGAAGGCTGTGGCCTGGTTGGTGTGGTGCGCTTTTCGCAATTCTTCGGTCCAATAGTCGGACCCTGTAGATCCTAGCCATAGAATGTCATCGTTCTGGATCGGCTTTCCATCTGCGACGGATCGCAAGATTCGCATAACCCTGCCGTAGTTCTCCTGCTCGATGTATCCTTGACCGAACCGTTCGCGAAACCGTCTCCCCTCGATCAGCTTCTCGCGCTTCGCAAAGAGAGCCGCATTCGTGCGCTCAGTCGCCTCATAGTTGAAGTGCTGCACTGCGGTTGGTTTCGGCTCGGCGGCTATCCTGGCTCTGATGCGGATCTCCTGCTCCATGCGCGAACTCTTGCGGCAACCATCCGCGTCCAATTTGCCAAGAGCGAGCTGAAGCAGTGCGTGGTACCCGCGCTCCAGCAAGAACGCCTGTTGGATGACCGACAAGGGGCGGCCATCGTCGACCCGCTCGACGATGGTGTGGAGGCGACTTGCGGGTATCGTAGCTCCGGGGACATCATCCAGGAAATAGGCGGCGGCAAGATCGGCGGCAGATGATTTCAAGGCGCTCAGTCTCCGGGAGCTGTCGGGATCACAATGCGCTGGCCAGTCCACTGATAGCAAGTCGACATCCTTTCTGGTCGATTGTGCCTCCATGTCTGTTGTGGGCTCTTGTCGTAAACAGCAGGGGACAAAACTCAAATGTTTCTGTCCCTGCCCAAACCGACCGTATTTGACCCGCATATTGTGGGCAGACGTTTTTGTCCAAGTCGACCATCAGCTATGCGGACATTGCCGAGACTGCTATGATCTGAGAAGATTCATGGCATGGAAATCCCTGACCTCCCTCCTGATCTGAAGTTCGCTCTGCTCTGTGACGATCCCAGCGAGATTGGCTTTGCTTTCGAAGCCAAACGAGCGGCTATGGGGCCGCACATCATCAAGCGATGGACTTGGGATGAAGCATTTCAACGAGATCTGCATGAGCGCCATTGCCGCGAGAAGCCGTTCTTCGAGATACGGCGCGCTGAGCAAAGACTTGGAACGTTGTCGTTTCAAAGGCTGCCAGATCACTTGCGATTCGGAGAATTTTACTTGTTCCCAGAATATCAAGGCAGGGGAGTAGGTTCTGCCATTCTCGCGCACTGTCTCGCGTTGGCCGATGATATGAGGTTTCCTGTCAGACTGGAGTATTTGCACTGGAATCCCGTTGGCTCGCTCTATCGACGGCATGGTTTCAAGGAAATTGGTCGCTCTGAGACCCACTGCTTTCTACAACGAGAAGCCGTCAGCTGTTAGGTCCGCCATGGGCGACTTGGGTCGATGCCGGGTCCCGACAATGGCGGCAGCTTTGCGGGACGAAACGGCCATTTGGGTTTTGAAACCAAATGGCCGCTGTGACCGGCCTTACGCCATTGCCGTCGCTTCAATTTCGAACAGCAAGCCGGGGATCGCGAGGCGGGTAACGCCCAGTAGGGTCATCGGCGGTGCGACCCGACGGGGTCCGAACCGCATGCCCATCAGGTCAAAGTTCTTCAGCGCCTCGTCGACATCAGTTGCATAGACACCGAGCTTGACCACATTGCCAAGATTCATGCCCGCCCCTTTGAGAACGGCTTCAAGGTTGTCCAAGGCCAGACTGATCTGTGCGCGCATATCGCCTGGATGCTGGGGGGCGCCGTTTTCGTCCACTGCGGTCTGGCCCGCGCAAATCACTTGCCGCGTCACGCCGTCGATCACTTCGGCCTGATTGTAGCCCAGCTTGATCGACCAGTCCCAGGGGTTCACTGCCGTTCGTTCCATGTCGCAATCTCCTCGTTTTCAGTTGCTGGAATCGGTGTAGGGCGAAATGGTGCCAAATATTGTCACCAATTGTGATAGGGTCGAGATATGAACGTAAGACTCAGACATGACGCCATCGTGCGCAGTCTTCGCCGCAACGGCACGTCGACTGTTGACGCGCTGGCCGAAGAGGTTGGTGCCTCCCGCCGGACCGTGCTGCGCGATATCGGCGCACTGCGAGACGAAGGCTATGTGATCCATTCCGAGGTCGGCCGCGGCGGTGGCCTCCAGCTTGACCCTCAATCAATGCAGACACGGACCAAGTTGTCCGTGCCCGAAGTGTTCGCGCTGCTGATCAGCGTCGCGGCAATGCGAGCCGCCGGGAATTTACCCTTCTCGGAACTTGCCGATGCGGGGCTGGCCAAGATCGAAAAGGCCTTGCCTTCGGACAAGGTGAAAGACCTACGCGCGTTTCTGGCGTGCCTGCACATCGGCAAGTTGTCGCCTTTGCAGGATCTGTCAGACATGGGGAAAATGGACCCCGAACTGCTTCCGGTCTTCGAGACAGCGTTTCTGAGTCGGCACTTCATCCGGTTCGACTATAGCGATGCAAAAGGGCTCAAGACCCAGCGACAGGTAGAGCCTCAAGCCTTGCTGATCTTGCCACCCCTTTGGTACCTCGTCGGCTGGGACCCTGCTCGCGACGACTTCCGCCATTTCCGAATGGACAGGATCAGGAACCCGGAAGCGGTTCCGACTACAAGCTTTCGCCGTCGGCATGTGCCCTTCGAAGATGATGTCTGTCCTTACAGCGAATTGCATCCGGAGCGTCGAAGCAGTCATTCGTGGTAAATGCAGCATCCGACACATTGGACTCTTCACGACGGTCACGCCGGACAAAACTCATGCGTTTCTGTCCGGGGCGGAATCGACCGGTTTTGGGCCCGAGATGATTCGGCAAACCGCTCGCTGCGGGCCTTCGCCCCTCAATGTCTGCTATGTGGGCGAAAGGCTCCATAGTCGATCTATACACTGGTCCGGGCAGGAGCCCTTCGCGCCAAGCAACGGCCAAAAGGCCCCGGCTGAACATGTACATGGTTGCTCTTCTGGGAAAGGCAGGCTCGGTGCCGTCGCTTCGACCGTTTCGGTGGGCGCATTACATCTGCTGACTTGACAGGTTCGCTGCGCTTGACACCTTATGCTGCGGTCAGTGATGGAGAGCGGTTTGGAAAGTCAACTCTGGTTCGCGGTCATTTCCGAAGAGAAGAAGGGGCCATTTTCTGAAGAGCAGATCTCGACCCTTCTGAACGCCGGGTCTTTAAATGAACGATCATTGGTGTGGTCTAAGGACGCGAGCACAGACGAATGGATTCCCTTATACAAATCTGGCTTGAAGCATCTGGTATCAGGGGCAGAAGTTGCGCCGCCTCCGCTTCCGCCATCGTTGACGAAACCCCAGGATTCATCGCCGATATCAGTGATATCCCCGATTTACCCAACTGAAACGCAACAGAAGTTCATGAACCAATCTGGACCAGAGCTAACTGATTGGGGCACTGCACCGGTTTCTTCCGACTTCCCGTCTTCTAATCCTCTTGCACAGGCACAGTCCGGCGGACTAGTTCGAAACGACTTCTTGACTAAAGTGCTGCTGTGGATAATTCCGCCTCTGACGATTCTGTCTGGAAAAACCGTCATGGTTCACTTCAATGGATCATCAGACATCCAAGCAAGATATGATCGTTTCATTGCTCTAAACCAAAATGAAGCGTTTACAATTGTTTTTGGCGTTGCGGCACTCGTCTGGATTATTGCAACGCTTTGGTGGATGCGCAATGAGACGAAGAACTTAACCGCTCGCCTTGGGCCGCAGAGTATCACACCGGCGGGTTCAATTTACTGGTTCTTCGTTCCAATTTTAAACATTTGGAAACCAATCGAGGCAATAAGGAACATCATAAGAGGTTCAGTTACGTCTCAGGTTGATCGCGCCTTGATGTTAGGAACGGCATGGTGGATTACAGCGTTACTTTCCATTGTCTGCTACGGCATATCGACTTCGATTTTGGACTCTGGCCAACAACTTACTACAGTAACCGCCCAGAGTGGGCTAAACTGGGATTTGGCTGGAGGTGTGTTTGACATCATCAGCTCTGTCACACTCTTCTTTACGATTTCCGCCGTTCAGAGCGGGCACAAAACTCGAGATCAATAAAATGATATTCAGCAGATAGCGGCGAGGCACAGGGCAACACCAAGTCCAAGGCAAAAACCGAACAGCGCTCTATTTCTATTGCTTGTGCCCCAGCGGCGTGAGTAAGATCGGATGCCATCAAGCGCTCCGACAGCTACCAGAAAAGCTCCTAGCGGAGCAAATAGATCGCTTCCGTGGGTCATTCCAAGCAAGGGCGTCACCGCGAGTATTGCCAGCGAAGCTGACAAACAACGCCAGCAAAGCACCGCGTGATGACCTAATACTATTGGGCCGGTTCCTGCCCTGCGGTTGCACAAAGGGCGATCAAGAAGCTGTTTCATCCTGCACGGGTTTCCGCTGCTAGAATCGCCCGCTCAAAGCGAATGCGACCATCGACTGTTGCCATAACCTTTCTTCTGAATTCCTCTGAGATTGTTCCGGCGCCTCGGTTGATCGCATCTTCCACGACTGCGCGCCGATCTTCAGGACTTTTGAACTTACTCGCATCAAACATCGTGAACCTTTGTCGGTTCTTTGGGTCGGAGTATGCTCCGAAGTACGCTTTGTAAGACTGATCAACTGCGGCATAAGTGAACCTTGCCGCATCATCGGGAAATTCTTCGGTTATAAGCACTTGAAATGCTGCGATCTTTCGTGCGTACCGCGCAGACGCCTCACTCTCAAGTATCTTTTGGGTGTTTGCCTTCGCTGCGTTCGCGGAGTCTTCCGCGCTAGACGCAATACTGCAAATTGCACAAACGACTACTATGCCAACAATCGCCCAGAACATGGGTCCCCCAGCTGCCCGTTTGAAGTCAATGATTTAGTCAGAAAGTGGCTTGTCAATAGAAATCTGTCTTCTCAAGACCGATACGTTCTGGCTCTGATGATGTGGCACATCCGACGGCATCAATGTGCCAAGTTGGGTCAGCGACCTATGCCATGGACATATGGAACTTTTTCTTACAGTTCCCACCCTAGGTCTCTGTCGAGTTCGCGCCGCCTGCGCTCTTCGTCCAGTTCCTGCTCGCGTTCCTTCTGGCGGGCCTGGTCCCGCACCTTGCCTTCTAGCCCTGCTTTGCCCAGCACATCTGCAAGCCTGCTGCGTGTATCCCGCACGCCCTGCCCCGGCCTGTGATCATTTTTGTCGCCTAGCTCCCGCCCGGCAATCCGTGCCAAGCGTTCCTTGATCTCGCCCTGGTCCAGCTCTCTCGCCTGCCGCCCTGCGGCGGCCCGCAGCGCAGCTAGCCCGGCCCCAACACGCCCCAACCCCTCTTCCCGGGCCTCGACCCATGCATCACGCGCCAACTCCAACCGCTCGCGCATCTCGGCAAACATCGCCCTGGCCTGACGCACCGCATGCACCCGCGCGCCCCTCTGGGTCAGTGGTTCATAGTCGCTGCCCTCGGCCTCGGCGACCAACTGCGCGCGGCGCTCGATAGCATTGGCTGCGGGGCCAAGCTTCAGCTCCGGTTCGCGGTCCAGCTCTTCGGCCTTCAATGTGTCACCAAGAGACAACGCCTCTTCGCGCTGTACCTCCAATGACCGATGATCGACGCGCTCAACCTGCCCCGCCAATTCCAAGGCGCGGTTCTGCAACTCGGCCCAGTAGCCGCGCATGGCCTCGATCTCCGGCCCGCCGGTGCTGGCCGCATCGAGAATGCGGGTTTTGTCGGTCAGCCCCTCGGCGGACAAGACGCGGGTGGTGGTCAGGATATGGGCGTGATGATTACGCTGATCACCTTCGCTGTGCGGGGCATGGATCGCCACGTCTGCTGCCACCCCGTAGCGCTCGACCAGCTGCGCGGCGAAGGCCCGCGCGATGTCGATCCGCGCGGCGTCGGACAGCTCGGACGGCAGGGCCAGCTCCCATTCGCGGGCCGTCACCGAATTGGACCTGGTCTCCCGCGCCTCGGCGGCGTTCCAAAGCGCGGCGCGGTCCTGCGCCCAGGACGGTGCGTCATCGGGGGCGAGAATGAAGCAGGCCTCCACACCGCGTTTGGCGGTGTAATCGTGCATGCGCCCTTCCCGGTCGCAGGCGATGACGGAGGCCGACCGATAGGCCGCCGCCGCCGTGGCCGACCGCCCGGCGCTGCGTTTGATCGTCTTGACGGAAAGGTGGTAGCTGGCCATGGCCGCGCCCTACCGATCCGGCGACGGGCAAAGGCAGGCAGACTGCCAGACAGGCAAACAGGCAGACATGCAAACGGGCGATCCGGCGGCTAACCATCCGGGCAAGCAGGCCACCGCGCAGATTGGCAGACATGCAGCCACGCCAACAGGCAGGCGGTCATGCTGCCAAGCATACGCGCGGCCATCGCCAGGATGGGCCTTGGTTTGCCGGACGAGCACCGCGCGGCAAACCCGATCCGGCAGACAGTCCCGCTCTCGGGACAGGCGGAACCGGATCGCCCGCTGGTGCTGACGGCCTCGCGGAACCGCCCCGCTCCCGGGGCCAGTTCCAACGAGGGCGACAGGGACAGCAGGGCGTGATCCAAGCCGCGCAAGGCTTGGCCAGGAAGGGTTCGGGAAGGCGGGACGCGCTTCCTGATCCGGCGCAACAAGCGCCGGACTGGGGACGCCGTCGGCGGGGGGCCTTGCCCCCGGAGAGACCGCACGCAAATCTCGGAAGCGCCGCAGGCGGTGGAGAGTTTGCATAAGTGCGCCCTTGACCTTTGCAGGCCTACGGGTATCCGCTTGACCTTGCTCCGTCAATGCTCCATGCAACCCTAAGATGTTTGGAATTTCCGGCGTGTGTGAAGGTACGAATGGCTGAGACAGAATTGGAACGCGCCGAGAAGCGCTACGCCCAGGCGAAGGCCCGGCTCCTCGCCCTGAAGAACCGCGAAGCGACAAAGGCGCGCAAGCTGGACACGCGGCGCAAAATCATCCTCGGCGGCGCGCTGGTCGATCTCGCGGAACGGGACTCCAATGCTGCCGCCATGATCGAGCGCCTGGTGCGCAACCTGCCCCGTGAACAGGACCGCAAGGCTTTCGAAGGCTGGGATGCGAAGCAGCCCGCCGCCGCACCTTCCGCGACGGCCCCACCCGTTCCGACGCCCTCGACCTGATTGCCGCCTCTTCCCTTCAGAGGGTGAGCGCAGCTCGCCCCCTGCCCTCTTAGCTGGACCTGATTTCCTTGCAGTATGTATTCTCCGCCCTGGGGCTGCTGTCGCGGCTGTCCCTCTTTGTCGTCGTCACCCCGATCCTCGCCGGATGGTTCTTCGTCTGGATGGTGATCGCCACCGGCTTTGCCTGGTTCGCCTGGCTGATCGTGATCATCATCCTGTCTGACGTGCCGATGGGCGAAGCCCTCTGGCATTGGTTCGTGTTCTGGCCGATGACGATCACCGGCTGGATCATCGGGGCCAGCGACTGGTCGAACCGGACAGGCATCAAGCTCTGGGGCCGCAGGCCAGGCGACAGCCACGGCTCGGCCCGCTTTGCCACAAGGAAAGAACGCGCGGCCTTTGAAGGCGGTGCTGGCCTGCTGATCGGGCGCGACCTCGATACCGGCAAGGTCCTGCGCTATGACGGCCCGGCGCACCTTTTGACCCTCGCCCCCACCCGCGCGGGCAAAGGTGTCGGTACGGTGATCCCGAACCTCCTGCTGGCCGAACGCTCCGTGCTGGTGATCGACCCCAAGGGCGAGAATGCGAAGATCGCAGGCGAAGCACGCAAGCGCTTCGGCGCGGTTCACATCCTCGACCCCTTCGGCGTCACCGGCATGCCCGCCTCGGCCTATAACCCGCTCGGGCGGCTTGGCGCGGACGGCCTCGACCTGGGCGAAGATGCCGCCTCTCTGGCCGAAGCCCTGGTGATGGACCCGCCCGGCCAACAGTCGGAGGCGCACTGGAACGAAGAGGCCAAGGCGCTGCTGGCCGGGCTGATCATGTTCGCCGTGGCCCATGAGGATCAGGATCGCAAGACCCTCGCCACCGTGCGGGAATATCTGACCCTACCGCCCGAGAAGTTCCGCACCCTTCTGGAGCTGATGCAGGACAGCGCCGCTGCCGGGGGATTGATCGCCCGTGCCGCCAACCGCTTCCTCGGCAAATCCGACCGCGAAGCGGCCTCGGTGATGTCTTCGGCGCAGCGCCACACCCATTTCCTCGACAGCCCCCGGATCGTAGCCGCCACGGCGCACTCGGACTTCCAGTTCTCGGCCCTGCAGCATGATCTGACCTCGATCTTCCTCGTGCTGCCGCCGAACCGCCTCGATGCCTACAGCCGCTGGCTGCGCCTTCTGGTGGCCCAGGCGCTTCAGGACATCGCAAGGGATGCAGAAGCCGCCCAAGCGGGCGCTGCGCGCCTGAAACAGCCCGCCCTGTTCCTCCTCGATGAGTTTGCCGCTTTAGGCCGTCTGGAAGCCGTGGAACGCGCCATGGGGCTGATGGCGGGCTATGGGCTGCAACTCTGGCCAATCCTGCAGGACATGAGCCAGCTCAAAGACCTCTACGGCGCGCGGGCCAATACCTTCGTGGCCAACGCAGGCGTGCTGCAAACCTTCGGGGTGAACGACTTTGAGACGGCGAAATGGCTGAGCCAGATGATCGGGCGGGAAACCACCGGCTATCAGACCGAAAGCCACAAGCCCGGTGATGCGCCCTCGACCTCCTACAACGTCACGGCGCGCGACCTGATGACCCCGGACGAAATCATGCAGATACCGCCCCATGTCCAGCTGCTGCGCGTTCAGGGCAAGCCAGTGATCATCGCCCGCAAGCTGCGCTACTTCGCGGACAGGGAATTCGACGGCCTCTACCCGTTACCGGATGCGCAACCCGCAAATCCGAAATCTGAACCCTGATCGCGCAAGGCCGATCTCTGATCCCACATCGCCTATCCCCGATCACGGAAGTCACAATGCCAGAAGCCGGTTCCGCCTCCCCTGCCCTCTCCCTCGCCGCCCTTGGTGAAACCGTGGATCTTCTGGGCGTCGTCGTCGCCAAAATGTCGGAGAAGCTCGATCAGCACGGGGAAACCCTCGCGGCGGTCCAGAAGACCACGCTGGAAAGCCGGGATGCCGCACTGGCGGCCAGTACCCACACAGACCCCAAGCGCTATGCCAGTCATATCGGCCAGGAAGTCTACGATGCCCTCGGCCAGAGCCTCGACCGGCTGGAAGCCCTGCACTCCAGTTTCGCTGCCGATCGGCAGGACGCCAGCCGCAGCCTGGATGAACTGGTCCGGCAGGAAGAGCAAACCCTTCAGCGTCTGCGTGACGAGTTGGCAAAGGCGGGACGCTGGAAGAAGCGCACCCCATTCATAGCCCTCTTCGGGTTGGTCCTGGCGCTCGGCCTGACCATCGCCCTGCCCCGCTTCATGGCAGGTAACGGTACCGCTTGCGCTGTCCTAGGGGGTGAGTGGCTGCGGGGGCCTGAGACCGGAAAAATGGCCTGCGTGTTCTATGCGGAGTGAAGCTCAAGCTGGCTGGCTGAGTGTTATATGGTGTTAGAATCTGTGTTACGTTGTGGATAATTGTATGTAAGGCATTGATCCAAGATAGATATTCTGATCGCGCCGTGTGCAGAGTCACGAAAGAGCGTGTGCAGAGTCACGAAGAAACGTGTGTAAAGTCACGAAAGCTGCCTGTGCCGTGTGTGAAATCACGAATGGCCTTGACGGCGTGTGTGAAATCACGGAAGTAGGTGCATGGTGGGTGAAATCACGAACGAAGCCAAATCTCCGCTGCTGCCTGATCGGTTCGAACAGGCAGACCTGTTCGTATGTGATATTTTTGATGCCGCGCCTAAGGGCGATATGGCCTCGATGGCGCACCCGATCTTCTCGCTTTCGACCAAGCCTGATCATCGTATCCGCCGATACGAAGATGAGACCGGCAAGAACTTCGTGGAGGTGAAACCCTCTGCTGAAGGGTTGGCGACCATCCATGACCGCGATGTCCTGATCTACTGCATCAGCCAGCTAATCGCTGCGATCAATGATGGTCAAACACCTTCCAAGACGCTGAGAATGAAGGCATATGACTTCCTGAAGGCGACGAACCGCGTAACCGATGGTCGTGGCTATGATGCTTTGCGAAGTGCGCTGATCCGGCTGCAAGGCACGCAGATTGAAACAAACATCGTAACCGGCGAGACGGAACAGCTGGACATTTTCAGCATCATCGACCGGGCAAAGATCGTCCGGCTGACCCGTGATGGGCGGATGCAAGAGATCGAAATCCAGCTTTCGGATTGGGTCTTCAACGCTATCCGGGCAAAGGAAGTCCTTACCTTCCATCGGGATTATTTCCGGCTGCGGAAGCCGATAGAGCGCCGCCTGTATGAGCTGGCCCGCAAACACTGCGGGCAGAAGAAGGAATGGCGGATCACCCTGCCCGTTCTGCAAAGGAAATGCGGATCTTCATCGACCCTACGAGAGTTTCGGCGATTGATTCAGAACATCGTGGATCATGACAACGAGCATGCCCACATCCCCGACTATGGCGTCCGGATGGACGAAGACATGGTCACTTTCACCAACCGCGGTACGATGCTGGAAGACCAACAATCCGCGGGCGTTCCCAGCTTTGCGTCCGTGCGCCTTAGCCCGGACGCTTTGACCGATGCGCGCTCGGCGGCCCCTGGTTGGGACGTATATGTCCTTGAGAGTGAATGGCGCAGCTGGATGGCCGACGGTGGGCTTGATGCCCCCAAGAATCCAGACAAGGCGTTCCTAGGCTTCTGCAAGAAATGGTTTGAGCGGCGCGGCCGCCCTTAGGTGGTTCACTTGCAGAATTCTGGTTAAAATGATATCCCTAAGATGCTGCTTTCGCATTGCATAGTGGGAGGATGGTAATGCACGGACATACCTTTGACTACTCTGACATTGTTAGCCTTACCGAAGATGAATATGATGCCAAGGTCTCAATTGATCCCAAAGATTTGAAGGATGTGACTAAGTTTACCAAGTCAGATCAGTCTGATCTCGAACGAATAGAGAATCTCTTGGATGTTACTAGAGGCACTTTCAGCCATCTTGATGCTTATCTTGAGTATGGCGAATGCCCAAACGGCCACCTTTTGACCATGTATGACTTTGCTTTGTCTGGATTAGTTGACGCGAACCATTCCAAGTCCTTCACGCTGCACGTGTTTCTTGGGAACAAGTTGGTCGTTAACCGACCGCGACAGGTTCGTTGTTCAACTTGCGGACTTTTGTCTAGCAAGCGCCATCAGTACAAGTGCGACACGAGCGGAAACCCACGCGGTTACTCTTGCTCCGCCTAGCGGCCCCTGCCACGCAAAAGCAGGTCCAGCCCTTCCCAAAGCGTGACATTGTGCTCATTACAGAACGAGCGGAACTGGTCGATGACCCGTTTTGGTCCAGGAATGGAAACCTTGTCCTGCGCTTCTGTTCGCTTCGGTCCAGGCTTGCGCTTTGTGGTCGGTTCCCGACTGACAAAGCCAAGCGTTGTGCCTGCCTCGACTGCCTCCTTCAGCGCCTCCCTATCGGGAGCATGACGTGGCTTTGGGCTGTCGATCTTGGGAAGCTCGATGCCCCCGCCAAACCCGTACTTTCCGCTCATGCGGCCCTCGCTTGCGTGAGGGTGTCAATAACTGCTTGGGCGTAGTCGCGGGCGTTCTCGATGGCAGACGCAACCTGTTTCTGAGCCTTCTCGACCGCAGAGGCTGTCTTCCCCTTCATCTCTTCGGCAACCAGATCAGGCAGTTCCGCCAACAGAAGACTGTCACGGAAAATCCGCGTGTAAGGGGCACGGCGGGCGATCCGGACGGGCAACGTATTGATGTTGTTGCTCTCCATTTCTTGCCGGACATCTCTCTCGTCGGTGGTCAGGAAGGCCGCATTTGTGCGTGCGAAGAGCAACGTATAGGCGATTGGGCGTCGGATCATCCGGGACGTGGTTTCGACAAGACGCACCGCCTGAGCCGCTTGTCGCGCCTCCATCGGCGAACCATCCATAGGGATGATGCACAGGTCGGTGCGGGACAATGCGAAGGTAACGATCTGATCCTTTGACCCCTCAAGGTCGACAATGAGATAGTCTGCCTCGGTCTCCAAACCGTCGATCAAGGCAACCGTGTCTTCTACCTGCGGACGGGCATGGACGACAAAAGGCACCCCCCTGCCCGCCTCCTCACGCCCCCTTGCCCAGGCAAGAATGTTGGCGTTCGGGTCCAAGTCGAGAATGGCAACCCTGCCCCCTGAAAGGGCGATCTGCTCGGCCAGCAGCATAGCGGAAGTGGTTTTTCCCGATCCACCCTTCGGGTTTGCGAAGGTAATGACAAACATGGGTCAAGACTACACGATCAGCTATTAAAGTCAACGTTATCTTTATTGTTGGAATTAAAGTTAGCGTTAGAGTTAGAGTTATTTTTTACGCCACGCCTGATGCTAGCGGACTCTCGCACGCACCTCAGCGATAAACTGACCCAAGGACCAGAGCCAAGTCTGTTGCGCCGCCGTGTAGGTTCCGTGGATCGGTACGGGAACGACCAGCTGAAGCTCGGCCGCGTCCATCTGTGCCGTCTGCGGCTCGGAAATCCCAGGCTCAAGCGTCAGAAGGTGCTTGCGGGGGATCTTCACCGCCTCGGCCAACACCTGACGCCAACGGTCCTTACAGGTCGATTTAGCGCCCAGCATGACCAGCCGGTCATCCCCGGCCAAAGCTGCGCCATAGACAACTGCGTTCGGAAACAGGAAGTCCGGTTTCTGACCATGCTCTGTCATCGCTCCGCGTTCGTAGGGCAGGGCGTAGCAATCGAAGATCGCCGCAATATGATTCTCAAGGGAATGGCCCATTCGGGACTTCCGGCGGTTCTGGACCCCGAGCGAGAACTTGATGAAGCCATCTACATCGACGCCTTCCGCCGCAATGAACCCTTGGCCAAGGCGCTCGGCGACAACACGATGCTCAAGACGGCGGAACATGGCCTCCTCATGGTCCAGCCAAGCGACCAGCGCTGCATCTGGGTCGTCCTCGGCGCGGACCTCGGGCAGGGTCAGGCGCGCGAGCTGCGAGAACTCGGCCGTCGGCGGGAACGTCGTGCCGAACTTCTCAATGATGCTGTCGATCTTGTCAGCATCCGGCTCCTCGAACTCGATCCCCAGCTCGTCCAGGATGAAACGGGCCGCGAAATCCAGCCTAGGCTCGTCCTCCGAAACTTCGCGCGACACAAAGGACCGCCCCTCGGGCCGGAGGCCGAACAGCCAGAAGAGCTGCTGCTCGCTGGTCGATCCGGCCGGAGCGACGATGAACCACAGAACGCCGTCCCGGTCTTTCGCGAGGAACAGCGTGTCTCCTTCCTGCATGGTCTCTGTGACCGGGTTCGACGGGTAGTAGAGACGCCATTCCGCCGCACGGTCGGGCTTGTTCAGCCGGGCATCATAATGGGTGGCCCAGCCCTCCGCCGTGAAGCCGTCTTGGTCCTCGCCCAGCCAGACATAGATTGCAGGGAACCTCTGCTGGTGGTTCTCGCCGAGGAAGTCCTGCCGCATTTCCCGCGTGGTGCCAATCTCGTGCTGATTGGATCGCACCGGATTGGCATCGACAGCGGAGAGCCGCTTCACGCCGACGCCGGCAAAATAGTCAGCGAGCACCCCGCGCTTCATCACCCTGAATCTCCAATACCTTTTCGTCTGATTTGAGCCACAGACCGAGAGTTTCGACAATATCCGGGAAGGGAAGACGTGTCTTTCCCTTCAGGGCGCACTCACGGATCACGGCGACTCGCCATCCTGCCCCGGCAAGATCGGCCATCTGCTGGCTGTCCCGGGTGATGTTCCTGCCGATTTTCTCCCGCCAGAAAGCCTCGCGGGTCGTGGGCCACCGGAACAGATGGCAGTCGTGACCGTGCCAGAAGCACCCATGTACGAAAATAGCTGCCCGGTAACGGGGCAGGGCCAGATCGGGTTTGCCTGGGAGGCTTGCCTGGTGGAGCCGGAAGCGGAACCCGGCTTGGTGCAGCGCTGACCGGACCAGCAGCTCGGGCTTGGTGTCCTTACCCCGGATGCTCGCCATCATCCGACTGCGGGCCTCCGGCGTCACCACATCGCCGGGCATTACTCCGCCGCGATGCGCGGCTCCGGCAGAGGAAGCCCAGCCTGAAGCGCATCCGGGAAGGCGCGACCATCGCGCAGAAGGGCCTCTCCAATGCAGGGCTTCATGATCTGCGCCACGGCCCGCACGACCGGCACAACAACAGCGTTGCCGAACTGGCGGTAGGCCTGCGTATCCGAAACCGGGATTCGGAACTTCGTCTGGCCGGGCTTCTCGAAGCCCATGAGACGGGCGCATTCGCGCGGGGTCAGGCGGCGGGGCCGGTTGCCGGGCTGGTCGATCAGGATTTCCGAGCCGTCCTTATAATAGCGGGCCGATAGGGTGCGGGCTACGTCTCTCGGGCCGAAGAGCGAGAAGCCGAAACCGTTGCCTGCGCTCTGGTGCTTTTCCTTGTAGCCTTGCAGGTATCGCCACAGGTGGCTGGTCAGGGTGTATTTCGGATCGACCTCTGGATCGAGGATCGCCCCGAGCGTCGGACCAGCTCCTTCCGGGACCGCCAGCCGGTCGAAATCGAACGCAATGCGAGGATCGCGGAAGCCGACAATGAAG